>Ga0316204_10001109_pt1 | contig 79184 bp, 51 predicted proteins | sample 6monrhotite_MG_2_FD_205661 | JGI IMG/M metagenome (GOLD analysis project Ga0316204, IMG submission 205661) | Microbial mat bacterial communities from mineral coupon in-situ incubated in ocean water Damariscotta River, Maine, United States -... | ecosystem: Environmental > Aquatic > Marine >... | reverse complement strand
CTATTTAAAATGCTTAATGTCATCCTGAGCCTGTCGAAGGATAATTTAGATGTTTAGCTAATGTGTTATGTTGAACTTTATGAAGTGTGGTTGAAAATGAACAAGTTTAACATAGGTTTTGATGGAGCCTGTCTTGAACGAAGTCGAAAGGCTCAACCGGACATTTCGTTGAGATTTCAGATTCTTCACTTCCACCTCGACTGCTCTCAGTGTGACAAGCTTGAAATGAGATTACAAAATCAATGTTCCACGTGGAACAAAAGGGAACTTTATCGCCCTAAAAAGACCAACAAAACGCTTATGTCTGATGGAGAGACGCCGCTTATTCGTGAAGCTTGAGAAATAGTAATAGGTCGAATTGCCTCTAGTTTTTCCCTAGCTTCATAAGACAACGATTTGAGTTTTCTGTAGTCAAAACCATCTGGGATTTTGATGTTCTCTAAGCGTAAAAGCTTGTCTGCGTTATTTTTTTCTTTAGCGATATAGCCAGAATATTTTACCTGAATTTCCGCTTGCTCTAAAACCTCGGTATCTAGTTCATGCTCTTTTACAAAATCAGAAACAGACTCTAATTTGAGCATATGATTCATGGTTACTTTAGGCCTTGAAAACACCTTGAACATCTTATCAGATTGCTTTACTGGCGCAGAAGAAACTTCTTCAAGAATCGGATTCATTTCTTCTGGAGTGAAACTAGTACTCTTGAAAAATTCTACGAACCTGTCTGAATTCCTAAGCTTTTTCTCCATTCTCTTTAAGCGTTCATCGCTAGCCAATCCTAATTCAAAACTTCTTGGTGTTAATCTTAAATCGGCATTGTCTTGTCTTAATAGCGTTCTGTACTCTGCTCTAGATGTAAACATGCGATAAGGCTCTTCTGTTCCCTTTGTAATCAAATCGTCAATTAGGACGCCGATATAGGCTTCGTCTCTTTTTAAAATGAAAGGTTCTTTTTCATTGATTTTTAGATGCGCGTTTATTCCCGCCATCAACCCCTGCGATGCAGCTTCTTCATAACCTGTCGTACCATTAATCTGGCCCGCAAAATAAAGGTTCTCTACGACCTTGGTTTCTAAAGTATGCTTTAACTGTGTAGGTGGAAAGTAATCATATTCAATCGCGTAACCAGGTCTGAAAAACTTGACATTTTCAAAACCAACCACAGATTTTAGTGCTTTATATTGCACATCTTCTGGCAATGATGTTGAGAACCCATTTACATACACCTCAACAGTATGCCAACCTTCTGGTTCTACAAATATTTGATGAGCATCCTTATCAGCAAAACGATTTATCTTATCCTCAATAGATGGGCAATACCGCGGCCCTATACTTTTTATTCTGCCATTGAACATTGGTGACCGGTCAAAACCTTCACGCAATACATCATGCACCAAAGCACTAGTATGCGTCATATGACAATCACGTTGTTCTTTAAGTTTTTTGGTTTCTAGGTAAGAGAATTTCTCAGGATTAACATCTCCTGGTTGAACAATCATCTTCGTATAATCTAACGATCTTCCATCAACTCTTGGGGGCGTTCCTGTTTTCATTCGACCACTATCAAATCCGAAATCAGTCAATTGCTCAGTTATTCCTGTAGCTGCTTTTTCGCCAGCTCGCCCTCCGCCAAATTGCTTCTCGCCAATATGAATTAATCCATTTAAAAATGTGCCATTCGTAAGAACTACAGCCTTTGCTTTTATGTCAATACCTAAAGATGTTCTTACTCCAACAACCTTGTTTCCCTCTACCAACAAACCAGAAACCATCTCTTGATAAAAATCTGCATTTGGGGTTCGCTCTAAAGCTAAACGCCATTCCTCAGCAAAACGCATTCTATCATTCTGCGCTCTTGGGCTCCACATCGCAGGCCCCTTTGATTTGTTAAGCATCTTAAATTGAATTGCGGACTTATCAGTTACTATTCCGCTATAGCCCCCGAGTGCATCTATCTCGCGCACTATTTGACCTTTCGCAATACCTCCCATAGCTGGGTTGCATGACATCTGCCCAATAGTTTGTAGGTTCATTGTTACCAATAAGGTTTTTGAACCCATATTGGCAGCGGCTGCCACAGCCTCTGCGCCTGCATGGCCACCACCTACAACTATAACATCATATTGTTTTTCAAACATATTTTCTATTGTTCCACGTGGAACAATTCCATCATTTCGTTTTCTTTATTCCTCATCAAATCTTTCTCTTCAGAAGACTTGTCATTATATCCAAGCAAATGCAATAAGCCATGGCTCATCACCCTATGAATCTCTTCATCAACTGCAACTTCAAATTGAGAAGCATTCTCTTTAATTCGATCTATTGATAAAAATATATCACCTGATATTACGCTGTTTTCGGTATAATCAAAAGTTATAATATCAGTCAGCGTATCGTGTTTAAGATGCTCTTGATTTATCTTTAAGAGATAACTATCATCACAAAATATATAAGACAAATTTCCTAAAGAAGCATTTTCACGATCTATAATCCTAGTTATCCAATCGGAATATAGCGTTTCTAAATTAAGCTTAAAATCTACCTCGTAATGAAATTCAATTCTCATTTTGAAAATACCTCTTTACCCTATTTTGGTAATTTTGGCGCAAAGGTAAGGCTTGTCTATTTAAAATCTCAATAGTGTTGCTCTTGTTCTCTAGAAGAGATGGCTTGGTAGTAATTGGGTTCTGAAATTGATTTCTATTGGTCTCACTTTCACGCTCCTTTTTCTGTCCTTGTTTTAGAGCAGCATTTTCTAATTTCAAGAGTTGTTGCTGTATCGTGTTCATCTTATTCATGGTCCGCTGCGTGATCCCGTTCTCCAACAAATCGTTTTCAAAATTCTCCATCTGACGAACCAATTTCTTAGCTAAATCTTGCTTATCTCTCTGTAGTATATTTTTGAGCTGTTCTTCTAATTTTTGTCGGATTACCTGTTGCTCTTTATAAATTTCATAAATCTCTTTTAACTCAGATTCTGATGGTCCATTACCTCCTTTACCATCTTGACTACCGTTTTCTCCTTGACCTTCTCCATCTTGCTTGCCGCCTTCGCCTTTACCATTCTTGCCTCCTTCACCATTATCTCCATTTTCACCCTCTTGTCCATTTTCACCAGACTTACCGTCCTTTCCATCTTTACCTGATTGCCCCTTTTCTCCTTCGCCTTTTTTTCCTTGTTGACCTTGCTTACCCTTCTCTCCTTTCTGTCCTGCTTGTTCCATTTTCTCTTGAAGAGACTCCTGCCCCTGAATAATATCGGGTAATTGAAAACCATCTCCCTGCCCTTGACCCTTACCTGGCTGCATGCTCTGCTGCATATTGTCTAAGAGTTTAGCTAAGAAATCTGCCAAACTGTTCGAGGCTGTCAACACATATTGCTGATAAGAAGCACCTTGATAAATTTGATTCTCTGCTATACTTTCTAATGATTTGTCAATGTTGTAATAAACCTCTGTGATTTGCTCATTGACAAACTCTGATAATTCTGCCCTGCGCAACGAAAGCGCAAAAAGACTGTCATCTACATGTTCAAACAAATCGCGTAAGTCTTTTTGTTGTCGAACTGTGTTTGAAAACTGCTCTATTTCACCATCTGATTCCCGAATTTTATCAAACAGATTTTCTTGCTTAAATGAAAATGTGATCAGATTGTCTAAGATTTGTCGGAGCATTTCTGCGTCTTCAGTTATGGTTGATCCACCTCCACCTGCTGCGGCGCTCTGTTTTAAACTTTCACTCATCTCTTTCATCTTCTGTGCAGCGGACTTTTGTTTTTGCTTAGCTTTTTCGTCATTTTTAGCCTCTGAAGATTGTTCATTTTCCTCATCGTTATTCATTTCTTCTAGAGCTTCTTTTTGGTCTTGCTTTACCCCTTCCTGTTTTTGAGGGCTTATATCTAATTCTAAAGGCTCTTTCAAGTCTTGATTGTCCTTTTTTAATTCATCTAGCTCATCTGATAACTTCTCAAAATTTTTATTGAGTTCCTTCTGGTTTTCCTCTGACAATTCCTCCTCCGATAGCTTTTTCTGTTCTTCAGCTAATTTTTCTAATTCATTAGATAGTTGGGCCGCCTTTTCCGTTACATAATAACGTTTCGTTAATTCTAACAACTGCTCTAAACTACGCTCACTGTTGCTTTGCTTTTTACCAAGCTCCTCTAACTTCTTTTTAAGCTCCTCCTTATCAATCTTATCCGCAATCTTATTCAACTCTTCTAATAACTTTTTGTTCTTAGCTGCTTCTTTCTCTTGACGCTCTAAACGTTCTTGCAATAATTGATTTAACTCATCATTCTTATCGCTCTTGTTAAGGTTGTCCTTAAGCTGTTTGCTGAACTTTTCCATCATAGATTCCTGTTGTTCTTGCTTTTGCAGAAAATCCTTGATTTGGTTCTGATCATTAAAATTTAAGCTATTGTTCTCTTTTTGCTTATCATTGATTTCTCTTAATGCCTCTTTCTGTTCTTTAAATTTCTCTAATGACTTATCTAAGTTATTTAAAATAGATTGTTGAGCATCTAATTCCTTCTCTTTCAACTGATTAACATCTAAAATAGAAGTGTTGAAGATTTGACTTTTTACCGATTTTCCATTCCGTAATCCGTCATTGTCATAAACTTCAAAATACAGCTCGTACTCCTTTCCTTGTTCTAACTGAAGACCTGAAGGAAACGTGTAGTAAAACTGTTCCACATTGTTTTTTGAATTTACCAATGCTAACCGTTCCATTTTATTCGGGTTTGATTTTGAATAAAATACCAAGTCAATTTTTCTCAATCCAATATCATCAGAAGCCAATCCTTCATAATAACTTAGATTAGGGCTTAATGAATCTAAGGTCTGTGAAACCTTAACAGTTGGGTAGGCATCCTTAACAACCTCTAATTGATACCCCAGCGTTTCATAATGGCTCACGTTTTCATTACTTGTAGCCAACTCATAGCTTAAATCAGCATGAATTCTTCTTTCTAATATGAAAGCATCCTTTTCTTTCAAGAAATTCAAAACGGTATCTTTCGTCATAAAATCAATGGCATCGGTATGAACCCCTGTAACGTTCCAAGTTACTTTAGTGCCCTCGGGTACAGTTGCATTTCCGGTACCCCTCAATGTTTCATTCCCCTTTCCTAGGTATTTAGGATACACTAACCTCATTTCAAAACCTTGTATGGATGGTATCTTCCCTACAGTGATTTTATATTCTCTCGAATTAAATCCATTCGCTGTAAAATAAAAATCAGATGGCTTTACGGGCGGTTGAAACGTATATTGAAACCTACCCTCATTCTCTTGCATTAAAAGCTCTTTGCCGTCAATCACTATAGCGACATTTTCAGGCCTTATCTTGCCTTCAGTACTCATATTTAACGTCAAGGTTTCATCTTCTAACAAATTCAAATCTTCATTTAAAAGCAGAAAAGTAAATGGCGCAGGTGGTTCGTATGCCACATCATAATTCACCACCCTATTGTAAGATCCAAAAAACTCAGAAATATTACCTGACACCCAAAGTAAGCAAATCAGCACTATTGGAATCAAAGCATACTTGCTGTATTTTAAACTTTCTTTATAGTCAACCGCTTTTGTAAATGGTATTGGGCTCATTTCTTCAGAGCGTTGCTCAATGGCCGCCACCAACAAATCAGATTGTTCATTATTGTCTGCCAAATCGAGCAAGTTGACCAGTTTGTCATTTACATTGGTAAAATGCTTTCCAATTAGTGCAGATGCCTGACGTTTTGAAATGCCTTTTTTTACTTTGAATAAATAAAATAACGGAACTAAAATATAGCGGTACACTAAAACAAGTTCAATGACTACAAATGCTAAAAGCAATAAAAGTCTTGCGGTGGAGCCCAGCCATAAAAAATACTCGACTGCAGTTATTGTTAAGAAAAATAATACCCCGAAGGTTAAGAATAGCAATATCCCTTTCACCAAAAGTTTAGAGTAATACTTTCTAGTAAAGGCATTTAGCTTACCCGATATGGCCTCAAAACTGCTCAAAATCCATTATATTTATTACCAAGATACCCGTTGTTTCAAAACTGTCTTGAAAATTTTATGTTAAAATAGATGATATGAAAGATTTAAAGTACCTCGCAGCGCTAACAATACCTATTTCTGCGTTCATCAGCATTTATTTTAAAGGCTATCTCAGCTTTTTCACCCCTTTTTACGCATTCGTCATTATTCCGGTTTTAGAAGTTTTGTTACCTCACGACACTTCTAATCTTGAAGGTGAAGAATTGAAAGAAAAAAGTAAAAGCAAACTATTTGATTGGATGCTGTACCTTAACATACCTATCGTTTTTGGGTTTGTTTTTTATAGTCTTTGGGATGTTACATCTCAGCCCTATGCACTTTATGAAATTATAGGGTTAGTGTTTTCAGTTGGTATCGTTTTGGGCGTAAATGGCATCAATGTGGCTCACGAATTAGGACACCGCCAACAAACTTTTGAACGTTATTTAGGAAAATTTTTATTGCTGCCTTCTTTTTATATGCATTTCTACATTGAACATAATTTTGGTCATCATTTACATGCTGCAACCAAAGAAGATCCTGCAACAGCTAGGTTTAACCAATCACTGTATTCCTTTTGGTTCACATCTGCCCTACGTCAATATACAAGTGCTTGGAAAATTCAGGGAAAACTTTTAAAAACTGCCAACTCGAGTTTCTTTTCCCTAAAGAATGATATGGTCTATTACACTTTTTTTCAACTATCATTTTTAGTAATGGTCTTCTTCTTTTTTGGAACATTAGGATTTTTCTTCGCCCTGGGCTCAGGCATAATCGGGTTTTTACTTCTAGAAACCGTGAACTATATTGAACATTATGGCCTAATTCGTTTTAAGCTCGCCTCAGGTCGTTATGAACGTGTCCGAGAATGCCACTCTTGGAACAGCAACCACGTTATCGGCCGTATTGTACTGTATGAATTGACTCGCCATAGTGACCATCATTACAAATCGTCTAAAAAATACCAGACTTTAGACTATCATGATATTTCTCCACAAATGCCATTCGGCTATCCTACATCCATGGTGCTTTCTTTTATTCCACCCTTATGGTTTTATATTATGAATCCACGTGTGCCTAACGAAATGAAACCTAATACTCAAAACCTTTCGTTGGTTTAGTGCCCCAAGCTTTTCTGCTGATAGCCCAAGTACTATCTTTGTGACTCAATTTTAAGTAATGAGTCAAAAAGTTAGAGTTCGTTTTGCGCCCAGTCCAACAGGACCGCTTCATATTGGTGGTGTTCGTACCGCCTTGTTCAACTATTTATTTGCCAAAAAACATGGCGGAGATTTCGTTTTACGCATTGAAGATACGGACCAAAACCGTTATGTTGAGGGTGCCGAGGCCTATATCATTGAAGCGCTAAATTGGTGCGGAATTCCATTTGATGAAGGCCCTACAAATCCTGGTGCCTTTGGCCCGTATCGCCAAAGTGAACGCAAGCATTTATACAAACAATATGCTTTAGAACTCATTGAAAAAGGGCATGCTTATTATGCATTTGATACTGCTGAAAACTTAGATTTTCACAGAAAAGACCATGAAGAAAAGGGAAAGACTTTTATCTATAATTGGCATAACAGACTAAAACTTAACAACTCGCTTTCACTAAGTTCAGAAGAAACACAAGTCAAAATATCTTCTGGAGAACCTTATGTAATTCGTTTTAAATCGCCTAAAGATTCAACACTGCACCTTAAAGATATTATTCGTGGCACTATAGAAATAGACACTAACGTACTTGATGATAAAGTTCTTTTTAAAAGCGATGGTATGCCTACCTATCATTTGGCAAACATTGTTGATGACCATTTAATGGAAATCTCTCATGTTATTCGTGGAGAAGAATGGTTGCCTTCTTTAGCCTTACATCAACTACTTTATAATGCCTTCGAATGGGAGGCACCACAGTTTGCCCATTTGCCCTTGATTATGAAGCCCACTGGCAAAGGGAAGTTGAGTAAACGTGACGGCGAGAAAGGCGGATTCCCCGTTTTTCCGTTATCGTGGAACGAATCCCAAGGATATCGCGAAGCTGGTTATTTTTCAGACGCTGTGGTTAATTTTTTAGCGATGTTAGGTTGGAATCCAGGAACCGAACAAGAATTGTTTTCTCTAGAAAACCTCATAAACACCTTTAGTTTAGAACGGGTAAATAAATCTGGCGCTCGTTTTGATCCAGAAAAAACCAAATGGTATAATCATCAATATTTACAAGAAAAGAGTAATGGTGAACTGGCTGAATTGTTTACTTCATTTCTTAAAAAAAGTCATCCTGAGCTTATCGAAGGAGGCCTCGACTCCGCTCGACCTGACAGTACGTATATTGAAAAGGTAGTAGGTTTAATCAAAGAACGTGCAGATTTTGTATCTGATTTTTGGCCATTGAGCAGCTACTTCTTTGAAGCTCCAACCAGCTACGCCGAAAAACCGGTCAAAAAACAATGGAAAGAAGACACACCTGGTTACCTTCAAAAAGTTGTTGAAATCATTTCTAATACTAAAGACTTTAACTCAACCAACCTAGAAACCAATATTAAGGCCTGGATTACTGAAAGTGAACTCTCTTTTGGCAAAGTAATGGGTCCACTACGCTTAGCCATAGTGGGAGACTTAAAAGGACCTCATCTTTTCGATATTATGGCGATGATAGCCAAAGATGAGTGCATTACAAGAATAGACAATGCAACCAAAACTTTGGGCTAATTAATTAATCCAAATCCTCTTGTCGTATCTCAAATTCGTATTTAAAAAATCGTTTGGAAGGTTCGCTGGCATCCCAATTTTCTATATCATAAATGTTCCTGCCAGAGTTATTTTCCTTGTACACTTTTAGTACTTCTCCTGTCGGATTCTTTATAACTATAGAATCAATGTTGTTGAAATTAGGCTCTAAATAGGTGCTGCCAATATCAAAACCCTCTTGAAACCGTTCGATTTTATTTGGTGCAATTTCTATAGTTTTGCCCAGTTCTTGAATGGATGACACTACCTCTACCCTCAACGCTTGTGGCGTTAAATTTTCAATGTTAGCCTCCATATCAGAAACAGGGTCGCAACCTAACAATGACAACATACTTAAACCAATAAAAATCCTTTTTTTCATCTTCAGCTTTTATGTCTAAACAACTAACTCTAAAACCACCCTACTTTATTATGAAGCGTACTACAAAAAGCCATCTTTTAACCTTATATAGCTTACAGTTCTTAGTTCAAGTATGCAACTACGTCATTTATAATCGCTTTAGTTCTTAAAATTCTAAAATGCCCCGTGCCTTCTATTTCTTTAAATTCTGAGGCCTCCCAGTTTTTATGAACGTTCAAAGCCCGTTCTATAGGTACCACCTTGTCATTTTTATCATGGATAATGATGGCTTTTTTGACATTAATCGCTTTTACAAACTCACTTACACTAAGCTTTTTGACATCAAAATTATTCTCTTGTTCTAATCTTTTTATAAGGGCTTCTTTGATTTTTGAGGTAATTCCTGTTAGTTCAGCGACATCATTGATGCGTTCTAAAAACGTATCAGGCGTCGTAAGCAATATGTAAGTATCTATTTCTAAATCTTTGTTGTTGAAAAGTGCATAGGTGGTAGCGACACCGCCAAAAGAGTGACTGACCAATTTGTGTACCTTGTGTTTTCTAATTAATACGCCTACCAACTCGGTAAATTCAAACAGGCTGGTGCTTCCTTTTGAGCTAAACCCATGCGAAGGTGCATCAAAAGCATGCACGGAGTAATCGTTCTCTAAAAGTTGTTCTATAATGTCTGAAAAGTTTCCGGCCTGCCCTTCCCAACCATGAATCAAAAGTACCTTGCGACTTCCGCTGCCCCAAGTATAAAGTTTGATATTAAAACCCATAAACGGAAAATCTTCAGTTTGGGCTTTATGAATCGTCTCTAATTCGTTCTCTCGTAGTTTACGGATTTGAGGATTAGTCAACTGGTCGTAAGCAAAAGAAGTAATCGCTTTAGGAAACAAAACGGATGCTATTCTTACTAACTTTCTTTTCATATATCGTTACCTATTCCGCTATAAAATTATCGTTGTCTTTGTCTTCAATCCAATTGTATTCAATCTCCTTGGCAACTTTTCTAGCGAAATCAATTCCATGTCTGTCGGCAATAAAGCCCAATGTCATATCCATTCCGGCACTTACGCCTGAAGAAGTGTAATATTTACCATCGACTTTCCATCTCGCTTTTTTGTCCCAGTCAACGTTGTCGCTTTGAGAAGAAACCCATGAAAATGCTCTTTTGTTTGAGGTGGCCTGTTTTCCATCTAAGAGTCCTGCTTTGGCGAGAAGCGCACTTCCAGTGCACACTGAAAGCACATAGTCACTTGTTAGAGAAAGTTCTTTTACGGCAGTTAAAAGTTCGGTGTTATGGACCTCTTTTCGAGTCCCCATGCCCCCGGGAACCAAAACTATATTTGGTCGGTTCTTGATACCTGCTATTTTTTGAGTCATAATCGGAACTCCATGCCTATTTTTTATGACTCCTCCATCAAGGGAATAAAAGGTAAGATTGTATTTATCAATAAGGCGACCAAAAATTTCCGCTGGTCCAAAAACATCTAAAGTTTCATAGTCATAGAACATAATAAAGGCAATTTCCATAGTATCTAGTTTAGTCTGGTTCGTTCGTTCTTGAGCATTTAATGGGCTTAGCACAACTATGAGTTGAAGTAGTACAACCAATCGAAACATTGGTTTTTTAAGTTTAAGCTCCATAGTTAAAATTTAGGGTTTGTTATTATAAATGTCTTGGCTATGAACAGTTGCATGGGTTAGCATGGACTTTTGCAAGTACACAACGAGCTAAAAATCCCTTGGAATTTCCAGAATACGCCTGTAATAGCCATTATTGTACTTTAGTTATTCTTCAATCTCGGAAGCTAAAACTTCAAGAATATAATCGATTCGCTTTAGTAGTGTTTCGCTTTCTTGATTGGTAAAGGTATTTAAGTTCAAGCTCCATGCAATGATTCCTTCTAGTTTTGGATCCAACAGTAGTTCTTCTTTGCTGACCTTGCTGATTTTGGATTTTCCAGGTATTGGATTAAGGGTTTCTGTGGTCTCTAAAAGGCTTGAGCCTGCTTTTTGCCAAAAACTATAGCCAAAATCGCGTGCAATGCCTATTTCGTTGAGATAATTCGAAAATTGCAATTCCCAAAATCTTAAAAACATTAGCTCAACCTCTTTAAGTTGGACGACATCCGTACTCCAATTGATAAGTAGCTGCTTTAGCTCTTCGCTTTTAATGATTTCAATATTTCCTGAACGCACCAAATCATTTTGAATCGGGTCAAAGGTTGTTGGAATAACACTTCCAAGATATGCGAAAATACTATCTAATTCCGCCTTTTCTGGTTCGTTATAAAAAGTGAGCAAACGTGTACATTTTTTATTTATGTCCTTTTTGCTTTCAGTCTTTTCAAGAAGTTGTGACCGGTTCGATGTAAACTCTTTTCTTAACCTTTTTAGAATCTCCTGCTCTTTTACGTTATCTCTGCGTTGTTCATTCCATGTATTGATTTGAAGGGCAATGAGAATACCTATGACCACGAGGATGATTTCGCCAATGGCATAGAGGAGGTACTTTGAGAATTTGTTTTCGGAAAGCAGTTTTTGACGGATTTTACGAAAGAATTTAATCATAGGTTAATAGTAGTTTTTATGGAGCATACGTTATTTTGCTTTCGTTATTTTTTTATTTCATTTTCTATTAAATCCAAAATCTCTAGAATTCTTAGGCGCAAAGCTTCAGATTGCAGATTAGCGCCTTTACAAATTACAATACATGATGAGATTAGAGATTCCAAGTTTTTACTATTGAGTATTTCATTAAGAGTTGTACTGAATCTGGAGGTTCCAATTTCTTCCTTATAGTCTTTTACGTTTTTATCCAATAGCCAATTATGATTTACATCGTTCATCCAACTATTATAGATATCTCTGCCAATCCCCAAATCTGATATAATAGGGTCATATTGTTCAACAACTGATTTAGACCAGTTCTTTTCAATTTCTATCACTGCAATTACATCCGATGACCAGTTTGATAGCAGGCGCTTCAAATCTTGATTTCTAATTAATCTTAAATTATCAGAGCTCGTTAAATCATTTTGTATAGGGTCAAATGTAGGATCATTACGCAACTCGGCGAGATCTTTAATTACACTATCACGAACAATTTCATCTGGATTATCAAAAGCCCTTAACAGTCTCAATGCCGAGGTAATCATCTTTTCCCTTGAGTCTATTTTCTGTTCTAACTGTAAAAGGTTAGTGCCGTAGTCTTCTTGAAGTTGCTTAAGAATTACTTGTTCCTTTATTCCATCTTTTCTTAGCTCGTTCCAATTGTTGATCTGTAGAGCAATCAAAATCCCAATGACCACCAAAATGATTTCGCCTACGGCATATAGAAGATACTTGGAGAATTTGTTCTCGGAAAGCAGTTTTTGACGGATTTTACGAAAGAATTTAATCATATCAATTGCAGTTTACGACCAACAGATTATTTAATTCTTCTGCATCAGCTTTAATGGCTTTAAGAAGATCCTTTTCGCGTTCTGCTTGAATCATATTTAAAATCATCATCTGCTTTACCTTTATAAATAGTTGGTCATCGGGATTTTGTTGCCATTGCGTACTGGATAACAATCCTTGCAATTCTTCATCAAAAATGCTTTGATATTGTGGCACTTCTTGAACCCCGAAGTCGGTATATTTTTCTAAGCCAAAAAGCTGTTCTGTTATCACATTGTAATTGACCTCAATGATATTTTTGGCATTATCTTGAGCCGTATAGTGGCCTAAAATTCTTTTTTTCAAGGTTTGATTGCGCAGCTTTTCCAGTTTCCCAGACGAAGTAATGTCGGTTATAGCCGCTTTGGTTGGAGTGAATTTATAATACCTGAACGTTGTCAAAAAATCTTTCAAAATAACCGCTTTATCATTTTGGATTTTTAGGAGGGTTTTTAAAAATCGTTCTGTGGTTTCCAATCGTTTATCAATAGTAATCATTGAAATATCGATGTTTTTGATATCAACCTGTAGGTCCTCGGCAATTTTGCAATAGTAGGTTTTTTCGAGCGCTATTGATTTTATGTTCTCATTCCAGTTATTAATCTGAAGTGCAATCAAGATTCCAATGACCACGAGAATAATTTCGCCAATGGCGTAGAGTAGGTATTTTGAAAACTTATTCTCAGATAAAAGAGACTTTCTTATTCTACGGAAAAACTTAATCATAGTTTGCGGATTTTACCCACCCCTCAATCCCCTCCGAGGAGGGGAGGTTTTGTGAAGGTAATATTTGGCAGAAAAATTTTATCATGGCTTGAATATTCCGTATTTGCTTCTAGTCTTCAATTTCTTGCTTTATTACATGAAGCATATTTACTATTCGATTGCGCAAAGTCTGCGATTGAATGTTTGTAATCTGATGATGTGTAATTGCTTGGCTCACAATGCCCTCAAATTCAACATCTTCAAGAACCTTTGTCAAATCCAGATTTTTTTTTGTTTCCTTTATGGTGAACTTATTTGTTGATTCTTTATCCAATGCTTCCGTGGGTGTGTATCCATCTTTCCATAAGTTGTTATTTACATTCCTTGAAATTCCCAATCTAAGGTAACAAGGGAATAGAATCTCTGATCTAACTTTTTGGTACTCCAACTCCAATTCTTGGACTTGAAATACCTCAGAAGACCAATTTGATAAAAACCTCACCAAGGTGTCATTCTGTATGAGGCGAATATTTTCTGAACCAACAATATCGTTTTTTATGGGGTTAAAGGTCGGGTCCCTAAATATGGTCCAAAATGATCGATAAAACCTATCTTCATCAACTACGGTAAGATTATCAATTTGATTTAGTAAATAATTACAGGCCTCCAGTGCCTCATTGCGCATCAGTATTTTTTCATCGAGTTGCTTTAGGTTACTTTGATATTCGCCATTTAACTGTTTTAATATTGATTGCTCCTTGGCAAAATCTTTCTGTTTCTCATTCCAATTATTGATTTGAAGTGCAATTAAAATCCCAATGACCACAAGGATGATTTCTCCAATCGCATAGAGGAGGTACTTTGAGAATTTGTTTTCGGAAAGCAGTTTTTGACGGATTTTACGAAAGAATTTAATCATTTTTTATCTCTGAATTTATAATCTCAAGCATTTCAATAATTCTGTTTCGCAACGTAGCTGATTGAATATTGGCGTTTTGATGAAATGAAATGGCCATAGCCGGAATGCTCTCTTGTTCAGGATCAGCCAAAATCTCTCTGAAGTCTATTTTACTTTTAGATGGGTTTATTCTAAATTCTAAACTAGAAGACTTATCTAAAGCTTCTACTGGAGAATAGCCATCTTTCCAAATGTTATTGTTTAGATTTCGAGATGTGCCCGATTCAATAATCAATTGCACAATAAATTGGTTTCGAAATAGTTGATATTGCTTTTCCTGTTCTTGTACTTGGTATACTTCAGATGACCAGTTAGATAAAAGCGATACAAGCTTTTCATTTTGTATCAGCTGTAATTTATCTGTGCCTATGATGTCATTTTTTATAGGATCAAAAGTGGGGTCTATAGCGAGATGCCACCAAGATGTATAAAAAGTTTCTTCATCAAAAATTTCTGGATTGTCCACAAAACTTAGCAATTTATGAGAAGCTTTGATGGCTCTATTGCGCATATAAATTTTTTCTTCAAGCTGCGCAAGATTGGCTTCGTATTCGCTTTTTAGTTGTACCAATATTTTTTGTTCTAGAATTCTGTCTTTTCGCCCCTCATTCCAGTCGTTCACTTGTAGTGCTAATAGAATACCTATCATCACGAGAAATATTTCACCTAAAGCATATTTAAAATACTTCCCGGTTTTTCCTTCTGAAAGTAGTTTTTGTCTAATCTTTCTAAAGAATTTAATCATATTGAGTTTCCTTAAGTATTTTATCTATCAATAGGTCTAATTCTATCAATAGGTTTTTGTTATCTACAATCCAGTATAAAAATTCGTCAGTATTGTTTTCGAATTCAATTTCTTTAAAAATTTGAAGTTTATCAACCTTCAGGTTTGATTTTTCTTTCCAATTTAATTGGCCATAGGCATCCATATCTTTAAAGGGATATTTTTTTGATAAATAGGGAAAAATTTCGTTATCTAATTTTGCGGTAAATCTTGTTGTTCTATCTGTCAATGCCTTCATCGTTCGTCCCCAATTATATATTGAATTAACCAATTCCTTATTCTGGAGCAATTCCAAACGTCCCGATTGTACGAGACCAGAAATGGTATTTTCCGAGGGTCTGAATATAGGAGGGTCAAAGGCATAAAAAAGTAAACTATCGACATTTTGCTTTTTAAGATACTCTTCGTCTTTGCCTATATTATTCATTAATTTTCTGAGGGCTGCCTCACATAATTCAGTTTCCTCAATTCTTCTTTTTATAATCTCTTTGTTTTGCAAATATTCAGCATGAATGTTCTTTACAATGGATTGTTCTTCAAGTCTCTGGGTTCGTTTTTGGTTCCAGTTATTGATTTGTAACGCAATCAAAATTCCAATTACAACAAGCACAATTTCGCCTATCGCATAAATCAGATATTTGCTGAATTTGTTTTCAGCGAGTAGTTTTTGACGAATTTTTCTAAAGAATTTTAACATTTGTAGCGGTGGTTGATTATAAAGAAAAAAAGCTGTTAGGTATAAACAGTCATTTTGATGCCCATATATACTATTGTCGATTCGTTATTCATTTTTGGAAAGAGTTCCAAATCTTTCACCCATTAAAATATGCTTGAAAGAATTACCGTTCTCCTGTATTGGAGCGTCTAAAGTGAACGTAACGCCATCCTGAAAGATCATTATGAAATCTGAGCCGCCAAATGCAAAATGCCCAAGCATATCCCCTTTATTTACTATTGTTTCTGCTATCACATTTTCTTCAAAATTTACAGATCCAACAGTTCCCATTCCAATGGGCATTAAGGCTACAAGTCCATAATCAGGAGTTTCCAGAATAACACATCCTCTTGTTTCAATTGATTGCCATCCTGTTTTGGCAGCGGGGTTAAACGCATATCGGTCGTTTTCCTTGTCCCACCATAGCTGACCACCAGAAGGATTAATTCCCTGGATGATTCTAGCTTCCTTTATAGTTCCGCTTAGTGGGAAGTGATATCTGTGATAGTCGTTGACATTGAGGAAGGAATGGGTGAAAGCACCATTGGCAAATGAATCTTTGTATTTACTGTTGGCACCAATAAGTTTCGATATGGAATTTAAGGTGGCAGACTTTACAGCAACCCCTTCTCTTTCCGCCAAATTCGAGTTTGCGTCTATCTCCCATACGCCTTGGGGTTCTGAGTCTGCAAATGATACCACTACAGAGTCAAGATTAGGACTTGCAATGGGCCGCATATCAGGAGACTTCAAATGTCTAGCAAAGAACTGATTGAACGTATTCCATTTTGAAGGGTCTTCGTACCAGTCATTTTGGAGGCCAAAATTAGGGTCATTGAATGCCATTTGATAGTGTTCTTCATTCCATGAGTCTTCAGTATCAAGATAACTGCCCCAAACCTGACTGTAGGTTGTTAGCCATTGTGCAAACGGTTCGTAATACTGAAGGGAATTGTTTACCAAGCCCTTTCCTTCCAACTCTGGGAGTGGCTGGTCAATTAAGAAATAAAAGGCGCATAATCCTTGAAATATATTATCGAAAATCTCTGGATATTCTTCTTTCTTGACAATTGCCCAAGGCATGGTCGTTTCGGTCCATGTAACAAACGCATAGTACTCTTCAAGCGTTTGTGCCGGATTTGTATTCTTGTCTGGGTTAATCTCCTTTGCTTTTTTTAATGAAGATTCCAACATTGATTTTAGTACTGGGTCATTTTCTAAAATAGTGATTAGTTGTTTTGTGGCTTTTCCATATTTAGCTTCTTTTTTGCCAGAATTGCAGGATAATATCCCAATAAATAGTAGTAATATAAGTACTCGATATTGAACTTTTTTCATTTTAAAATAGTTTTACTAGTCGTTTAGTGTTGGTTTGTGAACGCCAAAATTGTATGTAATCATTCATCATATATCCATTATGCAACTAAGTAAAAATTATGGTTTTATCATTGCCACTCCATTATCTTCTAGTGCAGCATTTACCATTGGCAATTCTTTTTCTACAATACCATTAAGGTTATCTAAATGCCCTTCCAGTTCTACTGATAGCTCCTTAAAAACCTTATACGCCCCATCCGTTGGTTTGGCATCGCCGCTCTCCACACTGCGTCGTAAAGAAGCTAATCTATTATTCAGTTTAATAGGGAAGTTCAAAGGGTCTTGTCCAGATTGGTTTTTGACCTGATACAGCTCTTCCTCGACCGCAGAGATTTTGTTCATAAAAGGCGTCATGGTCTTTTCCATAACTTCTGCTCCTATTTTCTCTTTGTTATCAGTAATGACCGCTTTCATTTCTCTAATCTTGATAACAGCTTCATTCGCTGCACTAGTCTTTTGCATGATGTTATTCGCCAAGGTAAACTGTTCATCTAAATCAGCTTTTGTAATGCCTTTTAAGTTAGGATCCATCACTACTGAAAACGGATAGGTTTTTTCATAACCGTTAGTTTTCATGCGAACCTTATAATCTCCGAGCGGTGCTTTTGGGCCGCGTTGCGGGCGCGCACTCCAAATAATCATCCCTTCAAAATCAGTTGCGCCCGGGTATCGTAAATCCCATGTAAACGTATTAATCCCTTGAGCAGTAGTTGGTTTAGACGAACCCCCTCGTTGCCACCACGGGGCGTTGGGGTCTTTTTTGTATTTGGGCTTGCTGCCAGTAAACGTATTAATGAGTTTGTCATTCGCATCGAGAATTTCAAAAGTAATCGTGTCCAATTCTTCTTTTAGATAATATTGAATACTGGCAGTATTAATTCCTCGAATAGCATCAGAAGGTTCAAAAAGCACGGCAGCTTGATTTTTCATTGCATCCTTATATTGGCGCAGGGGCTGAATATCATCCAGAATCCAGAAACCACGACCGTGCGAGCCTATGACCACATCATTATCTTTAACCACCAAGTCACGAATTGGCGTATCAGGTAATTTCAATTGAAGGCTCTGCCATTTTTCCCCGTCATTAGCTGAAAAATAAACGCCATGCTCCGTTGCTAAAAACAGCAGCCCTTGGCGTTCTGGGTCTTCACGAACCGCCCTTGCAAAATGTCCATCGGCGATTCCATTGATAATCTTGGTCCATGTTTTTCCGTAATCATGGGTTTTGAACACATAGGGTTGTCTATCATCAACTTGATATCTATTTGCAGCAACATATAAGGTGCCTGGGCGATGTCGTGATTCGTCAATAATGCTGACCCTTGAGAATTTGGGTAAATCAGCAGGAGTGATGTCTTCCCAACTACCACCTCCATCTCGAGTAATATGGATTTTTCCGTCATCTGAACCGGCCCATATCGTATTGATGTCATGAAAAGAAGGTGCCAAAGCGAAAATAGTAGCATAAATTTCTGGTCCGTTCATGTCCATAGTTATCACTCCGCCGGTTTTGCCTAAAGTAGTTGGGTCGGCATAGGTTAAATCAGGACTAATTTTCTCCCAAGTCTGTCCGTCGTTCGTAGTTTTCCAAACGTGCTGCGAACAGGTGTACATAACCTTACTGTCTTGCGGTGCAAACATAATCGGAAACGTCCATTGCCAACGTTCTGGCAAAGCATCAGCTGGTTCTCCGGAAAAGAAACGTGGATATACTTGTATATCTCTTGATTGCCCATTGCTACGATCATATCTTGTCAACAAAGCCCCTTGGCTACCAGCATAAAAAATATCTAAATCTTCAGGGTGTTGTGTAATCCAACCACTTTCACCACCGCCCACGGCATAATACCAACCGTGGTTAGGGCCTCTTGCTTGCTTATGGCTCCAACCATCACTTGGCATTGCCAATGTACTGTTGTCTTGTTGGGCACCGGCCACATGGTATGGCACATCATTGGTTGCCATCACATGATAGAACTGTGTGGTAACATAATCTTGTTCCGTCCATGTTTTTCCGCCATTAATGGTCACATTACCTCCCCCGTCATTGGAGTTAATCATTCGTTTTGGGTTGTTGGGGTCTATCCACAAATCATGGTTGTCGCCGTGAGGGGTCTGAATTATGGTATCAAAGGTTTTTCCGCCGTCGCTTGATTTGTACATTCTTGTGTTCAAGCCATAAACAACTTCTTTATCTAAAGGGTCAGCATAAATTCTAGAATAATAAAAAGCTCTTTGTCTTAGTTTACGTTCATCATTGGTTCGTTCCCATGTTTGTCCAGCATCTTCAGAACGAAAAACACCACCTTCATTGGCTTCGACTATTGCCCAAACCCGATTCGAATCTGCCGGTGAAACCGTTACTCCAATTTTTCCTATAGGTCCTTCTGGCATTCCCGTATTCTCTGTCAAATCTGTCCAAGTATCTCCACCATCGGTAGACTTCCATAATTTACTGTCGCCACCGCCTCCCCACATTTTCCATGCTTTGCGTTGCACTTGCCATGTAGTAGCGTATAGAGTATTCGTATTATTACGATCTATAATCAAGTCAACAGCCCCAGCTTTAGGGCTTACATATAAAACCTTCTCCCAGGTATTACCGCCATTTTTACTTCTAAATACGCCGCGTTCTTCATTATCACCATAAGGATGGCCTAAGGCTGCAACATAAACTAAATCAGGATTTGTAGGATGAATCCGAATACGCGAAACTGCTTGGGTTTCTTTAAGGCCTAGATGCTTCCATGTTTTTCCTGCATCCGTAGATTTATACACCCCATCACCTTGAGTGATACTTCCCCGTAATTGTACTTCACCCATACCGATATACACAATATCAGGATTGGTCTCTGAAACAGCTACTGCTCCAACTGATGAGCTCGTTACTTGTCCGTCAGTTACTGGTTTCCATTCGGTACCGCCATCTACAGTTTTCCATAATCCACCACCAGTAGCGCCAAAATAATATTCGTTTGGTCTGCTTGGGCTTCCGGCAGAACCTAAAGATCTGCCGCCTCTATTTGGTCCTATGTTTCGCCATTTAAGGCCATTAAAAAAGCTGGTGTCAATAACCGTTTTTTGTGATATAGAGGTCGTTTTTTGGGCAAAAAGACTTGTTGTAAAAACAAAGAATGTGCACAGTAATATGCTTGCTATTGTATTTTTCATGTTGGTAGTTATTTAGAAGTGTTTCTGTAATCAGAATGAGGTGTTCCAATTACTCCTCTAAATATACTATAATCAGTGGATTATTTCGATAGCGACAACTACAAGTTATTGGATTTATTTTACGATTATGATACTATCAGTGCTTGTGTTTTCTACCCCATTTACACGAGTGGTAGTGGTAAAGGTTTGTGTTCCACAACACCGTTCGCTCTCCCTTTCGGCCAAATCAAAAGTAATAATCTCCATAGTGTTTTCATCCAATTGTAAAGTGTATTCCACAATGGAATCCTCAAGAAAGAAATCTAACGTTTGTGATTCTTCATTAATTACTACTGGTTGTGAATCGTTATCTCCGCTTAAGGTAATGGCCTGTGGATTGTAAATGGCATTTTGCCCAAACAATAGATTGTTACCATTCTCATCTAAAACCAAAATGCTTTTGGTGATTACATCTTTGCAATCGTTACAGTCTTCACAACTAAGTGAAATCATTAGTAGAAATATAGAGCTTAGGCTTACCAAGTTTTTCATTGTGGCGTATTTATAAATAGTTACATTTCAACAGTCTAGGTTGCGTAACTTATTGTTATAATTTGGCTTCCCTAAAAAATAAAAAGTTCTTTTTCTTACACTAGATTCCATATATGTAACAATTCTCTTATAAATGCTACCAATGTATTACTGTCTTTTGTATTTTAAACACATAAACTAAAAACACTATTACTATGGGTAGCTATATTTGGATTCCGGTTATATTTTTTGTTATTATTACCATTCTGTCTGGGGTGTTTATCGTAAAGCAACAGACTGCTGTTATTATTGAAACCTTTGGGAAATTCACGAGCGTTAGACAATCAGGGATTCAATTCAAAATACCTTTTGTGCAGCGTATTGCTGCGCGAGTCGGGCTAAAAATTCAACAACTAGATGTGATTATTGAGACAAAAACTCTGGATGATGTTTTTGTTAAGTTAAAAGTATCTGTGCAGTATGTCGTTATTAAAACTAAAGTATATGATGCTTTTTATCAATTAGAATATCCGCATGATCAGATTACTTCTTATGTTTTTGATGTGGTTCGTGCCGAAGTGCCCAAAATGAAATTAGATGATGTTTTTGTAAAAAAAGATGATATTGCCATTGCCGTTAAAGCAGAACTACAAGAGGCAATGTTAGAATATGGATATGACATTATTAAAACGCTAGTTACTGATATTGATCCAGATGCTCAGGTAAAAGAAGCGATGAACCGAATCAATGCTTCGGAACGCGAAAAGATTGCAGCACAGTTTGAGGGTGACGCAGCAAGAATTTTAATTGTAGAAAAAGCAAAAGCGGAAGCTGAAAGCAAAAGATTGCAAGGTCAAGGTATTGCGGATCAGCGTCGAGAAATTGCAAGAGGTCTTGAAGAGTCCGTTGAGGTTCTAAACAAAGTTGGTATCAATTCACAAGAAGCTTCTGCGTTAATTGTAGTAACACAACATTATGATACGTTACAGTCTATTGGCGAAGAAACGAATACCAATTTGATTCTTTTACCAAACTCACCGCAGGCTGGTAGCGATATGTTAAATAATATGGTCGCCTCATTTACAGCGAGTAATATGATAGGGGAGTCTATGAAGAAAACAAATGTTCCAAAAAAGAACAATGACTAGAATTTCTTAGCTAAAAAGAAGTAAAAACCCCAATGAATTAAATTCATTGGGGTTTTTCTTTTGTTGGTATTCAAAAAGCATTTTAACGCCTGCTTAGCCCATTTATATTGATAAAATATACTGTTAGGTTTCTAGCTTGAAAAAACCTCAGAAACTAAAGCTATCCGATTCATTTTGTATTGTTGAAAACAATTGTTTGCTTTATTTGTAATAAGAAATTCTTATACTAGTCTTTTTGTTGAATTTTCGCCCAAGTATCCCGCAAGGTGACCGTTCTATTAAAAACCAATTTTTCAACTGTTGAATCTAAATCAACATTAAAATATCCTAAACGTTGAAACTGAAAACGATCTCCGGGTTTTACCTCTTTTAAACTTGGTTCTAAATAGCCAGTTATTTTATTCAAAGAATCAGGATTCACAAATTCCATAAAATCACGGTCTTTATGTCCATCAGGGTTTTCATCATTAAATAAGCGATCATATACTCGCACTTCAGCTTCAACAGCATGTTTGATAGATACCCAATGCAAAGTTCCCTTTACCTTTCGTAAGCTTTCTTCTGTTCCACTACCACTTTTGCTTTTGGGGTCATACGTGCATTGCACTTCTGTTATATTTCCTTCAGCATCTTTTGTGCAGCTCTCTGCTTTAATGATGTATCCGTTCTTTAAGCGTACTTCTTTACCTAATTTTAAACGGAAGAATTTCTTATTTGCCTCTTCCCTAAAATCTTCTTGCTCTATATAGAGTTCACTTGAAAAAGGAACCTTTCTAAATCCGAGTGACTCGTCTTCAGGACTGTTTTCAGCATCTAACCACTCTTCTTCTCCTTTAGGATAATTTGTAATGACCACTTTTAATGGGTTTAAAACAGCCATTACCCTTGGTGTTATTTTATTCAGGTGATCTCTGACATGAAATTCGAGTAGAGATACATCAACAAGATTTTCTCTTTTAGCAATACCCACGGTGTCTGCAAAATTCCGAATCGACTCTGGTGTATAACCCCTTCTTCTTAAACCTGAAATGGTTGGCATACGAGGATCATCCCAACTTTGAACGACACCTTCATCAACTAGTTTTAGCAATTTCCGTTTACTAACGATGGTATGACTCAAGTTTCGTCGTGCAAATTCTCTTTGTTTCGGTCGCAATCTATCTTTTGATACCAATTGGTCTAAACACCAATCATATAATTCGCGATGGGGTAAAAATTCTAAAGTACAAAGTGAGTGAGAAACCTGTTCCAGATAATCACTTTGTCCATGGGTCCAATCGTACATGGGATAAATACACCAATCGGTATTTGTTCTGTGGTGCGCTTTGTGCAATACGCGATACAGTATTGGGTCTCGCATCAACATATTTGGAGAGGTCATGTCAATTTTGGCTCTTAAAACGTACATTCCTTCATCGAACTCCCCATTTTTCATGCGCTCAAAGAGGTCTAAATTTTCTGCAACCGACCTGTCTCGGTAAGGTCCTGCAACTCCAGGGTCTGTTGGGGTTCCCTTTTGTTTGGCCATCTCATCTGAAGATTGACTATCTACATAGGCCTTCCCTTCTTTGATTAGAAGTATTGCCCAGTCATATAGCTCTTGAAAATAATCAGAAGCGTAACATTCTTTATCCCATTTAAAGCCCATCCACTCCACATCTCGCTTAATGGCATCTACATATTCCTTTTCCTCTTTCTCAGGATTAGTGTCATCAAACCTTAAGTTTACTGGGGCGTCATAGCGCTCTCCAAGTCCAAAATTCAGGCAAATAGAACTCGCGTGGCCCAAATGTAAATACCCATTCGGCTCGGGGGGAAATCTAAATCTTAGACTCTCTTTCGAATAGTCATTTGCCAAATCTTCTTCGACAATATGTTCAATAAAATTCAATGACTTTTTGGTCTCTTCCATGGCCTATAAAATATCGAGCAAATGTAGCAAAAATGCGTTGTACTGCGTGTATTTCAACGATACTCCATACAAATAAAGTTATTTCACAACAGTTTTGGTATGCCCCACAACAATAAGTTTTAAGGCAGAGCCATAATCACAATATTTGTTATTGTATCCAACTTAGTGAAAACTAGGTGCTAACAAATCTTAAAAACTGTCAAGCTCGAAAACCTACGAATAGCAAACCTTTCTTGCCTGGCCCCAAAGCTAACAATGCCTATGAAAACTATTTCATTTTACGGCGTATTTTTAACACTGGTGATGTGCACCCTACTTGCATCTACCACCCAAGCTCAAGTGTTGAACAAACCTACTGCTGCTGACAATCCTAATCTTGCAGGAAATTCTGCGTGGACTGCGGCATGCGCCTCAGCGAGTTTTAACGAATACTATGTGAACTTCACCTGGAACCCTCCTTTGGTCAACGGTGACAACGAGTTTATTCTAGAACTGTCAGACGCCAGTGGTGATTTTGGTTCTTCAACAGAATTAGACCGTGCTGCTGACAAGAACACAGAATTTGATTTTGATTTTAGTTTTGCCCTTCCTGAAAATGTGCAGGGCGACAATTATCGTTTTAGGGTAAGAAGCACGAGCCCTGAAGTTACAAGTCCTGAATCAGATACTTTTTCTATGTACTATATTGGCTATAACAGCCCTATTTTGATTAGTCAAGATGCTAGTGGTGTTATACCCCCGGGTGGTACACTCGAAGTTTGTGATGGCAGCGCAATAACAATTGAAACCCATAATGTTGCCGATGCAAATACCTATCAGTATAGTTGGTACAGAAGCGGAACACCTTTGTCAGAAACTACAAACTCGCTTACAGTTTCTCAATCAGGTATGTACTATGTTGAAATAGACTATGGTATTATTTGTTCTGGCTCAGCCAATACACTCTCAAATACTATTGAAGTGGTCATTACATCACCTCAAGGCGTCGCTATAAATCCGCCAGCCCAAACCACGCTTTGTTCCACTGAAACAGTGACATTAGATGCCAATATAAGTGGTATGGGTTATTTATATACTTGGTTTAAAGGTTCTGATATTGTTTCTGGACCAACCGTAGACGCTTCCTCTTATGTCGTTGATGGTTCAGTTACTGGTTTTGAAGGTGATTATTCAGTAAGAATCGAAGGGGCTGGAATTTGTGCTGAACAATCTGCTGCAATTACTATTTCTAGCGCAGCAGACTTTACTGTTTCACGGGTTAATGACGCAAATCTTGTATTGCTACCTGGCCAAGATCAAACACTAACGATAAGCACTACTGCTGTTAGTCCAACATATCAATGGTTCAGAAACGGTATCGCGCTCTCAGGAGAGATTTCCGCATCACTAACTGCTAATCAAGCAGGAACTTACTATGCTGAAGTTACTCAAAACGGTGGCGCATGTACATTGCCTCCAAAAAACTCTGAAGAAACCGTACTGGTTCTTCCAGATAGTTTTGAAGTAATTATAGATTACGTAGGTACCTATAGTGACTGCTCAATGGATACCGTTACTTTAACGGTTCTTCAAATTAACGCCTTAGATTCTGGTGGAAACCGTTCTGATGTAACCGGTTCACTGCGTTCTGCCTTTTCTTATCAATGGTTAAAAGACGGCGCTAGTTTACCCGGACTTACATCTGACCAGCTTACTTTAAATGATGTTTCTGACAACGGATTCTATACATTGGAAGGAAGTATCACAACGTTCAATACTACTTCAAATCCTTTGGGTATTAGATTGGCTTCTGGTGAATCATTAGCCATTTCAAGTACTGATTTACAATTATGTGATGGTGTTACAATTTCTCTTTCAACTACGACTGATTTATCTGGTGAGACTTATTCTTGGACAAGGGATGGTGCCACGATATCAACAACAGATACAGAATTTATAGCGACAGAAATAGGCACTTATCAGCTATCTATTAGTTCAGATGGCTGCCCGATACAATCTAATGAAATTGTCATTACCAATTTCGATGCTTCCATTGTTCAAATAGATGCAGGCGATGATATCGTTTTTCCAGAAGGAGAATCTGAAACCGTTACAGCAACAGGCGCAAGCTCATTTGAATGGTATGATGAAGGAAACAATCTTTTATCAAATACGGAGTCAGTTACTTTAACTGATGAAGGAAACTATTTGCTTTTGGCAAGCGTTGGCTCATGCCAAATAAGCAGAAATTTTAGGGTTTCTTATCGTGATAATTTTGAAATACCCAATGTAATTACAGCCAATGGAGACGGTATTAATGACTTGTGGGTAATTCCAAATACTTATTCTAGAAACACCGAAGTGTCTGTAATTATATACAATGAAAAAGGAGAAGAAGTTATTAATGAGAATGGCTATCAAAATAACTGGCCACAATCAAGCGTAGCTTTTATAAAAAAGAACCAAATATTTTATTACAAAATCAAGAACGATAGAGAAACCCTTAGACAGGGTACCATAACTGTGATTCGATAATATAACCATGCAAAAGTATACCTACCTATTGTTAACCGTCATAGCTCTTTTTGCCAACCAATTATTGGTTGCACAAGAAGAAACCCCTTTTGTGGCCTATGATGTTCCTTCTCAGAACTTAGTAAAGTTTAATAGATTTCTTTTAAACCCAACCTTTTCAACAGTTCGAGAAGATAAATCATATATCAATCTTTTTCACAGAAACCAATCGGTATCTTTTAATGATAACAATCAAACTTACTTTTTAAGTTATAGTGGTCGAATTGGAGATAGAAGTGGGGTAGGGCTTAGTCTTTATACGCAACGCGAAGGTTTAATAGAAAACTTTGGTTTGTTGGCGAACTATGCCTATGGAGTTAAGTTAAGCGAAAAAAGTAATTTAACCTTTGGTGGTAACTTCTCTTATTACAATAGTGGTTTTAATCAAAATAGAGCGAACCCCGTTGACGACGACCCGTTATTAAATAGTCTTGACAATAGTGCGCTTATCACTTTTCAGCCAGGTTTTAATATCTCTTATGGTGCATTTGATTTTGGAGTTCTTGCAGATAACCTTTTCGATTATAACTTAAAGACAAATGAATCACTCACCGACTTTGGCGAGAAAACATATACCGGACATTTACAATATACTCATCAGTTTAAAAACGCTTCTGGGGTATTAGAGAGTGCTCGCTTAATGCCTCTGGCGAGGGTGCGCACAGACCCTTTAAATGATATTACGCTGGGCGGTAGTTTAATATTAGACGTACCTAAACTAGGTTGGCTACAAGCTGGTTATGACGATTTCTACGGCGCTGCAGCTGGTGTTGGCTTCAACCTCAACAAAAGAATTTCTCTTGGTTATACCGTCGAAAAAGGACTTTCTAACAATTTTGAAAATTTTGGTGTTAATCATGAAATCTCATTAGCCTATTCTTTTACTCCTAACCTTACGGAAGATCGGGTAATGTTAGAGAAAGACAATGATTTACTTGTCGAAAATGAAGATGATGAGGTCCCTTTAGAAGAATTATCACTTACTGAAAAAGACCTTAAAATTGCTGAGTTAGAGCAAAAGCTTGCTGAAAACAATAGTATTCTTGATGAATTACTTTATAGACAAGACTCTATTGAAAAATCAAAACAAGGTGATTTAGAACGCAGGTTCGCTACGGTAATGCGTATGGTCAAAAGAGAGACAAATGGTGAAAACCCAGAATTGGAAGAAAAAGCCAAAAGAATGTATTTCGCGAATTTAGATAGTATCGATATTATCAACAGCCCAAAAAGGTCGCCATTAGCAACTAATGGGTTGACCAATACTACAGCTTCAAAGAAAGTAATTAAGCTTAAAGACTTTAGCGCACCTACCAATAGTGATAATAATGAATCATCATTGGCCAATACTGAGACAGCGAATGCCAAAGAAGCAACTTTGGCGAATACCGGAACAACCAATGCTAAAACATCCAGAAAAATAAATCAACTCAAAGACATGAATGCCCCTACCGAAGCACCGTCCAAAGGGGCCTATGTAGAAAACACCAAAAAAGATAAAATCACAACCAATACTAGAAAGTCTTATGGTTTTAAATCATTCGCTATTCCAAGTGTTGAGAGTGGGCACTACCTAATTGCCAATGTCTATAAAGGTAAAAAGTACATGCAAAAATTTATTGATGAGCTTGAGGCACAGGGCATCGATGCTGATTACTTTACCAATCCAAAAAATGGCCTGAACTACGTCTATCTTAAAGATTTTAAAAATAAGAGCGATGCTATCTCAGCCTATAAAACCGGATTGGACGGTACCTATTCAGGTGATACTTGGGTGATGAAGGTCAAAGGTTCGTACGACAACACTGCTTATGTGGCCAACACCTCAAAGACATCACAATACGATGACAACGTGCTTCAAAAAAATGTGCAGAATAAGCCTGTTCAAAACAATGGCGGCGTGAGCTATAAGACTTATGACATAGATGGCCTTGGTTCAGGGTTCTACATTATTGCCAATGTATTTGAACAACCAGAAAATGCCAACAGATTTGTACGGCAATTAAATGCAAAGGGCTTAAATGCAAGTTACTTTATAAATCCCGAAAATAACTATCGGTATGTTTATTTGAAAAAACATCAAGACTGGACCAATGCTCTAGTGTCTTATTATTCTAAACTAAATGATGCGTACGAAGACCAAATATGGATAATGCGTGTTAAACCAAACCAAACTGCTTAAATGAAAATCTCATTTAAACAAATATTCCTTGGCCTACTTATTGGGCTACTTAGCTATTTATCATATGGCCAAGAATTCAACTCCTTTGAGGTTCGTTATGAAAACAACTTAAGGGGTGACCTAACCTTTATAGGTAACAATATTTTGAATCGAGACGGTGGCACAGCAACCACTGAACCAAACGATCCTTATAATAACTTAAGTACTGATACTGATAGTGACCGTGAAACAGGGGGTCAGTATAACTATAACGACTATAAGGACATGCAATATATAGATGTAGATAGCGATCCTTCTACATTTAGCTCAAGTACATCAACTTTTACCTTTGAACAGGCAAATTGCAATTTAATCCGTTATGCTGGCTTATATTGGTCTGCAACCTATCCTAGTGCAACAGCCAATGGAACCGAAACAGAAGCAAATACCGTTGCAATAGGCGCAGGGCGACAAACAGATTTTAATCAGGTCAAGTTTAGTGTGCCCGGCGGTAGTTATGTTGATATTACTGCAGATGAAATTCTATTTGATGGATTTACAAGTGCAGATGCTTCGGTTCAATCTAATAGTCCTTATGCATGTTACGCAAATGTCACATCATTGGTAACTGCTTTAGCCAATCCAGAGGGCGATTATACTGTTGCAAACTTAAGAGCAACAACCGGCGGTTTACTTGGAGCTGGTGGCTCAACTGGCGGATGGACATTAATAATAGTCTTTGAAAACCCAACATATCCCGGAAAGTACATAACTACATTTGATGGTTTTGCACGAGTAAATGGAAGTAATAGTATAGATATAACATATAATGGATTTGAGACTATTCCAGCTGGTTTAGTTCAAGCCGATATTGGTACTGCCACTTTAGAAGGGGATTTTAGAATACCTGGAGATGGTATGAGTATTAGAGCGGCCAGCAACGCTACCTTTACTCCAATAGAAAATGACCCAGCGAATCCGGAGGATAATTTCTTTAATAGCAACATCACTCTAGATGGTGTTGTGGCTACAAATAGACTTCCGGCAAGTGCCAATACCTTGGGGTATGACACTGATATTCTTTTGTTAGACAACCCTCTGAACGGTGTTATTCCTAACGGTGAGACCTCCGCTGATTTTCGCTTCTCTACTGATGGAGATCAATATTATCCTTTTTTCAATTCCTTTAATGTTGAAGTTATTGAGCCTAATATTATACTCGAAAAAAGAGTAGAAGATATTGCTGGTAATGACATTACTGGTGCAGGAGTAAACCTAGGTCAATTATTGGATTATGTGCTTTCATTTCAAAATATTGGGAATGACAACGCTGTAAATTATACGATTAGAGATGTCTTGCCTATTAATGTTACGCTTGATGAATCGTATTTTTCCACTCCAGGCTCATTGCCAACTGGGGTTACTTATGTCTTTGATGCCGCATCTAGAGAAGTCACTTTTACAATACCTAATAATTTGGTTGAAGAAAACCGACCAATCTATGAAATTAGAATGCGAGTTCAGGTTGCGGAAAACTGTTTTGACTTTGTAGATGCATGTACTGATCAAATTGCCAATATTGCCTTTTCTACCTATTTTGGAGAGACAAACACTGCACAAATAACCGATGATCCTAGTGTTTCAGATTTTGATGCATGCGGTTTTGTAACTCCAGGAGCTACCAACTTTTTATTAGATGATCTTGAAAATTGTGCCTATACTCGAACCGTACAATTATGTGGGGATAATGTTTTACTTGATGCTGGAGATAACTTTGATAATTACATATGGTATATAGATGAAAATGGCAACAACCTAATTGATGGTGCAGATACTGTAATAGTAGGAGAGAACACTGACACCTTGCTAGTTGATGAAACTGGAACTTATATTGTTGACAAAATTGTCGCAGACCCTTGTAAAGGCTTTCAAGAAATCATCATCGTTGAGTTGTTCGGAACAACTCAGTTCAACCCAATCACGACACTTATTAATGACACCTCAAATACAGTTGATGGTGAAATTGTCGTTTGCCCAAATGATGGAGATGAACTACCTCAAATATTCCTTTGCGGTACTGGAGACACAGAATTAATTCAAATCAACATACCCGATGCTGATAGTATAATTTGGGAACAATTAGATGAAGCAAGTTGCACCGCTTCTGCTGCAGATTGTGCCAATAAAAACAATACGTGTACTTGGAATGAAGTAGCTAACGGAGGTGATTTTTTAGCTTCTGCACCCGGACAATATCGTTTGGTTATCAACTATCAAAATGGCTGTTTTAGCAGGTTTTATTTTAATGTTTTCCAGAATACCTTAGATCTTCAATACAACACTAGAGATATTGTATGTACAACTCCTGGAAATATAACAATAACCAATTTAGGGTCGGGCTATGGATATCAACTCTTTGATGTTGCAAATAATATCCCAATTTTTGATTTTACCGATGGACAAGGGCCTGGTTTTGATATTTCTACAAATGGGGTGTATCGTGTAGATGTTACTCAATTAGATATTAATGGAGACCCTATTCAAGGTGCTTGTGTCTTTAGCACTGCAGATGTAGGTATATTAAATAGGGTGTTAACGACCAATATTTCCACCACACAATCTACTTGTAACACACAGGGTTCTATACAAGTTGACGCGCTAAACGTTTTTCCAAACTACTCTTACGAGCTGCGATTGGATGACGGAACACCTGCGCCTGCGCCACCAACCAATGATCCGTATCAAGGGTTACACCCTGGCGGAACTTTTATTGATGATGAAACTGCGCAAATAGACAACACCTACACTTTCAATGTTAATGAAGGTGATTATTTTGTTATTACTAGATCCGATGATGGCTGTATTGATGTTCAAAACGTTACAGTAACCAGGGTTCCAGACCCAACCCTGTCTGCTTTGACCACTGCTGACATTGGGTGTAATGATGGAGAAATAACCCTAACCGCGTCTAACGGAAATCCAAGTGCTTACTTCTATGCCATATGGAGTAAAGACGGAATTGATTTATATGCCAATCCATCCGATATTCAGCCATCAGATTTTCAATCTGGGTCTACCGGAAATATCTTCAACTTTACATCGGGCGATGAAGGCGATTATGAATTTATTGTTGTCGACGCTAACAACTGTATTGGTTACTCTAATGTTGTAACAATTATAGATAATGGTGCCTTATTTATTGATTCTATTGCAGAAGTGCAACCATCTTGTAGTGGGGATAACGATGGTCAGCTTACAATTAATATTTCTGGAGGTATTAGTCCTTTTCAATATAGTATTGATGGAGGCATAACATACCAACCAACCAACGTGTTTGTTGGTTTGCTCGCTGGAACATATGACATTAGGGTTCTCGATGATTCAGGTTGTGACATCCAACAATTGTATGATCTTGATCAACCTTTTCCTTTAACAGCTTCTGCAGGAGTTTCAAGAGATGTAACATGCGACCCTACAAATGGGGCAGAAGTTCGTATTACTAATGTGTTAGGGGGTTACGCTCCTTATGAATATAGTTTTGATGGAGGCGCAACTTGGGGTGCATCGTCAACAGCACTATTGCCCGCTGGCAATTATACAGTTTTTGTTCGTGATGCAACCTGTTCTTTTCCTATGGATGTTGCTGTAGAAGGTTTGCCAATGCCTCCAAATGTAACCCTAACACCCGAGGTAGACTACAACTGCGATGGCTCGGGAACAATTACCGCATCACCAAGTATTGCTGGTTATGATTATAGATATGCTTTAGATGGTGTTTTTAACACTCCAGAGGATAACAATGTATTTACTAACGTTGCTCCTGGTACTTATACAGTTACAACATATTACACTTCACAAACGCCGCCCACCCCAAGTCTATTACTTTCAGAAGATTTTGGTGTTGGTGTTGGGTCAATTCCTAGCCCAGACACAAGAGGATATGCCTACGAAGACCAAACAAATAGTACCGCTAATGGAGGCGACACCAACCTTAACATCAACGATTTTCAATATAGTGTTACAAACGAAATTGTTGCTCCTTTTGGAGCATGGATTAGTCCAAACGACCACACCAACCCATTAAGTTCAGATGGGCGATTTTTAGTTATTAATGTTGGAACTCCTAGTCCTGGGCAAATTATCTACACAAAGCCTATTAACGATATTATTCCAAACAGGCCGCTTCGGATTTCATTGTACATTTTCAATTTGGTTGTTTCCACTAGCGGAATCCTCGACCCAGATTTGACTATTGAAATTGTCGATTCTTCAGGCACTGTTGTGCAATCTATTAGAACTGGTGACATAGCAAAAAATACCGGTCCAGATGACTGGGTGCTGTTTTCAACAGATTTTAACCCTGGCGCTAACACCAGTTTAGATTTTGTTATCCGAACTGAAAAAATTGGAAATAGTGGTAACGACCTTGCAATAGATGATATTGAAATATTTCAAATCCCAGAAGTTTGCGAACTTTCTGTTACTACTCCTGTAACCGTAGAGGCGGGGCGTATTTTTGGCAGCACGCTTCAAGGTTCAACAAACGTTTCTTGTAATGGCTTAACTGATGGAACAATAACATTCAGTGTTGAAAATTTTGATGCTGTTGCAGGATTTGAATATTCAGAAGACGGAGGCACAAACTGGATTCTTTCTACAACTTCTCCTGTTACAACAAATGCAGTTTTTGGAGCCGGAAGTCAAACGATTTTAATTCGAAAAGCTAACGAGATTACCTGTACAACCTCGGTTACGCAAACCATTGCTGAGCCTACTGCGGTTGTAGCTAGCGCTAGTATTACAACTGCACTTTCGTGTACCACAAATGCTACGATTACAGCCGAAGCGTTAGGCGGCCTGCCCGGCTATGAATATCAGCTTGAAGATGGTGTCGGTGTCGTTATAGGCACATTTGACTTTGCAACAAACGGTTCGAATCATGTGTTTTCAGGATTGTCAGATGGAACCTATGTGGTTCGTGTTAGAGACACCAACGGATGCGAAGATAGTATTGATACTCCTATCGTTATTGCACCTATGAACCCTGTAGCATTTACAGTTACTCCAACTAATTGTTATGCGGGTGGAAATACGGCTTCTATTCAGGTTGATGTTACCGATGGAAATGGAGGGTATCAGTTTAGAATAAATACTGGTCCATGGTTAACCCCCACTCCAGTTACAGCAACAACATATACTTTTAACGGGCTTTCAAGTGGCTCTTTTGATATTGATGTTAGAGATCAATCTGGCTGCCCTATTGCTTTGGCAACACAAACTGTGACAATTAATCCTGAGTTGACCGTATCCGCTACGGCGCCAAATATTTCAGTATGTAATACAGATGCTGACATTACGATAACGGCTAATGGTGGTGACGGTAATTACGTGTATTCTATTGTTGCTACTGGAAATACACCAACAGATGCCAGTTTTAACACCACAAACCCTATCGCTGGTTTTACCCCAGGGGTTTATGATGTATATCTTAGGGACAATGCAGGTGACACTGTTACGGGATATTGCGAACAATTTTACACTATCACCATAACGCAAGATGCGCCTCTTGCTTTTACTCCAACCCCAACTGATGTGAGCTGTTTTGGCGGTTCAGATGGGTCTATTTCCATTGCTGCCGTTTCTGGAGGTCAGGCTCCTTACACTTATAGTGTGGATAATGGCACGACTTATATTGCTGGAACCAATTTTCCGAATCTTACCGCAGGAAGCTATGATGTTCGTATACAAGATGCCAACCTTTGCGAGTCAGTTGCACAAACTGTTGTAATCAATGAGCCAAATCAACTAGCTGCAGAAGCAATACAAACCCAAGATTATACTTGTGCGCAATTAGGTGAAATTTCTATCGGTAGCGTAGTGGCAACCTCAGGGGGTTCTGGTGATTATCAATATAGCATAAACGGGGGTTCTTGGACAACAAGTACAACTGGAGGACATGTTTTTGCAAATTTAACTGAAGGCACCTATTCAATAAGCGTAAGAGATGCCAATGCTGTTAACTGTTTAATCACTTTGGCTGATGTTATAATTGCACCACTGCCTGTTGCGCCCACTGTAAATTATACTGTGGTTTACAATTGTGATGGAACTGGTAATGCCACAATAACACCTTTTGACGCCTCTTACATTTATATTTTAGATGGTGTGCTTCCTGGTCAAACCGGCGCTGGTTCTGACGTTTTTAATAACCTTACGGTTGGTACACAAACCTTAAGGGTTACTTATGGAACCGATTGTCATGTTGATACAACGGTTATAATTGCTGACGGAAATGCTTTTGAAGCATCAATAACTGCTTTTGAAAATCTTGATTGTAGCGGAGACGCTTCAGGAACGATAACTATAAATGCTGACAATTATGGTGCCGGTGGATATGAATATAGTATTAACAGTAGTGCCTTTGTGGGTCCTTTCTTTGCGGCTGAACAGCTAACCGGTCTTAATGCTCAATTACACAATATTGTGGTAAGGGATGTAGATGACCCTATTGCCGGTTGTTCAGAAAATTTAAGTCAAACGCTTATAGAGCCTGCTGTTGTAGTTGCAAGCGCCACACTTACAGAAAACGTAAGCTGCGACAATGGCGGAGCTACAATAACTGCCAGTGCAGTTGGAGGAACACCGGTTTATGAATACCAGTTGGAAATCAATGATGGACCAGTTGGTGGGCCATTTAATATTATATCCATTGTAACCCCATATCAAACCTCAACAGTTTTTAATGGACTTCCTGCAAATAATGCTGGGGAAAGCTATGTTGTTCGTGCGAGGGATATTAATGGTTGTGAAGATGTAATTGATACTGCAATAATAACTGCTGACCCAAATACTATTGTTTTTGATTTAACGCCAACCGCTTGCTATTCTGGTGCTAATGATGGTTCAATCCTTGTAAATGTAACTGACGGTAATGGTAATTATCAGTTCAGACTTGATGGTGGGCCTTGGATAACCCCTTCGCCAGCATCTGCAACAACATATACATTCACCGGGCTTTCTAATGGAAGCTATAACGTTGAAGTTCGGGATCAGTTTGGATGTCCGGTTGCTCCAAATACACAAACGATTGTTTTAAACCCAAACCTTAATGCAACTTTTTCGATAGAACATATTAGTTCATGCGCTGATGGTCGTATCACAGTTGCGGCAACAGGGGGAGATGGAGATTATTTATATGCATTCATGCCAACTGGTAATGTGCCTGTTTTTGCAGATTTTGGAGCCTCAAACTTTATAAATATCACTACGGGTAACGACGGTGATTATGATGTTTATGTGCGGGATAATTTTGCGGTTGCTCCAGATTCTTGTAACTATATGGAAACCGTTACCGTAGACCCTGCGGTAGCCTTAGCTTATACTCCAACTCCAACGGATCCAGAATGTCATGATGGTTTGGGTTCAATTTCAATAGCAATTGCGACCGGTGACAACCCTTACACTATTCAAATTGTCGACTTAGATAATGGTGGGGCTTCAGACCAAACAATAACCAATGTGGTTGGGAGCACACAAGACTTTTTAAACTTAATGCCAGGTGATTACACCATAATTATTACAGATGCCAATGGTTGTTCAAACACCCAAACACCTATAACGATTAACAACCCAGATGAACTTACCGCAACTGTTCAGGGCGTTGTGCCAGGAAATTGTACTGGTAATGTAAATGATTTCGGAATTGAGTTTTTGACCTACCCAACAACTTTGGGAACTATAGAATTTAGTGCAGATGGTGGGGCTACTTGGGCAGGTGATAGCACAACCCCAGGAACTTCAGACCAGATAACCGGATTCAATCCTGGTGATACGGTTAATCCTTCAATGAGAACAACGGACGGGTTTGGAAATACGGTTTGTCAAACGGACTTTCCTCCATTTATAGTGCCTTATCCGTTAGACGACCTAAATATTGATATTTTCGCTATTGTTGTTGATTGTAATGACCTACAGGTAACAGTTCAAGGAACTGCAGGTCTTGCTCCATATGAATATGCATATTCAGACAACCCAGCCGGTTTTGACCCAACAGCAGCCATATGGACAGCTCCAACTGCTGGAAGCCATGTATTTACAGGTCTAGTACCTGGTAGAACTTATATTTTTTATGTAAGAGATGCATCGGGGCCACCTCAGTGTGTTAGACAGAGCACGGTCAATGTAAACGATCTTGCGCCGCCGCCAGTTCAAATAAGTGCTGATGTAACCCCGACTTGTGATGGTTTAACCAATGGACAAATCACATACACAGTTACCGAAGTTACTTTAAATCAACTCGGTGGTTCCTTCGATTGGGATTTTTATCAAGTAGATGATGTGCTTCCTATTGGCCCTCCAATATTAATCGCTTCAGGAACAGAAGCTGGCTTTACTTCTGGTGATTCTTTTGTAGTGCCAACTCCTGCAAGCTTGGGTTCTGGAGAATACTTTGTAGAAATTAGGGGAGCAGCACCTAATAACTGTGTCATCGGCAGTGAAAATGTGTTCTTAGATGAATTAGACCCTATAACATTTACACCAAATGTTATTAGACAAATTACCTGTGCCAATCCTGGATTAATTGAAATCGACAATCCATTAGGTGGCGGGGGAAGCTACACCTATACGCTGAGCAGTACAAATTTTATTGCTGATATTGTAACCACCGACAACCCTGTAGAGGTGCCAATTTCAAATTTGGTTGATGCTACTGTAACACCATTTGATGTTTTGGTAGAAATAGCAGATCAATTTAGTTGTCCAGTGACAACAATACCAGCTCATACTGTTAGTATTGATGTCTCTCAAAACCCCACGGCAAGTGTGGTTACAAGCAATTGTGATGTTCCATTTAGTATTACGGTTTCTGCTTCTGGCGGTCTTGCCCCATATTTATACTCCATTGATGGAGGTACGACTTATGTAAATAACGGGGGTGTTTTCAACAGCCTAGCGGTTGGAACTTATGCCATATCCATTATTGATACCAACGGCTGTACCGACACTGATACAGCGGAAATTTACCCTGCCTTGCAGGCTGGTGCTATTGTAAGCAAATTATTAGATTGTACGGTTTCTCCGAATGCCGAAATAACAATTTCAGCAACTGATGGTTCGGGTTCTTATGATTATGAGATTACTGGGCCTATTAACCAGGCTAGAGCCGCAATTCCTTCGCCGGCAAATTCAATAGTTTGGAATTTAGCTTCAGCTGCCGGAACCTATACAGTCCAGGTATATGACAACAATAGGCCAAGTTGCCCAGCCAGAAGCTTCGCTCTAGAAGTGCCACCAAGAATTAACCCTGTCATAGATACAATAAGCACAACTGATATTACTTGTATTGGTGATGATGATGGTACCATAACCATCTCAACAACAAACAATACTGCTGCGCCCTACGATTTTGAAATTACTTCATTAGATGGTGGTGTTGTAAGTATTTCACCTACAAGTGCCACGAGCACTACAGCAACTTTTACTGGTTTAGTGCCTACTACGACAGCAGCTGGATATATTATAACCGTTACTGGAGACGCCGCAACAAATAATTGTAGTGTTGATAGTGTTTCCATTACAATTGCCGAACCCTCAGCTATTGTAGTGACTATGGACACTCCGGCTGAATTTGCTTGTACTGCCGGCAACAACGAAAATAATGCAAGCCTAACCGTATTGAGCGCGGTTGGTGGCTCAAACAATTTTGTTCGTTACCAATTCTTTAATAATCTTGATTTGGTTACTCCTGTTCAAGACGGAGCAAGCGACACTTATATTGAAACCAATATTACTGGCGGAAACTATACCATAAATGTGTTTGATGATAATGGTTGCGTTGGAACCAGCACCGCGACTATAGCTCCGTTTGATGAGTTGTTATTACCTACGATAACCGTAGATCAAGCAATTTCTTGCGCGGCTGGTGAAAACATAACAATTAATGCTTTTGGTTCTTTAACAAATTCATCAACTCCTGCCGGTCTTGCAAACTATGAGTTTAGAGAACTTCCAGCTGGTGTGTTTGGAGCGTCTAACACCTTTACTAATCTAACCGTTGGAACACACGATTTCGAAGTTAGAAATGTTAACACCAATTGTGTGGTCTCCATTTCGCATATCGTAAGCGAACCGAATAATTTTGATATTACTACAGCCATTACCGACGTAATTTGTGACGGTGCCGATGGTTCAGTAAGTTTTACAATCAATGACCCGATTAGCCCATATGCTGGAGGATTCGACTATCAAGTCTTTGAACAAATAACCAATATTGCCCAAACGGCAGTATTAACTCACGGCAACCCGGGGCCTTCACCTGTTGTGAATTTAGCCGCTGGAGATTACTATGTGGTTATTACACAGACAGGAAATCCTTTCTGTGCCAACCCTCAAAACTTTAGTATTGCCGGCCCTAACGGAGTTATTACTGGAAACACACAAGTCGAACAAGTTACTTGCTTGCTGAATGATGGTGTTATTGAAATCATCAACGCTCAAGGTGGATGGGGTGGTTATGAATACTTTGTCGCTTTAGCTACAGATCCTGCGCCTACAGCGGGAAGCTTTGTTGGGTCACCCAGATTTACCGGTCTTGCTGGTGCGGTAGCGCCAACAGGATTAGATTATCAGGTTTGGATAAAAGATCAGAACGATTGTATGCAGCAATTGTCTGATGTTACCTTATTTAATCCGGATCCGATAACGGCAACCCTCCAAGTTAATCAAGGAAATTGTACTGATTTCTCTGGAGAAATTGAGGTGATAGGAACTAGCGGTGGACAAGGAAGCAACTACACCTACCAATTATTGCTTAATAGTACTCCTTTTGGGGCTTCGCAAAGCACAACTACATTTAGTGGATTAGGCGCTGGTTCGTATGAGGTTCAAATTACGGACCAATGGTCTTGTTCGGCTACAACTGCAGCGACTTTGCTTTATGATGTAATTGCCCCAACAGCAACGATTGATAAAACTATTGACTGTATTTCTGGAGGAGACATCACTATTACTCAAACAGGTGGTTCTGGTATTTTTGATTATGAAGTCAGATACCCTGGCACTCTTTTGACAGACCCAGCAGATGATACACAATTAGCCTCTGGCTCAGCATCATTTACAAACCTTACATCGGTAGGTGATTATGTTTTCACTATTACAGATGCCGCAACAGGACATACGTGTAGCACAACAATTACGCAAAGATTAGAGGATAGTGTGCTGCCAAATTTAAGTGTCGACAACCATTTAGATGTAAGTTGTAATGGTGCCGATGATGGTACAATTAGTGTTAGTGCCAACCCAGATAACGGAATAGGCCCTTATGTTTTTACTATTATTTCCGGACCTGGAAGTAGTTATACATTCCCTATTAGCCCTAATCCGGCTAGTGTTACAAACGCGACGGCAGTTTTTGATAATCTAGAGGGAACTATTGCTGGTATTACCTACACTATTAGAGTAACGGCGGCAAATGGATGTACACAAGATATAACTCAAGTAATCAACCAGCCTAATGTCATATCTAATGTAAGTGCTGCTGTGGTTGAGTTTGGTTGTTTGGTTGGTAATAACACCAATAATGCTAGTATCACCATTGATGCTGGTTCAATTGTTGGCGGGTCTGGTAATTTTGTTCGTTTTGAATTTATTAATACCGATACAGGTACTACGGCTCAAGATGGTTCAAACCCTGTTTATATCGAAACTGATTATGCCGGTGGCAATTATGACATTTACGCTTATGACGATAGGGGTTGCAGAAATGCAGTCGCTACCAGTGTAAGTATTACTCCATTTATACAAATAGCTGACCCTATAATTACTGATTTGGTTCCGCTTACTTGTAACCCTGGAAGTGATGCCCAAATTCAGGTAGGAGTTACCTTGAATCCTATTTCAGGAACACCGAATTTACAATACACAATTAATGGAATCAATGTAGCCTTTACAGACACGAACAACACCGGTTTGTTTACTGGTCTAGGTGCTGGAGATTATAGTATAACGATAACAAATCTTGATGCAAACCCAAATTGTATTATAGAGACCGTCCACACTATTGAAGAACCGTTAGAAATGGATGTTGTTGCCACAAAACTCACTGATGAAGAGTGTTTGAACAATGGTGTGGATGACGGTAGCTTTAGTATTGCTATTTCCGATTACATTGGAGCTTATAGTTATCAAGTATTTGACTCAAACAACAACCCCGTTGCAGGGCAGTCGGGAATTGGGAATACTACTACAGCACTTCCTCCTTTTACAAATTTACCCGGTGGAACGTATTATGTTGTTATAACACAAACACAAGCTCCATTCTGTATTGAAAATTCTAATATCATCACCATTCTTGCTCCAGATGCGCCTATATCAGCAAACATATCTGAAGAAGCAAGCGTAAGCTGTACCAATGACCAAGGTCGTTTATTGGTTAGTGCTGTTGGGGGGCAAGGACCATATACAATTGCATTAGACAATACCACAACTGGCCAATCTTATTTACAAAATAATGTTTCTTCATTTGTCTTTACGAATCTGTCTGGTGGTGCTTTCAATATTACAATTACTGATGCTTTTGGTTGTGTGCTTACAGATAATACAATACTAGTACGACCAGATAATATCAATGCAACAATTACCGCAAGTACCTTGGTTTGTTTTGGCGATAATACCGCAGCAGTAACCGCGGCAGTTGCTGCAAGAAATGTAGCAGCAGTTTACGAGTATCAATTAAATATTTATTCAGATTTATCCGGAAGTGTCGCGCCGCAGATTTCATCAAGACAAGCTTCAGACACGTTTGATGGTCTATTGGCTGGTTTTTATAGCATCACGGTTACTGACAATTTTGGTTGTTCTTTTGAAACGGCCATACTACAAATTATAGACCCAACAGAGGTGTCTGCCCAATTGGTGCGTGTTAGCCCTTTGACCTGCACAACACAGGCTGAACTAGAGTTAAGTGCGACAGGCGGAACTGCCCCATACAGCTACAGCGTTGATGGTATCAACTTCTTTCCTATGAATGAGACAAATGGAGCGGATACGCACTTGTTTACGAACATTGGCGCTGGTACGTACAGTTATTTTGTTCAAGATGCTTTTAATTGTTCGTCTATTGTTTCTAATGAAATTACAGAAGATGTTATTGAGCCGTTAACATTGACTGTTGACGCTTCTGCTGCAGTAATAAACTGTACTAGCGATAACACTGCTATTATTTATGCTGATGCCGATGGAGGTTTGGGTAATTACCAATTTGAGTTGTATACTGACCCTGCCCTGAGCTTGGCTTCAAGAATTGCCGGACCGCAAACGGCTGGAGAATTCACAAACTTGTCACAAGGAGATTATTACGTTAATGTGACAAGCGATGATTGTGCCGCTGCTGCTATACATGTTCCGATAACTGAGCCTGCGCCATTGACATATGTTGATGCTATAGTTAATGTAAGTTGTACCGGAGAAGAAAATGGAAGTATCTCAGTAACCCTTTCTGGCGGTTCTGGTGGGTATCAATATGCCATATCGCCTAACTTAGATCAGTTTGATGTTGAAAACACGTTTACCGATTTAGCTGCTGGTAATTATACCGTGATTGCCCAAGATCAAAATGGTTGTTTTGAGGTGTTAGAATACACCATTACAGAACCAAATCCGATTGCGGTTAATACAGTTTCTGTTTTGCCAGAGGTTTGCGAAGGTAGCGAAGACGGTTCTTTCGAATTAACGGTTAGTGGCGGTACTGCGCCCTATTTTACGAGCTTAAACTCTAGCAACGATGTCGATTTCGTTCAAGACCAACTCATATTTGATAATCTTGCTTCTGGAACGTACGTGGTCTTTGTTAGGGATGCCCAAGATTGTGAAGAAACTATTGTTGTTGAAATTAATCCCGGCGTAAACTTGAACGCCACTGTAACTCCAATATATGAGTGTAATGGTATCGTGCCCGATAATAGGCTAGAGCTTCTTTTTGAAGATGATTCTGTTTTGACCGATGTGTTATATGCCATGGATTCTTCTAATCCAGGTGATATGCAACTCGCAGCGGATTTTTCAAATCTATCCCCGGGAAATCATACGCTGACAATTGCCCATGCCAACGGTTGTTTGAATATGGTAGACTTTGTAATCGAAAACTTTGAGCCATTGACACTGAGCTTAGAGCAGAACAACATTAATGAAATTACAGCTTTAGCTGGTGGCGGATTAGAAGATTATACGTTCTTCTTCGGCGATGTAGATAATGGAACGGACAACACGTTTATTATCAATAGCACCGATACCTATATGGTGACATTGGTTGATCAAAACGGATGTGAAGTTTCGGCTGAAATATTTATGGAGTTCATAGATATCGAAATTCCAGATTTCTTTACCCCTGATGGAGATGATTGGAACGACACGTGGGGGCCAGAAAATTTAGAGGCTTTCCCAAATGTACTAACTATCATCTTTGATCGTTATGGTAGAGAACTCTATAGAATGGAAATTAATGATACCGCTTGGAACGGCGTGTATCAGAACCAAAACTTACCAACAGGAGACTATTGGTATGTAATTAAATTAAAAGGTGAAAATGACGACCGAGAATTTGTGGGTCATTTTACCCTTTATCGTTGATAAAAATTAACCTGTAGAGTCATGAAAAAGACCCCAATCTTTCTCCTTTTGTTTCTTTTTGCCTTGGTCGCGAAAGGACAAGAGTTAACCATACCTCAATTATCACAATATATTGCTGATAATCCTTTTTTAATGTCACCAACATATGCTGGTATTGGCGATCACATTAAAGTTCGTTTAAATGGCTTAACCCAGTGGGTCGGTATTGAAGATGCGCCAGATACTCAGACTTTAGCCGCAGATGCTCGAGTTGGTAACCGTTCTGGTATTGGAATGGTTTTATTTAACGATAGTAATGGTAATACCCGACAACGGGGTGCCAGAGTTTCTTTTGCACACCATTTAACATTAGATCGTTATGATGATGAATTTATATCTTTTGGCCTCTCTTATAATTTTAATCAATTTAGAATTGACACCGAAAACTTTGTGCCAAACAATGGGCAAATAATTACGGACGATAGGGCAACTACCAATCATAATTTTGATATGGGAATTCTTTATCGTAGAGATAAGTACTATATAAGCTTAAACGCCTCTAATATTTTACCAAAAAACAGTTTAGTTGACTTCAACCCGATAAATGAGCCCAATACGTTAAGAAATTACTACATGTACACAGGGTATAGTTTTATGAAAAATAAAAACAGTAAGGTTGAGTTTGAGCCTTCTGTTTTCTTTCAATGGTTTGAAAGTGATGGTCGTTCGGTTACCGATTTAAATGCAAAGTTTCGTTTTCACAATTTTGAAGACTACTATTATTTAGGCCTAACCTATCGTTTTTTAAATGATCAATTAGGAGAACCTTTATATATTGCGCCAATTGCCGGTCTAAAAAAGAATAATTTTTATTTTGGTTATTCTTACCAGATTATTACCAACGAAATATTAGGATATAGCCAAGGAACACATGTACTTACTGTTGGTATGGATTTATTTCAAGGCATTAGTAATTGTCGCTGTACCTACTAAGATTTTTCTTTCTTTAAACAATACTGTTGTAACTCTGAAATATACATTTCAAAGTCATTCAGTTTCCCTTATTATTTCCTTTTTCTTTATTGCCATAGCTAAGGCTGTGTAAATAATTCAGGCTGTTTTGGGGCAGAAAGCAATTTCATTTTCGGTTGCGTATTTCAGAGTTAAAATAGTATTAGTTTTGCTTTTTTATATTCAATGTAATGGGTAAGATTAAATTAAACAATATACGCGTACATGCTTGGCACGGTTGTTTAAAAGAAGAAAGTATTATTGGTAGTGATTATAGGGTTGATCTTGAAGTAACTTGCAATCTTTCAAAACCTTCTGAAACAGACGAATTAAACGATACAGTTGATTATGTTCATCTTAATAATATCGTAAAAGAAGAGATGAACATTAAATCTAAGCTCTTAGAACATGTTGCTAAGCGCATTCTAGATCGTGTTTTTTTAGAAATTCCTTTAGTGAACAATGCTGAAATTGCCGTCTCAAAAATTAACCCGCCAATAGGTGGTGATGTTCAAAGTGTTTCGGTGGTGCTTGCTCGATAAGAATAGCGGTTCACTGTTTTGGAAACCAAAAATTAGTGTGGTACATTTGCACCACTAAAATGGCATCGTGGCCGAGTGGCTAGGCACAGCTCTGCAAAAGCTTGTACAGCGGTTCGAATCCGCTCGATGCCTCTAAACCTTCTCAATTGAGAAGGTTTTTTTGTGCTTTTTTATACTGTAGTCGCTAAAATTTTTAAGGCACTCAATAACTCAAAAAAACTACTGGTTTTTTTGTTCATTGATTCGTTCAATACCGTCTTTAATATTGAATTTGTCTTTTGGCAAAAAGCCTTTGGTAATCAAAACTATTCCGCAAATTATCAGAACTAAGCCAAGACCTTTTTTTATTAATACAATACGTTCTTTGGTAAGCTTTTTCCGAAGTTGTTTCGCTAATAATATTTTGAAAATGTCTGTTATAAAATATGTGGCTAGCATAGCACCAAAAAAGACTATTATTCTGTTGGGTTGATTTTCTAAACTAGGGCCCACTATTATTAAAATTCCAAGCCAAAAAACTAAAACTCCAATATTGATAAAATTCAACAAGAACCCTTTTATCATTAAGCCTATGTAAGAGCCTTTTTTTGCTTTCACTTTTTCTTTCTTTCCTTCTTTTTTTACGAAAATAACTATCCCATAAACTAGAATAATCATACCTCCAAAAACATATAAACCTGGCTGATTACTTAAATTTTCTAATAACTGAAAACTACTGAAGTAGGCTATTACCAAAAAAAGAATATCCGCAATAATCACCCCTATATTTAAGAAAAGACCCGCCCTAAAACCTTTGGTAGCGCTCGTTTCTAACAACACAAAAAATACAGGGCCAATCATAAAGCTCAATAAAAAGCCTAAGGGTATTGCTGCCTGTATATCTTCTATCATTTCTTACTTAATACTAAAGATTTATATATTCTGACGTAAGGGTCAAAATTTAAAGACTAAACTGCTTTTAATACTTTGTGGTCTTATACTAAAGTAGTTCACTCTACTCGTTCTATTTTTCCGCCAAAAACGGTTTTCTCATCCATTTTTTCTGGGTCGCCGTAAACCTTTACCGTGCCACCTGCTTTTACATCGGCTTTTACATACTTTGTTGCATAAAGTTCGGCATTTCCTCCAGCGTTTACTGAAATAGTCGTGAACTTACTTTTAAATTCACTACCCATATAAAAACCACCGGTATTGATAACAATATCTTGGTTATCGGTAAAACCTGAAGTAATTATTTTTCCTCCCGTAATTGCTTTGACCAATAGTTGTTCTGTTTGGCAATTCAATTCTAATTCACCTCCTTCTTGCGCTTTTAGTTCTAAAACGTCTTGTGTAAATGTTTCTTCTGATGTAATTCGAGCATCTTCATTCACATCAATAAGGGTTAATTTATCCGTAAAGTACAAATCAATAAATGTGCGATAACCACTAAATATTTTATCGAGCTGCATGCGTATTTTCAGCTTTCCTTTGTTATTTACAATCACTACTTTTTGGGTGTTCGCCCCGGTAATAATTGCTTTGTTTTCAGTTGATGGTATTAAATTTACTGCAATACCATCAAAAGCTTTAAGTTCTGTGAAGTTTTGAAGTTCTTGAGTTATTTTTTCTTCTTGTCCGTAGGTAATTTGCAACAAGAAAAACAATGACAAGACTATAAATTGCTTTTTCATTATCTGGTTTTTGATTGATGTTCTATAACATTAAACAAATTTTATTCCAAAAAAGTATTATTCGTGTTTTCCAATCAACGAAAAATCTAAGTGTCTTTTCACTAAATCTGTATTCTTTACCATTACAATTACCTCATCACCTAACTGATAAACTTTATTGAAACGATCACCAATTATAGCATATTGTTTTTCATCAAAATTGTAATAATCATCTTTTATATCACGAATACGAACCATGCCCTCGCACTTATTTTCAATAATTTCAACATAAATTCCCCATTCTGTCACTCCTGAAATTACACCAACAAACTCTTTGTCGCTATGATCCTGCATAAACTTAATTTGCATGTATTTGATAGAATCACGTTCAGCACTTGATGCTAATATTTCCATACTAGAAGAATGCTTACATTTTTCTTCATAAACTTCTTCTTTTGTAGATTTTCCGCCATCTAAATAATGTTGCAAAAGACGGTGTACCATTACATCAGGATATCTTCTAATCGGCGAGGTAAAATGACTGTAATAATCAAAAGCTAAACCATAATGACCAATGTTATCAGTAGTGTAAACAGCCTTACTCATACTGCGTATAGTTAAGGTATCTACCAAATTTTGTTCTTTTTTACCTTTTACATCGCTCAATAACTTATTAAGAGAACTACTGATGCTGTTTTTATCTTTTAGATTAACACTATGACCAAATCTAGAAATAACACCATTTAAAGCTATTAATTTATCTTCATCTGGCTCATCATGTATTCGATATACAAAGGTCTTTTTAGGGTTTTGTTTTCCTATAAATTCCGCAACTTTTCTATTAGCTAAAAGCATAAATTCTTCTATAAGCTTATTCGCATCTTTTGACTCTTTAAAATAGACACCAGCCGGTTCGTTTTTATCATTCAAATTAAAACGAACTTCTATTTTATCAAAAGAAATAGCACCGGCACCCATGCGTTTTTTACGCATAATTTTAGCTAATCTATCAAAAGTTAAAGTAGCTTGAACCACATCATCAGAAACAGAATATGCATCTTTTCGAATCGAAATTTCTTTTGGGATAGCGCCTTGAGAAGTTTCTATAATATGCTGTGCCTCTTCATAAGCAAATCGTTCGTTTGAATTAATGACTGTTCTACCAAACCATTGGTTTTGAATGATAGCATTATCATCAAGTTCAAAAATGGCAGAAAAAGTATATTTTTCTTCATTTGGGCGTAATGAACAGGCATTGTTTGATAACACTTCTGGTAACATAGGCACCACCCTATCTACCAAATAAACTGAAGTAGCCCTATTATAAGCTTCTTCTTCTAAAATAGAATCTGGTAATACATAATGAGAAACATCGGCAATATGAATACCTATTTCATAATTACCATTTTCAAGTTTTTTAAAAGAAAGTGCATCATCAAAATCTTTAGCATCTTTTGGGTCTATGGTAAAGGTTAAGACCTCTCTCATATCTCTTCTTTTCGCTATTTCTTCTGGTTTAATGGCAGTATCTAAGGTATTTGCATACTGTTCTACTTCATACGGAAATTCATAGGGTAGTCCATATTCTGCAAGAATGGAATGTATTTCGGTATTATGCTCGCCTGGTTTACCGAGCACTTCAACCACCTTTCCGTAGGGTGAATCTCTATCTGAAGGCCAATCGCCTAAAGCTACGAGTACCTTATCACCATCTTCAGCCTTTTTTGCTTTTTCTAAAGGAACAAAAATATCAGTGTACATTTTTGAATCAGTAGTGCGAACAAAAGCAAAGGTTTTTTGCTTTTCTAAAATACCTACAAAAGTTGATTTTTTACGCTCTAAAATGCGCACAACCTCACCTTCTGGACGTTTTTTACCTTTTAAAGATTTTAATTTCACTTCTACCAAATCTCCATGAAAAGCTTTATTTATTTTATGGTTTGGAACAAAAATATCTTCATCTAAATCATCAACCAAAATATAAGCATTACCACTAGAGGTCATATCAACTTTACCAGATAAAACAGTAAACTGCGAAGGTTTCATTTGAAATTTACCGCGCTCTATTTCTTTAATACGATCTTTCTGTTTAAGCTGCCCCAATCGCTTAATTAAATCGTTGCGCATTTGCGTATCGGTAATACCCATTTGAGCGGCTATTTGTTTATAGTTAAATGCTTTTGAAGGTTCTTTTTCTAATACTGTAAAAATGCCTTTTGTAATTTCATTCTTTTGTTGGCTTCTTGTTCTTTTCTTTTTTTTAGACATTAAGTAGTAGTATTTTTTTGAAAAGTACAAATTAAAATCTGTGACCTTTAACTAATTATTTTAATCAAACGAGAATATCAACATTTATTAACATTCTATAAAATTCATTTTTTCTTTTCTAAATTTTAAAATAAAAATGATGATGATGATAGTTTGTTGAAATGTGGAATAAAATTATAACTAAATCTTTGCTTTGAACGTAAAAAAGAATTTATTGACATTTTATACCATGTTGAAAAAATTAACTATCAAGGTTTTATCTAGTTTATTGACAGTTTTTAATAACTAGTATTAACAGAAGTATATTAATAACTTAAAGTTCGTTTACTGTTAATTACACCTATTCAACGTTTGATATGTTTGGTTTAAATTATTACTAATTATTGTGGCTTTTCAAAATAAAAGACTGTATTGCTAAAAAAACTTGAAAAACAAATTTTAGTAATGAGTAATTGTCTTCAAACTGTCAACAAAACATCTTTTTTTTAATATACTGATTTAAAAGGATGTATATATTTTTTGTTTTGGTTTATCAACAAAGTGAATTTAAAAGTATTGTACCTTTGATGTACCTAACCTAAATCAAGATACAATGAAAATAGCTATTGGTAATGACCATGCTGGCACAGACTATAAACTAGCCATTATAGGATATCTTAAATCAAAAGGAATTACAGTTACTAATTATGGTACTGATGGCACAGACAGTGTCGATTACCCTGACTTTGCGCACCCCGTAGCGGAAGATGTTGAAAAAGGAAACGTCGATTTTGGTATTGTTATTTGTGGTAGTGGTAATGGCGCCAACATGACTACAAATAAACATCAATTGGTGCGCAGTGCACTATGCTGGAACAAAGAGATTACCTCTTTAGCTAGAGAACATAATGATGCTAACGTTTTGAGTTTACCAGCTCGTTTTATTGCCCTACCCCAAGCGCTAGAAATGGTAGAAACTTTTTTAAATACCCCTTTTGAAGGAGGTAGACACGAAAGGCGTGTAGAGAAAATATCGTGTTCTTAACGAAGAATACTACATCATCGCAGCGCTATGACAGATTACCTAAATCCGTAGGATAAGAGCGCTTTTACCAAGAACGCCATCACGGCCTATGAACGCAACATATCAGGTCGCTAAATGTAATCTGGACCGCACAATTACATTCCCAATAACGCTGAAAACCCTATCGGGATTTTCGCTATATTTCCATGTAATTACGCGGACTACACATAGCGCTGCGTTAGCCTTCATTATGACCAATCTCTAAACCAATGATAAAATTCTTTAGAAAAATTCGCCAAAACTTGCTTAAGGAAAACAAAACTGGTAAATACTTTAAATATGCTATTGGGGAAATTATTCTTGTTGTAATTGGAATTTTAATAGCACTCTCAATCAATAATTGGAACGAAAAAAGAAAGATTAGAGATAGCGAAATAATTTATCTCAATAATATCAAAAGAGATTTACAATTTTCAATTACAGAAATGAATCAATTTATTGATAGACATAATTCTCTAATTAATTCAGCTAACACAGTATTAGAACATTATAATGGTAAACCGGTGGATGACTGGAATTCTATTAATAAACACCTTGTTGATATCTACACTTGGAAAAGTTTTTATTTAATTGACAATACTTACCAAGAGCTAAAAAATTCAGGGAATTTTGCTATTATCTCAAATGATTCAATCAAAAATGATTTACTGAATTTAGATTTGCTTTATAAAAAATTAAAACACACTGAAAACCACTGGAGTAAAGTTGCTGAACAAACACTTTATCCAGGGAGTTATGAAAAACAAGATATAGCTTCTATGACAAGAAACTACCTATTTCAGATGTCAAACGGAAAAATGGGAGTATTTGGGAATTTAACGGAAGAAACCTTTGGAGATATATTTAAAGACCAAAAACAAAAGAATGGTTTCGCTTTAGCTACTCTTGATTTTGGAGGGATGAATGGAACTTTTTTGGAAATGACTAAAAAATGTGAGGAACTTATATCACTAATTGACAATGAATTAACAAAATGAGAACTGAATTAAAAATAACGAAAGCACAACAAACTTAGGATGGCTATAAATAATTGCTTGTTCTCGCCTACTTTGGAAATTCCGCAGGAATTTCCAACTTGGTGTGTACTTGCAAAGTTAAGTACTAACCCACGCAACTACTCATAGCCGAGACCGTTGTGAAAAACAGGCCAAAACCAATTAAACTTACTTTTATGACAAACAAAAACAAGAAAACATTATTCCTTATTTCAGGAATTTTGACAGGAATAGTATTTATTAGTTCAATTTTAGATGCTGAACCTGGCTCATTATTTGGAAGTATATGGCTTTTTAGATTAGGATGGTTAATTATGACTGTTTCATCTTTTTTAAACTATTACAATATAAAAAAGTCAGAAAAAAAACCTAATTAAACACTGAATTATCAACTGAGCATATAATAAATATTAAGCCCGACTTTTCAGCTTGTTTGCGAAACCTGTTTCTGAATAAAAAAAACTAAGACCGAACTAAGAGCGAAACACAGCAAGTTGCTAAATGCAATTCATTCTTAATCATTTATTGATTTTATAAGGTATTCACTACACTCAGAAGCTCCCACTATTTTATTCTCAATACCATTAAAAACCAAAAAAGGTTTTCACTATATTTCCATAAAATAGCGTGGACTACACATAGCGCTACGTTGGCAATAATATGCATAAAATATTCACTTATATAATAATCGTTTTATTTTCACCGATTATAGGGTCTTGTAAAAATAAGACAGAAAAAGAGCTTTCTTTTTTAACTTTTAATTTGTGGCAAGAAGGTACTTCGGTCCCTAATGGTCTAAAAAAAATACACGATATTGTAGTAGAAACGAGCCCAGATGTGGTTTGTTTTGTAGAGGTCCGTAATTATAAAAATCAGGATTGGACTGCAAAAATAGTAAAAGCTTTAGCTCAAACTGGGAAAAAATACTATCTAGGATATATTGGCGGTGACGTATCATTTATTAGTAAATATCCTTTAGAAAATGGTAGGCGAATTTTCAAAAATGCGGACAAAGGAACAATAGTGAATTTTGATATAAATGTTGAGGGGGATATAGTTGTTGTTTCCGGAGCTCATTTAGATTACACTTATTATGCTTCCAATTTACCAAGAGGTTATTACGGTGGCTATCCGAATTGGAAAATGATAGATGACGGCAACGGCAATCCTTTTCCAAATATAAACATTGATTCTATTCAAGCTTATAATCTAAAATCTACTAGAGATGAAGCTATTTCCTTATTTTTAAATTCTGTAAAATCGGAATCAAAACCTGTGATATTAATGGGTGATTTTAATGAACCTTCTTTTTTGGACTGGACGGAGAATACCAAAAATATGTTTGACCATAATGGAGTGGTAATTCCTTGGTATAATACTAAAAAATTAAATGAAAATGGTTTTATAGATACCTTTAGAGTATTCTACCCAAATGAAATAGCCAATCCAGGTTTTACTTGGCCTTCTTTAGCCGATAAAGAAAAATCTACTAGCTGGACTCCTTTGGCTGATGAAAGAGATAGAGTTGATTTTATCTTTTTTAAAGGAAGCGGTATAAAAATAAAAGACGTTTCAATAGTTGGCCCAAAGGAATCCTACGTTTACAATAAGTTAGTTACTTTAAATACAGATAAAGAAAAATTTATGGCAAGCAACCTTCCTTGGCCAAGCGACCATAAAGCGGTGTATGCAAAGCTTTTATTTACATTCAAGAAATAGAATGATGATCAAATAATGAAAAAAATACTATTGCCAACAATTCCTATAAGTAATAACGGTTCAGGGCTTCACAAAAATAATAGATAAAACCAAAGGTCTTTGACAGTGTTTGATTTTGGGCTTAGAGAACCCGCTACATCATCGCAGTTCTATAATAGATTACATAAATCCTTAGGATAAGAGTACTTTTGCCAAATACGCCATCACGGACCATGAACCCAACATAGCAAGTCGCTAAATGTAATTTGTTCATCGTCGTTTTATTTATAAGGTATTCATGTCTTGACTACACTCAGAAGCTCCCACTATTTTATTCTCATTACCATCAAAAACCAAAAAAGGTTTTCACTATATTTCCATAAAATAGCGCGGACTATATATCGTAGAGACCCTGTCTTTAAAAACGAAAGAAATTATGCTGACAAACATCAACCCTAAACTACCTATGAGAGATAAAAATATGACTCGGGCATATTACATTGATGAATTGGGGTTTACAGCACTTGGCAGTATAGATTATGAAGGGTACTTAATGTTGGCTAAAGACCAAATAGAACTGCACTTTTTTGAGTTTAAAGAGCTTGATCCTAAAGAGAATTATGGTCAAGTTTACATTAGAACGAACGCCATTGACGAATTTTACCAGACGTTATTGGCCAATAAAACCGCCATTCACCCTAACGGAAAATTAGAAACCAAACCGTGGGGTCAAAGAGAATTCTCATTACTGGATCCCGATAGTAACCTATTGACCTTTGGGCAAAGTGTTTAAGATAAAATTTTGTTAGTTTTAGAAAACAAAAGCCCATGCCATGAAGTATATAATTCCGGTATTTTTTTTAACCCTTTTTTTTTCTTGTAATTCAAAAAAACCCGCTCAAAATGAGAGCGGCACAATACCAGCTTCTAACCTAATTCGTTTGAACCAATTAGGGTATTTTACGAATGCCAAAAAAATGGGTAGTCTTGTTGGAGAAGGTGAGGCCATTTCTTTTTCAGTCATAAACTCTGAAACAGGAGAAGAGGTTTTTAAAGACGTACTTACTAAAGAAAAACATGCTAAGCTTTCTGGCGAAACCATTCAACAGTTTGATTTTTCAGGACTGAAGCAAGAGGGAACTTACCAAATAAAAATTGATGAAGAACTGTATTCACACCCTTTTGAAATAGGAATTAATTTTTATGACGATGCGCTTATAGCGGTCGCAAAGTCATATTACTATCAGCGTGTTGGCGAAGAAATTACTGAAGAGCACGGAGGCCAATGGAAACGACCCGCCGGGCATTTAGACACAAAAGTAGCCTTTCACCCAGATACTCAAAAAAGCGGCTTTATTCAATCAACGAAAGGGTGGTATGATGCTGGAGATTTTGGAAAATACATTTCGAACGGCGCTTTTTCGGCCGGGCAATTACTACAGGCCTTAGAACGCAATCCCAGCCTTTACGGTGATGGCTCATTGAATATACCTGAAAGTGGTAATGGCGTTAATGATTTTTTAGACGAGCTAAAGTATGAAGCAGATTGGATTGCTACAATGCAAGATGAAGACGGCGGGGTGTTTCATAAGCTCACCACCAAAAGGTTCAGCGGGGCTATTATGCCACACGAAGGCTCTGAATTACGTTTTATTATGCCTAAAGCTACAGCAGCAACATTTGATTTTGCGGCATTTTTAGCGAAAATGGCTCGCCATTACGAGAAACATGATACCGAGCAAGCTCAAAAATGGCTGACTCAAGCCGAAAGAGCATGGAAGTGGGGTACAGCAAATCCGAATGTGAATTTTAAGAACCCGTCTGATGTGGTTACAGGAGAATATGGAGATGAAGATGCCTCACAAGAACAGTTTTGGGCCGCTTCAGAGCTGTATGTTACCACGGGAGAACAACAGTATTTAGAGTTTATTTCAAATAATTTACCTGATTTGACTTACAATAATGGCGATGGCTGGAAAAGCTTTATGCGCTACTTAGGCGTGTTTGCTCTGTTGAATGACGAAGTAACGCTACCAAGCAACATCAAGGAAATTTTAAAAAAAGAATTAGTAACAACTGCTGACGAACTTACAAATAGGGTACAAACTTTTGACTATCAACAAGGGGTTAACGATTTTCAATGGGGCTCGAACAGCGACGTGCAAAATATTGCTTTTGTGATTGCAGAAGCACATCAAATTTCGCCAAAACGAGCTTATGTTGACGCCGTGCTTTCTTCATTGAACTACCTGTTTGGGCATAATGGCATCGGATATTCAATGGTAACGGGCTTTGGAGATAATTCGCCAATGAACATACATCACAGACAATCAAAAGCAGATGGTATTTTAGCGCCAATTCCGGGTTTTGTGTGTGGTGGACCAAACGATGACAAACAAGACGCACATGAGGTAGATTATCCAGAGAATGCTTCACAAATGCATTCTTATCAAGATGTTTGGGAAAGCTATGCAAGCAATGAGGTTTGTTTAAATTGGAATGCGCCCACCCCTTATCTTTTGCAATTTGCAATAAAAGAGGGCGGATCAAACTAAAAAGAATTTTAAAGACAAACCATGGCACATTCGCACCACGACCATCACCACAGCCATGGGCACCACCATGATTTAAAAGGGCGAAACTTAGGGATTTCCATATTTCTTAACATCATTATAACGGCGGCCCAAGTGATTGGCGGACTTGTTTCTGGAAGCTTGGCCCTGCTATCAGATGCGCTTCACAACTTTAGCGATGTACTTTCGTTGATTATCAGTTATGTTGCCAATACCTTATCAAAGAAAAAGGCTTCTACAAACAAAACCTTTGGCTACAAACGCGCTGAAATTATAGCTGCTTTTGTAAATGCCGCAACACTAATGGTAGTCGCGATATTCTTAATTATAGAAGCGGTTAAACGTTTTTATAATCCTGAAGAAATAGGCTCAGATTTGGTTATTTGGCTCTCTATAATTGCCATTTTAGGAAACGGTTTTAGCGTTTTGCTTATAAAAAAAGACGCAGATGTCAATATGAATATGAAATCAGCATATCTACATTTATTGACAGACATGATGGCGTCTATTGCTGTATTGATAGGAGGGGTTCTCATGAAGTTCTATGAAATCTATTGGATTGACCCTTTACTCACGCTTTTAATTGCTCTTTATTTGATTTATATGGGATATGACTTGCTAAAGGAGTCTACGAAAGTGCTGATGTTATTCACACCAAAATCGATAGTGGTTCAAGAAATTGTAAACTCGATTTCAGAGATTAAACCTATCAAAAACGTACACCATGTTCATATATGGCAATTGAACGAAGAAGAAATTCATTTAGAGGCGCATATAGATTTTGAAAAGGATATCAAGTTATCGGAATTTGATATAATATTAGAACAGATTGAAGAACACGTGTATCACGAGTTTGGTATAAATCACGTCAATATTCAACCAGAATATGGCAAATGCGACAGCAAAAAAGTAATTGTACAAGATTGATTACACATGAAAATTTCCATTAAAACATTCGATGAGTTAAGTATTCAAGAACTGTATGCTATTCTTCAATTAAGAAGTGAAGTGTTCGTGGTTGAACAAGATTGTGTGTACCAAGATGTTGATGACAAAGACCAAAAAGCCATTCATGTGATAGGCTATAAAAATGACGCGATTGTTGCATATACTAGAGTTTTTAAACCTGGAGATTATTTTGATGACACCAGTATAGGTCGAGTTGTGGTAAAAGCATCGGAAAGAAAATACGGCTATGGCAGAACTATTATGCAGGCAACAATAGATTATATTGATGTGGTTTTAAAGGAAACACAAATAGCACTGTCGGCACAGACCTATTTGATAAAATTTTACAATAGCCTGGGCTTTGTTGAACAAGGAGAGGGCTATCTAGAAGATGATATTCCGCATATTAAAATGGTAAAATCTTAAATTAACCTCTTCGCGACCCCAAGCTCTATTAGCCAATCTAACCTTAAGATGAGGTTCAATGGTTTTTCAGCTTTGTTCTTTTTTGACAAAAAAAGATAACCCTCTTTTCTGCAATCTAGTCCATCAACACAGATTCTACCATGAGGAGTGTTGTTATAGTGACTTTTGAGTTTATGATTTTCCAACCCTTTATTGTGTAATACGCTCTGAAGCTTTAAACGGTTGACCAAAGTGATTTTACAAGAAGTAAAATCGTTTCCGCCATCATTATAGATAGCTGTAATCAGCGCATAAAAATCAGTTTTTTTATTGGCATCATAAAACCAACCTTCTTTTTCGATATTATTTTTAAAGTAACAAATTTCAAAAGCGAAGGTGGGTAAATCTTCATTGATATAATCCAACTGGGCTTTTTCATCAATATGAAATACTTTAGAGCTGGACTTGTGTGTGAAGTTTACATCAACTCCTTTAAGTTGTTCTTTTATGGTATGAATCCGCTCAAAATCATAATGTTTTAGATGCTTTGAGTAGTAGAAATTTAAAAGGGTAGTTAGCTTTTGCTCTTTTGCCAGATCAGATTTAAACGAACTCTTTTTGTTCATTAAGTATTGATTTTATCAAGTAAAGCGGTTCCAATTTTTTCAACCACTCCAACCACAAGGGCGTTGCCCATAAAGAAAGCTCGTTTGGCATCTGATATGCCTTCAAGCTTAGTGTGGTTGTCTGGAAACATATTGAGCCGCTCCAGTTCTATAGGGGTGAGCCTGCGAAGTCCTTTTTTAGTCTGAACAACATGTTTGAACCTTGAAGGAGACTTACCACCTTCACCAGTAATTATCGTTCTAGAGGGCCTGTCTAAAGCATCAGGAAAAGCCATTGACCCTTCGGTATAGTTGTATTGAAAACCTTCTTTAGTGGTGCGTATTTCCTTTTTAGAACCCTTTAAATATTCCCATTTAGGCAAATCGACATCAGAAATATAAAAGTCGTCTCTTACCGCTCCGTTTTGTAAAACCTGAGAAAGTTTGGAGAAACTGCCTTCGTATGATGGGCTAATTTTTAAAGTTGTGACTTTTCCATTAACACAAACACCACTGTTTAAAAAAGGGGAAAACTTCTCATTTTTATTAAAGCCTTCAGATAGAGCAACCAAATCCTCTTCAAGGGCAAACTCCTTATAGCTATCATCTGTTTTTTGAGCAGGAAATGCTTCTGAAAGAATACCTTCATTTAAAATGAAATCATGAGCGACCTTATTAAATAGTCTTTTATGTACCGCTGACGATTTGTGAACACCAACAAAAAACACGCGCCTTCGACGTTGTGGCATTCCAAATTCAGCGGCATTAATAACCCGCCATTCAACAGCATAACCTAATTTGGAAAGGCCACTGAGCATTATTGCAAAATCTCTTCCTCGTTGACTTGAAGGAGACTTTAACAAGCGGTCGACATTTTCTAAAATGAGGTATTTAGGTTTCTTCTTTTTCTCTTGAAGAATTCTATGAATTGACCACCACAGAACTCCTTTTTTACCAATCAACCCTTTTGAGTTTTTTAAGGTGGTTGCCACCGAGTAGTCTTGACACGGAAATCCGCCCACTAAAACATCATGGTCAGGGATCTCAGAAGTTGGCACTTGTTCAACATCAACATTAGAGTGATTTTTAGTGCCGAAACGAGCTTCATACACCTTTGAGGCGTGTTGGGTTTTGGTAGATGGTTCCCATTGATTGCTCCAAACAACTTCATACCCATTGGTTGCCTCAAGCCCTAGCCGGAAACCGCCTACACCAGCAAACAATTCACAGACTTTTAACTTCATACCCAACACTTCTTAATTAAAAGTTTTGTTGAAAATAGAAATTATCTTTTTACAGAAGTCAATTTGAGAAGTATTTGACGGGTATAGGTTGGGATTAGTTCTTGAATATGCCTCTGCCATAATGCTAAAGCTCACACGAGATATCATTTTTTGTGTTTGAACAGAGCCGTTTTCTTTTAGTTTTTTAAGCTTGTTGAATTCTTTTTCCCACCAATCAATCTTTGCTTTATCAGGAGCTCTCAAGTCACTGTAAATACGGTCATAAAACTTTTGTGCTACTCTAACCTCTTGAGCCAAGGCTGTATTTAAGTTTTTTAATTCAGTTTTATAGTTTTTAGAAGTTAAAAGCAAATCATATTCTGTTTGAATACTATCAATACCAATCGGGTATTTAAAATCTTTTAAAATTCGCTCATAATTTTCTGCCGCAAACAAAAGGTCACCTTTATCTTTAAAACGCTTTATTTCATTCAAAGACTTGGATAAATCATTCGCCGCGTCTGTTTTGTTCTTTTGAATAGAAAGCCAACGAAATGCTCGGTTTATTTGTTTTTTAGGAGGCCAACTATGTCCTCCATTATAGGTGAACAAAGTACTATTAAAGTTTAGCTTTTGTAGAAACGCCTTGTTATTATTCATCTCACTAAAGTTCATGTCTTCATCACCACAAAGACCGACGTATGCAAATTTTTGAAATGAGGGCGTGTGAGTTGGGTCTTTAGAAAACCCTGCACCACAAGCAATTACACCAGCAAAAGTATCGGTAAGAACCGCAATTGCAGAGACTAATCTCGATCCCCCAGAAAACCCAGCCAAATACATTCCATTTTTCTTAATACTGAAGTTTTTAAAAATATGACTAAACAATCGATTGGCACTATCAAAATTTTTGGAATAAGCACCATTTTTTGAGTTGTTGGAACAGACTATAATATGACCGTAAGTCTCGGCCGCTTCAATAAAAGGAGTAACCCCGACCTTGCCCCGAGCAGCAGGGTCAAAAACAAAAATAATAGAACTTAAAGCGTTCTTATCAAATGAATCGGGCAGGTATAGTGCAAAAGTCTCGTTTTCACTATTTGTAACGGCAATTGAATCTAAAATTACTCCTTTATCAAAAGTGTTTTGGGCGGAAAAAGTAAGAGGTGCAAGCAGCAAATAACACAAAAGGATACAGCCCCCTAGAGCTTTAATTTTAATCTGTGAACACTGAGATGTGTTACTGTAAAATAGCATTATATTTTTGTTGGGTTTTTAGTAGCTCGGTCGCTGTTAAAATAGCATCATCATGTTTTAAGTTATAATCATAAAGCCCATCCCTATAAAAATAGCGTTTGATGATTTCATCTTTAAGTTTTTTTGAAATTTCAGTTTCATAAGAATCAAGCGCAGCGATTTTTCCTCTGTTGACAGCCAAAAGCAAGTCTTTATATTTATTTTGAACATCAGCGCCCAAAAGACTGTCATCTTTATTTAGAGCTTCTTCTAACAAATTCTCAGTCTCAGTTTTAAAAGTAAAATCTTTTCCTTCAACAAATTTTTTGAAGTCATTATAGTTGCTCTCTGAAAAAGAAAAGCCGCTTGTTGAAGCAAATGCGTTTTTATAGTAGAAATCTGTAGCAAAATCGAAAATGATATTGTTTTGCATCAAAGCATCGGTAAGGGCATTTGATTTTGAAGAGGCAATTTCAATATCGGGCATTACACCACCGCCATCTTCAACAGTTCTTCCATTTCTCGTTTTAAACTTGTTGAACTCACTATTACGGACAGCATTACCATCTTTATCTCTGTTCCAATAATCTAAAGATTGAATACACCTACCAGAAGGGGTAAAGTATCTAGAGATAGTCACCTTAAGTTGTGTTCCATAGGTCAATTTTAGTGGTCGTTGTACCAAACCCTTTCCAAAGCTGCGGGCTCCCATGACGACAGCTCTATCTAAGTCTTGCAATCCTCCTGAAACAATTTCACTTGCTGAGGCACTACTGCCATTAACCAAAACCACTAAAGGAATTTCTAAATCTTCAGGCTGATTTTTGGTCTTATATTCTTGATTGAATTTTTTAACTTTTGATTTGGTCGTCACAATAAGCTCTCCCTTTGGAACAAATAAGTTAGTGACATTAACAGCTTCTGAAAGCAGGCCACCTGGGTTGCTTCTTAAATCTAAAATCAACCTTTCAGCGCCTTGTCCTTTTAAATCTTGCATTGCTGATTTGGTTTGACCAGAAGCCTTTCTATTGAATCTTGAAAGTACGATATAGCCTGTTTTTTCGTCAACCATATGATAATAGGGCACGGCATCTACTTCAACACCCTCTCTTTGTAGCGTAGCAGTTTTGGTCTGACCCTGTCTTTTAAAAGTGATATTAACATTGGTTTTATTGGTTCCTTTCAAAAGCTCGCTGGCATTGTCATCAAAGTCAGCTACTTTGATGTCGCCAATTTGAATAATTTCATCGCCTGCTTTAAGACCTGCTTTATCGGCAGGATAATCTTTATAGGGCTCTACAATAACCAATCGGTCATCATAAGAACGCACCAAAGCGCCAATACCTGAGTATTCACCAGCATTTCTAATTTTGTAACCTTCAACATCTTGTTCATTTAAAAAACGCGTGTAGGGGTCCAACTCATTCAACATGTTTTTGATAGCAGAGTCCATCAACTCTGCTGGGTTGGTCTCATCAACATAATTCATGTTGAGCTCTTTGAACAGTGTGGTAAAAATTTCAATTTGTTTGGCAATTTCAAAGAAATCACTTTTAAAACTTGTGGTCGTAAATAATATAATTAAAGCGAAGGCCGGAAGTAAAAAACGTTTTTTACGAAGCTTGTTCATGAGCGGTTTTTTTAATGAATTTATCTAGAAGACCCTTCATTTTTTCATCAATGAATTGATAATCGGGCATTTCTTTACCAAGATATAAAATAGCGAACGCATAATTTCCCTCAATGTTGTTAAAAACGGCATGCTTGTTCAATCGATACGCCTCGCGAAGCAGGCGCTTTATACGATTGCGTTTTACGGCACTTTTAAAACTTTTTTTGGGAGCAATAACCATGGTTTTCACTTTAGCCTCATCATCAAATTCAACACCGAGATAGATAAGCTTTAAAGGAAAATTATTTAAGTGGTTTCCTTCTGCAAATAACTGTTCAATCAGTTTTTTACTTTTAAGTTTTTCTTTTTTTGTGAAGGAGAAATCCATAGGTTAAAAATAGAAAATCCGTTATACATCATTGCATAACGGATTCTGAAATGCGTTCAGGAAATTTATTCTGGCTGATAAACGTTATTATCTTGGTTAATATCGGCCATTAATTTAGATGGGTCGACCAAAATACCTGAAATATTTTCTAGGGGCTTATCAATGATTAATTCATAGGTAGGGGAGGCCCATGCCCAGTCATCAATCACGGTTCTTTTTAAATCCCCATAGGGATTCTCCTTTTCGCCACGCATCATTCTAAGCGGAACATAATAGGTTTCTTGATTTCCGTTGGCATCAACAACTAGAATATCTAAAGGCATTGGCATTAGCCCAATACGCTCAAGAACTACTTTGGTTTTTCCATTTTCTGCAACAACTTCTTTTATACCGTAATCGATAGTATTTGTGGTTTGGGTCCAATCCATTAAATACCAATCAAGCTCCATTCCTGAAACTTTTTCAGCAGTTCTTTTAATATCATTGGGTACTGGGTGCTTGAACTTGAAGCCATCATAGTATTGTCTTATGGTCTCCATCAACTTATCTTGACCAATAATATAACCTAGCTGCGATAAGAAAATCGCTCCCTTACTGTAGGCTGCAACACCATATGCAAAGTTTAAATCGTAACGATCGGCATGAGTGGTCTGTGGTTGTTCTTTACCAGAATTCACTAAAGCATAATACCCTCTGTAAGAGCCTTCAAAGGGGTTTTCCTTATTCTGCTCCATAATTTCGTTCATACATAAAGCACTTATAAAGGAAGTAAAACCTTCATCCATCCAAGAATGCTTAGACTCATTAGTAGCCAAAATATGTTGAAACCATGAGTGCGCCATTTCATGAACGGTGACCCCTACTAAACTTCCAAATTTTCGTTCTCCAGTAATTAGTGTGCTCATCGCATACTCCATACCGCCATCTCCCCCTTGAACAACAGAGTATTGATCGTAAGGGTATTGACCGATGTTTTTACTAAGAAACCGCATAGAAGCTTCAGTTTTTGGTTGTAGTTTCTCCCAATTTTCTATTATTTCAGGATTGTTTTTATATAGAAAATGAAGTGTAGGTCCATTTTCCATCTCAACAACATCATGAATATATTCAGGATCTGCCGCCCACATAAAATCATGAACCATTGGTGCTTTAAAATGCCATGTTAAGGTTTTACCTTTCGTTTTGATTTTAGTACCTGGAACTTCATAACCATGCCCTATTTCATTAGGGTTTTGTAAATAGCCAGACCCACCAACGGTGTAATTTTTGTCAATAGTAAGTTTAACATCAAAATCACCCCAAACACCATGAAATTCACGAGCGATATAAGGGTTGGCGTGCCAACCCTCAAAATCATATTCTGACAATTTTGGATACCATTGACTCATAGATAGCGCTACACCTTCTTTATTATTTCTGCCTGACCTTCGTATTTGAACTGGAACTTGACCATTAAAAACCATTTCAAGAGTGGTTTTACCACCGGACGGAATCGGTTTTGCCAAGTCTACCACAAGAATAGTTCCTTCCTCATTAAAGTTCACTTTTTGACCATCTTGAGTCAACGAACTAGCATGTAAATACCCTATTTCAGATTCTGTCAACGGAGCAATTCTACTCTTCTTGTCTTCAGTACTCATTTTACGGTCTGGATCTGCAATATTTTGCAATCTCATATCCATTTCGCTACCAGGCTGAAAAGCATTAAAGTATAAGTGATAATAAACCCTATTTAAGGTTTCTGGTGAATTATTGGTGTAAACCAATTTTTGAGTACCTGTATATTGATACGTTTCAACATCCATATTGACATCCATGGTATAATCAACATGTTGCTGCCAGTATGATGTTTTGTTTTGAGCAATTAAAGTAGTAAGCCCACACAATAGGGCAAAAACAATTTTCTTAGCTAGTTTTATCATTTTTCTGCGTTGTAATCAAGTGTTGTTTTTCCTTTTGAAATATTCTCTGCTAAAAGTAAAGCATTATAAGCATTCACCATTTTTCCTGATTTAGAAACTTCAGAAAAGGGTTTTGATTTAGAGGGTTCACCTGATAGTATTACAGATGCCTTAGATGACAAACCAGATTGCATTAATACATTTTTAACCTGTGAAGCTGATAAAGAAGGGTAATATGAACGTATTAATGCAGCGATACCAGCGACTGCAGGTGCGGCCATAGAGGTGCCTCCTTGAAAATCATAAGAATTATTCGGCATGGTAGAATAGATATCATCACCTGGGGCAAATACATCAACATTTCCGTTTCCGTAATTAGAAAAAGTAGCTACCATTTTAGATCCGTAGGCTGGTGCCAAGGCACCAACAGTAATTACGTTATCAGAAATCTCAGCCCCCTTATATTGATGGTCGTTGGGGAAATTCGTATTTGAAGCGTCGTCTAAATCATTCCCATCATTTCCAGCAGCATGCACAATCAATACATCTTTTGAATCAGCATATTTAATGGCCTCATAGACCCATTCTGCATTTGGGGAAAACGATTTTCCAAAACTACAGTTAATTATTTTAGCACCATTATCAACCGCATAACGAATGCCCAAAGCGATGTCTTTATCATATTCATCGCCATTTGGCACCGCTCGAATACTCATCAATTTTACATTTTTAGCAACGCCGTTTACTCCTTTTCCATTATTTCGTTCTGCGGCAATAATACCGGCAACATGGGTACCGTGGCTTTCATCACCAACTCGATTTTTTGGATTTCCATCTCCATAACCACGACTGTTTAAATCATATGGGTTGTCCCCTACAATTTCTCGACCATTAAAATCTTTGTTCAAATTGTAATTGACCTGTTCTGTAAAATAAGTGATACCTTCATTTAGTTCAGCCATTACTTTATCAATAGAATCAGCGTATTGGTACATTTGACTTAAAACAGATACACTTTGTTGCAATTGTTCCGTAGTTGGTTTCATAGCTAGCAACTCTTCTTTGGTATAAGAGTCTTTCCCTAATGCCTTTTTAACATCCTTATCGGCATTGCTTACAGCCTGTAATATCTGCTCGTATTGTTGCTTATTCTGTAATGCTTTTGGATATTCTTTGTCCAGCTCTATTTGGGCTTTAGCTCGCTCAGAAGCATCTCCAATATTTAAACGAAGCATTCTCGCATGCTCTAACTGTTCATTATAAGATTCTCCTAAAAAATTATACCCATGAATATCATCCACATAACCATTGCCATCATCATCTTTTCCATTACCAGCTTTTTCTCCTTTATTGGTCCAAAGAACGCCATCAAGGTCTTCATGGGTTAGATCCATTCCTGAATCCAAAACAGCTACTACAACGGTTTCTCCTCTTTTGTTTCCGATAAGTTCGGCATATGCCTTGTCAATACTCATACCGGGAATGGTGTCAGCTACTAAATCAGCATGTCCCCAAGTTTTTTTCTCATCTGCAGAAAGCTCAGCAATTTTTAATGGAATAGTATCGATGTTTTCAACGGGAGTTGAAACTAATCCTGTGGCACCACAGCCAACTAAAAGAATACTTGTGGCAAGAAGGGTTAAAAATGATTTTGAATAAATACGCGTCATAAAAATGTAATTTGAAATGTAACTCTATAGTTAATGGAATATTTCTTTAAAGCAAAACAATTCGTTTAATCGCACTCCTTTTTCGGTCTGTTTAAGGGTGCATAGTTCATTATGAGCATCATGCTCAAAAAAGAGTATATAATCTTTTTCAACAGCTTCTTCTGAAAATTTTGCTTTTTCATCCATGCTCAATAATGGGCGAGTATCATATCCGGTCACATACGGCAAGGGAATATGACCAACGGTTGGCATTAAATCAGCCATAAAAACCAAAGTCTTTCCCTTGTAAGTGATATGCGGAATCATTTGTTTTTCGGTATGGCCATCAATACACAAAACATCAAATCCTAATTCGGAGTTTTTTACAAAACTCACTCCTTCTTTGAGGACTGGAGGGCTTATAAATTTTAATTGACCCGACTCTTCCATAGGCAAGAGGTTTTCTTTTAAAAAAGAAGCCTTTTCTCTTGGATTAGGCTGTGTGGCCCATTGCCAATGGTTTTCATTGGTCCAGAACAAAGCATTTTTAAAAGCGGGTTCATATCCTGTTCTGTCTTTATTCCATTGTATGCTTCCACCACAATGGTCAAAATGTAAATGGGTCATAAAGACATCGGTGATGTCATCGCGATGAAACCCCAAATTTTTTAATGAACTGTCTAAACTGTGATTTCCCCATTGGTAATAATAACTAAAAAATTTTTCTGATTGTTTGCTGCCCAAACCAGTATCAATTAGAATCAACCTTTCCCCATCTTCTATCAAAAGACTTCGAGCAGCTATATCAATTAAGTTTTTGCCATCAGCAGGATTGGTTCTTGACCAAAGTGCTTTAGGAACGACGCCAAACATGGCACCTCCATCTAATTTAAAATTTCCAGTCTCAACGGGGTATAACGTCATTAAAAATCAAAATGGCGTACAAAATAAGAAAACCCGATAGTAATTAGCTTATAAACACCCTTTTATTGCATGTTTTTTAACAGAAAAGGAGTTTGTTGACATGTCAAAAGAAACCCTTTTAGGTTTTCTGAAATAAAAAGCTATTTTTAGAGCTTAGACCAAACCGAATTGAAAAAACTAGAACGTAGCCTATCATTAACCTCTGTCATAGCAATTAGCATTGGAGGAATGCTCGGTAGCGGAATCTTTGTACTGCCAGGTTTGGCTGCAGCGAAGACGGGGTCTTCACTTTGGTTAGCATACCTGCTAGCAGCCGTCTGTATATTGCCCGCAGCTTTATCTAAGTCTGAATTGGCAACTGCCATGCCTTCTTCAGGTGGAACTTATGTCTATATAGAACGCGCATTTGGTCCATTTTTTGGAACAATAGCGGGTATTGGGCTATGGTTATCGCTTCTTTTTAAAAGTGCTTTTGCATTGGTAGGTTTTGGAGCATACCTCTCAATTTTAGTCAATATAGCTCCCGGGTTAACCAAATATGTTGCCGTTTTGTTTTTGATACTGATTTTATTCTTAAATATTATGGGAGTAAAAAAGGTCGGAAAAGTTCAAATATTTATTGTGAGTATAAGCCTTGTGACGCTGGCCATGATTTTATTATTTGGGCTACCAAGAACTTCACCCGAACTATTAGAACCGTTCTTTACCAGCGGAAAAATGGGGCTTTTTTCAACGGTAGCTTTCGTTTATATTTCTTATGCGGGAGTCACCAAAGTCGCTGCGATTGCTGGCGAAATTAAGAATCCAGGAACTAATTTACCTAGGGCAATGATTTTGTCATTGCTTATAATGACACTGATATATGTTTCCGTTGCCTTTGTTTTGGTTGGGAACATTCCCTTAGAAACGCTTGCAACCGATATCAATCCAATTTACACTATTTCAAAACTTTTAGGCGGAAATGTTATAGGCTATATAGCTGCTGGAGTAGGCATTATTACTTTAATTTCAATGGCTAACTCTGGTGTTTTAGCAGCATCCAGATTTCCTTTTGCCATGGCAATAGACAAGTTGCTGCCTGATTTTATGGGTAAAATTCATCCAAAGTATTTGACCCCTGTAGTTACCATAATAATGACTTGCTTTTTAATGGCACTAGTCATTCTTTTTCTTGATGTCGAAAAAATCGCAAAACTAGCAAGCGCATTCATGGTGATGATGTTCATTTTGGTTAATGCCTGCGTTATTGTGTTGAGAGAAACATCCGCGCAATGGTATAAACCACCTTACCGTTCTCCATTATACCCATTTGTTCAATTATTCGGAATTTTTAGCGGAGTTGCATTGCTTGTTTTTTTGGGACTCGGTCCCATGCTTGCCATTCTTGGTATATTTCTGTTTGGTTTAGTCGTTTACTATTTGTTTGGTAAAAATGCAACTAGAACGGGAATTCTTAGAAAATATGGGCATCGACCAGCCCTTTATTTGCTCTACAAAAGAAAACGAAACACGAAAATTTCTTATCGCAGCAATCAAGATGTTAGTTTACAGAATTTAGATGGAGAATTGGCTTCTGACGCAGGCGTGGTAGTTCCTTTATTGGGGAATGAAAGATCCCCTGAAATGCTGGTAGAAATTGGTGCAGCAATCAATAGGCGTGAGAAAATACAAGTTGTCAATGTAACCGAAGTACCCAATCAGACATTTTTAGATGCTATGGTCGAAGAAAACCCGAGAATAGCATCATTAGAAAGAAGGGTTTCAAGACTGGCAGCTTCACAAGAACTTGATGTTGATTTTGAGGCGGCGGTAACGCATGAAATTTCAGATACGATACACGAACTTAGTAACCAAACACATTGCGATTGGCTCGTTATGGGGTGGAACGGAAGAGCACATAGCGGCATATTGGTAAGTAACCCCATAGGCTGGTTATTGACTCATATTAATTCAGATTTTGCCTTGTTTAAGGATGATGGAGTGAGGTATATTGGTAAGGTTTTATTGGCATTAAGACCAGGGAGAAGGGATAAGAATTTTATTGCGGTTGCCGACAGAATATGTGAGTTCTACAATGCTTCATTAACCCTATTACATGTTGTTCCAAATAATACAGACTGGGATACCATTAATGGAATGGAGTCAAACTCGAAAAAACTACTTCAAAAAGTGGATACTCAAAGCATGGTCATTGTTCAAAAAGATGATGACCCCATTAATGCAATATCAAAGGCTTCAGCTAGTTTTGACCTGTTAATTTTAGGCACTCCGCAAAAAGACAACTGGATTAGTATATTATTTGGTACCGGAAAGGATAAGTTCACTGAAAAATCTGCATGTTCCGTATTAAGATTAACCATGAGAGACCGTTAGTAGATGGGCATTGGTTTTAATTGTTATTTTTACTCCATAATCGAGATTTGAATGTTCTGAGGCTTTCCTCGAAAATTTAAATTTGTTATCTAACAGATGCCTAAGGGGTTTGCCCTGAAGTAGTTTACTAAAATTAAGATTTATGCTAGAATTAGCCGGAATTATCATTTTAGGAATCATTGCACAATGGGTGGCTTGGCGATTGAAATTGCCTGCTATTTTACCTTTGATTTTAATAGGCTTATTAGTTGGCCCTATTGCCACATTATATACAGAAGACGGAGCAAAGCTAATAGAGCCTATTTGGAACGGAACAAAAGGCTTATTCCCAGGAGACGGACTATATTATTTTGTTTCATTGGCTATTAGCATTATTCTTTTCGAAGGGGGATTAACGTTAAAACGTTCAGAAATTGCCAATGTGGGTCCAGTAATCACAAAATTGATTACTGTTGGTTCCATAGTCACCTTTTTTGGAGCTGGTATTGCAGCACATTATATTTTCGGCCTTTCGTGGCAAATATCATTTTTATTTTCAGCCTTGATTATTGTAACCGGCCCAACAGTAATTACACCTATACTCAGAAATATACCCCTTAAGAAAGACGTATCAACTGTATTGAAATGGGAAGGGATACTGATTGACCCCATTGGTGCCTTAGTTGCTGTATTAGTATTCGAGTTTATTAGTGTTGGAGAAGGTACAGGCTACACACAAACAGCTTTAATTGAGTTCGGAAAGATATTACTTTTTGGAACTACATTCGGGTTTACATTCGCCCACGCATTGGCTTTTGCTATCAAAAAGAATTTGATTCCCCATTATTTAATGAACGTGGTTTCGCTATCGGTGGTTTTATTAGTATTTGTTGAATCGGATGTTTTTGCGCATGAATCTGGTCTTTTAGCCGTAGTTGTAATGGGAATGGTTATGGGGAATATGAATTTGCCAAACCTTAAGGAGTTGCTGTATTTCAAGGAATCATTAAGTGTTCTTTTGATTTCGATTCTATTCATATTGCTGGCAGCGAACATTGATGTTACAGATTTAGAACTATTGTATAATTGGCAAACAATCGCACTTTTTGCGGTAGTTGTCTTTCTAATTAGGCCTTTAGGTGTGTTATTAAGTACTCATGGCTCAAATTTGAAAATCAATGAAAGGATGTTCATTGGTTGGGTTGGTCCTAGAGGTATCGTTGCAGCAGGTATCGCCTCTCTTTTTGGTTCTAAATTACTGGCTAAAGGTGAGCCCGGGGCAGAGTACATAACGCCATTGGTTTTTATGATTGTTTTGGGCACGGTTCTATTGAACGCAACGACGGCCAGGATATTCGCAAAAGTAGTGGGAGTCTTTTTAACTAAATCTGAAGGAGTTCTAATCATTGGCGCCTCAAAAGTTTCAAGACTTATTGCCAATTATCTAAAGAAAAACAAGCGCCATGTTGTGCTAATAGACAATAACCAGAGCAATATTGACAAGGCTAAAAAACTGGGCATCGAAGCAATGACAGCGAATATTTTTTCTGATAACCTTACCGATAATATAGAACTCAACGATATGGGTTACTTAATGGCACTCACAGGAAATTCTGAAATCAACAAGTTTGCTATTGACAAGTTTAAAAAACAGTTTGGTGAAAACGGAGCTTTTAGAATTGTAAATCCGGATGAAATGAATGACCCTGAGAATAATCCTGAAGAGGGCTTATTTTCCCATACAGATGATTTTATAAAATTGACAGATGCCGCCCGTAAATACCCGTCTATCAATGAAATTGAATTAAAGAATAAGGACCATTATGACGGTCTCATCGAAATCACTAAGGCCGATAATGATATTATTCCTTTATTTTTAAAGGAAGAAAAGGGAGATTTAAAAATTATATCTTCTTTCAGCAAAGAAATAGCTGATATTAAGGAAGGGCAAAAATTGGTTTATTTGGGAAAAGTGTTTGACTTTGATGAAGATGAAAATTAAGGATTTAAGAATAATGCTTGTATCGAAATAGCACCTAAAGAATAAACAGACCCCAGCTTATTTAGACTCATAGATAAGACAAGTTAACAACACCATCTGTTTCTTTCACAACAAACATTGCTTATTGGTTGAAACCAGTCGTAGGTTGTACACAAATAAAATCAACCTTATGAAAAAATTAGTTTTTAGCTTAGCGCTGGTTACATCTTTAGTTTTTGTTGGATGTTCTGGTGATGATGATGGTAATGAACAAACTTGCGCAACTTGTAACCTATTAGGGGTTAATGTTGAGGCCTGTGATAACGGAAACGGCACAGTTACAGTTACTGCTGCTGGAGAAACAGAAGTATTGTCTGAAGAAGATTTAGATGGTCTTACTGCAGCAGAATACGTAGCTGCATTGGAAGAAGGGTGTGGCGCCTTGTCAAGCCAATAGTGGCTGCTAGGTATTTAAAAAAATTAAAGGGGCTTTTTCGGATAACGAAAAAGCTTTTTTAATCGTTCAATTTCAAGACCGCCATGAACGCTTCTTGGGGGACCTCTACATTCCCTACTTGGCGCATACGTTTTTTACCTTTTTTCTGCTTTTCTAATAGCTTTCGTTTACGCGAAATATCACCGCCGTAACATTTGGCTGTTACATCTTTACGCAATGCTTTTGTAGTTTCTCTCGATATAATTTTGGCTCCAATTGCCGCCTGAATCGGAATGTCAAATTGTTGCCTTGGAATGAGTTCTTTTAGCTTTTCGCACATTTTTTTACCAATATATACGGCATTATCTGCATGTATTAGCGCAGAAAGCGCATCTACCGGTTGTGCATTCAATAAAATATCTACACGAACCAATTTAGAAGTTCGCATACCGATTGGGGCATAATCAAAAGAGGCATATCCCTTAGAAACTGTTTTTAATCTATCGTAGAAGTCGAATACGATTTCTGCCAATGGCATATCAAAACTTAACTCAACACGTTCGGTAGTCAAATAGGTCTGATTCGTTATTTGTCCTCTTTTATCAATACAAAGAGACATTACATTACCTACAAAATCAGATTTTGTAATGATAGTTGCTTTAATATAAGGTTCTTCAACTCTGTCAATAGTAGAAGGATCTGGCAAATCACTCGGATTGTTAACGATAACAGGTGCATCAGGATCTTTTCTGGTAAAAGCATGATAACTTACGTTAGGCACGGTAGTAATTACGGTCATGTTAAACTCTCGCTCTAAACGCTCCTGAATAATTTCCATGTGCAGCATTCCTAAAAACCCACATCGGAAACCAAACCCTAAAGCTGCACTGCTTTCCGGAACAAACACCAAAGAAGCATCATTAAGTTGTAATTTTTCCATTGAAGAACGGAGTTCTTCAAAATCTTCAGTATCAACTGGGTAAATTCCTGCAAAGACCATTGGTTTTACATCTTCAAAACCACCAATCGCATTTTTGGTAGGGTTAGCAGAATCTGTAATGGTATCGCCCACTTTTACCTCTCGGGCATCTTTAATACCCGTAATTAAGTAACCAACATCGCCTGCTGAAATAATTTTTTTAGGATGTTGCGTCAATTTCAGCGTGCCAATTTCATCGGCAAAATAACTTTTATCAGTAGCAACAAATTTGATTTTCTGCCCTTTTTTGATTTCCCCGTTAATGACCCTAAAATAGGTTTCTACACCTCGGAAAGGGTTGTACACAGAATCAAAAACCAAAGCCTGCAATGATTCATCAAGATTACCTTCAGGAGCTGGAATACGCTCAATAACCGCATTGAGAATCTCTTCAATTCCAATGCCTGTTTTAGCACTGGCAGGAATAACTTCCTCCGCTTTACATCCCAACAAATCAACAATATCATCGGTCACCTCTTCAGGACTTGCGCTGGGCAAATCAACTTTATTTAGGACAGGAATGATTTCTAAATCATTTTCCAGAGCCAAATATAAATTTGAAATAGTCTGAGCTTGAATACTTTGAGCAGCATCAACAACAAGTAGCGCTCCTTCACAAGCCGCAATCGACCTTGAAACCTCATATGAGAAATCAACATGTCCAGGAGTATCAATAAGGTTTAGAACATAGGTCTCGCCCTCATAAACATATTCCATTTGAATGGCATGACTTTTAATAGTGATGCCACGCTCACGTTCAAGATCCATACTATCAAGCAATTGGTCTTGTTTTTCACGTTCTGTAACCGAACCAGTGAAATCTAACAACCTATCGGCCAAAGTACTTTTACCATGATCAATATGAGCAATAATGCAAAAATTTCGAATCTTTTTCATAGAGACTGCAAATATAGTTCTTTTGCTAGGTCACCTCAAGAAATACAAAAGTGAGGTCAAAAATATTTTCTTAGATTTGAATGAGAACCCAAACTATAAATGAAGAACTTACTACTTACCATTTGCATGGTGTTTTTTCTATGCAGTACCACTTCTGCCCAGACCTCTGAGATTTCAGGCAAAGTGGTGAATAGTGAGAATGAAGTTATTCCGTTTGCAAATATCTTATTGTTAAGTTCTATAGATTCCACCTTCGTGCAAGGCACTTCTGCTGGTGAGGATGGGTTTTTTAAACTAGAAGAAGTTGTACCTGATTTGTACTTACTTCAGGCCAGTTATATAGGTAGAGGCTCAAAACCTTTAGCATTAGATATTCAACAAAGTGTGAAGTTGGGGGCGTTGATTATTCCAACGGTTACTGAAAACTTAGATGAGGTCGTTGTCACAGCAAGGCGACCAACAGTGCAAAGGCTAGCAGACAGACTGGTCTTTCAAGTAGAAAATTCGATTGTTTCGCAAGGAAGTTCTTGGGATATCTTAAAAGGAACACCAGGGGTAATTGTCAACCAAGAAGACTTACAGATAAGAGGACAAAACGCAAACGTTTACATCAATGACCGTAAAGTACAATTAAGTGGTCAAGAAGTAAGAGATTTACTTGAAGGGTTATCTGGGGTTAACATAAAATCTGTTGAAGTGATACCAAACCCGCCCGCAAGATATGAGGCAGAATCAGGACCGATACTAAATATTGTAACTAGCAAGAATATTGTTCCGGGTTATAAAGGCAGTGTTAACGGCTCGTATACCCAGTCAATTTATCCAAAGTACAGCATTGGTACTAGCCAGTATTTTAAAACAGAGAAACTGAATCTTTTTGCGAATTATACGTATAACCCAAGAAAGGATAATCTGAGAGAGCAAAAGGGCATCAATTTTTTTGATGACAACAATAGTGTAAACTCGATATGGTCTTCTGAAGAAGAGGGTGTTTCCCGTTCAGATGCGCATAACATCAATACTAGTCTTGACTATGATTTTGATGATAATAATACCATAAATATTACCTCAAATATTATTTTGAACAATAACCAAGAACGAAATAGAGATATTTTCACAACAATTAAAAATTCGGCAAATCAGATAGACTCTACTTTTACAACAGGGAATACTTATGAAGATGATAATACTAATTTGGCTTTTGATTTCTCATATATTCATAAACTAAACAAACCTGGCGCATCACTTAGCCTAAATGGTCATTATACAAGGTTTGAAGAAGAATCACAACAAAATATTCGCTCAGATTACGTTGATTCCGGTGGTGGGTTTTTAAGAAGTTTTGGTTTTCGGACCGATGCCTTGCAAAATATAGATATTTTCACCGGGCAACTTGACTATGCTTCCCCCTTAGGAAATGCTTCAATCGAATCTGGTATAAAGTATTCTAAGGTTGATTCACAAAGCACTATTGACTTTTCTAATTTTATAGGCAATGATGATAGCGTAAATGAAGGATTGTCCGATGATTTTTTATACAACGAAGAGATTTATGCGGCTTACCTAAGCTTTGTAAAAAGCTGGGAAAAATTTTCAATGAAACTTGGAGTAAGAGGAGAATATACGAATGCTGAAGGAATTTCACTAACCTTAGGACAAACCAATAATCAAGATTTTTTTGAACCTTTTCCTTCGGTTTATTTTTTATACTCTGCCTCTGACAAACACAGTTTTGCCTTTGATTACGGTAGAAAAGTTGCCCGCCCAAGGTATAATGATTTAAATCCATTCCGGTACTTTACAAACGAGAATGATTTTTTTGAAGGAAACCCCGGCTTAGTTCCCAATTTCAGTAATAATTTCAATATTAACTACACTCTAAATAGCGAATACTTTTTTGATTTTTACTATCGTGATAATGGGAACTTCATAAGTAGAAATCTTATTTTTCAAGATAATGAGAATCAAGTACTACGCGAGTCAAGGCAAAATGTATTGGCAAGCACCTCTTATGGCTTAGACTTTACGGTGAGTAAAAGTATTGCCAACCCTTGGTTTTTGTATGCGTATATGTCTGTCTTTCATGAAGACGAAACCTTTTTAGCTGTTGAAAGCGGCAATCAAGAGTTTACCAATGAGGTAAATGGTTATTTTGTGTATTTGGCAAATTATTTCACGCTTTCTGAAGACGGAACACTCGGCGGCGAGGTTACATTTAGCCACATGTCCAACATTTTATATGGATCATATAAACAAGACCCTTACACTGATTTAACAATAGGGCTAAGAAAGTCACTTTGGAATAACAGAGCTGTTGTTTCGATTAGTGCTGAGGATTTATTGGGTGATGTAAATTCTGTTTTACGGTCTAGGTATTTAAACCAAGACAACACTTATTTTGGACAACCAGAAACCCAATTTATTAGAGTTGGGTTTACCTACAATTTTGGAAACTTCCGCTTAGAAGACAATCAAAGAGGAATTGATAAAAAAGAACGTGACCGATTATCAAAAGAGGATTAATCTATCCACTCTGCAATAAAAAGATTAGTATCTCTCGTTCCACCATTATTTCTATTACTTGAAAAAGCTAAGTACTTACCATCATTGGAAAATACAGGAAAAGCGTCAAATGTCTCACCATGCGTTACTCGCTCTAAGTTTTTACCATCAATGTCAATAAAATAGAGATTAAAAGGAAAACCTTTTTCAGCTTCAAAATTACTAGAGAACAATATTTTTTCGCCTGATGGATGAAAGAAAGGACTCCAATTTGCATTGCCCAAAAAGGTCAGCTGTTTTAAATCAGAACCGTTTGAATTACAGATAAATAATTCCATATCAGTGGGTTCAACTAGTCCTTCAGCAAGTAAATCTTTATATTTTTTTATGGCCTCAGGTGTTTTTGGTCTTGAGGCCCTAAAAATTAATTTAGACCCATCTGGCGAGAAAAAAGCGCCGCCATCATAACCGAGTTCGTCAGTAATTTGTTTTACATCAGAACCGTCTAGATTCATGGTATAGAGTTCAAGATCTCCACTTCTGTCAGAGGTGAAAACAATTTTATCCCCTTTAGGAGAAACGGTAGCCTCGGCATCATACCCCTTTTCATTGGTCAATTGCGCCGTAATATTACCTTCAAGGTCTGCAACAAAAATGTCAAAGGACTCATAAACCGGCCATACATAGGCACCATTTCTTCGCAATGGAACTTCAGGACATTCTTTATCAACAAGATGAGTAGAGCCATATACATAATGCTGGTTGTCAGGCAAGAAATAGGCACAGGTTGTACGGCCAAATCCGGTACTAACCATAGGCGGTTTTTTATTCTTGAAATTTTCTTCAATATTCATTAAGAACATTTGATCACATTCCATTCCCCAAGCTTTATTATTAGATTGAAAAATTATCTGTTTATCATCCCAACTCCAATAAGCTTCTGCATTATCACCACCAAAAGTGATTTGTCGAATACTTTTAAAGTGTTTCTCTTCAGGATATATTAAAGTGTCACTTCCGGCCATTAAAGATGTTGCCTTCTCATCTTTAACTATTTCTTGTTTTTTGGTTTCTGTCTTACAGCTTACCATTAGGATTATGAAAACGAAAGCAAGAAAATTTTTCATTTGATGTATTTTTGGTAAAAATAAAAGCTATGAAGCGTATTTTCTTTGTTTTACCTGTGTTTTTTATTTGTTTGATGTCATGCAATAACGGAGTTCAAAAAAAGGTTTCCCTTAGAGAAGATATTGCTTTTTTAGCTAATGATAGCCTTGCAGGGCGAGAGACTGGCACCCCACAAGAACTTCAGGCGGCACAATATTTAAAAAACAGAATGGAATCTATAGGGCTTAGTCCAAAAGGAAATGCTGGAACTTATTTTCAAACGTTCACTTTCAAGCCAAAAAAAGACCCTCATTCTGAAGCTGAATTTGTCTCTGGTGATAACACGATTACAGGCACTAATGTGATTGGGTATATAGACAATAAGTCAAATAAAACTGTCATTATTGGTGCTCATTATGATCATTTAGGTATGGGAGGCGAAGGTTCTCTTTATGCCGAGGGCGAGGCTATACATAATGGTGCAGATGATAACGCCAGTGGCGTTGGTGTCATGTTAAAACTTGCTGAAAAACTAAAGGATAGTTTAACTGGAAGCAATTATCTTTTTATGGCTTTTTCGGGCGAAGAGATGGGTCTTTTAGGCAGCAATTATTTTTGTAAAAATCCAACTATAGATTTGGGGAGAGCCAATTTTATGATTAATATGGATATGGTCGGACGACTTCGACAAGACAAAACCTTGGCTATCAGTGGTACTGGGACAACACCAATTTGGAATCAGGTTTTAAATGCCAATAATTCAGGTTTTAAATTAGTGTTGAGCGAGTCAGGCGTTGGCCCAAGTGATCACACCTCATTCTACTTACAAGATATTCCTGTATTACATTTTTTTACGGGTCAACATGAAGATTATCATAAACCATCTGACGATTTTGAGAAGTTAAACTATAAGGGGATGGAGCTCATTGGCGACTATATTTTAACGATTATTCAAGAACTTGATGACAGCAAAAAGCTGGCTTTTAGAAAAACCAAAAATGAAAGCGAAGAAGTACCTCGTTTTAAGGTTGGACTGGGTGTAATGCCAGATTATCTTTTTGATGGTAAAGGAATGAGAATTGATGGGATTAGCGAAGATAGGCCGGCCGCTGTTGCCGGACTTCAAAAAGGCGATGTGGTGGTTCAACTGGGCGATAGCACCGTAACGGATATGATGAGCTATATGCGAGCTCTTTCAGCTTTTGAAGAGGGTGATAGTGCAAATATTGTAGTTGATAGAGAAGGTAATAGGATAGAGGCGAAGGTAAAGTTTTGAGTCTAATTAGCTCATTTTGAGAAGTATCGAGTTTTAATGTATTTTTGCAATCCTTAAAAAAAGAAATTGCCTAAGATAGGAGACATACAACTACCAAATTTCCCATTGCTATTAGCGCCGATGGAAGACGTAAGCGACCCACCTTTTCGTGCCTTGTGCAAGGAGCAAGGTGCAGATGTTGTTTATACAGAATTTATTTCTTCAGAAGGGCTTATTCGTGACGCGGCTAAGAGTGTTATGAAATTGGATATCTATGAGAAAGAGCGCCCAGTAGGCATTCAAATATTTGGGGCCAACCTAGATTCTATGCTACAATCGGTTGAGATTGTTGAAAAATCTGGGCCTGATATTATCGATATTAATTTTGGTTGTCCGGTTAAAAAAGTAGTTTCAAAAGGCGCAGGCGCTGGAATTTTAAAAGATATTGATTTAATGGTGTCTTTAACCAAAGCTATGGTCGAACACACTAAATTACCAGTAACGGTAAAGACTCGTTTGGGTTGGGACGAAAGTTCTATCAAAATTGTTGAGGTTGCTGAAAGATTACAAGACGTAGGTTGTCAGGCAATCGCCATTCATGGCAGAACACGCGCTCAGATGTATAAAGGCAACGCCAATTGGGAACCTATAGCAGAGGTTAAGAACAATCAAAGAATGCATATTCCTGTGTTTGGTAATGGCGATGTTGATTCGCCAGAAGCGGCAGTGAGAATGCGAGACGAATATGGGCTTGATGGAGCTATGATAGGTCGGGCCAGTATAGGCTACCCTTGGTTTTTTAAAGAGGTAAAACATTTTTTTGAAACAGGAACACACGCCGCACCTCCAACAATGGTTGAGCGTGTTGAAGCTGCAAGAAGACATTTACAGATGTCAATTGATTGGAAGGGTGAAAAATTAGGGGTTTTTGAAACCCGTCGTCATTACACCAACTATTTTAAAGGCATTCCAAATTTTAAGCAGTATCGCATGAAGATGGTCACAAGCGATGAGTCAGCAGATGTTTTTGCAGCCTTTGATGAGGTGCTTGAAAAGTTTGGTGACTTTCAGTTCGCTAACTAGTTTGCCACCAATTCTTTTGATATTCTACTGCTTGCGATTTTAGAAGAAAGAATCCCTAAAATAATTATAGTAGCTAACACAATTAGCACATTTATAAAATTATATTCTACAGGATAAGGCAGAGAGGGGGTTATCATCAACCATTCAAACGCCAATTGCGAACCAATCAAAAGGGATCCTAGTATGACGCCGATAAGTCCCCCAAAAGAAGTTACCAGAATGCCTTGAACAAAATAAATACGTCTCAATTCTTTAATGGTTGTTCCTAAAGAATAGAGCGTCTTAGAGTTTTGTTGTTTATCTAAAATCATCATAATAATTGCCCCTACCACATTAAAAAGAGCAATAATTAAAACAAGTGTAAAGATGAGATAAGTGGCCAGGTTTTCAGTATTGAGCATGCGATAAAGTGTTCCGTTAAGCTCACGACGATTTAATAATATGGTTTTATTTCCCAGCACAGATTTTATGGCTGTTCTCACTTCTTCTTCATTACTGTTTTTATTGAGTTTAAAACCAAGTGCGGACACCTGTGTACTATCTTTCTCTAAAAAAGCTTGTACAATGGGTAGTTGACCAATGATATATTTATCATCTAAACTTTCTTCAATAGCATATACGCCGCTTACTAATATAGAAAGTTGGTTATAGGCTTTAGAATTGAGCATATCACCAGTTAAAGAACCCTTTCCGGGCTTTAGGGTAATTACTTTTAGAGGCTCTCTAGAGTTTGTGAC
>Ga0316204_10001108_pt1 | contig 79285 bp, 81 predicted proteins | sample 6monrhotite_MG_2_FD_205661 | JGI IMG/M metagenome (GOLD analysis project Ga0316204, IMG submission 205661) | Microbial mat bacterial communities from mineral coupon in-situ incubated in ocean water Damariscotta River, Maine, United States -... | ecosystem: Environmental > Aquatic > Marine >... | reverse complement strand
GACCTCATGAGGCTTCATAAATTTAGTCTGGTCTATAGCCAACACCGGACGAAACTATTCCATACGTCTCTTGAAACTGGAAGGCACTCCAGTCTTCTTTTGATCGCTCCATTCCTCTGTTGATCGCTTTCGAGGATGCAGCTGGGGCCAACAAACAATTCACTCTATTCTTCTTCTGAATTTAACAAAAATCAGCCAAAACCCAAAATAATGTAATGCACAAAACAAAATTTTACGACGTGGCTCCCGAATTGTCGCGGCTCAAAATCGCATACAGTGACCGGTGCAGATTCAAATCACCTGCTTTGGCCTTGGCGGTCATACCGCGCAAGACGCCACCAGGATTTACGACAGGAATGATGGGGTGCTGTCTGTTGCGGTCAATGATGAGGACGGCCACGGCGGCGGCTGTGTCTCCCATTGTTGAATAGGCTTTAATCCAGGCAAATCGGCCAATGCCCATGCGGTGACACATGCGGGCGGCAGCGGTCTTGAGGTCTGTGTACTTGTCGCCGGTAACGCTGAGCTGAATGCATTCGCTAAACTCATCGCTGGCGGCGTCGATCACCTGAGCGTAGGTCATATGTTCCATGCCGGTGGAAAACTTTTCACCTACCTCTTCCTTGTCGTCATCGACCTGCTGGTTACAGTCTATATCAATAGATTGTTGACTGACTGTTGACTGTATGTGTCGGAAGTTTAGTTCCGACCCGTCGGAAGTTTCTTTCCAAGAATGTCCATTTCCCGGTGTTTCAAGAGGCTCCGGTTTAGCCTCATCTTTCAGCACATCATCGAGCGCATAATTGATCGTTCGCGCCCGATTGAGAATGGCCGTCAGCGCCGTTATGGTCATGTTGGCCGCGATCCGTGGCAAGGTGGCCACCTCATCGACCAACTCATCGACCATTAGGCCGTTTTCTTGGGCCCAGTCGATTTTACTTCTAATGCTCCTGCGTAACCCGGTGACCTTGCGCTTGATCTCTGCAAACGCCGCCATGTAGGCCATGTGTTGCTCATTGAGTTCAACCAGTCTGTCGTACATCAACCCCAAAGGCGTCAGATCGACGCCATATGCATATTCGATGTGGCCGCGATGGTCGCGCCGACCGTAGCGTTTATAATTTTCGGTGTCGTTCCACCGGATCAACCCAGCCCGATGCAATGCGCGTTCCAGGTTGTGGATTTGCCGTTCTGTATGTCTACGATCGGTGGCGGTGTTTTGCACCGAACGATAAACGATAGGGACCGCGCCCGGTTGCCAATCGACCTCACGCGTGTGGGTCACCAAATATTCCAAATGCAGAACGGCGGCAGAAGAAAGGCCAATTTTCCGTTCCAGGGATTGAACCAAGCGTAAGAGGTCGGTGTACTTGACGCCTTCAGGCAAGCCCTCGAAAAATTCCGTGGTTTGCGTGCTGCGCGGTGCTCTGACAGTCGTCTCTTTGAGTAATGTTTGCTGCGATATCATGGTGATAATCGGCTAAACCGGCTCTAGATACATACGCCAATAATCCGCAGAATTGTGCGGTTTAAAGTTGACACACGTATCCATTGAGATAAAATGAGCCCTCAAGAACGTCGAATTCTTTGGGGTATTTATCCCTTGCAAGCCTCGCAGCGCCAACTGCGAGGTTTTTTGCATTTTCAAGCTGGAATTAGATTGCCGCCCCCTTTCTTTCAGGAGACGTGCCCTAGAATCACTTCTTGACCCTCTACCGGTGATGGTGTTATTGAGAATCCATCAGACCGATAGAGAGAAGTGGTTGCGGGGGTTGGATTTGTTCAAGCTCCTACATTATACGTAAATGTGTAACATATTGTTATACAAAACTTTTTTATAGAATGTCCGCTTTTGCGCGTATAGCAGACTACTTTTGGGGTTGGTCTTTATGTCCGCTTATGACCCTAAACGGACATACTGGTTGTTTTGTTCGACCAGCCACCTCCTCGTGTGCGTCTTATTCCTAAAAACGGTAGGTCATTATTTTATCACTCGCATAGTGGTGGTGGATTAATCCCGTTTGGTAATTTGGGTACCCCCCAATTCGGCTTATAGCACGCGCGATCGATCATTTCCTGCGTCACGGTATTGTTTTGACCAAAAATAGAGTTGCTAATATTTGTGCGTTTGAATTTAACGCCCGCCATGTTGGCGCCCTCAAAACTGACGCCGACCGCAAACGCACGGTTTAGACGCACATTCGTTAAGTTCGCATTTTTGAAATTTACACCCCCTAACTTGGTGTCGCGAAGATCGCCATTCGTCAAATCGGCGGATCTGAAATTCGAATTTGTCAGTTTCGCCTCAAACAGATCAACATCCTTAAGACTAGCATTTGAAAACTGTATGTCCTCTCCCCAGAGCCCATCGAGCACCGCTCCGTTTAATTGAGCGTATGAAAAGTCGGTCCCATCGGCACGAGCTTTATTGAGTCTGGCGCCTGATAAGTTTGCCCCACGGAAATCAACAAACGAGAGGTTGGTGAGGGATATGTCTGCTTCCTGTAAGTTTGCTTCACTGAAGTTAGCTTCCTTGAACGACGTTCTTTGCAACGTCGCTTTTTCGAGCTTAGCCCCTTTAAGGTTCAGTTGACGAAGCTCCCCTCCCTGGCCTGGCAGGGTAATATGGCTTAAATCAACGCCACGCCGGTTCAATTCTTCAAAAGCTTCTTTTCGATATTTCTCATCTTTTATGTGGCCTTTGGCTTCAATTACATCCCAAAGCTGCTCGACTTTGACATTGCCAATGTCCTTGTTATCCCAACTGCGGTTGATTAACGCTATATCCGCAGTGGACAGCTTCACGCCCGGACACTGGATGTGGTAGTTGCTCTCAAATTCCGCACCGCGATCTTTAAGGAATTTTTTTCTTCCGGTTTGTAGAGCGTGCAACTTAAAGCTCGAAGTAGCGCCAAGATGTCCTGGACTACTCATCATCATGCGTTTGGAGCTTTCGTAATCGCCCATCACGGAATCCAATTTACCGTTTAAATCCGCATTCCAGATCGCAAAGCTATCGGAGAGCTTTTTAACGACGCAATACTTGGCGTCTCCACGCAGGGCAAACAAGGATGCACTTGGTTCATTGTTGATTGATTTGGTAAAGGCCAGGGCCGCTTGCTCGGCCAATCCTCTCATCCTGTAGACGCGACCAATCAATATATATGCATTTGCGAGTCGCACCTTTGGAAGTGTGTTTGTTTGAACGGCTGCCTCCGCCAACTTAAATGCGCTGTCGTGGTCGCCAGAATTCATTTTGCTCCATGCATCTCTGAGGTCTGCAAGGGCTTTCGATTTGAGTTGATTGCGATGCATGGGGGGTTTTTTGGATTGTGCCACAGGTTGATTTGCTTCGGTTGCTGCTTTGACATTAGATTTCTTCATCATAGGCAGGACGATATCTTTCAGAAGTCCAGAAGTCTCTACAAACGATGAAGGTTCGCTGTCGCTTTGCCATTCGTATTGGAAAGAATATACCGCTTCTGGCGAACCAAATGCCTTGACGAAAATAAACCCATTTTTCCGAACGTAAATATGAGCCGGGATCTTCGATAGATCTACATCATCGCAAAATGCAGCACCGGATGCGGACGGTAAATTTGTTGGAGGCAAACTAACTGACAGCCTATTGGTTGATCTACATTGAGCTTGATAGCCACTGAGGGTGTTTTGCACTAAAAGCTCCGCTATGTTCGGGACAGGTTGATTTAATTTACTGACAGTGACGGTGATCATCTGCTCCCAATTTTTGACGGTTTCTCCCTCCGGTACGTATTGATAGATTTTATGTGCCTCTTTCACATCTTTGAACGCTAGTTGAAACCCATCGGGCAATTCCAATGTCAGGTCGTATCTTTTCTGTTGGGGCGAAGCTGCACGGTTCTGGTTTGATTTTTCTGGCGCAGGCTTCCTTCGAGCCCCCAAAGCAGCTCTATCCGTCTGCCCGGTGGCTTGCACCAGATTCTCCGCCTCTTTTTGTGCCTTCGCGTATTGTTCCGACGTTGCCTCACGCTTTATGAGTTCAAAACCACGTTGATGATTTGGGTTTCCCTTCTTAGCTAAGACTATTGCCCATTTAAGTGCCTGAACAATATCCTTTTTTACGCCTTCACCACGATAATAGAGCCCAACCAATACCCCTTGGGACTCTGCATATCCATTCATCGCAGCTTGATTATAAAGCTCTTCAGCCTTACCAATATTTTTTGTAACACCACGCCCATTCCAATATAAGGATGCCAAATTATGTTGGGCAATAGGGACATATGGACTGTCCTTTGGGTCTTTCTTCGCCGCTTGTTGATACCAAACTGCGGCCTGATTTAGGTCTGTTTTGCCGGCCTTCCCGTTCGTAAGGAATTGGCCCATGAGTATTTGGGCATAGGTATCTCCATTTTCTGCATCCTCTTGCAACAAGGGCATTCCGTTGGCGTAATCACCACGTTGCAATGCATCTACAGCATCCCGTAAGTCAGCATGTCCATCAGTTGCCCAGCCTAAAGAGATAACGACAGCCAATAATAAAATCCGACATGCTTTATACATCACCGTGTCCCCTAAGGTTCTTGCCAAGCTTCGTTAATCCGGCGCACAACCTAACCTATTCACCATTCTCGCACTGCCGCTCATTTTAACACGACGAACAAGCATGACGGGTCTAAGCGGCAATGCGACCACTTTCAATGCGCGTTGCGATAAAGCGCATGTATGTCCGCATGTGGCTACAAACAGACGTTCGAGTGCGCAGTGAACATCGTCTGCTTTCAGGCTATAAGCGGGCATAACAAAACACCTCGGCTCTTACGAACCGGAGGACTTTATCAAGTTGGTTGCGGGGACTAGCAACTGCCTTAATTTGCTCATATCAGTAATGGGTATAAGTGCAAGAGCCGTTATCTCTTAATCAACTGTCCTTGCCTTATTCATGGCGTGTTGGTGTGGGGAACGGATGGTTAAATCCGCCCGGACGGAACTTTACATTGAAGGCATCGCCGCGAAAAAGTGACGAGACGTTTTCACCTCTTCCACTGGTATTTAGGGAAGAATGTCCGTCGTCGTATAAATTGGAACACACACTGGCTTGATCTAAGAGAGGCTCTGGCTCATCTGATTGATTAGATTATGCGGCGCGTTTGCAGTGTTGCAAGCGCCGGGTTTCCATCGTTTTTTGTTTGATCCTTTCTCGTTGCTTTTAAATGCCTTGTCCACGCCCGAAGCATGCCCGCATAGTTAGGGTTGCGAGGGCCTTCTGCCACGACCGAGGTAATTTCTTGGATTTCGTTTTGGCGTGGATACTCAAAACAGAGAAACCTTCAATTCCATAGCCTGTGTCGAGGCTGACTTTCCGCGCCATGTCCATCCTTGGCTTGGCATCACACTGCCATTCACGATCTGACTGGTTCGAGGTCTGCTCGCAAACAAGATTGTAGTCGCCCAGGAAAAACAACCGGGTGACGGGTCTCTTTGCGCGATGCAGCTGCTGTGACAACCACTGCCATGTAGTTTTCTATGCGACATGAGGTTTATCTAAAAGCTTCATTCAGCCTTTGCCATACATGTCTTTTAGTTTCTGCTGAACGCGCTTGAAACGCTGGGCCATGATGGTGATGAAATGGTTGTAGAGTTCACAGCCCAGTTCATTATCCTTTGCCATTTTTTTGCGCAAGCAGGCACCGTCCAAGCTGATTGCGCTGGTGTGTTCCTCAGCACGGATATCGAAGACCCATTCGTGTGGCGGCACCATCCACGACCAACCAAACACCTCTCCATCGTGCAGCACATCAAGCACCTCACGGCCTCGACCCGGGACGTGAAATTCCAGCGCCACCGCACCAGTGCGAATCAGATAGAACCGTTCCGCCGGTTTGCCTTCGTGTGCGATATAGTCGCCTGCATCGAAGTGTTCATGACGCGCGCACCCGGCCAATATTTTTTGTGCGCGCTCATCTAAGTCTTTGAAGAACGGGTGCTCAGCCAACGACTTGTCTAGTTTTTCCACATTCACCATAATGCTCGCTCCTTCCTCATCTAATCCCGGCGACCACCTCCTGAACGGGCGCACGGGAAACGGTTCTAGTCAGCGCCCTCGACGTACTGAAAAAGCCACGCCAGCCAGCCTTCCAACCCTTCAGCGGAAACCGATGAGACCGGAAATACCGGCAAGCCAGCATGAATTTCACGGATATGATCACGGTACGCTTCAAGATTTGTGTCCAGATGCGCCAAAAGGTCTGTCTTGGTGAGGACTGCTGCCTGCGCCTCACGATACAGCAGGGGGTACTTGAGCGGTTTTTCCTCCCCTTCGGTAACACTCAGCACAGCGATTTTAGCGTGCTCCCCGATGTCGAACTCCGCCGGACACACCATGTTGCCGACGTTTTCCACGAACACCACGTCGATATTGCGCAGGTCAAAATCACAAAGCGCCGCATGAACGAGCTTAGCCTCAAGATGGCAGGAGCCGCCGCTCAGCAACTGACAAACGGGCACATTCAGGGCATACATACGCTGGGCGTCAAGGGTCGTTTCGATGTCACCTTCGAAAACCGCAAAGCGCAAGCGCTCTTGAAGTGGGGCGACCATTTTTTCCAACAACGATGTCTTTCCCGATCCGGGCGAGCCGATCAGATTCAGCATGCAAACCCCCTGGTCCCGCAACAGGCTACGTGTTTCCCGTGCCCAGCGATCGTTTTCTCCCATAAGGTCGCGATAGACTTTGATCTGTTCGACGTTCATCAATTCTTCCGTTCTTCCTGTTTGCCGCAAACCGCTACCAACAAACTCTGAATGCTGTGCACGGCGTGCGCAACCTCTGCGGACAACCCCACGCCATCACCGAGGTCGGCAGGCTGTATCGATACAAACGCCACGCTTGCCTTCGTCCTGGCGAAAAGGAAATCAGCCGCCATACGCAACGATAAGGCATGGGTCGACAAACCAGCGTGTTTGACTTGTTCAGGCTCCAGGATGCGAAACTCTCCCGGTGCCCCACCGAAATCAACGGCGTCGACGATAAGCACGGTGTCCGGTTCCAATCGCGCGATTTTCTCCAGATAATTTTCCGGAACCACACCGGCATCGATAGCCATCATCGCGGTTTGCTCCGCGAGATATTCGGCAATCAGGGAACCGCAGCCATCATCTCGACGTTGGCGGTTGCCGACACCCAGTACGCACACCCTCCCCTCCACAAGGCGCGACAATTCACGGGATATGCTGCTGTCTCTCATTTTTGCCTCTACGTCGTTACGCCGCGAAGGCCGTCTTGCGACGGCACTTCGGACATTGAATGGTTAGCCGCTCACTCCGCAGAACCTCTTCGCCCACCTTCTTGACCCCTTGCCCCACCACGCCAAGGTCCCGTCCTGCAGCTAACATCAAAGTGGGATTGGCGAAGCTGGTGGCCCCTAACCGTTTGGCCAGCCAGCGCAGTTGGTCGACTGGAGCCAGTACCTCGCCACAACTTTCACACATCATCAGATTTTTCACGACGCGCTCCTCGAAATCTTCCGGTGCAAAACCGGCACAATCATATTCGTTGCTCATGCGAATACCGTGCCCCGTCGGGCAATGGAGTTCACACTGTCCACACCAGATGCATGCGTCGAGGTGTTGAACCAAGGTGCGCGTGGCTGGCGCCGCTTCAAGGTCGTCGATCACGTCTATGCATTTGGCTGGACACACCTGGGCACATGCACCACAGCCAATGCACGCATCTTGGTCAAAACGCGGTTGACCACGAAAGCTCGCCACCGGATGGAATGGCTCCCCAGGGAACCTGGTCGTAAAGCGCCTTGAGAACACGGCGCGTAACGCCTGCTTGAGAATGCGGGGTTGGAGGAACGCGGGAAGCTTCACGACGCGGACTCCTCTTTCTTAGAATCGGCTGCACGGTCTTCAGCATATGCATCGATCACACTCTGCTCGCACAGCTTCACGCCAGAGCGATGCGCCGCACGTGCCAAGGCGTGGGCTGCGGTCGATGACGTGACGAGAATAAAGGCTACGCAAATCACGCCTTTGATCACTGCTGACGTAGAGCCAAGCCATATCACGCTACCCACCACGATCAGAGATGTGCCGATGGTCACGCACTTGGAAGAGGCTTGAATGCGATTGTACACATCGGGTAAGCGCACGAGACCGATGCATCCCGAAATATTGAACAGGATACCGAGAATGATAATTGCGAGGCCAATCATTTCATTCATTGAGGTTCTTCCCCATCAGATATTTGGCCAGCGCCAAGGTGCCAACAAAACTCACCATGGCCAGCACGAGGATCACATCCAGCAAGTACTCTTTGCCAGTCTCAGCCGCGATAATCGCTATGAAGCCCACAACCACCACGCCAAGAATATCTAGCGCGACCATACGGTCAGGTGCGGTTGGCCCTTTGGCGATGCGGTACAAGCACAGCGCGCAACAAAGCAACAATCCCGCGAAACACGCCATCACCACTGGTTCAAACATGATCATTTCGTATTCCTCTCCACTATTCGAAAATTTTCTGAATCAACCACTCGAAGCGACCGAGAACCTCGACCGCCGCCGCCTCGTCTTCCACCGTGACAACGTTGATCCAGTGCACATAAAACACGCCGTCCTCTGTGGCGTCGATGGTCAGCGTACCGGGCGTTAAGGTGATCGAGTTTGCCAGAGCGGTCCGTGCGGAGGCGCTTTTCAACCGTGTTTTCACCCGCACGATTCCCGGATTGATGGGCAGTGCAGGGTGCAGAACGCGATACATCACGTCGAAACTGGCCTTCAGCGCATAGTAACCGAACACCACCAGATACACCCCGGCCCAAAAATAACGTAGCGGATTGAGCAGACGCAGAAAGTTCTGGGTGACGACATCACGCATCACCAGCGACACAAGCGCCGCGCTGACGACCCCGGCGGCAATGTCACCGCCCAGCGGGCGCCCGCCAGCTGGCGCGAAGGGCCATACCAGCAACAGCCAAAACACGAATACGGCGACGAACAGCACCACCCGCTCGATCAGTTTATGGTGAAGTGCGGGCGTGGGTGTGCCGGGCTCAGGCACGTTGCGAGCGGGTCCGGTTTCCATCGCTTCATTCATTTTCCAGTCCTCCAAGCTTCCACATATTCAGCCTTACAATCCGAAAGAACCGCCAAGCAACACTTCGCGGGCCGCACCAACCAGTAGCGGGTTTGCCAACCCACTCAGCACCAGAAACGACAGGGCTAGACACCCAAGCGCGAGCATAACCATCGCCGCAGCCATCAAACGGGGCTCCTTGCGCAGGGGACGGGCGGTGGTGGGTGCAGGACCAAAAAACGCATGGCGCTGGACTTTGAGCTGATAGGCCAAGGTCACCACGCTCATAATCACAGCCACCAGAGCAAAGCCGTAAAAGCCTGCCTCGACACAGGCCATGACAATGATCAACTTGCTCCAGAACCCGTTGAAAGGCGGAATCCCGGCGATCGACATGGACCCGACCAAGGACGTCACCCCGGTTACCGGCAAAGCCTTGTTGAGACCGCCAAGCTCGCTCAGCTTACGGGTCCCGGTGGCATACTCCACCGTCCCGGCATTGAGGAACAACAACGACTTGAACAGGGCATGGTTGACCAGATGGTAAAGAGCACCGACCACCCCCAGCGGCGTCCCCAGTCCCAAGCCTAAGATGATATAGCCCACTTGGCTGATGGAGCTGTATGCAAACAAACGCTTGATGTCCGGCTGGCCAGTGGCAAGTAAGCCGCCCAGCACCATGGAGAACACCCCCAACCATTGCAGTACGGCAAGCTCGGTCTCGCCGACGGCAAACACATTAAAGGCGAGGCGGGCCAGCACATAAATCCCCACCGCCTTGATCAAAACACCAGACAGCATTGCCGACACTGGTGCCGGAGCTGCGGGGTGGGCATCAGGTAACCAAGCATGAAACGGCGCCAAGGCGGATTTTAAGGCAAACCCACTGAGAAACAGCGCGAAGGCCAACAGCAGCGGTGGGCTTTGGCCATTTTCGGATATCCGGCTGGCGATGTGCGCCATGTTCAAAGCGCCCGTAACGCCATAGACCAAGGCTATTCCGATCAAGATGATGGTCGATGACAGCGCGCCCAACACGGCATACTTGAACGATGCCTCAAGTTCTTCATGCGCGCCGCCAAACGCAACCAGGGCGTAGGAGGCGACGGCCGCGACCTCAAGAAAGACGTATAAATTGAACAGGTCACCGGCCAGGACCACCCCATTCATCCCCGTCACCATGAGCAGGAATAGACTGTAATACCGGCCCTTGGCCGTATAGCTCCGCATGTATTCGACCGAATAGACACACGCCGCCAGCCCCACCACATTCACGGTGAGCAACACCAGCGTGGCGAGTGCATCGAGGCGCAAGTCGATACCCAGCGGCGTCGCCCAGCCCCCCATGTGATAGAGACCGTTTTGGCCAATGGTGAGAACGCTCAACACCACCAGAGCCGCCATAGCGGCATTGGCCAGCCCGTCCGCCAACTTCGCGCGACGGCGCGCTACCACTTGGATCAGCAGCGCCATCGCCAATGGTAGGGCGATAAACAAGGGGATTATGACTGGTCCATACACATCCATATTTCACACCCTAACCGCGGAGCCGTCGGATTTTTCTCAAGTCGAAGGTTCCGTATCGCTCGTATAGCCGCACGCACATCGCCACCATCAGCGCCAGAACGCCAAGCCCGATAACAATGGAGGTCAGCACCAAGGCCTGAACCAGAGGGTCCACCGACTGGCTCGCGAAGTATTCCGGCGCAATGCCAAAATCCATAATGGGTGGCTCACCGCCAGTGCGATAACCGATGAGCACAAACAGCAGATGCACACCATGTTCCATGATCAGCAGGCTGATGACGACTCTCAGGGTTTGTCGGCTCACCACCACGCCATAAAGACCGACCAGGATCAGAAGGAAGCACAATGCGTAAATCATGATGTTTCACCTTCCCCATCACTGCCGTCACGCGGGACCAACCTCATCGCGGCCAACACCGTAAACACCAAGAATATTGAACTGGCGACTTTCAGCCCTAGGGCTATGTTCGCCGCCGGAATGATGCCGCCGCTGATCAAGGTGAAATGCCGTGCCTCCGGCGTGGCGATGAAGTTTTCAAAAAAGGCCCCTTCCGCCCACAAGGTCCCCAACCACGCCAGCGCCAAGAACAGCAGAAGTCCCACACCATCCAGCGTCGAGGCCCAACCTTTGGTGAAGAAACTCTGGCCGTGCCCTTCACCACCAGCCAGCGTCAACAAAATGAAGCTGCAAGCGATCACCAAGCCACCCGCAAATCCCCCGCCCGGGGTTAAGTGCCCGTACAGAACGATATAAATGCCATACAAAAGGACGAAGCCCTTGAGCCAGCGCGCAACGGTTTTGACGATCATGCCCATACCTTCAAGGGGGCCTTCGGGAGTGCGCTCAGGTGTCATGGCGTATCATCCTCCTTTTCGTCATGTGCGATCCGCGCTTTACGACGCAACACAGCCAGTGCGCCAATAATGGCGCAAAACAGCACCGTCGCTTCGCCCAACGTGTCATAAGCGCGAAAGTCCAAGAGCACTGCCGTGACGATATTGGGTGAGCCGGTATCGGCGAGGCCGTTCTGCAAATAGGCTGCGGATGGGGCATCGGCAAACCGCTCCATCACCGGTAGGCCGAACGTGGGGAAATCCGAAAAGGCCTGTATCCCGAACAAGCCAACGACCACCACCAGCGTGACCGCGAGCACCGTCCCGACGAGCCGCCTGCTGGGTTTCGACTGCTCGACATCGCGCCCGATGGTGGCGCGGATCAGGACCACCAGGGTGATGGCCTCAACCCCGATTTGCACAATTGCGAGATCCGGGGCCGCAAGAAACACGAACGTGATCGCCAGTAGGAATCCCACCGCGCCGACGCTGATCACCGCATGCAAAAGATTGGGGGTTTCCACCGCGATGAGCGCGGCGGCGATCGACAATATGATCAATACGGCAAGTACTTCAATCATGTCACAAGCCTCCCGCCAGACCGCCCAGCTGACCACCCGATTGGGTAACCACGTAGGCCACCACCAACACACCGGCGACAAACCAAGTCAGATAAGACGGCAGAACGCCGGTATGTGCAGCACGCAATACTGCAACAATATAGTGCACGCTCATCGCCGTGAGGTGGTAGACGTCAAACAGCTTATCCCGGGCCCACGCATATACGCATCGCAGTGCGGGTAGTTGCTCAATGGTGTTATAAAAATCGACCCCAGTGACTTCGACGTGACGCCGCGGTCCTTCTTGTTCGCCCCGGATGTATGCTTCATCAAGGCGCTCGCCACCGATATAGGTTTCAACCCGGCGGATCTTACCTGCGGCCATGGTTACCGCGTACACGATTATGCCGATGACGATGGCAACCGCGATCAGCACCGCCGCCAAGCCCGCCCACCACACGCCGGGTGCGTCGGCGGGGATCACCGGGAAGATGAAGTGTTCAAGCGGAACCGCGAACGGGAATACGCCAAACACCACACACAACGCCGCGAGCACGACCGACGGCGCAACCATCGCAAACTTGCCTTCGGTGATCTTGCGCCGGGCAAGCTCCGGAGCAGGCTTGCACAAGAAGACCGCGTGCAAGACCTTGACGAAACTGGCCAGGGTGAGAGCCGAGCCGAGCATCGCCACGGCCAGCCATACGACCCAAACCAACCCGCCATCTTCGCCGCTGACGATGATGCCCTGATAGACCATCCATTTGGAAGCGAAGCCGTTGAACGGTGGAATGCCGGAGATCGCCAGCGCGGCCACCGTAAAGGCGGCGAAGGTCAGCGGCATCACCCGCGCCAAGCCGCCAAGGCGGTCCAGATCGGTGGTGCCCGCATTCTTTTCCACCACCCCCGCCGACAGGAACAGACAACACTTGTAGATCGCATGATTGAGCATGTGGAACAGCCCCCCGGCCATTCCGATCGGCGTTCCCGAACCGATCCCCAACACCATGTAACCTACCTGACTAACCGCGTGATAGGAAAGCAGCCGCTTCAGGTCATGCTGCACAAGCGCCATCATCACCGCACTCAAGACCGTAACCGCGCCGACCAGCATCAGCAAGGTGTGCATTCCCACGGTCGGCTGGAACAGATCCATCACGCAACGGGTGAGCAGATAGATGCCGAGTAACTTGTCCAATGAGGCGGGCAGGTACGCCGACACCGGCACGTCGGCCTTTTCCCCGCATTCCGGAACCCAGGTGTGGAACGGAACTGCGCCAGCCTTGGCGAAGGCCGCAGCGACAAAGGCAAGGAAGGCCGCGTATGAGGCCGTCCCGTCGAGTGCCAACGCGGTTCCGTCCATGCGCGTGCTGCCAGATAACTGCCAAACAATAACAATGCCGAACAGCAACAACGCATCCGTGCCGCCAACGATCATCAGCGATTTGCGTGCGGCCTCCGCCGCGTCGGGCCCAGCGATGCCGATCATCAGATAAAGCGTGAGGCCGAGGAACCCCCAGCACACCAGCAACAACAAAAGGTCGTTGGCCAGCACCACGCCGCAGGACATGGCGAGCGTCCACAGCAGATAGGCGAAGTATTCGCGATGGCGTTCACGGCCCTTCATGTATGCCGCGGAATAGAGCGCGATGATGAAGCTGAAGAACGTGATGGCGAGCAGCACAAAAGCACTTAAGGCATCAATGCGAAGCGACAAACCGAAACCCGCTTCCAGAACCGAACCAGGTGTTGCGAACAACAGCCATGCCAGCACCATACTCATCGCCGCACTGATCACGGCAACGGCGGCGCGCGTACGCTCCGCGGTTTGCGGCAAAAGCAGGCACAGCAGCCCCGCCGCCAACGGGAGCGAGATGGGTAAAACGATCGGGTTAACGATCAACATGATGCTTTTGTCCTCCCCATCAATCCATGTGTGGTCCTGGGGGCAACACCGGCCCGTCCCAGCCGGTTTCAGCCTTCAGGTTCTCGGTCTTCTTACATGACAAGCGTATCAGGTCCTCGGCTTCTAGAACACGAGCACCGCTTTCTGTGTCCACGGCCACAGCCATGCGTTCGGTGCAGCAATAACAAGGGTCCACCGCAGCCAGAATGATGGTGGCGTCAGAGACGGTCGCGCCCGGCACAGTCACCATGTTCGTCGGCACGTTCATGAAACTGGGTGCGCGCACTTTGTGGCGCACCGGACGGTTGCTGCCGTCGCTGCGGATGTAGTGGAACACCTCGCCGCGCGGGGCTTCGTAGACGCCGATCCCTTCGCCAGGACGGACAGACTTGGGATTTGAACAAATCGGCCCGGCGGCTGTTTTCAACTCAGTCAAGCACTGTTCAACGATCCTGATCGATTCGAACATCTCCAAGATGCGCACCACGACTTTGTCGAAGACATCACCACTCTCACGGGTGACAACCTCCCACTCCACCAGACCATAAGCATCAAGAGGATGGTCGCGGCGTACGTCAATGTCGACACCAGAGGCCCGTGCCGTGGGGCCGAGCGCACCGAAGTTCAGCGCCTGTTCGCGGCTCAATACGCCGATCCCCTGGGTACGTGCGTGCAGCAAAGGATCCTCGATGACGGCGTCGCGGAACATTGCGACCGGATCCTTGAGCCCATCAAGCATCTTTTGCACCGCTGGGATATCATCGACAAGAATATCGCGGTGCACCCCGCCCGGTTTGATCATGCCGTAATGATTCCGGTTGCCGCTGATCAGTTCCAGGATATTGAGCACGTCCTCGCGGAACCGCCACGACCACATCCATATGGTGTTGAAGCCGAGAAAGTGTCCGGCAAGACCAAGCCATAACAGGTGAGAATGTATGCGTTCCAACTCTCCGATTGCAGTGCGGATAAACAAAGCACGCTCCGGCACCCCGACCTCACCTGCATCCTCAATGGCGTGCACGCAAGCCAGAGGGTGCGAGGTGGAGCAGATACCGCAAATCCGTTCGACCAGAAATATGGTTTCCTCGTAATCCTTGGATTCAGACAGCTTCTCGATACCACGATGGTTGTAGCCAAGCTCGATGTCGAGACTGACGACCGTCTCACCCTCCACATGGAGTTTAAAAAACTCCGGCTCCTCTTGCAGAGCATGGTAGGGGCCAATCGGTATGATGGTCCGTTTGCTCATTTCACCCCCTCCCGCTCGAAATTCCGGCGTAAGGGGTATTTCCCTTCCGGCCAATCATCGCTCAACAATAAATGTCTGAGGTCAGGATGGTTGCGGACCTGGATGCCCAGCAATTCCCATATCTCCCGCTCGATCCATTCAGCAGCGGGGCAGATGGATGTGATGGACTCGATCTCAGGATTGGTGCGGTCAAGCAGCGTGCGTACCGTGATGACGCAGCCCGCGTCATCCAACGCCCAGTGGTACAGCACCTCGATGGCGGTGGGAGTATCGACACCGGAGGCAATCTGGAACCGCGCTCCAAGCTCCTTAAACATGAGTCGGCTGATCTCCGGAACCGTCTCGGGCGCGACTTCGAGGAACACCCGCTCGCGCGACTTTTCGTCACTATCGAGCAGACGCACTCCCAGCGTTTCCTTGATCTTGGTGATGGCCGTTGTAATGGCTTCGTCGCGGTTCACGTTACACCTCGTTTCAAGTGATGCATTTGGGGACAGCCTCGCCGCTGCGCAGGCGTTCCACCACCTTCAGAACGGCGGAGATGATGGCCTCTGGCTTTGGTGGGCAGCCTGGAAGAAAAGCGTCAATGGGGATATAGTCGCCCGGCGGGCCGTCCCAATTGTACGAACCTCGGAAGATGCCGCCCGTGCAGGGACACCCCCCGATAGCAACAACGATAACGGGTTTCGGGGCCTGCTCGTAAACGTGCCGGGCGCGGATCGCGGCCTTCTTATTGAATATTCCGGACAGTAAGATAAGGTCCGCATGGCGGATGCTGCCGACCAGAGTTATGCCGAAGCGTTCGAGGTCATATTTCGGCGTCAACGCATCGAGAATCTCTATATCGCAATTGTTACAGGCGCTCCCGCCGAGATGAAATACGTTGAGCGATCGGGTTAAGGCATTGATGGCATAGCTCATGATCTTACCATCCCATCCATGCCAGCCCGGCGGCGGCCAGTGCCACCCCGGTCAAGCTACCCCAGAAAAAACGTACGCTCTGATCGATGCGCATGCGCGGCGTTGTGTTGCGCAGAACAATCACGATCACGATCAGAACCAGCCATGCCACGGCTCCCAGAAGCTTTGCCGTCCACCCCCCGTCAACGATTGACGCGCCGAAGAACACCACAACCAAGAACACCGGCATGGTGAACAGCATCATCGCCCGGGTCAGCTTGAACATCGCTAATGGTGGGCCAGAGTATTCGATGAATACCCCGCCATTTAGCTCGGTCTCGGCCTCAGGCAGATCGAACGGCACCAGCGTCAACTTGGCCTGCATGCACACGACACATACGGCCAGAGCCAATGCACCCGATAGAGATGCTGCAGCCGGAGCGCTCGACATCAGATCGCCAAGACGAATGCTGTGCGCCTGAATCACGGGAACCAAAATGGCCAACACAAACGGCAGTTCGTAGGCGAGCATCATCTTTATCTCACGGCTACCGCCGAGTGAAGCCAATGGGTTCTGCGAAGCGAAAGAACCAAGCACCACCCCCAACGCCGGCATCGCCAGCAGATACAACAATACAATCAGATCGCCGACAAAAGTCGCTTGCGGATCGATAACGGCATTCCACACGATCGTAGAAACCAGTGTGACCGACGCCAACCCAATCAACGGCGCGCCCAAGAAGAGAATGATGTTGGCTTCTTTGGGGACGCAGGTTTCCTTGATCATCAGCTTGGCGATGTCATAGAAGGGCTGAAGGAATGGTGGCCCCACCCGCATCTGCACCCGTGCCGTCACCATACGGTCCAGCCAACTGGTGACGAGCCCCGCCACTCCGGTGAACACCAGGCCGGGAAAAATCAGAAATTGCAGTATGACCATTGTCTCGTTCAAGACCCGTCCTCCTGCTTGCTCCACTTAACGGCGCGAACCGCCAGATGATCGTCGAGAATATGAAGTCCCGCCTCTTCGCCATCCACCGTCCGATATTCGATCGCCCCTCGCTTGCAGCTCCCGGCGCAAGGCGGCGCAAGGTCTTCGCGTCCAAGGCAGTAATCACAAGGCGTTTCGTAGAATGTCAGCATATCAATATAGATGGTTCCGAACGGACAAGCTTGTGCACACAGCTTGCAGCTGACGCAGCGCAGATTGTGGCGCTTTAGCACCCCGCTTGCATCGCGCTCCAGGGCTCCAAATGTGCAGGCATCGATACAACTCGCGATCTTGCAGCGTCGGCACACCAGCTCAAAGGTTGCCCGCTCGCGCAAAGAAAGCACGCCGTGATCTTCACTGTGCGGACGATAAAAGTAACCGCAGCTGACCTCACAGCTGTCACAGTCATCGCATCTGTCGAGATCGATAATCAGCCGTTTGGTCATCATCTCAGGCCTCCCACAATCGTGGAATGGACTGGATTTCGTCATATGAAAACACCGGACCGTCCTGGCACACGTGATAGGGACCGATGCGGCAATGCCCGCATTTACCAATCCCACAACTCATGTTGCGCTCTAGCGAGATATAAATGTCTGCGGGTCGATAGCCGCGTTCCAACAGTTTCGCGACGGTGAATTTCATCATGACCGGTGGACCGCACATCACCGCGACCCCGTTCTGCGGATCGCACTCCAGATACTCCTCAGTCAGGATCGTGGGCAGTGCACCGACATGCCCTTGCCACGACGCGTCACCCTCATCAACGGTCAACAACACGTCCAAAGCACCACCGAGACCCCAGCCCCGCGCCGCCGCGTCACGAAACACCACGCTATCGGGCGTGCGCGCACCATAGCGGACAATGACACGCCGATAGTCGTCTAGGTTTTCCGACAGCTCCAGCAACAACGCCCGCAAAGGCCCCACTCCACATCCGCCGCCAGCGATCAGCACTTCCCGGCCTTGGAATTTTTCGATGGGATAGGCGCGCCCCATCGGGCCGCGGATACCAACTTCTGCACCGGGGGCCAATTCGTGCAGGCGATCCGTAACGCGACCGACACGCATGATGGTGATGTCCATGCGCTCTGTCACGGCAGGTGAAGACGACGGCGTGAACGGTGCCTCGCCGACGCCGGGAACCGTCAACTCAACGAACTGGCCGGCCTTAAAGGCCACCGGGTCCCGTGGGCGAATCGTGAACGTCTTGATCAAAGGCGTTTCGTCTTCGATGCGTTCAATCGTCGCCGGTATGGGCATGTAGAGTAGTGCCGGCTTCATCGGCTGCTCTCCTCAACACATCACGAATGTCGATGTTGGCAATACAAGCTTCGCTACAACGCCCGCAGCCATCGCAGGCATACCTGCCCAGAACCTGCGGGAAATAACTGAACTTCTTGTCGAAACGGTTGCGCAATCGTTCTCCACGGAGCGCACGCGGATTGTGGCCTCCCGCGGTAACGGCAAAATTCTTGAACAGGCACGCATCCCATTGCTTGGTGCGGGCGGGCTTGCCGTCGGCATCGACGCCGTCGGCGAGCAGAAAACAATGGCAGGTGCAACAGATAAAATTACAGGCGCCGCACTCGACGCAGTCGGCAGCGATGCGCGTCCACAGATCGGACTCGAATGCCCCTTCGACAGCTTCGCGCAAATCCAGGCCAGACTTCAGTCCGTGAGCTGCGGCGTGATCGACAAGCGCCCGGTGTTTTGCGGCTCGTTGCTCTTCGACCGCAGCCAACAGTTCTGGGCCGGCTGGTTGCAGGTAGCGTTCCGCTTGCTGCAACACAGACGCCCCTCGTTCACTTCCCGTTTCGAGAAGGTGGCCCATCGGCGTTGATGAAATGTTGATGTCGAAGCCTGCCTGCGCAAAGGGCTGTTCGCCGACCGCCGGGCAGAAACAGACGTCGAGAAAGCCGGTGCAATCGGACGACACCAGCACGGTCTTTGCCCGTGCTTCGACGTAAAAAGGATCCTGGCATCCGCCGTTCAAGAACACATGATCAAAGATGCTGAGCGCGGACAAATCGCAGTTTTTCACGCCAAACACGATGCGCTCGCCGCCCTGCTCGCGCACAGGGGCGTCGTCGGACAGCGGGCCAAGAAACTCCCGCTGCGGGAAAAACAATGATTTCAGTGGCTCTGTTGATCGGAACGCGCCAAGCGTGTGGCGATTCGGTTCCCAAGCGAGTGCCTGCTCCAGCCGGTAACGACCTTGTCCGTCGCCGGTGAGGGCGAAAACAGCACGGCCTTCGGCCAACGCCATAAGGACGTCATCCAGGCCATAAGTCTCGGCGATTGCCCACTTCATGCCAGTGTTCCATCCGCCCAAAAGATTGGTTGATGACTATTTATTGTAACCGTTTGGCTCCCTATTCGGTGAAAAAAATCATCCTGCACAAACTGTTACGTGCAATCGCCCGGCCATTCGACCTCGATGTGCTCCAGGTACAGTTCCTTGCCACCTTGGACCTCTATCTCGCGTGCGCCGCAATCACCGCAACGAAACACCGGCAGTTCCAAGGTGCCGCACCAGCCGCAAGACGGGCAGGATGCCGCAACGGGCACCGGGACCAGTTCGATCTCCGATCCCTCGGCGGCTGTACCGCGCGTCAGCACTTCATAAGCGAAGATCAAATGCTCCGGCACGATCTGATGCATGCGTCCCACCACCACGCGCACCTTGCTCAAGCGCTGCGGCGCTGGGCTCAGGCGGTCGTATTCGTCAATCGCGGCATCGACGATCTGCGTGCAAATGGAAAATTCGTGCATCCGCCCACGGTATCAGAGCGGACAGCAACAATGAAGGATGCTGTCGCACCCTTTCATCCGGGCTGGTATTCATGTGTATGTGTTGTAGGGGGCGGGAATTGGAGAATGTCGGCCTCCATGCTATTTATTATGTATACCGCTTGACTATTGGTGGAGTGGCCACATTGGAACCTATCTTTCTCCATCTCTTGATGATGATGGTTGTCGCTTGGACTGCGGCGATGATGCTGCGCTGGATCGGCATCCCCATCATCATGGGCGAGTTGGTGATCGGCGTGATTCTTGGACCATCCGTGCTCGCTTGGGTGCAGCCGAGTGAGATCATCACCGTGCTGGCTGAGATGGGCATCTTCTTTATCATGCTACATGCCGGTGTGCAGACGGATGCCGGCAAGTTTTTCGATGCCGCCAAACATGCGACGGGGATCGCCGTCGTGGGAGCTCTTGTGCCGTTCTCTGTGGCTATGGGCGTCGCGCTATGGTTCGCATTAACGATTCAACAAGCCGTGTTTGTCGGTCTTACGATGACGGCGACGGCGGTGGTCATCACAATTACAGTCCTCGAAGACCTAGATATGCTCAAGACTCAAATCGCCAGAACCGTGATAGCAGCGTGCGTGGTCGATGATCTTCTGACTTTGGTGTTTCTGGGGCTAGCGCTTGGGATCATCAACGGGGAAGGCGCCGACCCTTTGACGCTGGCGTTCACCCTTTTCAAGTCGATCCTATTCCTTGGTGTGGTGATCGCCATCGGCCATTGGCTGTACCCGAAACTGCGCGAACCGTTTAAGGACCGGCATGGTAAGGTGTTTACCTTCCTTTTGATTATAGCCTTGGGCTTCGGCCTGATCGCGCAGGCGATCGGCCTGCACATCATTGTTGGAGCCTACATGGCCGGTCTGTTCTTTTCCAAGAAGGTGGCAATTCCGGATATTTTCAAACAAGTCGAAGACAGACTGCATGGCATCGCCTATTCCTTCCTAGGGCCAATTTTCTTCATCTCGCTGGGGTTTCATGTCTCCTTCGATGCGGTGACAGGAACTGGGCTGTGGTTCGTACTGGCTTTGACGATAACGCTGATCATCAGTCAGATCGCCAGCGCTGGTGGCATGGCCCGGCTGTTGCGCATGTCATGGCTTGAATCCCTCAGCGTCGGGGTCGGCATGTGCGGACGCGCGGAAATGGCCTTCGTATTGTCTTCACTGGGCCTCACAATGGGTGTCTTTGACGCAGAGGTTTTCTCAATTCTGATCTTTACAGCCTTCCTTCTGAACCTGTTTACGCCACTCGGTCTGCACGCCTGCATGGCCGTCCTACGCAGGCATAAAGAAAAGCTGAAACAATGACTTCGTACACCGTCATGCCTCGCCTGAAAACACTCCAGGACCTGTTCATCCGCTTGACGGAACGGGGCGCGGAGCCGTTGGTGATCGCTTTTACCGAAAGCGGGCAGCAGGTCTGGAGCGGCGAAGACATCACCGAAAGCGCCCGCCAACTAGCGGGCGGCTTGGTTGAGCACAACATCGACAGCCATGCCCCGGTGGCGCTGATGGCACCCAACAGCCCTGAGTGGGTCGCCTGTTTTTGGGGTTTGGTCATTGCCGGGCGCACCGTTATGCCCCTAGACCGCCAGATGGGTGAGGAAGAGCGGCAAAACTGCCTAGAGCACAGCGGTTGCCGGCAAGTTTTCACCACCGTGGAATATGCTTCTTGGTTCACAGATAAGAACGTGTCGGTCCATCTTCTGGATACCGATGAAGACGACCCGCGCAGCTGGCGTGCCCTGTTTGGAGAGCGCATCACCGAGCCGCCCCAAACAGCGCCCGACGATATCGCCTGCCTACTTTACACCTCGGGCACCACCGGCAATCCCAAGGGGGTGCCGCTAAGCCACCGGAATCTGGCTTCCAACGTCGAGGCTGTGCTGGCTGAGGGTATCACCGGTAGCGATGACAGAATCTTGCTGCCCATACCTCTGCACCATGCCTATCCATTGACCGCCGGTATGTTGTCCGGCCTGGCATCCGGTGCGTCCCTGGTGTTTCCGTCCGGCCTGGGCGGACCACAACTGGTTCAGGCGACTTCACAAGCCGGGGCGACGGTGATGATAGCCGTGCCGCGGCTTTATACGGCGTTGTTGGAAGGCATCCATAACCGTGCCACCGCAGATGGTGGCTTGGTCGGCACTGTCTTCGAACTCTTGTTCAACTTGTCCATGACCCTGCGGCGGCGCTGGGGCGTGGCGCTCGGGCGGGTGCTATTTAGCGGCCTGAGAAGCAAGATTGGACCGAAGCTGCGTCTGTTGATCTCCGGCGGGGCACGACTTGATCCCGATACCGCCGGGGGTCTAGAAGCCTTGGGTTGGACGGTGCTCAGCGGCTACGGCCTGACCGAGACGGCGCCGATCCTGACCTTCAACACCCTGAATGCCCGCAACATTGACACCGCCGGTCGCCCCGTACCCGGCGTTGAATTGCGCATCACCGCCGAGGAGGGAAAATGCGAGGGTGAGAGTGGGGGCGAGGTCCAAGTCCGCGGCCCCAATGTCTTTTCCGGCTACCTAGGCAACCCCGAGGCAACCCAAAAAGCCTTCACCGCAGACGGCTGGTTTCGCACCGGTGACGTCGGCCACCTGGATGAGGCCGGTTTTTTGCACCTGATCGGTAGGACCAGTGATCTCATCGTACTGGCCGACGGCAAGAACATCGTTCCCGAAGACGTCGAGAAGGCCTATCTGCAAAGCCCGTTCATCCGCGAGATGGCGGTGATCGAGCACAAGGGCCTGCTGGTCGGTATCTTAGTCCCCGATGTCGAGGCCATTCGCACCTACGGTGCGGCGCGTCTGGAAGAGCTGATGCGCGAGGAAGTTGACAAGGGCTCCGTAAAGCTGCCGCCCTATCGACGGATCCACGGTTATATGCTGTGGCGCGAGCCGCTACCGCGCAATCCCCTAGGCAAGCTGCGCCGACACCTGTTGGGCGACATCTACGAACAGCCGCGCCACCACCCGGCCCCCAGCGAGTCACCAAGACTGTCCGACGCGGACCGCCGGTTCTTAGAGGATACAAAATGTGAAGAAGTTTGGGCTTGGTTGCACAAACGCTTTTCAAAAGCCCGTATATCACTAGAGACCAGCCCACAGCTTGACCTGGACCTGGACTCCTTGGGCTGGCTGACCCTGACCCTCGACATCGACGAGAAATTCGCGGTGCGCCTTGATGATGAGGCGGTTGGCCGCATCACCACCCTACGCCACCTCTTGGTCGAGATCGCCGCAGCAAGGGAGTTGAAAATCGATGAACCCCACCGCATGTCACTGCACGAAGCCAAGTGGATCAGTCCCCAGAGCAAAGGCACCAAGCGCTTGGGTCGGTTTCTCCGCGGCGTTGCTCGCTTTCTCACTAAGATGCTGTTTGGCATCCAGGCCGAGGGCTTGAAACACCTACCGCAAAGCGGCCCTTTCATCCTTGTTGCCAACCACATCAGCTACCTGGACCCGGTCTGCATCTATGCCGTTCTTCCTCGTGATATTCTTGAGCGGACCTACTTCGTTGGCTGGACTGGCCTCTTGTTTAGAAACAGGCTAATGCGGTTGATCAGCCGGGCCACCCGAACCTTTCCCGTCAATCCAGATCACGGCGCCGGCACCGCCATCGCGTTGGGGGTTGAGGTGATAAAGCGCGGCGATACCTTGATGTTGTTTCCCGAAGGCCGCGTCAGCGCTGATGGCGAGATGCTTCCCTTTCAGCCAGGCATAGGCTTGTTGGCAGCGCGTACCGGGGCGCCAATCGTCCCGGTCCATATTTCAGGCACCTTCGAGGTCATGCCGCGCGGATGGCGATTGCGACGACTAAGAAAGGTGCGCTTGGTGATCGGCGCGCCGCTGGACACCAAAAAGCTGCTGACCGAGGCACCACACGACAGCATGCACCAGTACATAGCTGACGCGGTGTGCGGCGCGGTGTCTGCCTTAGCACAAGAAAAATGATTCAAGATCCATTGCAGGAACAGAACGCGAGATCGATTGACCGGAGCAAACGTGATATCGTTGTGCAACACACTCATTTTTCCGCGTTCTACTGGTGGTGATGTCATGGACAAGCAAGATTTGAAAGTGTTGGCCTCGGAACTTATCCAGCAATTCGAAAGCGGAGAGTTGGAGCGTCACGAAATCCACGAACGGCTACGCCAGACATTGGATGGAATGCGCGCCTTCGGCATGCCCTTGCCGGATGACCTCGTTGCGCTTGAACAAGAGTTGGACGATGAGTTCAAGCGCGAGGCCAAGGAGGCTCAGTAGCACTCTATCCCGGCATGCTTGGTCAATGACATGTTAATTAAATCTTGAAAGCACTGTCTTCAAAACTGGCCAGCACCTCAAGCGCCTCGTCAATATCGGTCGGCGTGTGGTCGGCGGATATTTGAAAGCGGATCTCCTCGTCGCCCTTCGGCACCACCGGATATTTGAGCCCAGTGGCAAGCACCCCGCCCGCGCGCAAATGCTGGATCAAGGCTGTGATGCGCTGGTTGTCACGTACCATCAGCGGCACCACCGGATGCTCGCCGGGAATGATCTCGAAACCGAGATCGGTGAGGCCTTGCTCGAAGCGCGCCGTCATCGCCCGCAAGTGGTCGAGCAGTCCTCCCCCCTTGGGCCCGTCGACGACATCCAACGCAACGCACGCCGCCGCTGCTTCGCCGGGTGTGATGGGGTTGGAGTAGATATAGAACGGCGAGGTCTCGCGCAAATAGCGGATGAGCAGTTCGCTTGCCGCTACATAGCCGCCGTTGACGCCAAAGGCCTTGCCCAACGTTGCTACGAGAACGTCGACCGGTTCCGTGTTTGTGTATTGCTCGGTGCCGCGCCCTGTTGCGCCAAACGCACCGACGCCATGTGAATCATCGACCACAACCACCACATTTTCTGCAAACGCCTCATCGTAACGACGCGCCAGCTTCATGATCTGATCCAGAGGAGCATGGTCGCCGCGCATGGAAAAAATACCGTCGGTGATCACCAGGGCGCGACGGCACGTCTTCGCCGCCTGTTGCAGACAGCCCTCCAACTCAGCCATATCCAGATGAGCGTAGACGTGCTTTTCCTTCGGTCTGGCAAGACGCGTGGCGTTGATAATGCAGTTGTGATTGAGCGCGTCGCTGATGACTGCCGTCTCGGACGAAATCAGCGGCATGAGAATTCCCACCATCGCGGCATAGGCAGAGCTATAAATCATCGCTGCCTCGCGCCCATGAAAGGCGGCGAGCTTGCGCTCCAATTCGACGTGCGGCGTCCAGGTACCGCTGATGAAGCGCACCGCGCCGGGACCGGTGCCGAAGGCTCTGACCGCGTTCTCTTCCGCCGCGATCACCCCAGGGTGTAGCGCCATGCCGAGATAGCTGTTGGAGTTCATGCGCAGAAAAGGTCGGTCGCCTTCGCCCGCCAGAAGATAACGCGGACCCTTGCCGTTTGCCGCTGGCACCACGCCGCTAAACACCGTTTCCTCGCCCTTTGCGCGGCCGTCTCGCCTCAGGGCATCGATCTCCGCTGATAAGGCAGCTTGCAGTTTGTCGTGGGGCATGGCGTCTCCCGTTAGCGGGCTGGTTTGAGCTTGGCCCGCAAGTTATCCAGCATATCCTTGGTCATAGCGGCGAGGTCGTATTCCGGCGCCCAGCCCCATTCTTCGCGGGCGGCGCTGTCGTCCAGCGAGCGAGGCCAGCTATCGGCGATCGCCTGGCGCATCGGGTCAACCTCGTAGTCGATGACGAAATCGGGGATGTGCTTGCGAATTTCTGCAGCCAGCTCGTCGGGCGTAAAGCTCATGGCCGTCACGTTGAAACCGTTATGATGCTTGAAGCCGCCTGGGTCTGCAACCATGACCTCTACGATGGCGCGGACGGCGTCGGGCATGTACATCATATCAAGGCGGCAATCGGGCTTGAGGAAGCAGGTGAAATGACGGTAGCGGATCGCCTGATAGAAGATATCCACGGCATAGTCCGTGGTGCCGCCGCCCGGCGGTGCAGTGTGCGAGATCAGGCCCGGCAGCCTTAGCCCCCGGGCATCAACCCCGAAACGTAGAGCGTAATAGTCGGCCAAAAGCTCGCCCGCGACCTTGGTCACGCCGTACATGGTCGTCGGGTGTTGAATGGTATCTTGCGGTGTGTTGTCCTTGGGCGTCGAAGAACCAAAGACACCGATCGAGCTGGGAAAGAACACAGCGCAGCCATTTTGCCGTGCCGTCTCCAACACTCTATATAGACTACCCATATTGAGGTCCCACGCTGACTGAGGCTTTTGCTCGGCTACAGCTGACAGCAGCGAGGCCATGTGATAAATCGCACCGACATCGAAGCGCCGTACGATTTCCTGAAGCTCACGGATGTGGGTGCAATCGAGATGCTCGAACAAACCATCCTGCGGGTGGGTCGGCATGCGCACATCGGTCGCTACCACGTTTTCTGCACCGTAGCGGCGGCGCAACTCTGGTACCAATTCAGCACCAATCTGCCCCAGCGCCCCTGTCACGAGAATCTTACGCATACCGCCCCTTTCCGACCCCTTCGGCGAACAGGTGATGGTAGTCTGGGATGCTTTGCCAGGTCGTCTGGTCCATGATGCATTCTCCCCACGTCCAAGAGCACGTCAGGCTTGCCGTGTCGTACAATGATCGGCCATCCGCATGATCGTGTCCATGGCAAACTCTTTGACACAGATCGCTTTCGCAGGCCCAGAACACGTCTCGATTTCACCCCGACATAGCGCCCGGAGTCTCAGTCATTGGCTTTCCGTGTGCTGATGCCAAGCGCGCGAACTTGGTGCATCAGCGCTTCGGCTCTGGATATCCCTGCTGCGCGGACATCCAACCCCGCTGTCGCGAGGGCGCGAGCTGTCCAGGTGTTGCACGTGTTGCGCAGGTGAAAGCGGCCCGTTGCAGGGTAAAAGCGGCTCTCAGCGTAAAGCCCCGGACCGCTGGCTTCGGCGCGTGCCGCTCCCGTGCGCTCAAAACTGGCGTCGATAAAACCAATGAGGTGTGAGAAGCTTTGATCACCGATCTGAACGGCGATCACCTCGGACTCCGCAAAGAAGCTGGCGGGGTCCGCGTTTAAGCCGGCAACGTGCATGACGGCTGGCGTCGGCAGCAGCGCGGCGCGCAACGTCATCGCGATGGTTGTGCGTTCCGCCGGATAGTATTCGGCATCGCCCCAACCGAATTCCAGCAATCGGGCCTGCGGAAAATTCGCCGTCTCGGGAATGCGGCCGGGTGGCAGATCGCTTCGGGCGATGACGATGCTGCTGTGCCAGCCATTGCTGGTGACGAATATGGTGTTCTCAACACCAAGAACGGGGCGTGTCGCGGCGGGGGCGGGCGGCGGTGTGGCGCAGGCCGTCAGCAACACGGCTAGCCCCACCAAAAGCAAAGGGAATGACCGCCGTAATAAAGTTATTCTAGGGAGCCGAACAAGGGTTGCCACGGGTTTTTCCTATATTGAGCTTTTCGCACCATCTCAGGAACATGATGTCCTTCGTGAACCATGACACCCCCACGCCTCACCTATAATTCAATTCTACCTCAACTCGGCGTTGAAAGATGCCGGGCTCTGTTCCACAATCAAAGTCAAAGCCATTGACGGTGGGGGAAGTTCGCATGTACGACCCAATCCGGTTACTCGTTCTCGGAACTGGCCAGATGGGATCTGGAATTGCACGTCTGGCCCTGAAGAAGCCGGGCCTGAAACTGGTCGGCGCATACGCCCGGCGCAAAGACCGCGCTGACATGGACTTGGGCCCTTTGATCGGGCTTGATCACGATCTCGGCATTGCGATTATTAACGACGTGGAAGAAGCCATCGCCGTGTCCAGCCCCGATGTGGCGATCCAGGCTACGTGCTCAACCCTTGCCGACGCAAGGGCGGAAATCACCACGCTTCTTGAAAACGGCATCCACGTCATTTCCATCGCCGAAGAAATGGCTTTTCCCGCCTGCGTGTCGTCCGAAATCGCCGATGAACTGCATGTGTTGGCGGTGAGAAACAACGTCAGCGTGCTCGGCACCGGCATCAATCCGGGTTTCGTGCTCGACACCTTGGTCATCACGCTGACCGGTGTATGCGCCGACGTTACCGCCATCAACGCGACCCGGGTTAATGACTTGTCGCCTTACGGCCCGTCGGTGCTGTCTACGCAGGGTGTGGGCTTGACAGTGGATGAATTCCATCAAGGCATCCAAGACCATAGCGTGGTCGGCCACATCGGCTTCCCCCAATCTATACACATGATCGCCAGGGCATTGGGCTGGGACATTGAACGGATCGAAGAATCCCGCGAACCCATCGTGAGCCAAGTCCGGCGCGAGACGGAATTCATCACCGTCGAACCAGACCACGTGGCGGGCTGCCTGCACACGGCGGTGGCCTATAAGGACGGCAAGGCGGTCATTACCTTGATCCACCCGCAACAGGTTCTGCCTCATCTCGAAGGCGTGGATACTGGCGACAGCATCGAAATCACCGGCACACCCAACATCAAGCTTGATGGCAGTCCGGAAATTCCCGGCGGTCAAGGCACGGTGGCGATTGCCATCAATTCGATCCCCCATGTGCTCGGCGTAGCGCCGGGTCTGCACACCATGGCGGACCTGCCTGTGCCTTCGGCGGCGCTGGGCGACATACGTAACAGGGTTGGAGGAGGAGCGGATGACTGAACATGCCGCAAAAGGCACTTGGGTGGAAATCCACTCCGTCATTCTGGAGCCTGGAGAACGCGCGCCGCAGGTGCCCGACGATACTGGGAAGGTGCCCCTGGAAATGCGCGCCAAGGGTTTCCTCGCCAACGACGCAGTGGTGGGCGAAGTATGCGAAATCACCACCGTGGTGGGACGTCAGCTCAGCGGCCAACTGGCCGCCATCAATCCACCCTACGGCCATGGTTTCGGTGCTCCGCTGCCTGAGCTATCCACCATCAGCCAAGAAGTGCGCGCCCTGCTCGGCAATGGGGGGGGAAGCGAATGAGCGAGAGCTATCAAGAGATCATGGCGCAAAAGGGCGAGATCGTGCGCAACGCCATCGGCCTCGACTATGCCGACTACGTCACCGGCGCGGTGGCCTTTGATTACGAACGTCTTCTGGCCGATACCGGTTACGATGTGGACACAGCGCGAGACGTGCAACGTCTCACCGCTGTCGGCGACACCCCGCTCGTGGAATTGCGCAACATCACCAAGTTGGTGCGCACCTTCGCCGCTCCTGGCAAAGGTGCGCGCATCTTTGTCAAGGACGAGGCTCAGAACCCCTCGGGATCGTTCAAAGATCGGCGCGCCTCGCTGTCTGTGTTTGAGGCAAAAAAGCGCGGCTTTACGGGCGTGGCGGCGGCAACCAGCGGCAACTACGGCGCAGCGGTGGCGTCCCAGGCGGCCAAGGCGGGACTGAAATGCATTATCGTGCAGGAAGCCTTCGACAGTGCGGGCATTGAGCAGCCGGAAATCGCAGAAAAAACCCGCGCTTGCGAGGCCTATGGGGCGGAGGTGCTGCGTCTTTCTGTGGGCCCCGAATTATTCTATGTATTTCTGCGCGTGCTCAAGGAAACCGGGTACTTCAACGCCTCGCTCTACACACCGTATTCGATCCTCGGCATTGAGACCCTGGGCGATGAGTTGGCGCGCCAGATGCAAGAGCGCACCGGACGCTTTCCCGACGCCGTGGTGGCGACCCACGCCGGGGGCGGAAATGTCACTGGCACCGCGCGTGGATTACAAGCGGCGGGCGCAGTGAACACCCGGGTGATTGCCGCTAGTGTCGATCTCTCTGGCCTGCACATGGCGTCCGACCATGATTTTAACCACAAATCCTTCACCACCGGGCACACCGGGTTTTCCATTCCCTTCACAACTTGGCCGGACCGCGCCGACGTGCCGCGTAACGCGGCGCGACCGTTGCGCTATCTGGATCGCTTCGTCACCGTGACACAGGGCGAAGTGTTCTACATCACCGAAGTCCTCGCTGCCCTGGAAGGGATGGAACGCGGGCCCGCGGGCAACACGTCTTTAGCCGCTGCGGTGGCCATCGCGCGCGAAATGGATGCCGAACAGACCTTGGTGGTGCAGGAAACCGAATACACCGGCGCAGGCAAGCACCCGCTGGCGCAGCTTAATCTGGCGAAGCGCATGGGGGTCGAAGTGTCGCGCGGCGATCCGTGCGACAATGTGCCAGGCAGGCGTATCGTGCTGCCCGAGCGCCCCGATCAGATCAACGCGGTGGACGTGAACTTGGAACACATCCGCCGCTCCTACCTGAAGCATGCCGCGCGTTCAATACCCGAAGGCGCAAATCTCGACGCGATTGATTATGATTTCCTGGCGCTCGAGACCCGCACCAGCCAAACTTATGTCCGGGAGGTGATCAATGAGTTCCTTGGATAGACCCGACGATTTCGAAACGCGGCGCACGCACTTGCGCACCCTCACTGACGAGGAGCTGCATGCGCGGTTTTGGGAGCTGGCCAATCAGGTCGTGGCCCCGCTAATAGATGAAGCGCGCACCCACACCACCCCCGCCATCGAGCGTTCAGTGCTGTTACGCATGGGCTTTTCCGGCGGCGAGGCGCGCCATTTGGTGGATGCGTTCGGCGCGCGCGGTCTGCTCGGCCATGGCGCGGGGCGTTTGGTTTTGAAGCTGGCTAAGGCCAACGAACTTACGGTGCGCGAAGCGGGGCTGAACCTACTTGAGGGTCGGCACTGGGAGGAGTTGAAACCATGAAGCTGTCTCCCGACCAAAAGCTCGACGTGCGCGAGGTGCTCAACGACTTAGAGCACTACCGCCCCCGGCGCAAGGGCTGGACCTGGCGCGTCAGGGATCCCGATCACCACGCCGGTCCGTTCATATATAAGGACGCCTCGGCGGATTTGGGAAACTCGATCCCACTGCCTTCGGCCCATACGTTTGCCGACATTGATCCACAGTGCGACATGGTGGTGACCACCGAAATCGCGTCGGGTCGTTTTGAAGACGATCTTCGCCGCATGCGCATGGCGGCGTGGCATGGTGCGGACCACCTGATGGTCATCCGCACCACCGGACAGTCGCACATCGACGGCTTGATCGAGGGTACGCCCGAAGGCATCGGCGGCATTCCCATCACCCGCAAGCAAATCCGCGCCACGCGCAAAGCGTTGGATGCCATCGAGGACGAGGTCGGCAGGCCGATCAACTTTCATTCCTACGTGTCGGGCTTGGCCGGACCGGAGATGGCGGTGCTGTTTAGCGAGGAAGGCGTCAATGGCGCTCATCAGGATCCGCAGTACAACGTGCTGTATCGCGGCATCAACATGCACCGCTCGTTCGTGGACGCGGCGGAGGCGAAGAAGGTCTTGAGCGACGGGGCCATCTTGCAGATCGACGGCGCCCACAACGCCAATGCCACCGCAAAGGAAGCCTGGAAGGTGACGCCGGAATTGCTGGTGCAGCATGCCATCAACACGGCATATTCGCGCGCCGTGGGCATGCCCGCGGAACGAATCGCCCTGTCCACCGTGCCGCCCACCGCTCCGCCCGCGCCGAAGCTACGTCTTGATTTGCCGTATGCGGTTGCGCTGCGCGATGTGTTCAAGGGTTACAAGTTCCGCGCCCAGCAAAACACCCGATATATCGAATCCGACACCACGGAAGCCACCGTCACCCATGTGCTCGACACCCTGATCTCGCGCCTCACCGGGGCGGACATCCAAAGCACCATCACCCCCGATGAAGGGCGCAACATCCCCTGGCATTATAACAACGTCGCCGGGGTCAACACCGCGCGCCAGACCCTGATGGGACTGGACGGCCTGCTGGAGCAAGTCCAGGTCCGCGACGACGGCGAACTACCTGAACTGGCGCGCGAGATCAAGGAGCGCGCGGTTCTGTTTTTGGAGGAAATCCTCGACATGGGCGGCTATTACGCCGCCGTCGAAGCAGGACAATTTGTCGATTCCGGTCACTTCCCGGAACGCAATGGCGATGGCATTAAACGCGACCCTAATGATGGTTCAGGCAAGGACACAGTGATCGCGCGTGAACCCGGTTACGGCGCGCCGGTGTGCAGCCACTTTGGCGACAACGTCTATGAAGACAAGGCCTGCGAAATCTATGGCGGGTGCAGCTTGTGCGACCCGGAAAAGATCCGCTACGTCGACGAACTCGACCCCAGCGATAATGTCAATAAGCGCCTGGAATTAACGCGCGCTGAACGCGATGCAGGCATCGTGCGCCCCGAGGTTGAACGCCACGGCGACGGTATCGTCTGCGTGACTCTTTTCGTACCCGAGAAACCTGAAGTCGCCGAGGCGGCGGCGTTGGAGATGGCGCTGCACATGGGCCTCAAGGCCCCGGAAGTCATCAGCCGGCGCGTGATGCATCCCGCCGAAGGCTCGATGTTCGAAATCAAGGGCGTGCTCGACATCTATATCGACACCACGATGATCACCCTACCGCCCAAGGTCGAGGCCTTGCCCGATGACGAAATCGAAGACTGGGTACGCCCACGCGACATCCACATCGTTGCGGCCACGGTGGGCGAGGATGAACACTCTGTGGGTCTGCGCGAAATCCTCAACATCAAGCACGGCGGGATCGAAAGGTTCGGCTTCACCTGTCATGACTTGGGCACCTCGGTGGCGATTGAACGCCTGCTCGACGAGGCGGAGCGCACCGGCGCACGGGCGGTACTGATTTCAACCATTGTCACCCAAGCCGACGTGCACAAAAAGAATATGCGCGCCCTGGACCAACAGGCCCGCGCGCGTGGCCTGCGCGAGCGTTTGGTGCTGGTCGCGGGCGGCACTCAAGTGACCAATGACATGGCGACGGAGTGTGGCCTCGACGCCGGGTTCGGGCGCGGCACCAAGGGCCGTGACGTGGGCAGCTTTCTGGTTCGCGAAATGCGTCAAAGGGGAAACTAATGGCGCATCCCCACCTCATCGTAGATTTGGCCAAGATCGAACACAACGCACGCATTGTCGTCGAATTATGCCGGTCCCACGCCATTGAGGTTGCTGGCGTGACCAAGGCCACCTGCGGCGACCCGGATGTGGCCAAAGCCATGCTGTGCGGTGGGGTGACGGGAATTGGTGAATCGCACATCGAAAATGTACGCCGCCTTAAGCATGCCGGGATTGCTGCGCCCATCATAATGCTAACAGTACCTGCGTTGTCCGAAGTGAATGCGGTGATCGACGCCGTGGACATCAGCCTCAATTCCGAAATCTCGGTCCTTGAAGCGCTGTCACAAGCCGCGCTAGATCAACGCCGCGTCCACGACGTGGTGGTGATGATCGACCTGGGCGATTTGCGTGAAGGGGTGTTGCCGCAATATCTCGACGGCTTCATGCACCAGGCCTCCGCACTGCCCGGTATTCACATCAAGGGACTTGGCGCGAACCTCACGTGCTTCGGCGGCGTGGTGCCAAGCAGCGAAAATATGACTCAGTTGGTTCGCCTCACGCGCGAAATGGAGCAGGCGTTTGGCTTGAAGCTGGAATGGATTTCCGGCGGCAATTCAAGTGCGCTGAAGCTTATCGCGTCCGGCGGCATGCCCTGTGAAGTCAACCACGCGCGCATCGGCGAGGCCATCTTGTTGGGACGTGAAACTACGCACCGCGAACCGTGGCCGGGCACGCATCAGGACGCCTTCGTGCTTTATGCCGAAGTGGTCGAGGCCAAGGAGAAACCGTCCCGGCCCATGGGTGAGTTGACGCAAGACGCCTTCGGCCATATGCCGCAGTTCGAAGACTTAGGCGACATCGACCACGTACTGGTCAATATCGGACGTGAGGACGTGGACGTTGAAGGGCTGACACCGGTGGACGGCCGTCTACGCGTTCTGGGCGGAACCAGCGGTTACGTCGCCCTCGACATCACCAAGGCCGAAGGCGCCATCCAAGTGGGCGACGAAATCGCCTTCGCCCTTAACTACGCTGCTTTGGTCGCGGCCATGGGGTCGGAGTACACAGAAAAGCGTCATGTTGGTGGGGATGCGCCATGACCAGTACGGCGCACATTCACTTAGACCGTTTAACGCACAATATGGCACTGCTCCAGGAGCTGGCCGACGGGGCTCAACTGTGGCCCGCAATTAAGGCCAATGCTTATGGCCACGGGGCCGAAATCGTCGCCCGCCACTTGTGCGATGTCGGCTTCGACACCTTGAGCGTTGCCCACACGGCGGAAGCAAGCGCCCTATCTGATGCGGGTATCGACGCCACCTTTGTATTGATGTCGGCAATGCTGCCCGACGAGGCCGCCGAAATTGTACGGCGTGGTTTCGAGCCCGCCGTGTGCACTTTGGAAATGATCGAGGCGCTGGCGGACGAAGCGGACAACACTGGTAAGCCGGTTTTTGTCCATCTCATGGTCGACACCGGCATGGGCCGCGTCGGCATCCGCACGGACAAGGTGGGGACGGTTTTGAAACGTTGCCGTGCTTTGCCCATGATCAGGGTCAAGGGCTTGATGAGCCACTTCCCCCGCGCCGACGAGGCCGACAAGAGCTATTCCATCCACCAGCTCGCGGATTTCAACGCCGTGGTGGCAGCGGCTCAAGACTTCACCATCTCCGTGCGCCACATGGCCAACAGCGCGGCCATCTTCGACGTGCCTGGCTCGGCGCTCGAAGCTGCGCGTCCTGGTATTTCGATCTATGGGCTGGCCCCATCCGCGACCATTGCCAACGTACGTGTTCAGGAGTTGCAGCCGGTGTTGGAATGGAAGACGCGCATCACCTTCCTCAAATGCGTTCCTCCCGGCATGGGGCTCAGCTACGGCCATACCTTCCTCACCAAACGGGACTCGCTGATCGCCACCATCCCCGTTGGTTACGGCGACGGCCTGCACCGCAATCTGTCCAATCGTATGGAGGTGCTGGTGGGTGGACGGCGCTGTCCCCAGATCGGGCGCATCACCATGGACCAGAGCCTGATCGACGTCACTGATTTAGGGAACGAAGCAACTTTGGGCGACGAGGTGGTGATCATAGGTCGCCAAGGCAGCGAGGAAGTCACCGCCGACGAACTGGCGGCCACGCTCGGCACCATCAATTACGAAGTCGTGACGGCCATAGCGGCCCGTGTGCCGCGTGTGGTAGCCTAAGGCCCAAGGAGGAGCACATGGCGTTCAACTTAAACAATCGCAATTTCCTAAAGCTTCTTGATTTCTCGGCCGAAGAAATCCGTTTCCTGCTCGACCTCTCCATCGAACTGAAAAAAGCCAAATACGCCGGTATCGAGCAGCCGCGACTTACGGGCAAAAATATCGCATTAATTTTCGAAAAGACCTCGACGCGTACCCGTTGCGCCTTTGAGGTAGCGGCTTACGACCAGGGCGCCAACGTTACCTACTTGGGCCCCAGCGGCACGCAGATCGGTGTTAAGGAATCTATGAAGGACACCGCCCGAGTTCTGGCGCGAATGTACGACGGTATCGAGTACCGGGGCTTCGACCAGGCGACGGTTGAAGAGTTAGGGCAATGCGGTGTGCCGGTGTGGAATGGGCTCACCAACGAATACCACCCGACCCAGGTGTTGGCCGATATGATGACCATGATGGAATATTCGGACAAACCGCTTAAAGAGATCAAATTCTGTTTCCTGGGTGATGGTGCGGGCAACATGGCTGACTCTTTGTTGGTCGGTGCGGCCAAGATGGGCATCGACTTTCGCATCGTTGCGCCTCAGGCCCGCCACCCAAATCCGGAACTGATGGCCGCATGCCTGGACATTGCCCAGTCCACTGGCGCGCGCCTAACAATTAGCGAAGACATCGCCGCAGTCGAAGGCGTCGACTTCGTTTACACCGACGTGTGGGTGTCCATGGGCGAACCCAGCGAAGTGTGGGCAGAGCGGATTGAAATGCTCAAACCCTACCGGGTCGACCGCGCCCTGCTTGATAAAACCGGCACCTCAGGCGTAAAGTTCATGCATTGCCTACCGGCATTCCACAACCGCGAAACCAAGATCGGCGAGGATATCTTTCAGAAATTTGGTGAGGAGGCCCTGGAAGTGACCGAGGACGTGTTTGAATCTGAGGCCTCGATCGTTTTCCCTCAATCCGAAAACCGCGTACACACCATCAAGGCCGTGATGGTGGCGACCTTGGGCGTCTGAGCCATGCGTATCGTCGCCGCCTTGGGCGGAAACGCACTGCTACATCGTGGCCAGGCATTGAGCGTCGAGAACCAGCGCGAAAACGTCCGGCGCGCGGCGGATGCGCTGGCGCCGCTGGCGCGTGAACACGGCCTAATCATTACCCACGGTAATGGGCCGCAGGTCGGATTGCTGGCGCTGCAAGGGGAGGCCTACAAGCCCGAAGAAGCCTATCCGCTGGATGTCTTGGACGCGGAAACCGAGGGTATGATCGGCTATCTAATCGAACAGGAACTGAACAACCTCCTGCCTAGGGAGAGGCGCACCGCCACCTTGCTGACCCAGATCCAGGTGGACCCCACCGATCCGGCTTTTCGCGATCCCAGCAAATTCATTGGCCCGATTTATACAAAGGCACAAGCCACAAAGTTAGCCCGCGAACGCGGATGGTCAACAAAGCCGGACGGCGAGTATTTCCGCCGTGTGGTGTCTTCGCCCGCGCCGATAAGCATCTTGGAGATCAGCGTGATCGAACTTCTAGCCGATCAAGGCGTCACCGTGATCTGCGTGGGTGGCGGCGGCATTCCCGTGGTGCGCCGCAGCGATGGTAGCCTAACCGGGGTGGAGGCTGTGATCGATAAAGATTGGGCCAGCGCACTTCTCGCCCGCGAATTAATGGCGGGCGTGTTCTTGATGCTCACGGATGTTGAAGCGGTCTACACCAATTGGGGCCAGCCCGGTAGCCGCGCCATCCGCCGCGCTGCGCCCGGGGCCATCTCCGCCCTCTCGTTTGCCGCCGGGTCCATGGGGCCGAAGGTCGAGGCCGCGTGCGATTTCGTGAACCGTACCGGTGGCGTGGCCGGCATCGGTCGACTAGAAGATGCTCGAATGATCATGGGCGGCGAGGCCGGAACGGTCATTGCGCGTGACGCAGACGGAATCGAGTACTGGGACTAACACTCCAGCCCCTGGTCCTTAATGAATGCTTTGATCATGTCGCTCAGTTTCGGTTCACCCACTTCCGCGAATTCATAATCAACCCGCACCACCGGTTTGTCGATGTCAATCAACGCACGAAGATCGCAAGGCGAGGCGTCGATCACCACGTCTGCGTCGGCGGCATTGATGGTTTCCTCAAGCGCAGCCAGTTGCGACGGATAATAGCCAAGCGCTGGCAGCACCGGACCGATGTGCGGATACTGGGCGAACACACGGGATATTTCCCCAGCCGCGACGCTGCGTGGATCGACGATTTCCGCTGCTTGTGCCTCGGTGGCGGCGACGTATCCCGCGCCATAGGCCATGCCGCCGTGGGTGATGGTCGGGCCGTCTTCGATTACCAGTACCCGCTTTCCACGCACCGCCTGTGCGTCATCGAGTGACACCGGAGATGCCCCGCGCACCACTGCGGCGCGGGGATTGATGAGACGCGAATTTTCAGTCACGGTTTGGATGTCGGCGTCGGAGGCCGAGTTGACCTTGGTCACCAGAACGATGTCGGCCATGCGTAGCACCGCCTCGCCCGGGTGGTAGTTGGTTTCATGGCCCGGTCGCAAAGGATCGACCAGAACGATATTCAAATCAGGACGGATGAAGGAAAAGTCATTGTTGCCGCCATCCCATAGGATGATATCGACCTCGGCCTCTGCTTGGGCGATGATCTTCGCGTAATCGACGCCAGCGTAAACTATATTGCCAATGTTGATGTGCGGCTCGTACTCCTCACGCTCCTCGATGGTGCAGGCGGCGGCGTCTAAATCGGCCAATGTCGCGAAGCGCTGCACACCCTGCTTTTCAAGGTCGCCATAAGGCATCGGATGACGGATCGCGGCGACGCTGAGACCGCGTTGCTTGAGAATTTTCGACAACCACCGCGCCGTCTGCGACTTGCCGCAACCGGTGCGTACTGCTGTCACCGCGATGACCGGCACCTTTGCCGCTAACATAGTGCGTTCCGGCCCCAGCATCACGAAGTCCGCGCCCGCCGCCAGGACGATGGAAGCCTTATGCATGACCTCGGCATGATCAACATCACTGTATGCGAACACAACCTGATCGACGCGTTGTTCACCACAAATAACTTCCAACTGCGTTTCGGCAATAATCGGAATACCTTCACGATAGCGAGGGCCCGACAACGATGCGGGATAACGCCGCCCGGCAATCTCGGGGATTTGCGCAGCGGTGAAGGCAACCACTTCGGTCAATGGGTCATCGCGAAAGGCGACATTGAAATTGTGAAAGTCCCGCCCTGCTGCCCCCATGATGACGATGCGCGCGGTGCGGCATGTGGGCGATGGATTGTTCGACATTTCAAACACTCACAATCTGCTTAAAGCAATCGAGAAAACGGTTCCATAAGACATGAACCCCATACCACCTAAGGAGAGACATTTTTCTATCATACACGAAATGGTGCTGCCGTACCCTAACGTCAGCCTTCCGCCGGTACGGATTGAGTCGGCCGCTACCTTATATGTTACCTAAAACAAAAACGGCCTAGCCATTTCTGGCTAAGCCGTTGATATTGTTGGTTGCGGGGGCACGACTCGATTAGTTAGCTCCCAATAGCGAATACGGAGAATCTATCCAGTATTCGTTAACAAATTAACCACGCACACCCGATTCCGGTCAACCGTTAGGAAGGAACCGGAATGTCGCGTGCATCGTGGGGAAAAGCAAAGCTGGTAGCTTTATCGCTTTCGAGCGATATCCAGCGCCTTCATAGCGAAGGCCTAAACCTTGAAGAAATTTTTCACGAGCTCCGTGCTTGTGGAAAGCTCTCCATCGGCAAGAGCACGTTTAAGCGTCACGCCGCCACCATCATCGCGTCCCCCAGCGACCCTCAACCTACCATGCCGTCCGCGCTGACGGTCGCCCAAAGCCCAAGCGATAAATTGTCACCTTCCAAAAATGAAGGTGCTCTCACCAAAGCCAAACAGACACCGCCTGATCCTACAGTCCAGGCGGGCGACTTCATGCGTTCAACGCACAAGCCATCAACAAGCTCAAAAAGCAAAATATTTAAACATGACCCAACTGCCACAGACGACGATCTGTGGTGAGAGAGCAAAGGACTCTGTTCATGAAACACGTTCATATGATTCTTCAAGGCAAGGGTGGCGTCGGCAAGAGCCTCGTCGCTTCGCTACTCGCCCAGTACTATCGAGCTAAAGGTGTGACGCCTTTTTGTGTGGATACCGATCCAGTCAACGCAACATTCGCAAGCTATAAGGAATTTGGCACACAGCGTCTCGAACTCATGTCCGGTGATGACATTGATCCTCGAAAATTTGATGATTTGATCGAAATGATTATTGGTGCTGATGATGACAGTGTTTTTGTCATCGACAATGGTGCCGCATCGTTTGTACCGCTCTGCTCTTGGATGTTGGAAAATGATGCTGCGCATTTCTTTAAAGACGCCGGTATCAAATTAACGTTGCATTCGGTTCTCACTGGCGGTCAAGCGCTCGGTGACACAATGCTTGGGCTCGGTAATCTGCTCAAGCACTTTTCTGACATTCCTTCTGTCGTCTGGATCAACGAATACTTCGGCAAGGCTGAAAAGAACGGTACTCCGTTCGAGGACTCGGCACTGTTTAAAAAACACCAGGAGCAAATCCAAGCACTGGTCCGTATTTCATCGCGTCGCAAAGAAACCTTTGGTCACGATCTGGATCAAATCCTCCGCGAAAAGAAAACCTTCGCTCAAGCAGCAAAAGACCCAAGCCTATCCATCATGGCTCGTCAACGTCTGGTGATGATCTGGCGCGACCTCGACGCTCAAATGTCGGCTGCGAACCTGTAGGAGGGCTGCGCCATGAACTGCATCGTCCACGATTACTCAGGAGCCGTCATGTGCCTTGCCGTGCTCCATGAATTCATTCCGACCAAAGATGGCCCGGAATGGGCATCCCTGACCAACAAGAAAAACGGTCAGCTCTTCTACGCCACGGTAGAACGCATTCGTCATGTGGACGGCAGGGAAATGGAACATGACCTTGTGTCGTCTTCCACGGACACAACGGACGACGAATTTGTTGAAACCGTCATGGAATTTCTCGCCAGCGGCGCGAAATCTATCGAGCAATTTCATTATATGGACAAGGCCCACAAGCGCCGCATTTACCCCAATCCTGCGTGGTTCAAATGAGCGACCTGGATCAAGACACATCGGTCGAAACACCGGACGGCGTGTCCGTCGGCTCATACGACGAGCTGCGGGCCTATTTGCACGCCCAAACGGAAATCCCGGTCGGTGCGGACGATCCGGTGTTGCTTGAATACGCGATGCACCAACTTTTCACGACCGAATTACAAAAACTTCTCAAGCGCCACAACTCGGCGCTCACGTCCGTCATGGAAACGGCGATCCGAGGCCTCACGGCCGACGCCATAAATCAGAACCTTCAGGAGCAAGTGCGCCTGGCGGATCGAACACAACAAGAATTCGAGCGCCAGTACAAGCGCGCCAGACTGCTTTCTTTCATCAACATCGGGGCGGTCTTCATCTGCCTTCCCGTCATCATCTATCTCATCGTCAAATAGGAGAATATCAATGAACTTGCATCAATCCGTCTCGACCTTCTCGGATACCGATTACAAGCCATCGCGGACTCAACAGAGCTTCGTAAAATGGGGCCTAGCTCTGGTATATATGGCTTTCTTCCTTGTCGTGATTCTCGTCACTGGTGACGTCAACGCGCAAACGTCTGCGGACTGGACCAAGCCCGCGACGGGCATCATCGATACCCTCAAAAGCGGACTGGTGACGATTGGCGCACTGGTCGTTGGCTTGGCCGTGATCGGTTACGGTATTTGGCAGGCTCTTCAGCCTGAACCCAACTTCAAACGCCTCGGCATGATCATCTTCGGCGGTGTCTGCATCATGGCAGGCCCTCAAGCGGTTGCCGCCATCTTGCAGGCCGCGCAATGAAAGCCGAATCCGCCATCATGACGGGTGCGCAATTGCCCCTGACCTGGTTTGGCCTGCCGCCGTCGCTGTTTATCACGACGGCGGCGGCGGCGGCCGTCACGCTCGGCTCCTTGATCGCCGTAGGTCTGATGGCACTTAGCCTTCCGGCAACCGTCATCGTCTTTGTCGCCACCTGGTCACACTTCTACCGGAACAATCGCCGCGATTATCACTACGCCCGTTATAGGTCCATCGCTCCGCGCATCTGGAAAAAGCGCAGCTCGCGCATCCTAATCGCGGGCGAACCGCCCATCGCCACGAAGGGAAAGAAAAAATGATCGGCTCCGTCATTGTCGAAAGCCTTCTGGCGATCTCGCTCGCTGGCCTCTTTATTCCTGCCGTCAGATCGATGGCGCTCGGCGAAATCGAACATGACTGGCTGGCCGGGGAGCTCGATCTCTCCAATATCGAGCCGGATCGGCAAACCATCGCCACGAAGGGCGGACACTTCATTCGCGTGTTTAGACTGCGCGGCGCTTCTTATGACGCCAAGGTGATCCAGGAACAGAAAAACATGCTCAAGGTGAGGGCGGCAATGCTCCACGCCATCGGCGAGCATGGGTGCGCGATGCGGATATTCGGCGTCAAGCGCCAACACGATATCAGTTTTGAGGCATCATGGCCGAACGCAGTCCTCAAAGAAATCGGCGACGCTGAACGTGTTGAGTTTCAGTCGAGCTATTACGTTGATTGGTATCTCGTTCTTTCGACCAAATCGATGCACGCGATGATCGAGGCGACGAACAAGATCATGGCGATGGGCGGCGATTATAAGCCCAACCCTCTCACCAGCCCGGAAGACGAAAGCAAGCCGTGCGCGTTAACATGCTTCGCGAACTACCTCGTCAGCGGCGATTATCGGAATGACCTTCCTACCATTTCATCGTCCATGTCCGGATCGCTGCCCGCAAGCGATATGATCATCGATCGCGCGACAGGACTTATCATCACGCATACACCCAATCGAATGCTTCAACGCGTCATCGCGATCCGCAAGTGGCCGGAAAGTGCGAACGGAGCCATTATCGGTGAAATCCTCGCCATCAAAGGCGATATCGAAGTTTCTCACATTTGCGAGCCAAGAGACCGCGAACGCGACCTGATCCTTTATGGCCGAAAGGCCAAGGAACAGAGAGCATCCTTCTTTGGCAACGGCACCCTGGCCGGTGAGTGCGAAGCGAGCGTTCAGCTCCTGACCGAAGGCAATACGACGCTCTTTAACACTCAACTCCAAATCATCGTCCGCGCCGAAAACGAAGAACTGTTGAACGACAGGATAGATGCGGCTTGCAAAATTCTCGGTAAGCGCCGCGTTCTTTACAGCGTCGAAACGGATGGCGCTCCGACGTGCTGGTTCAACCGCATCCCCGGCGAGCGCCACGATAAGCAACTCCGCCCGCTGGTACTCCGTGAGACAAACATCGCGGCTTTGTGGCCCTATAACTATTCACCCGCAGGCATGATCTCGAGTCCATATGGATCGCAGCCGCTGCGCTTTTTTCACACCCCGAGCGGCATGGCGTATGCCGCGCAATTTCATGTATCTGATCGCCCCCAATCGATCGGCAACTTTATGATGTTCGCCCCCAGTGGCGGCGGCAAATCGACGCTCATCATGCACCTACTCGGCGGTATGGCGAAGTTCGAGGATGTGCGGAGCTATATCTTCGACAGTAAGGAAGGTGCCCGCTTCATGGTTGAAGCCATGGGCGGCATCTACCAGGGCTACAACGATCTTCAACTCAACCCGCTCGATGTAGGCGAAGACACGCCGCAAAACCGTCATCGCGTCTATATGGTTCTCAAGGCCATGGCGGCAGGCGTAGCGCCGAACGATGACGACGAGGCGGCGTTCAATCATGCCGTAGAACTGGCTTTCTCTCTCGAACCGCCCAACCGAACCCTAAACGCGATCTATGAATATGCCTTTGCGAAACGAACCTCGCTTCGCAAGGCGTTCGCCCGCTGGGTGGTGGACGGCAAGGGCCACCCGGGGCTTCATTCGCATGTGTTTAACGCGCCACACGACAGCCTCGGCGGGCTTCTCGGCGCGTCTCATATGGTTGCGATCAACATGAATGAGGCCCTAGATGACCCTGTTCTCGGCCCGCCGGTCGTCGCGCATATCTCGGCTGCGATCTCCAAATCGGCCGCACACAATTCCAAGGGCTTCAGCATCTTTATCGATGAGGCGGCAAAATTACTGCCGAATGACGGCTTTCGCGCGCTCGCAATGGAAATGTACCGCGAATACCGCAAACTAAACGGTTCGGTCGGCATGGCATTCCAAGACCCGGCTGCGCTGTTTCGCACTGGCGTCGCGGAAGCCTTTCTTGAAAATACAGCGACATTGATCTTCCTGCCTAACAGTCAGGCCGATCGCGAGGTTCTGGCAAAATTCAACTTCAACGATGAGCACATGAATTTCATCTGTGGCGGCGCTCAGCAAGAGGGCGACCGCCAAGCCTTGATCGTTAAACGCGATGCGGCTTCCGGCATAGACGAAAGCGCCATCGTCGATATTGACCTCAACATGCTCGGCGACGCGCTGCGCTTCTACCGTGCGGGCGTCGATGCGAACAAGCACCTAGCGGACCTCAAACGTCAGAAGGGGGACCAATGGCGATCCTTCCTCTGATGCTGCCTCTCGGCTTCGGCCTGACGCTCTTCGTCGCCTTTGTGCTGGTGGTCTATCCGCTCGCGGCAAGCAAGCCGCTCACGCCCTACCTGACGGTCGCCGGTGGCATTTATGCCGCCGCCGTCGCTGCACTCTTTGCTATCACCAATGGAGGACTTCAATGATTCCCGCAAAGCGCCGCAAGGCCCGCAAACTCGCCAAAACCATCCTCCTGTCGTTAAGCATCTTAGCCGCGCCCGGCGTAGCCTGGGCAACGATGGCCGTGATAGATGGCGCGGCGATCGCCAAGCTGGGAGACCAACTCACAAAGCTTCAACAGCAAATTGAAGTCATGACGGGGATCAAGGACCGCGTTCAACAGCAAATCGACGCCGTTGGTAAGGTGGGTCAAATCACCCTGCCATCGATCAACATCAGTAAGCTCGCCTCGCAGATACGCCGTGACGCGCAATGTCTTAAGCCGGACCTTTCCAAACTCATGCCCAGCGTCAACTTTGATGACGTGAGCACAGGCAGCATCTGCGACACCGCCCCGGTATATGAGCAAACCCTTTGGATTGATCCCGACAAGATCAACAAGCTCCCAACCTGGCAGGAACAACAACGCGCGCGCCACGTGGTCGAACGTCGCCGCGAAGCTGTGTTGAAAGATTCTGTGACGAAAGGCATGGCGATGGCTGACCAGTCGATCGCGCAATCTGAGGACGAAAACAAAGCGACGGAAGAGCTCGCAACCACCGTCAATGCAGCTTCAACCGAAAGGCAGCACATCGCAGCAATTGCTCAAGGCCAAGTGTTGATCGCCAGATCGCTTGCCAAACAAAACCAAATTCTCGCCCAACAACTCAAGGTCCAGTCCGCGTTCGCGGCGGCGGCAGGTGTTCCGATCGAGAGCTACACGACGCCCGATGACAAGAACGGAAAGGGTGGCAGAAAATGACCTTACTGACCCCTCAGAGCTTGGTTAGTTGCACGTCGGGCATTGCCCTGATTGGTGTTGGTTTCGTCTTCCGCGCGGTTCTTTGGTGTGCGCCAGTCCGGCATGTCGTCACACTGGCCGGTGAAGACATTCATATCTTTAAGCACAATGGGATCGACGCGCATCGATCGCAGCCCGGCACCGCAATCGTTCCAGCCATTGCTACCGCCCAGGCCAATACCGCGACGCCATTCGACGTACATTTTTCCCCACTGCTTGCTAACAAGCCAAAGGTCATTACAGCGTTTGATTTCTTCCGCTTGCGGGTGGGTGTCCAGTACAGCCAGGCGCTTCCCTTCGGCTTTCCATTTTTCGTATGCGCCATCAACCGGACACTTCTCAGCGTCATAGGACGCAAGAGCCTTGATATCCATTCCAGAAAGCCAAAGACCTTTTGCATATCCGAAATCAAAAAAATCTTCTGCACTGATCACCTGTTGAGCGTGAGCCGTGCTTTGCATGGAAAGGAAAGCCGTCATGGCTATTGAAACCGGAGACAAGATCGAAGTCTGTTTCACCTGCGATATTGTTGGCGAATACGTCAATTTGGCGAACCAGTTCACGCAGGATTTAAGCCAGGCGCTTGTTCCGGCGATGTGGCTTTTATTCATGTCGTTAGTCGGGTTGTGGGTCGTCATTCGTGGCATCCATCTCGCTCTTGTACCAGCAACCATAACGGATTTTGGCAAGGAATTTATATTCGTCATAATAGCAGCGGTGCTGCTCGGTGGGCAAGGGCCTGAACTGATCAATATGATCTACGAAGCTGCTCTCGGAACCATGGGATCGGCCGCGTCGATCGCGCTGATCGTCGGCAAAAACGCGCCGATCGCTACGGATGCAACATCCCTCGGCTCCGGCATGGTCGAGCTCGTCAGGACCGCCGAAACCGCCATTATGAAAATCTTTAGCTTGGCGTGGCGAATTGCCGCCGCGTGGTCGATTACGACACCACTTATGGTCGTCTACGCCATGATCTTAATCGTCCCGTACTTCATCCTGTGGGTTGCCTACTTCGGTCAGGTCGTCGTGTCTATCTTCCGGATCATGATGCTCGCAACCCTGAGCCCTTACATGATGCTCGGCTTCGGTTTTGGTTGGGGCCGCGATATGGCAAAGGCTGGCATGAAAGCCATGATCGCTGCCTTCATCGTCCTTTTTGCCTCCACGGCCGTCATCGCGGTTCTGCTCTATGCGCTCGATAACCTCGGCATCGATGGCAAAACGAATGACGACGGTATTCGCGCGCTCGCCGACATTACCAATCCCAAATTTATGCTTGCCGTCGCCATGGGATGGCTGGGTACAGCCTTCATGACTGAGGCCACCGGCATCGCCAACTCGATCACCGGATCGCAATTCACCAATCAAGCCGTAGCGACAATCGTCGCCGGTGCCGCCACGACAGCTATGGCGCTCGGCAAAGCCCCCGGCATCAAAGGCCTAGCCAGCTCCGCAGCGGCAGGCGGCGGTCTAGCCGCTGGCTGGACGGCCCACGGCCTCGGAAATGCCGCCGGTCGCATCCCCGGCGCGGATAAGGCTTACGACAGCGCCGCAGCCGTACTCGACCGCATTAAAAGAACGGAAGGATAACCCATGAACACGATCATCAAAGCCCTTGGGCTCATCAGCCTCCTGGCGGTTACCGCCTGCGCCGCTCAAAGGGAAATTCCCCAGGACGGCACTGGCTCCGACGCCATGCGCCCGAGCCCCTGCGTAGGCGCACATGGCTCGCCGTGCGCACCGGTCAACTATGACGGCAGGGGGTACACATGGATTGGATAAAGCGCACCCAAAAGGCAGCAGCCGAGGGCACTGAGGCCATGTTAGGCCCCCACGCTTCCGTGGCGCGTGCGGACCCTTACAGCTTCCAGGTGGCGCACCGCCGCCTGGCGTGGATGTTTCGCATGTCGGTGACGATCAACATTATTCTCGGCCTGAGCCTATCGTCGGCGATGAATGCCTTCAAAATCCTATGGCCGCTCAAAGAGACAGGGATTGCACTACTGCGCGCCGATCCGTCAGACGATCGCGTATATCGAGTAGAACCCATTTCAAAGGACGTGGAAGGCTTCGCCCTCTTGATGGAAGCCGCCGCTCGGCGTTACGTCCGCAATCTGCTGACGATCGACACCATCACGCAAACGGAACGCTTCAAAGAAGCCTTCCGAATGACGGATGACGCTTTCTACACACGGTTCAGCGATGACCGTTTCGACAAGGTGGAAGAGGCGATCAATTCGGGCCTGAACCGCTCCATCACGGTCGAAAGCGTTGACCGCATCGAAAGCACCGACGGCACCTACAAGTACGCCGTTGATTTTGTCCAGACCGACGAACGCAAGGGCAAAGTGATCGAGCGCCGCAAGCTCCGCGCCTACCTGAACATGACCACGCGACCACACCAGGTCGGCGAGGCGGACAAATACGAAAACCCGCTCGGGATCACAGTTCTCGACCTGGTGCTCAAAGAAAGGGGCAACTCATGAAAACAAACGCACTCATCCTGTCGTCGATCCTGCTCGCAACGCCGCACCTTGCGCTTGCGCAAACGCCGTCAAACTATCCGCCCTTGCCCACGTCTCAACCTCAAACCGGTCCGCAAAGGCCCGTTCCGGATTCGGTCGTCAAGCAGGCTGAACAACAGTCCAATGGTGAATTCACGTCGATGAGACGATCGGAGGTCGGTGGACAAGTTCAAGAAGCCTGGGACGATGCTGAGGCCACCGATGGTGTGCATCGCACGCCGTTCTGTGGCGCCTGCACTTACAAAGTGAGACTACGCGAACATATGGTGACGGCTATCGAACTGCCATATGGCGAAACGATCGAACGCATCGATAACGGTGATAAGCCAAATTTTGAGGTCTTCCAACGCGGCCCCCGCCTCATTGCCGTAAAACCCCTGGGCATGGGCGTAGACACCAACCTGATTGTTTATGGAAACACAGGCAATCTGTATCCGCTCTATCTGCGCGCTGAAAGTTTTAATTCAATTAACGTACCCGACCAGGTGTTCCGCATCGAAGGTGCGGTTACGTCGCAAGAAATAGAGGTCGGCGGCATCACGCCGCTCGCTCCCGCGTCGATGGATAGCCCTCAAGGCGACGGTGCAAGTGGTGCGCCTCCGCTTTCCATCGACGAAAAGAGCGCCGCCGTCGATGGGCTCAACACTCCGGCTCCTAACCGAGCTGAAGGCGATTATGTCCAGGAAGCACCGTTCGACCCTGACAAGCTACGTGGTTGGGGCGAATACAAGCTGTGGGCTGGTGGTCCAGACGGCGAAGGCTTGCGACCTGAAACGGTCTTTCGCGACGATTATTTCACGTACATCCGTTTCGGCGACAAATGGAAGGATATCGAGTTGCCCACGGCTTATGTGGTGGTCGATGGGATCGATGAGCTTGTCAACACACGCGTCCAGGGCCGCACGTACATCATCGAAAGCACTCAGCGCCTGATCACGCTCAAGTCCGGCAAGTCCTTCATGTGCATTGAATATGGAGGGCCGCTATGAGCACGTTGTGCGACGCCCTGGTGGCGCTCAATCTGACGCTTGGCATCATGTGTCAGCCCGGCGACGAGGCTGCGGTTCCGACACTGCCCGATGACGACAAGAAGGTGTGGGCAATCCCGTCGCCACCGCCACCACCGGAAGCCAAGACGCCGGTGTTTCCACCGGTCGTCATCAAGCAGGAAGCGCCGCCGCCTTCCCCGCCACCGCCGCCCCTCCCGGCGGTGACGCCGCCGCCTCCACCACCTAACCCCTATCGGTTGGCGTTGGAGGCGGCTCTCAGCCGTCGTGGCGATCCTAGTAACGGCATCGCCACGATCGAAGGCCAACATGTTTCCAGCGGTCCAGGAAACAGCGTCCAGCTCGCGAGTTTGACGCCGCCGACAATGGACCCGCTCGGCCTGCCGCAACCGAAGGCAAAGCCCAAGTACGACGCCGAGGGTGTCCTGTCGGGCTTGCCGGTGGACAACGAGAGGATCATCGCGGCCGACCGTTATATCAGCGGCATTCTCGAGACCGGCATCAACAGCCAGCTCGATAGCGGAGCTGGCGGCACCGCCATCATCCAAACGAGCCGCGACGTGTTCGGCTATCACGGCCGCATGGTCCTGATCCCGAAAGGATCACGCCTGATCTGCGAGTATCAAGGTCCAGGTCGTCAGGGTGAAACGCGCATCGCCTTCAACTGCTCGCGCATCCTCATGGGCGGACACCGTGCTGAAATTCTTCAGCTCAATTCGCCGGTCGGCGATGTGCAAGGCCACGGCGGCGTTTCCGGCGAGGTCGATAACCGTTTTTGGGAAAAATATGGCACGGCGTTTTTGCTGACCGGCCTTTCCGCCTCCATGCGCTTCGCGACGGCTTATGCCTCGTCGAACGCGGATAACAGCCCCCAAGGCAACATCGCCGATAAGGGCTCCGAAGAGCTGAGCCAAAAGCTCGGCGAAATCACCGCATCGATCCTCGAGCAAACCGTCAACCTCAATCCGATCATCACAATCCCGCAAGGGACGCGGGTGCAAATTCGCCCCGCGAAAGACTGGTACATCCAGGAAATGGGAGTAAACAACCAATGATTACGACAAAGAAAGCGGGCCTTGCGGGTATCGCCGCCGTGGCCCTTATCCTCGCCGCAAACGCTACGCCGCGCCCGGTGCTGGCGCAAACGTCAACCGCCGCACCGGCCTCAATTGGTGAGGCCACGCCATCAATCGAGAGCATCAAAACGACAATCAAGATGCGTCCTCTGCTTTTGACGGAAGTGCCCTTGAACGAACCGCGCGCCATCGATCTCGGTGCGCTGTCGCTTCCGGACGTTTCTCCCGCCTTGACCGATGGTGTCACGGTCAAGGCGTACACGCGCTATGTGGAGTTTGAAGGCCAGCGCATCGCTCAGGTGGTCCTCGCGGGCGTAGAAAAAAACGGCGTCAACGAACCACTTCCCACCGAAGCCTTCGCAGCGCAATTCACGGTCAAGGAGCCGCGCCTCGATCCGGCGACTGACGTTGTGATCCAAGGCGACAGGGCAACGCTTGTCGGCGCGCTCGAACGCCTCGCCGCTGCCAAACAAGAACCGGCACCGGCTGAGCAACAAACGGTCGCGGCTCAAGACAATCAGAAGGCCCAGCAACAAAATAGCGGTTCTAACCCGACGAACGACCAGGCCGCGAGCTGGCAGTCACCCGATCCGGTCAATGTCGCCGCCGATCCGGTAGAAAACACCATCGTCACGACGGACGGCTGTCCGATTAAGCCGTATGTCGAACGCATGGAAGCGGTCCAACAGTCGAAAACGGTGACAATGAAAAACGGCACCATCATGTCGGAATCGGACTGCACGGATTCCAATGAGACCATGCCGATCGACCGGAGCTACTTGCTCTGTTCTTATGACGAAAATATCGATCCGACCGTTCGCGCCGCTACGGCGCGGTATCAGCTCTTCTACGTCGATCCGGCCGGAAACCGTCAGGACGTACAGAACGGCGACTGCATCAACGATCCGGAAAAGGTCTTCCCGATCGTCGAAAAGGCTTGCCCGATCTATCTGGATTATACGGCAAACGCGGAACAAGCCGTTCCGCAGACGACGTTGGTCTATCTCAACGACAATAACCGCGAGGTCCAGGTGCGCGGCTGTCAGGCGTCGGAAACCGTCGCCGCCGTTCCGATGACGCCGACGGTCAACGGCTGTTCAATCCGAGACGACTTCGCCAAGAACAAATCCTATCGGCAGAGTAAATTCACATACCAGCTCGACGGGATTACCTACCAAGCAGGCGATTGCGTAGACGACGGCACCGAATACCCGCAAACAAAGGTCTATGCCGACGCGGCTGGCACCGTGCTCTGTTCGCCGGTGACGGACACCAACGGCATACCGACGGCGCTTCAGAGCCGCATCAAGATCACCGTCAACGGAATCGACGATTATCGCACGCCCTGCACGCCGGATACGGCGGGCACAGTGACGATTACCGCAACTACGAACAACTGCGACAATCCATCGACTTGGGAGCACAATTTCACGACCGGTCAAAGCTACGGCATGGAGCGGTATTTCTTCATGGATGGTGGGCAGCCGCGCTATGTCACGCAATGCCAAAAGAGCACGGCGGTTTACCCTCACGACCAGGAAATTACCGGCTATCAAAACCACGACGATCAGACCTTTGCCTATCCGCTGACGACGGTCTACATCACGCCACCGACCGGCCGTTACAACATTAAAACCAGCGAAGTTCTTCAAGGTGCGGTCCAACAGACTTACGTGCTGTCAGGCACCAACACTAGGGCGAATGGCAACGCCTCCTATGTAGGCTGCGACAAATACGCTGACACCGATCAGGTGGAACTGTGGAAGCGACCAGACAACACAATCTACGAAAAGGTCGTCGGAGCGGGCACTCCGGTCGGCCCGACCTATGCCTGTACAGGACAAGGAGCAACGGTATTAACAGACTGGACCCCATTAGGCCAAAACTATGGATTATCAACCTGTACAGGCAATCCGTATTGTTATGGGTTCTCTACCACACTCAAATATCGAGCAACGAGATCTCTCGTTAGAGAAGATGGGTTTGTAATAACCTCAGAAACAAAAGAAAGCAGTTACCCGGTGACTGGCCCAAGCTATGGCGGGATAGTTCATGGCTCAAATACATGTTGTGGTTCTAGATGGTCTGGACCAACCACTATTTCTTATGCCGACGGCACTGGTTGGCATTCAATGACTGTTTCTATCCCAACCAATCCGCCTACTGGTACAGACATTAATGCGCTCAAGTCTGGCGCAAACTTTTTGTATTGAGGTCAGGCATGGGAACCGTACACCCCTTGTCGTCCGCCGTACCCCCGTCGCCTAAGAAGGCGACGGGAACGGCTGCCCACGAAATCGTCCTAGAAACGGTGCTCGAACCTCTTTCGCGTTTCTATAGCGACGAAAAAGTCGTCGAAATTCGTATGGTCAAGGCTGGCGAAGTCATCGTCGATCGGCGCGGCGAAGGCAAGCTCCGCCACGCCGCTCCCGATTTGTCACTCGCCAAGGTCGAGACCATTTGCACCACACTCTCGAACCGCCACGGCCTCAAGTTCAACTCGGACACGCACCCCAAACTGAGCTGCGTCCTGCCTGGTCGGCACCGCTTCGAATGTCTGCTCGGCGCGTCTGTCCAGTCGGGCTTGTCCATGGCGATCCGCTGCAAGCATCCCTTCGATCCCACCTGGGAGCAAATCGGCGTGTCCGAAGGTATTCGCGATTACATTCTTCAGGCTGTCGGCGACTTCAAAAACATGATTATTTCCGGAGCAACCAACACCGGTAAGACGACCGTAATCAATAAAATGCTCGACGTACTACCAGAAGATCGGCGCGTCGTCGTTGTCGAGGACACGCCTGAGCTTCACATTGATCGGTTCTGGGATAGCGTCGGGCTCCTGGCCGAGCGCGAGACGACGAATGAATCGGGAATGCTCGATTATCGTCAGCTCTACGACCACAAAATGCGCATCACGCCGGATCAAATCGTCTTCGGCGAAATCTCCACCACGAATGCAAGCGCCTTCCTCGCCGCGCTCAATTCCGGAGCGGAAGGCGTCATGTGCTCGATCCACGGCAACAGCCCGCATCAAGTCATTCACCGCAAGTTCCGTCAGAACGTCGCCTGGTCCGGTCAGTCCGTACCGGACATTCCCGAACTGTTGATGGAAACAGTCCACGCCATCATTCAAATCAAGCGTAGCTCGGACGGGTGGCGGCGCATCACCGATATCTACGAGCCGATTAATGATCGCTTCGTCCTCAAGGACGGAAAGGAAGTCTCATGATTTTTCACCGCTTCGCCCTGCTCTTTTCTGTTGTCATCGCCATTGCCGCCGTTTTGCTGCAATGGAACATGGCCATCGGCTTCGACGCGCTCGATGTGCGTTGGTGGACATGGCTGGTCAAGGCCATTTACGCCACCGGCGGGCTTCCGTCTGAGCTGACACACCCGTTATGGTGGACCGGCGCAGCCCTGATTATAGCATGGGGAACACTTGTCTTCTTCGCCATGCGGCCATCGACGAAAACACTTGGCGACGGGGCCGACGCAAGAAACACTCACGGCTCGGCGCGCTGGGCCGTGTGGCGCGACGTAGTAAAGAGCGGTCTTCTCGCCAAACACGGCGCGGTGGTCGGCGGGTTCAAGCGCCGCTTCGGCGTGCGCTTGCTGCGCCATGATGGGCCGGAACACATCATGGCATTCGCCCCTACCCGCTCGGGCAAAGGCGTGGCGCTAGTCGTGCCGACGCTCCTGAGTTGGATGGAATCCGTCCTTGTCCTGGACATCAAGGGCGAGAACTACGCATTCACGGCGGGCTGGCGCAAGCTGATCGGTCAGCGCGTCTTGAGATTCGACCCGTCGAACCTCAAGAACAAGGTCCGCTACAATCCCTTGGCCGAAGTGCGGATCGGCACGGACCACGAGATTGCCGACTGTCAGAACATCGCGGCGATGATTATCGACCCCGACGGCAAAGGGCTTCAGGATTTCTGGAAGGAAGGCGGCTGGGAATGGCTTGTTGCGCTCGTTCTCCATGTCATTTACCGGGTCCGTAGAAACGACGGCCGCTTAGCCAACCTAGCGGATGTTCGCTCCTTCATGGCTAGCGGCGGCGACGACAGTGACGAAGAGCTGGAAAATGCGGCCGACGCCTTCAACCGCGTCTTGAACGATATGATTGCATTCGATCATGGCCGCGACAGCGTAAACCGCGAGGTTCATGACGCCGCACGAGAAATGTTCAAGACGCCTGATGCGACCAGGGGCGGGCTCCATAAAACTGCAAAAACGACACTGGCGCTATACGCTGACCCCATTGTTTCACGGAACATTTCCGCCAGTGACTTCAGAATATCTGACCTCATGAATGGCGACAGGCCGACAAGTCTTTACATCGTCATTCCACCCTCAGACATTCAGCGCCTACGGCCCTTGATCCGCCTTCTGATTAACCAGTTCCTGACGCGCCTCACGAGCGAAATGGAATTTGAGAATGGCGCAACGAAGAAACACTACAAGTACCGCCTATTGTTGATGTTCGATGAGTTCACCTCGATCGGAAAGCTGGAAATCTTCGAAAAGGCCCTTGCATTCATGGCTGGGTACGGCCTGAAGGCCTATATCATCATCCAAGATAGGGTCCAGCTTCAGAAAGAATACGGCAAAGAAGAGACGATAACGTCGAACTGCCACGTCAAGATCGCCTACGCGCCGAACAATGTCGATACGGCTAAATACCTTGAAACCCTCTCCGGCAAAACCACTCTGGTTCAACGTAAGCGCTCGCGGTCGCACGGCCGAGGTGGCAGCGTATCGGATTCCATCAGCGAGGTCGCTCGCCCGCTCATGACGGCCGACGAAACGATGGCCATGCCCTTCATTCGGAAGGGATGGTTCAATCGCGTGATCCCCGGTGACATGTTGATTTATGTGGCGGGCTACCGCCCCATCTACGGACGTCAGGTTCTCTACTTCCAAGACAAGATATTCAAAAACCGCGCCGCGATTGAGCCACCGACCGCTGACGCTTCAAAAACCATCACACACACACCCGCAACCCCTGTCGTCGCGTCCTTGTCGTATGAGGCGGCGCTTCAGCACGTCGAAAAGGCTGAGTTATGAAACACGAAACCAAACGCACTGACCAGCCTCTCGAAGATGGCTCGACGAAAGTTGTGCCGGGACCTAAGCGCTTCTGCCTCACGAGAACGGTTAAAGGCCCGCTTACAAGGTGGACATTCGCGGTTCGCTATTTCGAGAACGGACGAAAGGTCGAGGATGAGTATTCGGCAGAAACCGAAGTCGAAATTGAAAACCGGCGCGTAAACGCCGTCATCAAACTTCGCGGCAAAGGCATGATCCTTTGCGACTGCGGCTGTGAATTCATGGCGGGCGATCCGCGTGGATAACAAAACCATCAACCAAACAGGAGTAATGACCATGAATACCGAGACTACCACCATGACGCTGGCCGAAATGACCCGCGTAGAAACCTTCCAAATCGCGCGCGCGGCGGCGTTCGGCATTCCGATCGGCGTCGATCCGGACGTGGCCGAATTCATGGGCGCGTTCCCGGAAACCGCCATCGACCTCGACGAAGCGCTGGAAACGCGCTTCGACGTCGATCCCGAGACCGGGATCATTCTCGACGACAGCAATGAAGGGAGCGCCTGATCATGGCTAAGACAGCAAAGAAACAGCGCGCCGTCAGGCAGAACTGGCGGCAACAGGTCGCCGATGAAATGATCGCGCGGATAGAACAAGGCACCGCGCCTTGGCAAAAGCCGTGGGAGCCCGGCGTGATCGTTCACCAGGCGCATAACGCATCGAGCGGTATGCAATACCACGGCATTAATTCGATCTGGCTCGATATGCAGGGTCATGACGATCCCAGGTGGATGACACTCAAGCAAGCTAACGCGGCAGGCGCGTCCATCCGGCAAGGTGAAAAGGCTACGCAGGTCGAATACTGGATGTGGGCAGAAACCAAACCGATGGTCGGAGACGACGGCATTCCGGTCATGGGCGAAGACGGCAAGGTCAAGACCGAGGTCGTCCACCTCGACCGGCCGCGCGTGTTCTATGCCAACGTCTTCAACGCGGAGCAAATCGAAGGCCTGACACCCTATCAAGCGCCGGAACCAAAGTTCGCCCCTGTAGCGGCAGCGGAACGCCTGCTCGATCTCGGCGGCGTCAAGATCGCTCACGACATTAACGACGATAAGAAAAACCCCTACTACGATCCGATACGCGACGAAATCCATCTCCCTGATCGGGCGACCTTCAAGGATGCGTATGGCTACTACGCCACGGCCCTGCACGAGTTGGGCCACGCCTCCGGACACAAATCGCGCCTGGCGCGCGACTTCGGCCCGTTCAATACCGAAGTCTACGCCAAGGAAGAGCTCCGCGCGGAAATGGCGAGCTACATGGTGGCGCGTGAGCTAGGCCTCGGCCACAACCCCGATCGCCACGCACCTTACGTCGAAAGCTGGCTCAAGGCGCTCAAGGACGACCACAACCTCCTGTTCCAGGCTGCTCGCGATGCGGATCGCATTGCAACGTGGGTCCAGGAGCCGGATTTGCGTCATCGCCTCGAGAAAGAGGCACAAGCGAAGCGAGAGGTGAAAGCCATGGAACGCGATGAAGAAAAATCACAAGGCCAAGAACGGGTCAGTAACGCTGTGCTTGTCCCCGCTTTGGATGCACAGAAAGTGCTGTCCTGGTTCTATGACCAAGGCGCGCCGACCTTCCTCGATTATCAGGTCGCCGAAAATGCTGAAGAATTCAGCGTCACATTGAAAGAAAGGGCTGTCCTCGATATCAGGAAGGCTCTCCACACTGATGAGGGCAAGGTGTTCTTCGAGGCCGCCATTAAAGACGGGTTTGATCCCAATTCGGCATTCTTTGCCGAAAGCCTCAAAGCCAACCTCGGTATTTTGGCAGATAACGGATACCGCACCACCAAACGGTTCTTGAACGAGATCGAGAAATTGCAGTCGCAGGGCCAAGTCCAGTCCAGCGACAAATCCGAGAAACCGAAACGGACTTACCTTTTCGTTCCCTTCTCCGAAAAGGACCAGGCCAAGGCCCTCGGCGCACGCTGGGACGGTCGGAACAAGCGCTGGTATGCCCAGCCAGGCGCAGACCTCGAGCCGTTTGCCCAATGGCGGACAAAGGCCGCGATCGAGAAAGAGGCCCCTGCTCTCGATCCCGTCCAGGAGTTCGCCGACGAGTTGAAGGCTCATGGCGTTGTCATCAAGGGCTCTCCGGTCATGGATGGCAAATGGCACCGCGCCGCACTGGCGAACGATGAAAAGGGCAAAGAAAATGCCTCTTATCGCGGTTTTCTCGACGGTCGTGCAAACGGTCAAATCAAAAACTACAAGACCGACGAACTAATCAAGTGGGTGGCGCGGGGCGAAAGCCTAAGCCCGGAAGAGCGCCAGAAGCTCGAAGCCGAGGCGAAAGAGACCCGCGAGAAACGCGCCGCGGAACGTCAGAAGGTGCAAAGCGAAGCGCGCCTTCAGGCGATGAAGCGGTTCGATGAAGCCCGCACGCCGCTACCTTGGTCGCCTGAGTTGCGGCCCGGGAAGGATATCATGCCCGAGGATTACTCATACCTCGACCGCAAAAAGGTCGAGGTGTATGGCGTTCGTGAAGAAACGGATGGCAAAATCCTCGTCCCCGCCCGCGATATCGACGGTCAATTGTGGTCGGTGCAAACGATCAATCACGACGGCACGAAGCGCTTTCAAAAGAACGCCCGCAAAGTCGGCCTTATGCATGTGGTCGATCCGAAAGGCCGCATCGGTGAAAAGCCGGTGAAATCACAGGTGCTCGGCAAAGGTACCATCATCATCGCCGAGGGCTATGCCACGGCGGCGTCGGTTTTTGAGGCGACGAAACAACCGACTGTCGCAGCCTTCGACGCGGGAAACCTCAAGCCGGTGGCCGAGGCGATCCGCGCCAAGTATCCCGACGCAAAGATCGTCATCGCAGCAGATAACGACCACAAGCTCGAAGCCAAGCCGATCGGTAACGTCGGCGTCCAGAAGGCCACCGAAGCGGCGCGCGTGGTCGGCGGTGTCGCCGTCGTTCCCGAACTCACGCCCGAACAGAAAGAGAAAGGCCTGAGCGACTGGAACGATCTCACCAACAACATCGGCAAGGCGGCGGTCGCCTTGCAGATGCGTAAGCAAATCGCCCGCGAGCTGAAACAAGATCAAAAGCGCGAGGAAGGTCTCCAGGTTCAGAGCATGGGCCTCTAATTTCAACCAACCATATAGGAGTAATCAAAATGATCATCGGTAATTTTCAGAAAGAAGGCGAAAGCTACTTCGGCAACGTCTTGACGATGACGCAGAACATCGCGGTATCGATCAAGCCAATTAAGAGCAACGGTAAGGAAGGATCGCCAACGCATCGCGTGTTCACCAAAGCTCGCAGCGGTAACGATATCGGTGCGGCATGGTCCAGCACCAGCGACAAGACCGGCAAGGAATATCTGTCGGTCAAGCTTGACGATCCTTATCTGCCCGCGCCGATCCGCGCCAACCTGATCGAACCGGAAGATCAGGACGGCAAGCTGATCCTGATCTGGACCCGCGACTGATCGGCAACCGAATGGCGGCAACGTCCTTGTGGGCTTTGCCGCCACTTCGCGAGGAACCCCCATGAAAGCGAAACGCAAGCACCGCATCTACGCGCACGTCACCGAAGAGGAAGGCGCTGAAATCACCGCCCTCGCCTCTCAAGCGCGGATCACGGTTTCGGAGCTGGTTCGCCGCTTGGTGACAGGCAAAACGCTCCCGGATGCTTATCGCCATGAGGCGGTGATCAATCTGGTGAAGCTCAACGCGGACCAGGCGCGCCTTGGCAACCTTTTGCTGATGGCGCTCGATGACCCGGAATTCACCCCACCGGAAGGCATGGACTTGGAAGAGTTGTTTGACAGAATCAGGTCCACGCAATCCATCCTGAAGGCCAAGATCAAGGAGTTGTGACAATGCCCAAAAGCTATATGCAGCGCGAGACGCTCAGCCTTCCCTCTCTCAGCAAGGCCCGCAACAAGGGCCTCTCTCGATGATCTCAAAGAAAATTCCTCGTGATAAGCCTGGACCGTTTTCTGACCTTGCCAAATACTGCGCGGCGGCGAAGGAAAAAGGCGAAAAGCTCGATGCTTTTTGGATTGTCAATGCGTCCGCCGGTGAGACGATTGACGATTTGGAGTTGGCCATCATCGAAGTCGAAGCGCAGCAGGCGCTCAACACGCGGGTTAAAGAGGACAAGCAATATCATCTGGTCGTCTCATTCAAAGACGAAAAACCATCCCCTGAAGCCCTGCGCGATATCGAGCGGCACTTCGCCGAGGCCCTCGGGTTTTCCGAACACCCGCGCGTGGTGGCGACACACACCGACACCGATAATTATCATATGCACATCGCTTACAGCCGCATTCACCCGACGACCTTCAAAGGCCACGCCCCAAAATGGGACTATCCGAAGCGCGAAAAGGTCTGCCGCGCGATGGAACAGAAGTACGGCCTCAAGATCGACCTTGGCCGTGAAGACAAACAGCAAACCTCTCCCCTGCCCCCGCCCGCCCGTGATAAGGAAGCCCATACTTGGGAACAAAGCTTTGCGGGTTATGTCCAGGAGCATAAGCCTCAGCTCTTGAAGGCGCTCGACCGGGCTAAAACGTGGCAGGACTTACACGATTCATTCGGCAAGTACGATCTGGTGCTCCGCAAACGCGGCAACGGCCTGGTCATCGGCAACCGGCCGACGAACCAGCACACGAAGGCGCAACACGTCAAAGCCAGCTCGCTCGATCGCAGCTTTTCCAAAGCGGCGCTGGAAAAGCGTTTTGGTCCTTACCAAGCCCCTGATCGTTCGACCAAGCCGGTGAAGCCGCTGAAACGCTATGAGCGCCGCCCGACCACGCGCTATCCGGGCCAGTCTCGGCTCTGGCGTCAATACATCGGTCAGCGCCGCAATCGCCAGTCTCTAAGCGCCAAGGTGTTCAAGACCTGGCGTGATTTCCTGCTCTACGGCATCGATGACCCGCTCGCCATGGCGATCGTCTTGTTCCACAAGAAACTGATCGAATCAGCGCTAGGCGCCACGCCCTCAGCTCCACGGCCGTCAATCCCGCTCGCGCCGGCCGTGCCGGCACCCTCGATCGACGCCAGCGTGCGCGATCGAGGCCGACAGCCCGTCGATGGGCAAGCCAAAGGCAAGAGCAAAAATCATCGGCCGACGAAACCGCGCGTAAAAACCAAGAATCACGGACTCGAAAAGTAGTGTTCTCTTATGGATAAGCTGACATTGCACTTCCGCTTTGCCCCCTGAAAGCAGCCGTTTTAAGACTGTGTCAAAAAACGGTGAATTTTAGCCAGAAGCGGAAGTTCTGGCCAAGATCCTAGATCAATTTACTACGACCCCATTGATGCCGTAGCGGGAGGAAGGGGCGGGTCAATATAGAAAAAGACCGCCGCACGAATGCGACAGTCCTTTTCCGTTTGTGGTGCATTAAGCAGCACCGGGCTCTAATTAAATTTTCTATCTCAAATTGAGCCAAAATGCAAGCCTAGCGACAGATAAATCTGTTCTAGCTATCATATAGTCGACGTGCCCTCTTCGACCATATTATTTGAGAGATGTAATACAATGCACTTAAGATGAGGGCCGCACTCAGGGGGAGCGCTGTAATGTAGTGGTCCAAAAACGCATACAGGAAGAGAGCTGTAACCAAAACAACAAACAAACCTCCGGCCCATCCAAATACACGTCCAAACTTAAGTACTCTATGGAGTGATTGGACTTTATTTTGTGGCTGTTCACTCTGCATGACCGCCCAGTATATTTCTTTCATAACGTGATGGTCAGAAAAATATTGAGTATGCACAGCAAGAGGATTTGGTGCCCCCCTCGGGAAAACCTCATGATTGATAATGGCATTTTTCCGTTCACCTAAATTTTTCCTTAGGGAAAAAACTCTTGAACTAATTGGATCAAGCCTACTCCAAAAATTAATGAGAACTGCTGGGCCAGCCTTTTTATCGTTCCAGAATGGGGGCACATTTAGTGAAAGCCTTGCGCCCTCAAAAAATCGTTGATACCGATGAGAAAACGTCCGATCAGACTGAAACAATGAAAAAATATGGTCAATTGGTGAACCAGCAATGAATATTGACTTCACTTTACTAATGTTAGCCACAGATTCATCGCAAACTCCACCGTTGTCCCCACTTATCAAAGCAAGCTTTCCCTCCTTAAGGATAGCCTCCATTGCAATGCTGGTCCCGAGGCTATGAGCAACAATGACACAATCATCACATGATTTATTGCCGACGACATGCTTGATCAGCTTCTGACTGTAAGACACCACTTTGTCTCTATTACTAAACCTAAAATCCTTTTCTGTTTCCATAGTCCAGACAATCACGTCCGATATGTAGCTGGTAAGGTTGAGAATTGAAGGCATAAGAAAAACACCAAGGGACGCAACCGTAAAAGCTATTGAGTAATACACATTAAAGTACCAGTTACCATAGCTTATTAAAAGTACTTGTATCGACTTTGCAAACAATATAACAACAGAAATAAGCGATAATATAGTAAATATAAAATATAAAAATACTGAAATATTATGCTTTACATAACTTTTTCGCCAAGTGTGGGCAATTTTTATTAATCTATTTTTATCATCATCTTGTATGTGACTGACAGAAGATATAAATAATATAAAATCTGAAAACAGACCCTTTGGGTGCTGTTTGCGCAACTCCCAATTTTCAAATTCTCTATATTTTTTTTCCAAAATTTGGGCATCCCCTAGCTTAATGGAATCAAATGCTAATTCATGTAGTAACAATAATTTGGACGCAGGGTATTTGCGCCATTCAGAAAAACATCCAAATAATGGGATTAGCAAACGCAGAAATGCCCATTTAATTATATAAAAAATACCAAATGTTGCTTGCGCCTCTGGTGACCAAAAAGCTTCATAAACCCTGACGCTTTTCTCTATCCTATCTCGATCTTTGGTCTTAACAATTTTTTTAAATTCGATAAAGTTAAGCGGCTCATCACCAAAAAGTTCTGTTTTATGTTGATATTTCCTTGGAAATCCAAGCTCGGGCGTACTTCGTCCTTGGGCATATAGGTCGAATTGATCTAGGAAATTACTCATAGATACATGGCGTTTGGGGTCTCCTACCCCATGCACAAAAACGATGGACGTGTGATGATCGTTGCCCGATTTATCTGATTCTAACTTGGTCATTTAGCCCGTTTCCAAACCTACAGATCGTGATTCAGTTATGCTGCTTTAGCAGTCATTTCATTGAATGCTTCTCGCGGAGTTTTGTATCCGATGGCTGAGTACAGCCTTTGCGACTGTAGAACACTCCGATGCGATCAAACAAGACGGGGTTGCCTATTTGATTGGTTTGAAGCGGGAGTTCGGGGGGGGCACCATACTAAATAGTAAACGTCCGCTTCGGGTCAACAGCACGCCTTTTGAAGCCATCAGAAAAAGGTCCGCTTAGCCCCAGCACAGCGGACATAAAGTTATGCGATTTGGAAAAGCTGGCATTGCACTTCCGCTTTGCCCCCTGAAAGCAGCCGTTTTGAGACTGTGTCAAAAAACGGTGAATTTTAGCCATTAGCTGAAATGCTAGCCGCGGAAGCATCTGGCTTGTGCCTGTTTCAACCCGCAGGTAGTAGGTCATTCTTGGTAGCTTCCAATTCCGTGTCGTTCGCTTCTATCCAGTTCTCCAGTTTAACGATCAGATCGGGCCATACATCGTTGTACTCGAGATGGAATATCTCCATGCACAGATCCATCGAACCAAGGTGACTATCCCCATACAACTCCATCCAGCGATTCGAGAAGGTCGTCTCGTGCTCACTGTGATTAATCATCGAATAGCCCAAACACAGACCCTCGTAGTTCGGGTGGGCGCTTTCAGACAAGTCTGCATATAGCGATATCAGTTCAGGATATCGCTTGTTGCACTTCTCCAGAACCGTGATAATGCTAGTGGCTTCGAACGGGGTCGTCTTATTTCGCGAACCCATCAAAAGAATGCTCGTTCTTTGGCTAAAGACGTGGAAATCCAGTTTGCCCCCCAAGACTTGTTGGATGAACTGGTTAAGGCGGATCAGCGTAGCCAGTGATTCGAATGCGCTTCGCAACAGAATACGCGCGCCAAGTCCATGTCCTTGCTGATGTAATACATAGGACTGGTTCAGGAGATCATGCATTCGCCAAAGAACAGCTTCGCGCAGCATCCAGCACCGAAAGGCGGACTTCCATTTGTAAGCAACAGGGTTGCGGGACAACAAGCCAGCGAGAGGGATGCACGGGAAGAGCGAATCTTTAAAGTTGGCGAGATTCTGTTCAATTCTATTCATGATTCGAGGCTTTCCGATTTAAGAGTCTGGTCATTGGACGGCGTGGCTCACAGTATTCCTTCTAGATCACTATCGAAGAATACAGCAAATCGATTTAGCCGCAGAAATCAGACCAACGGCTGCAAACGCGTATGGCAGGCCGCGATCCCACACCTTATAGCGCCTATTTAGACGAATGATCTGCTCGTTGTAGAGCCCTCTCTCTCCATCATTAGGAGGATAACTATTGGGGCCGTATTGATCCCACCACGCCGCATAATCTACCCGGTTAAAGTACTCGTCGTTTAGCCGTCACCGCTCGCAAACGTGAGAACGATTATTTCAAAACTTCCTCAACAACAAACTGGCCGACGGTTTCGTCAAGCCATCTCTTTGTATGCTGAATGGGCAAGTTCCTTGTCGAGATGCCCGCTGCTCTAAGAAGCTCCTCCAGCGAGACAATCCTATCGCGTTGCCCGAGTTTTACCGCCGCACGCAAGCTGGCTTTGTCCGGTCCACACAAAATCCAATAATCTTCGCGTTTCCTGGCATGCGCCCAAAGGTCTCGCTCTCCGTCATCGAGCACAACCCCCCCTAACTTTTCTGCCAGCTCAGCCCGGTCTAACTGCGTTACCGTGTGAATCTGCAGTTGATCTAGGCTCGCCATCAAATTATCGGGATTTTCCAATTGGCGAAAGTAAGAGCCCGCTTCCCCAGCAACCTCGGTTACGGTTTCAAGCTGCCCACCATAGGCACCAAGCAGCGCCTGCCAAACACCGTGGTCAACGGCGTCACCGATCGCATTATTATCTAAAAGTATTGCTTCGCGGTGACGGGACAAGGCTCATAACCCCTCCGGCACGGGCAAATCGTGTCGACGAAACAAATCGCCGAACTCATGGTAAACTACCTCAAGCTGGCGCGCAGCCCGTCGGCGGGAAACGTAACCTGAATCGATCGCTTGCCCGACTATTCTAAGAAAAGTGTGTGAAAACAGAGGGGGGACAACTTCCTCTCTCCGTTCGCAACCGTTATTGCGCAGAAGGTCATCGCTGATCGCGCTGATTAACGCGTGCGTCAACTTACCGAGTGCCACCAAGCGCCATTTCAATGCTTGAGCAGTCACCTGCAATTGATTTGCGACGCCATTCAGCCGGGCGACTAATTCAGCCTCTCCTAGCTTCCAATCACCGAAAAGCTCGATGACACGTTTCGGCATTAGCAGGGCAGCAGCGAAATTGTCTGCCAACTGTTCAACTCGGTTGCGTTTACGGCTAAATCCGACGGATTCCTCACTGTAACTTGGCGGCATTTGCTCCCAAGTCATGATGTGGAATAGTTCATGCGCCAAGTCGAAGTTACGCCGACCCACAATCTCATGTCTGTTGACCAGCACGGCATCCAGTTCAGGCAGTCGGCAAGCCGCGCCCGAAATACCATCGATCGCATCGACCATCATGACAAGGATACCGAATTCTTGTTCTATAGCATCAGCTAAGGTTGCCGCTGGCACATCACCCAACTTGAGCTCTTTGCCGACCCGCTCGCCGGCTTCCATTGCATCTTCAAAGCTAGACTGACGGGTAAGGGGCAGCTTTGGACGACGCAGCAGGGCTGGCATGCCAAAGCGCGGAGCCTCGTGCCGGAACATAGCAAGCCAATTGCCGGCCTTTTTCTCGTAGAACTTCAGATCATCTATGGTTCCGGCACTTTGGCGCCACGAGAAAGAGCCTTCGCCAACCAAGCGATACGGATCTGTAAAATAGTCTAGATCGACATCTAGCTTTTCGGCCAGGGTCAACAATTCATCGGCTTTGACCTTGCGGTCTCCGGCTTCAATGTTCGAAACAATCTGGCGCGATTTCACTCCGAGAATGCTGGCGATCGCCTCCTGATCCAGGCCGCGTTCGTCGCGGAGGGCTTTCAATCGCTTTCCTATAAGTGCTGTCGTCATTGCTTGGCTCCTTTGCACAATGTATAATCTTGCAAATATGTAAATGCAAGATTTTATTGCACGGGGCCAGGCTAACGCGAAGGCACGGGGCTAGTCAGAGAAGGTCCGTTTGGGAGGCTTTAAAGGCTGAATTAAGAGGATAGGCGCAAAGCAGGCACACTATACCCGCCGGATTTCAAGCGTTTCGAAGGCACACTGACCACGACCATTGATCAAGCGACCAAATTCCTTTCTGCCGTGGAGGCCATTGTCAAACCGATTGTTTCATCGCCAGCTTCAGAAGAAGAGAAAATGGAGCTGTTTATGAAGGCAGGCCTTACCGACTTTGCCTTTCTATCGAAAAAAGGTCGTTGAAATGGATTTAGGTACTAATCGTTCGGATGCGAGGCTCAATCCTCTCAGGCACATTGTATGGCTTCCTCCTGTTTCTGTTGCCCATGCGGCGACAGTGGGAACAAGCAGAACGGAAACCCCTTTCCGGGAGCCGCAGGCGAATGGAGCGCAAAGGGGATTGGAGAGAGGCGTTCCCGCTGTAGCGTGGTCAGCAACGAAATAGGCCAGGGAGCCCAAGTTCATCTTAGAAACCACAACACGGCCGTCAGAGAAGTCCAGGGTGAAGCCGGGTCAAAGAACGTCCAGGTCACCACGAACGGACGATGACCATCTAACGGTTAAAACGCACGTCAGGACAAGTATGGTCATGGCAGCAAACAATTCCTCGCATAGGCTCCACAGGAGCGCCCAGGAGAGTCGAGCCACACCCCATCCGATGGTGTGGCACTCAAAACCTTTGAAAAGCCCTCTAGGGCTTTAAAAACAGCTCGGCAACTATGCTGAAACCGGAAAAGCCGTCAATATTTGGGGCAAACCAGGCCTCAACATCAACTGCGGTGATTGTGGGCTAGGTTTCGAGCCTGTCTAAGGACAAAGGCTTCGCGTCCTTCTGTCGTCAATCTCTAATTCGTTGAGCGCCGTAGGTGCGAATAAGGTCCTTGCGGAGGCAAGGCAGGAGGAAAGTATCGCACTAAAAGTGCGGCACTTTCCATGTCCTGCCGTCCTATACGACAGAGACAGTTAGAGATGGAAATGGCAAACTTCGAGAAGAATAGAGATTGATAGAGATTTAACAGATTAACCGAGATATTTAGAGATTATTAGAGATATTCAGAGATAGAGGAAGCAGGCCCATTAACATCCCTTGCGCGAATCACACCACTCCCCATAATGCAACCAACGCTATGAATCGAGTTGGAGCATTCTATTGAAGACCCGCGCCGCCATATATGCCAGGCACTCAACAGACAAGCAGGCGACCTCTACCCAAGACCAAATTGATAGATGTAAAGAATTCTGCCTCAAGGCAGGGTATGAAGTGGCGTTGATCTTCCAAGACGAAGCGATTTCCGGCGCATCTATCATCAATCGAAAAGGCGTCACAGACATGATCGACGCGGCCATGTGTGACTACTTCGATATGATCGTTTCCGAAGACCTCTCGCGCATCAGCCGCGACCAAGGCGATATTGCCCACTTCTATCGCAAGTTTCGATACATGAATATCGGCCTGGAAACCGTGGCCGAGGGCAACATCAACGAGCTCCATATCGGCCTGAAGGGCACCATGAACGCCCTCTACTTGACCGACCTGGCGGACAAGACCAGGCGCGGCATGATCGCGGCGGTGTTGAAGGGCTCGATCCCAGGCGGCAAGACGTATGGATATGATCTCATCAAGAGATATGACGACGAAGGTGAGCCAATTCGAGGTCTGCGCGAAATCAATCCGGCACAAGCCAAGACAATTCAAATGATTTTTGATCAGTATGACGCGGGCTATACGCTTAGCGATATATGCGCAATCCTCAACCGGAAGCATATTCCCTCTCCAAAGGGAGGGAAATGGGGACCGACGACGTTGATTGGTCAGGCCGATCGCAAGACCGGTCTGCTTCGTCAAACGCTCTACAAGGGTGTCTTAACCTTCAATCGGATGATGTACAAAAAAAATCCTGACACCGGACGACGCCTGTCTTTTCTTCGACCGGAAAGTGAATGGATCATGGTCCCGACGCCAGAGCTGGCGATCCTCGATGAAAAATTATTTGATCGTGTCCAGGACATGATCGAAGAGCGATCGAGCCTTCACCGGCAGCGCGTGCTGCTCAACCTGGTTCTCGCGCCGGAAAAGCAGCCCTCAAAGGTCAAAAAAAAGGCCTATATGAAAAAATTCAAACGCGACAAGCGCGGCGCAAATTACCGCGCAAAGCAGCCCCGGTATATTTTGTCCGGTAAGCTATGGTGCGGTATACACGACAAGTCCATCAAAGTTATACGCAGCCACGCTTATAGCTGTACGGCTAGACCCTGCGACCATCGCTTTATCAATCTTGCGGATTTGTTGCCACCCGCTGCCGCCGCCATCACGCACCTGACGCCAGATATGATCCTCGGTGCAATCGAAGACCATAAATCGATGCGCGCTGAACTGCTCGAGAAAATTGCGATTGAGGAAAACAAAATCGAAGGCCTAATAGCTAAAATAGAACATATGTTCAATGTAATATCGACACCTGCTAGAAATTCGGTTACGGCTAAAATCATAGATGCAACAGAAACAGACATTGTGAAGGCGCGATACGCACAGAGCCTTCTCTGGAAAAAACTCGCGCCGATTGACGCGATCGATGACCATGAAATAGACGCCGTTCTCACGAGTTACCTCAAGGCTATCGCGCCGCTGAAGAGCGATCCATATAACCAGATTGCAACGGCAGATGTGAAACACTGGTTTACACGCTTCACTGTGACCTCGGAACCAATCCCCGGTGAAGCCAAAAAGCGCTCATGGGCGATGACGGTATCCTTCAACTGGTACAGGCTGCTCAAGGACTTGAGGCCTAAGTCATCGGCACCAGCTCAAACGCGGCCCAGAATTGTAGACGCGAGCATGGTCACGCCGAATCAGCTCATCACCTAAACTCACTCCGTCGATCCAAACGTCGGCGATGATCCGACCGTAATATCCATATTTAAGATTGGTCAGCTCGACGCGCCTAGCGCGGCCCAACAAGACCCTTGCCTCGTCACGCGCGGCAATCGCGCGTTTGATTTCGGATGCACATGATCCCTTAATCTCCGGCGCATCAATCCTAGCAATCCTGATCGGCGCGCCCTTCGGATCGGGCCAATCAATTCCCACCACGTCGGCTCTGAATGTATCGCCGTCATAAACGGAACGGATTGCCTGCACACGAGCGCTACCGCTTGTCGTTGTCTGCGCCACTGCACCGAAGGCAAACGCCATGAACACGACGATCTGAATAAAGCAACGAGTGTAATGCACAATACAATTTTTCATAATGCACCACCCGAGCTGTCGCGGTTTAAAATCGAATACAGTGACCGGTGTAAATTCAAATCACCGGTTTTGACCTTGGCGGTCATACCGCGCAAGACGCCACCGGGATTGACGACAGGAATGATGGGGTGCTGTCTGTTGCGGTCAATGATGAGGACGGCCACGGCGGCGGCGGTGTCTCCCATGGTTGAACAGGCTTTTATCCAGGCAAATCGACCAATCCCTAAGCGGTGACACATGCGTGCGGCGGCTGTGTGTAGGTCCGTGTACTTATCGCCAGCGGCGCTGGGCTGAATGCATTCAACAAACTCATCACTGGCGGCGTCGACCACCTGATCGTAGGTGAGGTGTTCCATGCCGGTCGAAAACTTTTCACCTACTTTTTCACTGTCGTGATCAACCTGCTGGTTACAGTCTATATCAATAGATTGTTGACTAACTGTTGACTGTATGTGTCGGAAGTTTGTTTCCGACGGGTCGGAAGTTTGTTTCAAACCAGCACCCGTTTCTTCAGCTACTGAAGGGGCCGGTTTTTGCTGTTCTTTCAGCACATCATCGAGCGCAAAATTGATTTTTCGCGCCTGATTGTGAATGTCCGTGAGGGTTGTGATGGTCATGTTGGCCGCGATCCGTGGCAAGGTGGCCAGCTCATCGATCAGCTCGTCGATCACCAAACCGTTTTCCTTGGCTAAGTCTATCTTGTTTATGATGCGACGGCGCAATCCAGTGACCTTGCGCTTGATCTCTGCGAACGCCGCCATGTAGGCCATGTGCTGTTCATTCAGCTCTACCAACCTGTCGTACATCAAACCAAGCGGTGTCAGATCGACGCCATAAGCATATTCGATATGTCCGCGATGATCGCGCCGACCATAGCGCTTATAATTCTCGGTATCGCTCCACTGGATAAGACCGGCGCGGTGAAGTGAACGTTCCAGGTTGTGGATTTGACGTTCTGTTCGCCTGCGATCGGTGGCGGTGTTTTGCACCGTTCGATATACGATCGGAGCCGCGCCTGGCTGCCAGTCAACCTCGCGCGTGTGGGTGACTAAATACTCCAAATGAAGAACTGCGGCTGAGGAAAGCCCGATTTTTTTCTCAAGGTTTTGAACCAAACGTAAAAGATCGGTGTGCTTGACGCCCTCAGGCAAGCCCTCAAAAAATTCCGTGGTTTGCGTGCTGCGCGGTGCTCTGACTGTCGTCTCATTGAGTGATGTTTGCTGCGATATCATGGTGATAATCGGCTAAACCGGCCCTAGATACATACGCCAACAATCCGCAGAACAATGCGGTTTAAAGTTGACATAGTTATCCATTGAGATAGAATGAGCCCTCAAGAACTACCAATTCTTTAGGGTGTCTATCCCTTGCAAGCCTCGCAGCGCCAACTGCGAGGTTTTTTGCATTTTCAAGCTGGAATTAGATTGCCGCCTCCTTTCTTTCAGGAGACGTGCCCGCGAATCGGTCCTTGAACCCTCTACCGGTGATGGTGTATATCTCAATCCATCGGCCGGAAGAGGGCAGGAAGTGGTTGCGGGGGTTGGATTTGAACCAACGACCTTCAGGTTATGAGTTAGCTTACCCATCCTACGCTCACTTTCTACTGATACGCACACAGGCACATATTACATTGTTTTATAATGATAATTACCACTGACCCTTAACATACACGCCTCCGTATTTCCTTGCCAAACGCCTCTTACTGCTTCCATAGTGCTTCCACATACAATTATGGAAGCGGATTCATTTATGCCCAAGCTGACTAAACGCACCATCGACGCCGCCCAAGCGGATACAGAGCGGGATTACTTTATCTGGGATGATGAGATGCCCGGCTTTGGCTTGCGCGTCCTCAGAAGCGGTATGAAGACCTATCAAATTCAATACAGGAAGGGCGGGCGCACCCGGCGCAATTCTATCGGCAAGCATGGCACCATCACCCCGGATGAGGCGCGCAAGATCGCCAAGGAAACGCTGGGGCGTGTGGCCAAGGGCGACAACCCCGCCGAAGAGCGCGCCATTCATCGCGGCGCAGCGACCGTCGCGGACGTGTGCGAACGGTTCATGAATGAGTACGTCCCCATTCATTGCAAGGAAACCACAGCAAAGGAATATCGGCGCTCGGTTGATATGTTTATCAAGCCTGTCATTGGCACCCGCAAAGTTCCCGATATCATCCGCACAGATATCGCCAAGCTGCACCATGACCTGAGAGACAAACCCTATCAGGCTAACCGAACGCTTGGCGTCTTATCCGTGGTATTCAACCAATGTGAAATCTGGGGACTACGGACTGACGGTTCCAACCCCTGCCGCCACGTCAAGAAATATACGGAAAAGAAACGCGAACGCTTCCTGTCCGAAGACGAACTTAAACGGCTTTGGGAAGCATTGGATGAATGCGAGCGAGACGGCAGCGAAAGCGCCGCCGCCTGCAACGCCTATCGCCTCCTCATCCTAACCGGATGCCGCCTAGGTGAAATTCAAACATTGAAATGGGAGTACATTAGGGAAGATGGTATCTACCTGCCAGACTCAAAGACCGGCGCCAAGAAGGTCTATATCGGTCAAGCTGTCCATGACGCACTTGCCAAGATTGAGTGTGAGGAAGGCAACCCCTATGTCATTCCCGGGGCAGTTGAAGGAAATTATCTAACTGATTTGCAGCGCCCTTGGCGACGTATCCGAAAAAAGGCCAAACTGGAAGAACTGCGCATACACGACCTTAGGCATTCGTTTGCCTCATTCGGACTAATGAGCGGATTAAGCATTGCAGAGATTGGAAAGTTACTTGGTCATTCACAAGTGCAGACCACAGCACGATATACGCACTTAGCTGAAAAAGTTGCTGAAAGTGCCGCAAATATAACAAGCGCTCGAATATTTAGCCTAACTAAAACTTAGTACACGTCTGACCGTTTTTCCAAGCACCTAACGTAGGGGGCATTTGACATTTACAAACCAGCGACAAACGGAATTGTCTATTTCTCTACAAAATACCTGAGTGGATTTAGTGAGCCGTTTAAGATCATCCGGAGTTTGTGTAAGGGAATGGTCCCCGTGTGCTATCTGATTTCTCAAATGAACTGTAGTTTCAACATTGTTTTGGTGAAAATTAAACTGACTTGTGAGTGACTTTGCAATATCCGATTTTAAACTTGAGCAACCATATCGCCTGAATAGGGCGTAGATGTATTCAGGTTTAGGTGTCGAGAACCCCTTCATAAACCTCTCATCATCCAAGGGCTCCACAAAGAAATCTACGTCATCCCATACAAATGAATCCCGAGAATAGAGAACCTTCAATTTTTGTGAAATTTTTTCCGGTTGAGACGTCTTGGAAATTTCGTTCAAAATATCTCTGGAGTGATAGTAGCCAAACCCAGGCGAAAGTTTTTTTATGGAAACTTTATTTTTAACAAGCCTCTCTAAAATCAGCTCATTTAGATCTGTAATATAACCTTCGATGTGGCTCGACAAAAGAACGATACCGCCTCTACAAAGCGCCGACACTAAGTGAGCTTGGCTTCCCAATGGCTTTTTGGCCTCATTTCTTTTTGCTTCTTTCGTTATTCGTCCCACCTCTTCCAATCTAACAGTAAGATCTGAATAGGCTGCTGAATATCTTGCCATCGTCTACTCAAAAACCTGATCAAAGGCTTCATTCCATAACTCAAAACGTTTTTTGACTCTGGAGGTGTGATCAACAGCACGACTTATGAGTTCATTGAAAGTTTCTTCGGAATGTACCTTCTTATCGCTCTCCAAAATAGTCTTTAACAGCCTTTGTATTTCGGCTTTTTTATCACTTACCTCCTCATCAGTACGCCTTGTAAATGAATACAACAGAACATCCATAAGCGCTTTATTTACGGCTTTCTTTTTACCCCCAGGCTCGACCGCACTTCTTCGGAAACAAGTGTTGTGATCAAAAACCATTAAGCAACGGTCAACGGCGCCTCTCCAATCATTGCTTAGCTGCTCGACAGCTTCTGCATTCAGCTTTGACCCAACTTTAGCCATTTCATTTAGCCAGTGTTTTTGAGGAGTTCTATATGTCTCCAAACCAAGGTGGTGGAATGCAAAATATCTTAATATCAATTCTTCATCACGCAGTCGTTTATCAGGCGCTTTACGCCCAAGAATATTCAGCCACGGTTCGTATTCAGAAAGATCCCCCAATAGTTCATTAAACGCACCCCTGCTTGTGCAGTTTCGCAATTCCTGAGCATTCAACGGTGCTGTATTTGTGTTTAAGCGCTCAAAAACTTCGAACTTAATTTCGGGATGTGAGTCTGCCGTGATGACCACGCATCTAAGTGATTTATGTCTTATTTTTGATTGCAGCTTTTTTTCAAGTTGAAAGAACTTTTGGCCATTCAGTTCATTTAAAACCTCAAGACCATTTAATTTAAACTGATTGTCTATAAATCTGTAAATCGAATAGACACGCTGCTGACCATCAATAACATCAAATTCATAACTCTCATTCTCTGCCATATATATAGGCGGAATGGGGACATTTAAGATCAATGATTCAATTAGCTGTGAAGCAAATTTGTCCGACCAAACATAGTTTCTTTGAAACCTAGGCTTCTCACTCAATGGACGTACATGAATTATATTATCTCTGATTTGCCCATACAGAGAATCAATGGTCATATCTTGCGGCTGAGTGACAAGTCTTCTATCCTTTATTGGAATTTCATCCGGATCAAGTAAATCAGAATCCGCCTCAGCTTCTATAAAACTTTTTTCGACCATGTGACTTTACTCACCTTTTAAGTGCGATTTTTGCATGCAGTTTCACCATATGACACAGTCCACTAGAAATCCATGCAAACGTCATGCTGTCAATTTCAGGCAGAACAACCAGGGGACAGTTCTATTTGTCTTAGCATGTGTTTTGAATACGTACAGGATTTACAATATAGCTCTGCTTAGGGCGTCCGGCTTCATTAAAACTTATTGGGCGCAACCAGTCAGTTTCTAAAAGAATTTCTATCGCCGCTTTTACCTTCACAGGTTTATCTAAGCCGGGAAGCTTAATTGTACGGTACAGGTCTCGCACATTCACCTGTTCCACCTTATTCTTAATGGTCCATTTTACCAAGGTTGCCGCATTCTTTTCCTCTTCCGGTAAGGCCGCATCACCGTAAGCCCTCTTTGCCATTGGTTTTAGGTATTCCTCAACCATCACCGTCGCGGCCTCAACGGCGGCATAGCTCACGGCAAAGTTTTCCTGTCGGGTTGTTGATGACAGCCATAGGTATTCAAAACAAAGAGCCAGCCTTAAGCACACGCCCGGCATTTTCCCCCACCAACTGGCGATAGCTCCTTCCGGTTGGTTGGCGCCGTGTTCTTTGCGCCAAGCCTGGAACAAGTCGGCAGCTTCATCCGTCAACGTCACAATGCCTTGTGTGAGTCCTCCTGAGCCGTCAGGAATCAAACTCAGGCCATTGAGCCACCTCAGGGCCGTTTCGGCTTCATGGGACTCAGGGACTCTCTGAGGGCGTTCTAGCGGCACTGGGTCAGGCCAGCAAAACAGGATACGCGCCGTTAGGCCGTCATCATCACCCGACAACAATAACGATTGCAGCTTGTCCGGCTGGATACCGCCAATGATCGATGCGGACAGGTTCGGCACCGTTACTGATTCGCCGCCATTGCGGGCGCGATCGATCACGTAAGGGCGACCGCCGTAGGCTTCCAACCAAAAGGCGCGGTCTCCGCCCTGCCCGCCTGAGTACCGATTGAAGCTTCCCAACCACCCGGCCAATTCATCACGGGTGATGAGCAAGCCTTTTGGTTGGCAGGCCAGCAACCGGGCCAGGGCTTCCGGCGTCGTGTCGGATGCCATGATGCGCGGGCGCTCTGGTTTTGTCGGTTCTTGTGCATTCTCGGGAAGGTGCGGAACGGGATAGCCGAGCTTCGTTGCTTCCTTAACCTGTTTTTCCCAATCTTGGCGTAGGCATTGCGAGGCCAGTAGCTCGGCTTCGTATTGGCGCAGTTCGTCCTTAACGGCGTGCGCGCCGTCCTGTTCAATCTTTCGCGCAATACCAAGCACGCTCTCCAGGGCCGGGCTTTTGCCGCTGGACGGACTGCCAACAAGGGCAACCCACAAAATAGGAGGTTCTGTCCATTCACCCCAAGGGTGGACAAACCGAGAGCAACCGATAAGCGCTGACAATAGTGACAATAGCGACATACCGACATAATCAACCGGGGCCGAACAGCCTTCGGCCTTCGCCAAGACCCACTTGCTCCAAAACGGGCCGAACAACTGGATCGGAAATTCCGGGGGCTTACGTCGGGGATTGAGGATCGACATATCCGGCTCCGGCCACTCTTCCGTTACGTTTACGGGAAACCCGGTTGGATGATGATCGCCCCCATTCCCGTTAACGGGATTTAGCCCGCTTGGCATTCCCGTTAACGTCAACGGGGTTTGGTTTAAAGGTTGGGCAAAGATATCAATGTGCGAGCGCTCCCCCGTATGGGGTACGTTTAAAGCAACGGTTTCTTTAAAGGGAAGGGCAGCATTGATGAGCTCAAGGACGTCGGTTGCTTTAAAGCCATCTTCGTTTAAAGCGTCCGCCGCGTCCCAGCCCTTAGCTAAGGTATGTATGTTACATAGCGGGTTTGCGGTTGAGTTTCCCTTAGCTAAGGGAAATTCTGATCCGGTTCCCTTAGCTAAGGGAACGACTGGAATTATAGCAATGGAGCGCGCCCCCGCCTTAGCTAAGCTAAGGGCGGCAGCATGGGCATACTTCTCCCCCGCCTCATCAAGATCGGGCCAGATGATTACGTCCCGATTCCTTAAGGGGGCGAAGTCAGTTTTGCCCACGCCATTGCATCCGCCAAAAGCCGTAGTGGCGAGAATACCAATTTCGTTTAAGGCATCGACGCACTTTTCTCCTTCCACCAATACGACCGGACCTTCGTAATTGGCTAAGGCATCCAAGCGATAAAGCGGTCGTGATGTCGGGGCGTGCCACTTCTGACAAAAGTGACAAAAGGGACGAAACTCCTTTTTCACCAAGGCTTGGTCAGGGCTTTTGTCACTATTGTCACTTTTGTCATAGCGATAGACCGTGACCAACGCGGCCCCGGCTTCGTCCGTATAAACGTATTGCTCAGACGGTTCGCCCAACTGCGGATGAGCCTTCGGAGCATCGTCCGGGGTTTGCGGTTTGGGGATGCGCTCAATGACCCGGCGTGCGGGTTCACAGATATGCTCAAAGTCGTTACGGGTTTTATGCTCAGTCATGACGCACCCCCAGATAGTCCGCGAGACGCTTAGCGGCTTCCCCTTGGCTTACACCTGTCAAATAAGCGGCAAGGCTGATCACGTCCCCGCCCCGGTCCCCCGTGGCGAAGTCGGACCATTTACCCGTATCGACATTGATGCAAAAAGAACCAGGCCGTTTGTCGGCGCGGATGGGATTGCGTGCAACCCATTCCCGCCCCTTCAACCGTCCGTCAGGAAGCCACTTCGACAACAAAGCGGAAAACTCCCGTAAGGCAATTTTATTGATGAGAGAGAAGTTTAAAAACCCGGGTTTTGGTTCCGGGAATATCCGGGAATATCCGGGAAATACTGAAGGGCCAGTTTCTTGAAATCCCCGGGTATTCCCGGAGGCCTCTGAGGTCCCCGGAGGTTGTCCCCCGGGGAACCCGAAATTCCTGGAAATCCCGGGGTTAAAACCCGTAACGGGTTTTGTGTTTTTTTCCGGCTTCATATCCCGGGAAATTTGTCCCGTGTTGTTCTTAATGAAATACGGCATATCAAACCTCCGAAGTCGAAGCGACCAGGAGGCCTTCGGCCCACTCAATCAAATCCCGGCGGCGATAACGGATCGAACGCCCTGAGACTTTAACGAACTTCGGCCCGCCACCACGCATTCGCCAATTTTGCAGAGCGCGAATGGTGTAGCCGAGAAAGTCCGCCGCCTTATGCTCATTGATCATGCGATCAAGGTAGTCAGCATCACGGGAAAGGTTTTCTGTAATGTGTTCAAACATGGGAGTAATCCTCCTTTGGAGAGGGAAGGAAGACTCCAAGTCACCATGACCGTGGCTCTCCTTCGCTCAATTGCGTTGGAGGAAAATTGAGCTCGTTTGAGAATCTAAAAAATCCGGCACGATATATTTTATTCGTTACGTTTATTTCGCATAAAACGTAACAATAATAATCATAGTTTTCTGATAGTTAGAGGTGCTTCAGCTAATCGTTACACTTCAATCCCGTCAATGTAACGATTAGGCTTGCTTTCGAGCCCCAGGGCTTTTCATTTCTCGAGTAGCTTCTGCGTCCCAGATTCGCTTAAAGGCGCGTTCTCCAAGATCTGGATACTCATCCTTGAGCATGTCCTTAAACTGATCGCGCTTCATTCGTCCGTCCCAAGCTTTAACCAGCTCTGTGAGTTTTATCTGGGCTCTTTGTTCCGTGGTTATTTGTGCATCGTCATGAGGGACTACGGGAATTACAGTTTCTAACCACTCTTCAAATTCTAATTTTCGAATTATACCGCTTGCCATTTGCTTGGATGACTCGCTGGAAGGCCAAAAAATAAGAGAATGCTCAAGGTCATACCCAAACCCTTCAGGCATTTCAGCCCATAGTTTAGGTTTAACGACAAATCCAAATAAGCACACGACTCTTAACTCGTCATTGCACAAGGCTTTTAGCAGTTTTCCTTCAGCTTTTTCAAAACGAACCCAAGCTTCATAGTTTGTTACTTGATAACTTTGAACATCCCCGACAGCATGTAACTGGTGATAATTATCGCTCATCTCTCTCCGAATGTTATCAATCTCATTATTGACCCTTCGGATTTCGTCTCGGCCTTCGACTTCTTTCTGTTCTTTGTACTTGGTCGAAAGTTGAAAAGCGAGTTGCTCAGCCTTCTCTTCCAAAGGTGCGCGTGCCTTTAAGATTGGAGCTGGATCAACTTCCCTATCTCGTAAAACTTCATAGCCCGCCCACTCAGGACCGTACAAACGCAGTCCTAAGAAATTGAATGCATCGAATAATGTGAAATCATCTTTCATTGACTCGACGTACACGAGACTTCTACCTATTACAAACTTTTAAAAGAGGCGTTATTACCTACTAGAAATGAGGGGCAACTTTGAAATACAAAGCAGCCTAATTTTGAAATTAGAAATATAAAACATGATGTTTACTTGTCTTCATGCTCTGTGCGCTTTATTTGCAGCTGTGCAATCATCAATAATATTCTTTAACTGCTCCCCTATAATGAAAGCAAGGTCAACCGGAACAGCATTCCCAATTTGACGCATAGCCTCAGACCATGCTCCGGACAACTGATACCCAGCAGGAAAACTTTGCAGTAATTTGGCTTCGTGTGTGGTGAAATATCTAATTGCACCATTTCCATATCGAATCATATTTTCACCTCCAGGAACTCCATGCACGCCTGCCTTTAGCGTTTTAGCAGGTAGATCAATAAAACTTCCGGTATGTCCTGGGTATGATCGCGCACCATTTTTATAAATATGGTCGGCAATAGCATGATCTGTCTGTGGGTCAGGAAGATGAGATAGTGCATCCCTGACAGTTTTCCACGGTTGAATAGCGTCAGAAAAAAGTGGGAACTGTTCCCATTCTACAACGTCGCTAAATTGATCAAGGTATGTTTGGTCAGGACTGATCCCATGCCTATCCCAATATTCACCCGTCTGTTTTTGTTCGTAAATAAGGCGGTTTTTTGAATGTGTCTCCTTTGGGAAGTCCCATTGAACTTCCAGGTCAGAACGAATTCCGACGATAAAAACACGCTCTCTTGTTTGGGGAATACCATAATTGGCGGCATTTAGAAGTCTATAACTAACATCATAATGAAGCCCCTTGGAGTTAGCCGTCCTTAAAACTTCAAGATGTTCACGCCAATCCTGTTCACCATCCTTTATACATTCTGGGAGGCTTAGCCGCTTTAATATGTATTCCAGATATTCTGAAAAAGTTCCCCGGAGCAACCCCTTAACGTTCTCAAAAATAAAAGCCTTGGGCTTAAGTTCTTTAATAGCGTTTATTGCATACGGAAACATATCCCGCTCATCAGCATTCGCTTTATGCTTTCCTGCAAGGGAAAAGGGTTGGCACGGCGGGCCTCCAGCAACGAGATCAACATGATGGACGCTCCCAAAATCAAAGTCTCGAACATCCCCTTCAAATACTAGATCATCATCAAAATTTAACCTGAGAGAGTTACAGGCATGGTGATTGAACTCAACAAACTTTGAGTGCTCAAAACCACTCAGAGACAAACCTTGAGCAAGCCCACCAGCACCAGAAAATAATTCAAGTGATTTCATCTTAATTCAAACCCTCTAGGTGAGATGCAATGTTTGAAAGTATCGCCGCTTCATCATTTGGAGCTCCCAGACACTTTTCGGCCCACTCTCTGCCTGGGTGTATAACATCCCAATCTGACTTAGCCTGGTTAAACCTTCCCGCTCCAGGGGTATGGTTCCCAAAACCATCAACCGCTGAGTTCCACAGTGGTTTAAATATTTTAATTAATGCTGCTTCAATTGTTCCGATCATGTCAGAACCATCACCTTCAAAGATTACAAATCGACATGAAAAATCGTTAGATGAAAGACCCGCTCCGACATCAATGTTACGTGTATGTTCTCGCAACCTTGAATGTAGCTCATATGTCAGACTATCCGGTGCATCGGAAACCCTTGCCTGGCGCCACCCACGAGGCACAGCCTTACCTATATATATCGGATGACCATATTGAAGGCGGTTTAACTCTGAATATTTGGCATATATCTCAAGGGGACCTGTGTAGTATAGCGCATACACACCAGAACCTGCGAAACGCTCGGGCGGAGGTAGCGTGTGAACTGGGGTGCCGTTGAAAAACCGAACAGCGTCTTTCAACAACTCTACAAACGCACTGTTTTTGTATATATGTTCATTTCTATCAAAGGGATTGCTAGGCATTTACGTTCCAAAAATCAAAGATTCGCTATTTTTTAAAAGCATATCGAAAGTTGCCTAGTTTTTCTACGGCGCTTGCCACTTGGTCATAAACAGAGATTTGATTGAGTTTAGGTTTGAGTCTACTTAGAGGATGAATGCAGACGTATTCTCAAGCAATGTATGCGCTGCTTTTCTCCCCCGCTTGCTTCCGCACCGCTTCCACGCAAACAAAAACGGCTTAGCCATTTCTGGCTAAGCCGTTGATATTATTGGTTGCGGGGGTTGGATTTGAACCAACGACCTTCAGGTTATGAGCCTGACGAGCTACCGGGCTGCTCCACCCCGCGTCAATTTTGTAGTCCGGACTGAGCCCGGGAGCTTTTTTTGTTCTGTGCGGCGTTGCCGTGACCTAATTATTTGGTGCGGCGTTGCCGTCACGGGCGGGCTGCTCCCCCCCCCCCGCGATCATTGAGTGCGTTCTTTTTAAAAGCAAAACCCGCCCCGCACGATATTGGGACGGGGGCTTTTTGGGATTGTGTTTC
>Ga0316204_10001107_pt1 | contig 79299 bp, 66 predicted proteins | sample 6monrhotite_MG_2_FD_205661 | JGI IMG/M metagenome (GOLD analysis project Ga0316204, IMG submission 205661) | Microbial mat bacterial communities from mineral coupon in-situ incubated in ocean water Damariscotta River, Maine, United States -... | ecosystem: Environmental > Aquatic > Marine >... | reverse complement strand
TGCAGGAAAAGATCCGACATGCACCGCGAGGGCAGGGGCACCCTGTCCCTCAGGGCCCCTGGCCGATCCAAGAGGCTCCAGACTCCGCGACTTCCTTCTTCCAGATCGGCACGTCGTCCTTGAGCCGCTCGATGGCAGCTCGGCACGCCTCGAACGCCTCTGTGCGGTGCGGGGCGCTGGCGGCGATGACCACGGCGGTCTCGGAGATGCTCAAGACCCCGATGCGGTGGTGAATGGCGACCTTGGCGCCCTCAACTTCGGCCTCGATGCCGTCGGCGATCTGCGTCATGACGGCGGTGGCCATCGGCGCGTAGGCCTCGTACTCCAGTCTCTCGATGGTCTCGCCACGGGAGTGCCGACGCACGTTCCCGGTGAATGTGGCGATACCGCCCGCACCCGGGTGCTCCACGGACTCGATCACGTCGGTCAGCCGCAGAGGCGATCCGGTCAACAAGATCCGCGGCGGTCCGTCGTGACCCCCGCTGACAGGTGGGATCAGCGCGACTTCGCTCGCGCCGTGCACGGGCTCGTCCGGTTCGGCGAACGCCTGGTCGATCGCGACCCGGCACCCGGTCGTCCGCCCCCGCAGTCCGGGGATCTGCTCCTCGACGACGCGCAGAAGCTCACCGACGGAACAGCCCTCGGAGATCTCCACGGTGACCGTTTCCGAGCGGGCAGCCTCTCGCAGCCCGGCGAACAGGAGGATGGTCAGCGTGGCCATGAGGGGGCCCTCAGGCTGGTGCGTGGGAGATCAGGGGACACAAACACAGCACTGAAGAGACTCGCACAGCGCCACAATCGAAAGAACCTCGCCACTTTTCGCGGATCGTGAGGCGCCGCGCGAATGCGGTCCACAATTTCGAACGGCCCGGGGCTCGGATCTAGACTTGGCGCACGCAACGGCGATGGCCGGCTGGGGCCCTGAACTGCAGGCCCACCGTGCGGCGCTTTTCACCTCGCCTTCGCGATCTCGTACGCCATGATTCAAACTGCGCAAGGCCCCGCTACGGCCGCCCGCCGTGACGCCCGCTCGCCGATGAGCTCCTCCAAGCCCCGATCCCCGCGCTCCCGCGCTCGTGCCGCAAAACAGGTGCGGGGGGACGCGACGCGACCGGAGCCGGCCGCAGAGGACCTCGTCCCCGATCCGGAGCTCGGCGCGGAGGACTTCCTCGACTTCGATCCGCCCGCCGAGGCTCCGGACAGTGGGTGGTCGATCCTCACGGCTGCTGAGCAGGAGGATCGCCGAACCGCGCTCCAGTCTCGGCTGGGCGCCTACCTACGCTCCGGAGCAGCGCGTGTTGTCCTCACCGACAACCTCTACTCCATGGTCACGATCAAGCGCGGCGATGGTGTGTCGACGTTCCGTGTGCACCACATGTTCTCCGCTGCGCCGGCGAAGGTGATCCGGGCGCTCGCGCAATACGCCGATTCGCAGTCTCGCGACGCAGCCACGCTCCTGCGGGACTTCATCGACGCCCACGAGGACCAGGTCCGCGAGCGCGATGCTCCGCGTCCGATTACGGTCGACGTGGAGGGGCGGCATCACAACCTCCAAGAGCTCTTCGACCGGATCAACACCGCCTACTTCAACGGGTCGATCGAGGCCCGGATCACGTGGGGCCCCCGCACCAAGCGGAAGAAGTCTCGCGACTCGATCAAGCTGGGCAGCTACACCGTCGAAGACGCGCTGATCCGGATCCATCCGGTGCTCGACGCGGCGGATGTGCCGGCCTTCTTCCTCGAGTGGATCGTCTATCACGAGATGTTGCACGAGGTTCACGACATGCCGGTCGTGGACGGCCGGCGCGTCTATCACACCGCCGAGTTCCGACGCGCCGAAGCGCAGTTCGAGCGGTACGCCGAGGCCGTGATGTGGGAACGCACGCACTTGTTCAAGCTCCTCGAGCGCTGATGCGAACGAGCGCGCGCATCCCAGCGCGCTGGGGCCCGAGCACCCATCTGTCGCTTTGAGCCGCGCAATAGGCTGCACACCCGAGGTCTTCGGGCTGCCGGGCTGCGCGCTGGCGTGACCTCTGGCCTTTGACCGCGGGCGTGCACGTTGTTATGGCCGCAACTGCGAGTTGACTCGGGAATTCGGCAGTGCAGCGCTTCAAGATCATCGGTACCGGAAGCTTCCTCCCCGACAACGTCGTGACCAACGACGAACTCGCGAAGACGGTCGACACGTCTGACGAGTGGATTCGAGAGCGGACCGGCATCGGTGCCCGTCGTTATGCTCTCGAGGGGGCAACCTCTGACCTCGCAGCCGAGGCGGTCCGCCGAGCCTGCGATGACGCGGGCATGGCTGCAAGCGAGCTCGACGCCCTGATCGTGGGCACGTGCACGCCGGACACGTTGTTCCCGTCGACCGCGTGTTGGGCCCAGGGCAAGCTCGGGATCCAGGGCATGCCGGCCTTCGATGTCATGGCCGCGTGCACCAGCTGGATGTACGGGATCAAGGTCGCGGCCGACATGATCGCCGGCAACCCCTCGCTCAAGATCGCGGTGTGCGGGGCGGAGACGTTCAGCCGGATCCTCGACTTCGAGGATCGCCGCACCTGCGTCCTGTTCGGCGACGGTGCGGGAGCGACGATTCTGACCGGGACCCAAGAAGACACCGGTTTGCTCGCGTCCAACTGGGGTTCGGACGGCAACCTGGCCTCGATCCTCGGAGTCCCTGGGGGCGGTTCAGCCAAGCCGTCGACCCACGCCACCGTCGATGCGCGCGAGCACTTCGTCTACATGGAGGGCGGCCAGGTGTTCAAACACGCCGTCACGGCGATGAGTTCTGGCGTGCTCGAGGCGCTCGCCGACGCGAACCTCACCGCGGACGACGTCGATGTGTTGCTTCCGCACCAAGCGAACAAGCGCATCATGAACGCGTGCTTGGACCGGACGCACATTGACGAGTCCCGCGTGTTCTCGGTGATCGAGAAGTACGGGAACATCTCGGCAGCCTCGATCCCCGTCGCGCTCGACGAAGCCCGTAAGGCTGGAGCCTTGGTCGACGGGCACAAGTTGGCCGTCACTGCGTTCGGCGGCGGCCTCACGTGGGGCTCCGGCGTCATCCAGATGTAGCCTTGGTAGGCTGCGGGTCGTGACCCGATTTGCTTCTCGCCTGGGCGCCCTTGGACTCGTGGCTGCACTCGGCTGTGCGACGCAGGAGCCCGAGGACGCAACCTCGACCGCCGCGTCCTCGGTTGGCATGAGCACCGGCTCGAGTGGCTCCGAGGACACGAGCTCGACCGGCGATGCTTCGTCCGGGTCGGACACGGAGTCTTCCAGTGGTGGGTCCGGTGGGCTCGTCGTCGACTACGAGACCGACGTGCAGCCGGTCTGGAACGGGAGCTGTACCTGTCACCTCATGGGCGGCAGCGGGACCATGACGGCGCCGTTTCTGACCCTCAACCCCGGGATGTCGATCGCACAACTGGTCGGCGTGCCATCCGAGCAATCTGGGCTGAATCGCATCGAGGCCGGTTCGACCGATGAGAGCTACTTGTGGCTGAAGCTGACCGGCGCTCATGCAGCCGTCGGCGAGGGCGATCCTATGCCGCCCACGGGCACGCTCGACGACGGTCAGCTTGCGATCGTCGAAGCATGGATCCTGGGCGGCGCTGCGCCGTAGCGCCGTCTCAGTGCGGGTGGCTGGCGGCGTAGGCCAGCGTCGTCCATCGACTGCCTTCCGCGGACAGACGCAGGGCGTGGCCGATGGAGAGCCAGCCCATGACGCACGGGGACTGAGCCCGCAGGGTGCCAAGCGTCAGCGAGTGCTGTTCGTCCTCTTGAAGCGTGATGATCGCCACCTGGGTGACGCCGAGGGCTTGCGCCTTCACGAGGGCGGGCTCGTAGACATGGGCCTGGGCGCGGCGGTCGACGGCTGCGACGAGGATCGGCGTTCGGTCGTCTTCGGGGAGCTCGTTCCAAGTCGACAACGACGCGGCGGCTGACCCCGCGTCGCCGAGCTCCACCGGCAACACGCGGTGCCTCGAGGCGTTGACGGGAACCTCGGCGCAGTGAGACGCGATCGGAAGTTGCAACGTGGGGTCGAGGACTGGTGGGAGGGCGCGCTGTGCTGCCGGCCGTCGCCACGCTCCTTCACCGCGCTCGAGAGATGCCATCGGCCCACGCGCCAGGTCTTCGCTCGCAAAACGGCTGGTCGACCACGCCGCGAGTCCAACGAGCAGCAGTGCCTGCGAGAGCTGAAGGGTTCGAGAGCTGACGACATTGCCCCTGGATGCAGCGTGCATGACGACCGGCGTCGCGGCCATGAGCCCCACCGCGGCGATCCCCGCGACCGCCCACTTCGAGGCTTCCAAGATGTGCCACGTGCCCCACATGGCTTCGGACGGGTCGTGGTCGATCATCGTGTCGGCCATCCATAGGACTCCTCCACACCCGGCGAGGACGGGCAAACTCAAAGCCACCGTGCCGACCACGGAGGCGACCACCGCGGACCCCTCGCGCGACGGATCGAAGCGCCAGGCTGCAATCCACGAGACCGGGACGAGCGTTGCGACACACAGCGCCGCCCATCGCTGGAGCGAAGCGGCCGCATCCATCGCGACCGACGGATCGAGCGGGGCGAGGCTGACCCGACGCCACCCGTCATCCGTCGGCGCGAACGTGGCGTCCAAGACGGTGTGAGTGATGCCCCATTGGCCGAGCGCAGCGAGAGCGACGACGCCCCCAGCTGTGACGAGCGCGACCAAGGGATGGCCGAGCACCCGCGGCCAGCCCGCGCGACCTCTCGCCGTGTAGAGCAGGCCCGTGCCACTGGAGGCGATGGCCGCGGCGGTCAGCAGGAGGCACAGCGTCTCGAGGGTGCCGAGCAGGAGCGTGAAATCGGTCGGGTCCATCGATCAGCGCTCCACCAGGTAGGGAAGGAAAAGGTCGAAACCGGTCCACTCGAGCGCCGCGGTTGCCGCCAGCGCGAGTCCACATCCGGCGAACCACAGGGCCTTGAGGTTTCGCATCGCACCACTACGGACACGGCCGCGCGCAGCTTTGTTCGCCGCCGGCTTTCGTGCCCGGGCTCACGGCTGCTCACAGCGGTGGACAATCGGAGAGCCGCTGGTAATGTTCGCCGTCATGCCCGCCCGGTACATTGTTCGCGCGACCACCGAGTTCTCGGCGGCCCACGTGCTGTACGGCTACGCAGGCGCGTGCAACCGAGTCCACGGCCACAACTTCAAGGTTGAACTCGAGGTCGAAGCGCGCGCGGTTGACGACATCGGGATGGCGATCGACTTCACGGTTCTCGAGTCGATCGCCGCGTCCATCGCGCAGGACCTGGACCACCAGCTCCTCAATGAGATCCCTCCGTTCAACGAGGTCAACCCGACGGCCGAGAACCTTGGGGCGTACTTCTGGACGCGGACATCCCGGGCGCTCGCGGAGCGAGCCGGAACCGACCCACAGACCCCAGAGGCTGCCCGTGGGGTGCGGCTTCGGGCGGTGACGGTTCGCGAGAACGACCGGACGTCGGTGACCTATACAGAGCTGGCCGACGGTGCTTGACATGCGCCTGGCGTTGGTCCAACTTCGCCGCCCCTGGAGCGACTGCTATGGCGAAAATCTGCATGGTGACCGGTAAGAAGCCCCTCACGGGGATGAATGTTTCGCACTCGCACGTCCGCACCAAGCGGCGGCTGCTGCCGAACTTGCACTCCAAGCGTTACTGGGTCTCTGAAGAGAATCGGTTCGTCCGTTTGCGGCTCTCCGCCGCCGGAATGCGTCTCATCGACAAGCTCGGGATCGACGTCGTCCTCAAGGACGTCCGGACCCGCGGCTACAAAGTCTGAGGGGCACCGCTTCGGACGGCTTCGGCCCTCCGAACTCGCCATCTCGAGGGCACTTCGCTTCTGCGGAGCGCCCTCTTTGCCTTGGTTTCCGGCGGGTTTCCGGAGGGTCTATTCGGGCTCGTAGACGAGCGCGCCCGTGAAGTCGTCGAACCACGCCGAGCAGTTGTCGTTCCCGATCAGCGCGTCGTTGCGATCGCAGCTGAGCCGGATACGAATCCGACGGGTCGCGACGGGGATCAGGGCGTTGAAGTTGGTCGACTCCCAGCCGTCATGGGTCATCCCGTCGCGGCTGTCCCCGCCCAGCGCCGTGCCGGTGTCGTCGAGGAAGGTGAACGAAATCTCGTGCGGGTCGTCTTCCCAAAAGTCGTTGTTCGCCCGACTCCACCCAGAGAGGCGGAAGCGCAGACTGAGGTCGTCGATCGAGGTGGACCACGGAGTCAGGACCAGGTCTTGCGTGATCTCAGGGTTCTCGGATCCACCTCCGAAGAAGGAGAGCGAGCCGGCTCCATGATTGTGCTGAGTCGTCGTGTGGAATGAGGAGTCCACCGCGTCCCAACCACTGAGGATCGCCCCTTCGGGGTCCGACTCTGCGTCGGGGTTCTCGATGAGGTTCGGGCCCTCTCCGGTCGCGGTGAAGTCCAGCAAGACCGATGCGGTGCCCTTGCCCACGTCGTCGTCGAAGTGGACTGCGAGCGCCCCGGAGGCGTAGCCGGGCTGCCCGGCTCCAACGACCAACGTCACCGTGCAGGTGGCTGCGGGCGGGATGCTCCCCTGACAGGTTGCATCGGTCCCCGGAAACGCGTCCCCGGCCCACTGGAGCGGTGATGGTGGCTCGTCCGCGCTCAGGACGGAGGCGGCGGCGTCCCCCTGATTGGTCAGCTGAAGTGTGAGAACCGTGGGGCCGGCGAGCGCATGGACGCCGAGGTCGACCGGTCCCTCTTGTACGAACACGAGGTCGGCGCGGGGCGGGTTGCCCTCGGACGGACCGATGGCCGTCGTCGCTTCGTCCGCGCCCTCGGAGGTGATGTCAGCTGAGCCGCTGCCGCTCTGGCTGCCGATGCTGGTGCCGCTGGTCTTGGCGCCTGGGCCGTCCGTCGTCGCGGAATTCCCCGCGGTGGACGTCGAGGCGTCCGTGTCCTCAAGCATCCCCGCGTTGCTCGCCGAGTCCGTTTCGAAGATGCACGCAGACAGCAGGCAAAGCCCTACGATTCCGCTTTGGCGCGCCCTCGTCACGGCGCGATCATATCAGACAGACTCGCGGCGGGCCTGTGTCGCGCGCGGGTCTGCCGCGACGGTCAAGCGTCGGGCGAGACGGGGACGGTGTCCGCAACCCGGGAGAGCGACCGCTCCATTTTTTCGTTGGCCCCACACAGCGCCCAGGCCCAACCGTTCTCGCCCAGGCGAGGGTCGAGTTGTTCGCCCATCCACGCGGTGAGTGGCTCGGGCTGTAGGGAAAGCATCGCGGTGGCGTCCGCCGCGAGGGCGCGCGGGATGTCGGATTCTGTGTCTGCGAGATCCATCGCTTCACTCCACAGCGCGGTCCAGTCCTCTCCCTCGAGGCTGGCCTGGACCACGCGAGCGCCGAGCCACAACTGCGCGGCGGTGAACAGTCGCTGCGACGGCGCGCGTGTCTTGCCGCCGCCCGCGAGTGCCTCGACGAGTCCCTGCGCACGAGCCTCGATGCTCTTCTCGCTGACCGCGGTGCTGATGGTGAACACCGAGGTGGGCCCCGCGATGGCGAGCCGAGCATCTTGTGTCTCGGCGAGCAGGCGCTGGGCGAGCCGGGCGCTCGCACGCGCTTGCACGGAGGGTGTCTCCAGTCGGCAGGCCATCACCAGCTTGCCACCGCCGCCACCCCCCTCGGTGGGCAGCAACAGCGGAGCGCCATCATCGGTCATCAAGTGTTGTGGATCCTTGCTGGGCGGTGGTGCCCACCGAAGCCGCGCCAAGCTCGACTCGGGGGCGTCGCGACGACCCTCTCCAGTCCAGCCCGCGAAGCCGGCGAGAAGCTCGGGGAGCTCTTCGGGGGCCTGCGGCGCGTGGATCACCATGACGCATCGTCGGGGGTCGAGCAGTTGCGTCCATGCGGCGCTGAGACGCTCGCCGGTCTGTGCCTCTGCGCGGCTTGGGTCGACCCGCTGGGAGTCGAGGGAGACCCCGAACAGCGAAGCAACCGCCGCGGCCGTCGCAATCTCGAGCGTGGTCCGTGCTTCGCCATCCCGCGTCGCACGGGCACGGGCTTGGAGCAGGGATGCGGGCAAGCCGCGGTTGCTCTTGAGTCCGCGGGTGAGCGGTCGCGCGAGGGCGGCGGTGAGACGCGGAAGGTCCGCAGAGGGTCCGGAGACCGAGAGCTCGAGCCGTCCTGGGCGCCGGGTTTGTCGGAGGCGGGCCGGGACCCGACCCATGCCGCGCCGGACGGAGTGGCGGAGCGCGCCTCCGACCGAGCGGACGGCGAGCGCAGGCAGCGGCTGGCCGTCGTGATGGTCCGGCATCATCAAGCGGACATGAGCCGCGCGGGCGCCAGGATCGCGTAGCCAGTACGTGAGCAGGCCGGAGTCGAGGGTCGCGCGCGCGGGCGCTGGCCACGGAGGCGCGAGCTTGCCGAGTGCCTCAGTGTGTTCGGGCACCGGTGCCTCGTCCCAGATCTCAGGGACGACGGGGTCCTTGTTTCGCTTGCAGGCGGCCACGAGTGCGGCGATGCCGGCGAGCAGCGCACGTCGTTGTGGGTTCATTTGCGAACCTCCTGTGCGGCAGCGTCTTCCGGGGGCTTGGCTGGGGGAGGGCTACCCCCGGCTGCGGGGGTGGTGCCGGGTGCCACCACGCGGACCGCTCGCTCCAGCGGGAAGACGGTCGTCACGTCCGGGGGTGTTCCGCCGAGTGCGGCGAGGCCGGTTGTGACCTCAATGGAGGCTTGCATCGAGTCTGGAGCGGCCGCAGCGAGCCTCCGTGCGAGCCCCAGGGGGGTGCCGTTCTCGGAGGTCAGCATCTGTTGGAGACGACGACGCGGGCCTCGCAGCACGCGGCCGCCCTTGCCCGTCAACCGTTCCAGTCGCGCCTCGAGCAGCGCGCTCGGGTCGCCGGGTGTGCGGACTCGGATGGTGAGGGTGGGTCTTCGAGGGTCGTCATCGAAGGCGCAGCGGACTCGGTTGGGCTTGGGCTCGCCCTTCCCGCGACGCTGCCGACTGACGGTCTCGCACCACGCGTCCGCCCACAGACGAGCCGCTGGATCGCCCGGCACGGCCCACACGAAGGTGTTCCCCGGAGCCTTGGCCTGCTCGAGGATCCGCCCGCTGGGAGCAACGTCTCGTGCTTGCACGCGACGGGGGCGTTCGGGAAGGTCGCGCATCGCAGCCTCGACCTTGGCAAAAGTGTCCTCGAGGGGCAGGGGGGCGACGACGACGAGCGTCGCGAACTCGTAGCGCGCCCGGCTGGCGAGCTCGGTTTGAATCCTCGCCACATCGAGCTTTCCGAGTGCGTCGGGGACACCGCGGGGGTTGTGAGCCAGTCCCGGCGCACCGTGGGCGAGGGCCGTCGCTGGCCACGATGCGGTCCGCCGACGAGCCGTGTCGCGCCGGGCGGAGATGAGCGTCTCTTTCCAGAGGCTCTCCGTGACCGTCGGGGCCCGGAATCGCCCTGCTTCGGCGGCGATGAGTTCGTCGAGCAGCGTCATCGGAACCAGCGACTCGAAGCGTGTCTGGGCCGGCCCCGTGGCGAGAAATGCGATGCCGCCGGCGTCCTGGATCATGCTCTGGATACCACCGGGCGCGGTGCCCCGGTTGCCCATCAACAGTTGGTACGCGAGGGCGTGGTGCAACCCGGGGAGGTCTTCGGGGTCGTCTTCACTCCCGTGCTCGAGGGTGAGGATGACGGATGCAACGGGGAGAGAATCGTCGCGGGCAATCAGCACTCGCGCGCCGCACGGAAGGGTGCGGTCGAGCAAGTCGACGTCCACGCTCGGGGCCGGCGCGGCAGGCTCTGGCTCGGAGGGCACCGACTCTGCGGCGTCTGCCGGGTTGGGGGGCGCAGGATCGAGCGCGGCGGGCTCGCCCTCCGGGGCCGGCTGGGCGTGCGCAGCTGCACCTCCCAGGGCGATCGCGGCTGCCAGTCCGAGGGCGAGGGCTTTCATGCGGGGCCGAACACCTCGGCCCCGGGATAACGAGCGCTGGACCCAAGTGCTTCGGCAATGCGCAGCAGCTGGTTGTATTTCTCGGTGCGGTCCGATCGCGAGGCACTCCCCGTCTTGATCTGACCCGACTCGAGCGCCACCGCCAGGTCCGCGATGAAGTCGTCACCGGTCTCGCCGCTGCGGTGCGAGACCACGGATGCGTACCCGGCCCGATGCGCCATGCGGACGGCGGTCTGAGTTTCCGTGAGTGTGCCGATCTGGTTGACCTTCACCAGCAGAGCGTTGGCGACGCCCATGTCGATGCCGCGCTGAAGTCGCTCGGGGTTCGTGACGAACAGGTCGTCTCCGACCAGCTGGACCTTGGCGCCGAGTTTGTCGGTCAGGAGCTTCCACCCGTCCCAGTCCTCTTCGTCCATCCCATCCTCGATCGAAACGAGCGGGTACTTGCCCGCGAGGTCGACGTAGAGGTCGGTCAAGCCGCCGGAGTCGAGCTCCCGTCCACCCTCACCGTCGAGCGTGTAGACCTTCTTGGTCTTGTCGTAGAACTCGGACGCGGCGACGTCGAGCGCGAGGGAGATTTGCTCGCCGGGCTTGTAGCCGGCCTTCTCGATGGCCTGGGTCAGCAGGGCGAGGGCCTCTGCGTTGCTGGCGAGGTTCGGCGCGAAACCGCCCTCGTCGCCCACAGAAGTGGCCTTGCCGGCCTCGTGGAGCAGCTTCTTGAGCACATGGAACGTCTCGACCCCCGCGCGCAGGGCATCGGAGAAGTTGTCGAAGCCGTGGGGAACCAGCATGGACTCCTGGAAATCCATGTTGTTGTCCGCGTGCGCACCTCCGTTGACGACGTTCATCAACGGAACGGGAAGTGTCCGCGCAAGCGTCCCGCCGATGTAGCGGAACAGGGGCAGACCCACGTCGGCTGCGGCCGCACGTGCCGCGGCGAGTGAGACGCCCAGCAGCGCGTTCGCCCCAAAGGTCTTCTTGTTGGGGGTGCCGTCGGCGGTGAGCATCGCTTCGTCGATGCCGACTTGGTCCGTCGAGTCGAAGCCGACGACGACGTCGCTGAGCGAGTCGATCACGTTGGCGACAGCCTGCGACACACCCTTGCCCGCGAAGCGCGAGGTGTCTCCGTCACGCATCTCGTGGGCCTCGAACTCGCCCGTGCTGGCGCCCGAGGGCACTGCGGCACGGCCGACGTTGCCCACCTCCGTCACAATCTCGACTTCGAGGGTTGGGTTTCCACGGGAATCGAGGATTTCGCGAGCGTGAACGTCGACGATGGTGCTCATCGACGAGGACACTACCCCTGCGTGCGCCGCGGCTCAATGCGGGGCGCACCGGCTGTTGACGCCGCCTCGGACGGCCCCGTACGGTGCAAACCATGCGCGAGGTCGTCATCGGCTTGCTCGGGGCCGGCAACGTGGGGGGCGGCGTAGCGCGCATCCTGCAGGAAAACCAGGCCGACATTGAACGGCGCCTCGGCGCCTCGGTCCGGGTCAAGAAGATCCTCGTTCGGGACCTGGAGCGAACGCGGGACGCCACGATGCCGCGTGCCCTGCTGACGACGGATCCCCGCGAGGTCCTCGAGGATCCCGAGATTCGGATCGTCGTGGAGCTGATGGGGGGCATCGAGCCGGCCCTCACGATGATTCTCGAGGCGCTCTCCCGCAGCAAACACGTGGTGACCGCCAACAAGGCGCTGATGGCCACCCACGGGAAGGTGCTCTTTGCCGAGGCGCAGCGGCGCGGGGTCGCGATCAACTTCGAGGCCGCGGTCGCGGGCGGCATCCCGATCCTGCGGGCGCTGCGTGAGGGCCTCGCCAGCGACCGCATCGAGCGCATCACCGGCATCGTCAACGGCACCTGCAACTACATTCTCGACGCGATGACTCGCACCGGGGCAGCGTATGCCGACGCCTTGAAGGATGCGCAGGCGGCCGGGTTTGCGGAAGCGGATCCCACTCTCGACGTGGGCGGGGGCGATGCGGCTCAAAAACTGAGTCTGCTGACGCTGCTGGCGTTCGGCCTTCGAGTCGATCCGGCTGAGATCGCAACCGAGGGCATCACCCGAGTGCGATCATTCGACATCGCGGCCGCCGATGCGCTCGGCTACGTGTTCAAGAGCCTGGCCGAAGCACGCCAGACTCCCGAGGGCCCGGCGCTGTCGGTCCATCCGATGTTGGTGCCCAAGGAGCACATCCTCGCGACCGTGCGTGGGTCGTACAACGCCGTGCTCGTCGAGTCCCGCGCGATGGGGCGCAGCCTGTATCACGGCCGCGGCGCGGGACCGATGCCCACTGGTATGGCGGTGGTCTCGGACATCATCGAGCTGTGCCGGCACATCTTCGCGTTCGATGCCGGCCGGCCCCCGCCCGAAGCGTTCAGCACCATCGTCGAGGCCGTGCCCCGGCCGAGCTTGGACGAAGCCCACGAGAACTACCTCTGCGTGCACGTCACCAACGTGCCCGGCATCTTGGGGCGCGTCGCGTCGTGCCTGGGCCGTCACGGGGTGAGCGTGAAACGCCTGGAGCAGGACCTCCGCGGCGCGGGAGAGGCGGTCGACATGGTGGTGGTCACCGAGCGCGTGCCCGAAGCCCGGGTTCGAGCGGCGATCGCCGAGATCGATGGGTTCGACGACGTCACGGAGCCGACCCACCGATTCCGGATCCGCGAACCCGACACCATCGAGTGAGCCCCATGGCCAAGCCCAAACGCCTCTGTCCAGACCTCGTGGCCGAGATGACGATCGTGGCGACCCCGCGCGTCCTCTTCGCGGACACGGACAAGATGGGCATCGTCTATCACGCGTCCTACCTGCGCTATCTGGAGATGGCGCGGGTCGAGTTCATCCGGCAGACCGGCTCGCCGTACACCGAACTCGAAGAGCTTGGCTTTGGGTTGCCGGTGTCCGAACTCGCGCTGCACTATCACGCGCCCGGGCTGTACGACGATCGCATGAGCCTGCAGGTGGCGCTGAGCCTGGTGAGCCCGGTTCGGGTGCACTTCGACTACCGCGTGCGAGTGCTGGCCGGCGACCGGCGCGGTCTCGAGCGCGACCTCGACCTGCTCACGGCGCAGACTCGCCACGCGTGTGTGCGAGCACGGGACGGGCGTCCGCAACCGCTCCCGGACCGCTTCTACGAGCTGTTGAGCTCCCGTGTGACATCGCGGTGAGCGGGGGCACCTTCCCGGCCGGACCGCTTTCCTGTTACAAGGCGCCATCGTCGCTGGAGTTTTCTGATGGATCGTACCCTCGTTCTCGAATTCGTCCGTGTCACTGAAGCCGCTGCAATCGCGTGCTCCCACCTCGTCGGTCGTGGCCAAAAAGACGCCGCCGACGCGCGTGCCGTCCAGGCCATGCGCCAAGCGTTCGATCGCGTGTCGGTGCGTGGCACCGTGGTGATCGGCGAGGGCGAGCGGGATGAGGCACCCATGCTCTACATCGGCGAGCAGGTCGGTCCCAAGGACGACACCCTGCCCGAGGTCGACATCGCCGTGGACCCGCTCGAAGGCACCAACCTGTGTGCCGAAGGTGCTCCGGGGGCGCTGGCGGTTCTCGCCGTCGCTCAGCGTGGTGGATTGCTCAACGCACCCGACACGTACATGGAGAAGATCGCGACGGGGCCCTTGGGTCACGGTGTGGTGTCCCTCAAGAAATCGCCCACCGAGAACGTGCGGGCGCTGGCTGAAGCCAAGGGCTGCAAGGTCAGCGAGATCTCGGTCGTCGTGCTCGAGCGTGACCGCCACGAAGCGCTCATCGCCGAGCTTCGTGGCGCCGGAGCCCGCGTGTTTCTCATCTCGGACGGTGACGTCGCCCCCGCGGTCGCCACCTGCATGCCTGAGAGCTCCATCGACATGGTCTACGGCACCGGAGGCGCGCCCGAGGGCGTCTTGGCTGCGGCCGCACTCAAGTGCATGGGCGGTTGTTTTCACGGCCGGCTCCGCTTCCGCAATGACGGCGAGCGCGAGCGCGCGATCAAGATGGGTATGAAGGACCCGGACGCCTACCTGGAGATGTCCGACCTGGTCCGTGGCGAGGTCATCTTCTGCGCCACCGGCGTGACCTCAGGCCCGATGCTCAAGGGTGTTCGCCGGATCGGAGACCGCCTGCACCTGCAGACGCTCTCGATGCGCTCCTCGACCGGGACCATCCGTACCGTCGACTCGGTCGTCAGCGCAGCTCGCTTCTCCGAGCTGTACGCCGGGTAGAGCCTCACGCCTGAGGCCCGCGCCGGGCTTCTGCGCGACCCCCTTCGGGGGGGCGGTACTACGGCCAGCTGTCGTCTTCGAGTTCGACGCCGAGTCCGTCCACCATTCGGTTGACGTACGCGAAGTACGACACGACTTGGTTGACGTCGAGGAGCTCCGCGTCGCTCATGCCCGCATCTCGCATGGGCTGTAGATGGGCGCGGGTCATCTCGGCCGGCTTGTGGGTGAGCGCCATGGCGTAGTCGAGCATGGCGCGCTCTCTGGACGTCGCCGCCTCGGGGTACGGGCCCTCGCCGCGTCCGTAGCGTTCAACCGCGTCCATGGTCTCGGTCGCGTTTTCCCGAAGCGTTCGCGCCAGACCGGCGCGGTGATGCCTCACTCAATAGTGGCAGGCGTTGGCCGCCGAAACCGCGACCGCGAGCATCTCCCGTTCTCGGCGGGACAGGCCCCCAGGGGCGTGCATCACGGCACCGTAGAGCTTGAGATGCCCCTCCAATGTGGCCGGTCGCAAGCTGTGAATCTGAATGACGTTGTCGACGCGGTGGGTGTGCGGATCCACGGCGGCCTTGTACAGGCGCGCGAGCCGTCCACCGGCCGCGGTGACTTCGTCTTCTTCGAGGACTTTGATCCAGGCCATGGCTTCTACAGGTTCTGTGCCGTGAGATCGTCGAACCAGGTCGCGGCGTCGGCCTTGGTCCACAGGCCAATACGGCCCGCCGCCTTCAATGTTTCGTCCTCGGCGACGAGCACCGATTGCTCGTCCATGAACAGCTCCATCCGGGGGCCCTCGACGATGACTCGCATCGTGTGCCACTGGCTCGGATCCAGGTCGATGTCGGCAGCCTTGAAGGCGCTGCGCTGCTCGCCCACGACCACGTAGAATCGAACGTTCTTCTCCAGCGGGTTCCAGCGCGCGATGTAGTAGTCGCTCGCGCCCTGAGCCCGGAAAACAACCCCTCCGCCTTGGTCCCCCGTGCCGGCATCCGCCTTGAGCGAAACGGTCAGCTCCACGTCGGCGGCCTCGAACCCGGGGGCGAGCGCGACGTTGTAGGTCTGCCCCGTGTTCGTGGTGCTCAACACTCCGAAGCCCTTGCCCCCTGAGGGCGCGGCCGCATCGGCGACGACGCCCCACTTTGCTGGAGTGCCGGCTGCGGCGGTCTCGAGCAGCTCGAACCCGGCGGGGAGCGATGCAGGCGCGCCGTCATCGAAGGCCCAGCGTTTCAGAGGGCTACCCGTCTTGGGAACCGGAGTGCCCTTGGCACTGTCGGTCGGGGCCTCGGCGGACTTTGGCTGGGGCTGGGGCTGGGCTGGCGCCTGATCCTGGGCATCGCAGCCCAGGGCCGCGACCAGCAGGGCGAGGGAGATGGTGCGCACGTCCCGATGGTAACAAGGCTGCGCTCAGTGGTGGCTGCTAGGCTCCGGGCGTGGACGGGCTGAGATTCGGCGTCGACCTCGGCGGGACGAAGACCGAGCTCGTGGCGCTCGAGGGAACGGTGGAGCGGTGGCGGAAACGAGTCCCCACACCGAGCCAGGACTACGGGGCGATGCTCGCGGCGGTCGTCGCCCTGGATCGGGACGCGACGAAGGCCCTGGGGGTACGGGGAACGCTCGGGGTCGGTACCCCCGGATCGATCTCGCCCAAGACCGGCCTGATGCGCAACTGCAACACCCAGGTCCTCAACGGAAAACCACTCCAGGCGGACCTGGAGGCGGCCGTCGGTCGGGAGTTGCGCTTGGCCAACGACGCGAACTGCTTCGCGTTGTCGGAAGCGACCGATGGGGCAGGGGCGGGCGCGCGGATTGTCTTCGGCGCCATTCTCGGCACCGGGGTTGGGGGTGGTGTCGTCGTCGACGGCCGCCTGCTCGAGGGGAGAAATGGCGTCGCTGGGGAATGGGGACACAGTCCGTGCCCACGGGCGCCAGGGGATCCGGGGCCGGGTCTTGCCTGCTACTGCGGCCAGTCCGGGTGCATCGAGACCGTGCTCAGCGGGCCTGGGTTCGCGGCCGAGCACAGGCGGAACCATGGCGGCTCGCTGACCGCGGCAGAGCTGGTCGAGCATCCGGGGGCACAAGCCTCGTGGGGCCGCTACGAAGCTCGGCTCGCACGTGCCCTTGCGAGCGTGGTCAACCTTCTAGACCCCGATGTGATCGTGCTCGGAGGCGGGTTGTCCAACGTGGCGCGACTGTACGAGCACGTCCCCGGGCTACTCGCCAAGCACGTGTTCTCGGACGTCTTCGAGACGCCGATCGTCGCGGCACGGCACGGCGACAGCAGTGGTGTTCGCGGTGCGGCGTGTCTGTGGCCGTGAAGAGCCGTGACGCTCAGGCGCGGCGACGGCGACGAAGGCCCAACACGCCCAACACGCCCAGCAACGAGAGGCTGAATCCGCCGTTGCGACGGTCGACGGCGCACGTGCCACCGGAGCCTCCACCACCGTCGGCCGCGGGTGCTGTGGCCGTGCCCGATGTGCCCGCGGTCCCGCTGCCGCTCGCATCACCGGAGCCGGAGGGGCCGGACGTCGTTGTGTCCGCGCTATCGGTCCCGCTTGCCGAGGTGGCGCCGGTACTGCTCTCGCCGCCACATCCGGGGTTCCCGATGATGCTGCCGCCGGATTCGTCGCAGCCACCCGAGCTGCCGGGCAGAACGATGATGAGCTCCGTCATGTGCGCCTCGTAAGAACGACCTTCGGGATCTGTCGCGATGACCCGGACCAGGAGTGTCTCGGTGGCGTAGTCGTCCCCAGGGACGAACTCGAGCGCGAACGATTCTTCGTCGGCGGGCACGTTCTCCGCAAAGGAGATCCATGTCGGCTCCCAGTCGGACTGGCCGCCTTGGGGCGTGATCGCAAACTCCCCGGTCAGCGTCGTGCCTGCGGCTCCTGCGACGCAGCCTTCGATCACGGCTGCATCGTTGGCGTAGACGATCAGCTCGCCGTTGGTCACCACTGCAGCGGGGCCGACAGCGTCTGGGTCACCGTCATGCACGACGACGACGTTGCCCACGCGCTGGCTCCAAATATTGAACGCGGGCTCCCACGTGTAGCCCCACAGCATGTACACGCCGCTGTGCGTCGCCGACGTATCCCATTCCACTGGGGCCGCAACGCTGTCCCACGAGATCGGTCTGCGCGCGTCGTCCGGGGTGATGCGAACGAAATCATCCGACCAGATCGGGCTGGTCGTCATGGTCTCGTCCGCGCCGACGGTGGTGTCGGCGATCAGCTCCTTGTCGAGCGCGGCCTGGACATCTTCGGGCGTGAGCCAGAGGTACGGGTACTCGGACTGTGGGTTTCCCTGCCGAGACAGAGCGATGAACTGATGTCGACGAGAGTCTGCGACCTCGTCGGGGAGGAGCTCCTCACCGGGACTGGGGTCCTCGTCGGGGATGTTGTAGGAGAATCGGTAGACCGGGTCGGCGGACCGGTCGACGAACTCGAGGCAGGAGACGGGCGGCTCCCATGTGACGGGGAGACGCGGCTTGATGCCGTTCTCCGCGGACGCGTCGCCTGGCGCTAGCATCGGCGCAACGAGCGCAGCAGTGAGCACGAGGCGGTTCGTCCAGGCCATACCGACAAGTGTGGGCTTGGTCGCCAACACGCACAAGGCCCCCGCGGATTCCCGCGGAGGCCCTGGGTGTTGCGCGTGGCGCGGTGGGTTCAGCCGGCGGATGCGCCGCCTGCGAACGCGGCGGTCAGCTTACCGAGCGCCTCGGCTCCCAGCTTCGGAACGCCCATGACGGTGGCTTTCGCATCGCCGATCGACGCCTTGATGTCGGCGTCGAACTTGATCACCAGGTCGAGCTCCCCTTGCAGCTCGGCCTTCTTGTCGGCCTTGAGCAGTGGGTTGGCCATTTTCGCCTGAATCGACGCGGTCATCTTGGTGACGATGCCCGCCGCCTTGACCCCGAGTTCCGCCAGGTTGGCCGTGGCGGTCTTGGCTCGGGCCGGCGTCTCTTTGAGGCCGGCGCCGATGCCCGCGACGGTCGCGAGCATGGTCTCGATTTCCGCTTTGGCGTCTCCGTCGATGTCAGCGCTGAACTCAACGGTGCCGCCGTCGAACTTCGCGCTCGCCATGGCGGTGAGATCGGCCGCGTTCATCCCGTAGCGGGTGGGGATGGAGGTGAGCTGGTCAACGACGACGTCCACGTCGGTGATGGGCTGGAGCACCAAATCGATCTCGGCTTGGATTTTTTCGGGGATGGCCTGCAACTGGGCCATGGGGTCCCCGTCTTCTTGGGCAGCTTCATCCGGAGAATCCGTCCCTTTGTCTTTCTTGGCGCATCCGATGGGTGCGAAGGCGAGGGATCCGAGGACGGCGAACGTAAGGAGTCGTTTCATGGCGATCACTTCTTGATGAGGAGTGGGTGTGGTCTTGGGTGCACGTTGCCGGAGTCGTCTGCGTCCAAGCGAGCCCCGATCGGAAAGCCGGGGAAGGCTGGTCACTGCGTCGACGCCGCTGGTGCGGGTTGTCGTGGGGCGAGAGAAAACCTCCCGCTTCGCTAAGGGAGACGAGGCGAAGTGCTCCCGGTTGCGCACCGCCCATGAAAAGAGCCCGTGCGGGAACACGGGCTCTTCAGCGTCACGAAGTCTGCAACCTCAGGCGCGCGCTCCGTCACCCTTCGGACTGTCCGGGTTGGAGTCGGTGTCGGTGTCGTCCTCTTCATCCTCTTGGTCCTGGCTGTCCTCGTCGGAGCCAGACGCCGCTGCCTTCTCCGCCGCGATGCGCTCCGAGTCCTTGGCGTAGTCCATCTCGCCGGGCTTCTCGCGCCGCACGAACAGCAGCCACAGGCCTGCGAGGAAGAAGCTGACCGTGAACCACTGCGCGGGCGTCAGGCCGATGTAGCGAGCGTCGGGGGTGCCGATCACGCCCAGGGCAGCTTCGTCAGCCCGCGCGAAGTCGAGCAAGAATCGGTACGGCGCGTAGACGGTGGCAACGAGTCCCACCAGCCAGCCTGGACGCTTGTTGCGCCAGTCGACCAGGAAGTAGATCGTGCACGTCAGGGCGACGATGAAGATCAGCTCGAGCAGCCCCAAGTCGTAGCGCCACGATCCATCGGGCCAAGGACCCACGGCGAGCAGGTTGCTCTGTTCGACGACTCGTCCGGGGTGGTCATGGACCACAGAGCAGCCGGCCCGTCCAAAGCACCAGCCCAACATGAGGCCGAAGATCGACGCGTCCGCGTAGACCATGATCGGTTGCTTCTTCATCTTGAGATAGACCATCATCCCGATGAAGGCGCCGAAGAAGCCGCCCACGCTCGACAGGCCGTTCCAGACCTTGAGCAGCACCCACGGGCTCTCGGCGATCTGGTCGGGGAAGTAGAAGATCACCGAGACCCAGTGCGAGACCACGAACGCGGTGACGAGCACCCAGAACATGTAGTCGCGGAACAGGACCTCATCGATGTCCTTCGCCTTCGCGTACTTGAGGCACTGGCGCCAGCCGAGGATGACGCCGGTGGCGACCAGCGGTCCGAACGGCTGCAGCTTGAGTTCCCCGACTACGGGGACGTCCTCAAGCAACGTATACGTCGGGATCTCAATGTAGGGGATGAGCGCCTCGAGCATGGGGTGGGCGAACCCTAGCCTAGGCGGCCTACCTGGGCAAAACGGTCGCTCAGGGGTCTTTCACGGGGTCTGTGGGGGGTCCGAAGCCGCCCCCGCCCGGGGTCTCGATGCGGATCGTGCTCCCCGCAGGCAGCGCCTCGCTGAAGCGGCCGCCCCGCGGGGACCCGTCGATCAGGGTCTGCCCGGCGGCTCCGGGGCCCCCACCGGCCAGCCCGAACGGCACGGACCGACGGCGGTCGGACAGCATCGAGACCTGCAGGGGTCGCAGCAGCGTGAACTCGCGGATGACTCCATCTCCGCCTCGCTGGAGCCCGGCGCCGCCCGAGCCCGAGCGCAGCGCGAAGCGTTCGAGCCGCACCGGGAAGCGAAGCTCGAGGGTCTCGGGGTCGGTGATCCGAGTGTTGGTCATGTGGGTGTGGACCCCGTCGCGACCGGGTCCGTTCGCCGTCGCTCCGTCGCCTCCGGCGATCGTCTCGTAGTAGCCGAACGTGCCATCCCCGAAGGTCAGGTTGTTCATCGTGCCCTGGCTGGCAGCCTTGCGTCCCACCGCGCCGAGCAACACGTCCACCACACGCTGGGCGGTCTCGACGTTGCCGCCGGCGACCGCACGATCCGCAGCGGGGTCGAGCAAGCTGGGACTCGGGACCGTGAGGGTGATGGGCTCGAGGCATCCGCGGTTGAGCGGGATCGGCTCTCCGACGAGCGAGCGCAGGACATACAACACGGCCGCGACCGTCACCGCACGCGGGGCGTGAAGGTTGTGTTCCCCGCAACCCGAGGTGCCGGTGAAATCGACGTGCAGGTGGTCCGCATCCCGCCGCAGCTTCACCGCGATCCGCAGTCCATCGTCAGTGATGTCCTCGAAGCTCGCGTGTTCAAAGGGCAGTCTTGCGATCGCCTCGCGGACCGCGTGTGCGGCGTGGGACTGCACGTGCCGCATGTGCGCGTGAACCACGGCGACGCCAACCTCTCGGCATAGCCCTTCCAGCAAGGTGACCCCCGTCTGGTTGGCGGCGGTCTGGGCCTGAAGGTCGGCGATATTCTCGGCCGGGCGCCGGGCGGGGTGAGGGCCGCGGCTGAGCACCGCCCGCACGGCAGCCTCGTCGAAGCGCCCGCGATGAACGATCCGCGTGCCCCGAAACACGACGCCCTCTTCGCTCAGCCTCGTCGCGTGTGGCGGCATGCTTCCGGGGGACACCCCTCCCACATCCGCGTGGTGACCCCGGGACGCCACGTAGAATGCGACGTCGTCGCCGTCGAAGACCGGGGTGACGACGGTGATATCGGGAAGGTGGCTGCCACCGGCCGTGGGGTCATTGGTGGCAAACACGTCCCCTGGGCCCGGAGCGGGGTGCTGCGCGGCGATGGCCTCGACCGATGCTCCCATCGCGCCCAAGTGCACGGGCATGTGCGGAGCGTTGGCGACGAGTCCTCCCTCGCGGTCGAACACCGCGCAGGAGAAATCGAGCCGCTCCCGAATGTTGGTCGACACGGAGGTCCGTCGCAGCACCTCACCCATCTGCTCCGCGATCGCCATGAAGCGGCCTCCCATGACCTCCAAAGAGACAGGATCGCGCTCGGTACTCACCTGGGTCGCCGCGTCGGGCTTGGTGTCTTCGAGAATGAGGATGTCGTCGGGCCCGCGACGCAAACTCCAGCCGGGCTCGACCACGAGGGTGCCTGTCTCCTCGAGGATGAGCGCGGGGCCATGCAGCACCGGCGGGAGTCGCTCGCGGTCGAAGAGCGGGGCGTCGATCCAGCTTCCGCGATGGTGGAGGCGAGCGCGGCCGGCGGGGGCGGCATCGCCAGCCTTGGGTGGTGCGGGGGCGTCGGAGATCGTCTCGATCCGAAGCTCGAGCCGAACAGCGTCGACCTCAATCGGGTGTCCTTCGCGTTTGTACCCGAACCGGTCGTTGTGCCGTTGGGCGAAGGCAAGGGCGAGCTCGTCTGCGCGTGCCCATGGCAGCTCCAGCGTGCTCTGGGTGCCGGAATACCGCAGCGAGACCGTGCGAAGCGCCTGCTTCGTGGGCCCCAGAACCCGCTCCCCCTCCTCGCGCAGCGTCTCAAACTGCGCATCCAGCTCGTCGAGGGAGTCCTGCTGCACGGGAAGCCCATGGCCGTCGCGTTCTCCGTGCCAGGTCTCGGGCGCCTGGCCGATGCCCCAAGCGGAGAGAACCCCGCCCAGCGGGTGCAACACCAGCGTGCGGATGCCGAGGGTCCGTGCGACCGCGCAACCGTATTGGCCGCCGGCTCCTCCGAACACGACCATCGCGTGCTGACGAACGTCGTGTCCGCGGGCCACGGTGACAACCCGAATGGCACGGGCCATGTTCTCGACCGCGATCGACAGCAGGCCCTGCGCCGCGGCTTCCACCGACATCCCCGCCCCCTCCGCGAGCTTCGCGACGCCGGTCCGCGCGCGCGCGAGATCCAGGGGGATGGGAAATCTGTCCGGTGGAAGCCGTCCCAGCGTCGCCGCGACATCCGTAAGGGCGGGCTCGTGGGCGTCCGGGTGCCCGTAGCAAAGCGGCCCCGGCTCGGCGGAGGCGCTGTGGGGCCCGACGGTGAGGCGAAGTCCGTCGAACCGGCACAGCGATCCTCCTCCTGCCGCGACGGTGTGAATCGCAGCCATCGGCGTCCGAATCCGGACCCCCGCCAGTGCCGTCTCATGCGTGCGCTCGAGGGTTCCGCCCCATCGGAGCACGTCCGTCGAGGTCCCGCCCATGTCGAACCCGATGAGTTGGTCGAGTCCCAGCCTCTTGCCGAGCGCCGCGCAAGCGACGGCCCCGCCCGCAGGCCCCGAGAGCACGGCATCCTTGCCGCGGAAGCGGTGGGCGTCGGCCAGGCCCCCGGAGGACTGCATGACCGACACCGTGCTGCCGGGCAATTGGGCTCGAAGGTGCTCCAGGTAGCGAGCCAGCGGCGGGGTCGTGTAGGCGTCGACCACGGCGGTGTCGGCCCGGGCGAGCAGACCTGGGGTGCTTGAGACCTCGGTGGATGCGACGACCAACCGAAAACCGTGCGCACGGACCCGCTGAGCCAGCGCGCGTTCGAACGTGGGGTTCGCGTGGGCGTGCACAACCACGAGCGCAACCGCTTCGACGCCCTGGGCTCGCAACGCCCGACAGCCCTCATCCAGGGCCTGCAGGTCCGGCGTGGCGAGAACACGGCCGTGGGCGTCGAGTCGAGCATCGAGCTCGAGGACGTGGGCGGGCAAGGGACGAGGCCGCTCGAGGTCCAACGCGAACAGGTCGGGACGACTCTGATCTCCGATGCTCAGCAGGTCGCCAAAACCGCGGGTGATCAACAGGGCGCTGGCTTCACCGCGGCGCTCCAGCAGAGCATTGGTCGCCAGCGTCGTGCCAAGCCGCAGCTCGCAGGGGGGCAGGGGGGCGCCGGGCTCGAGCTTCTGCAGAGCCCGCATCGCCTCGAGCGGCGCCTCATCGCTCGAGAGCAGCTTGAGAACGTGCTGGGTGTCGGTGTGTGGGTCGACGCCGATGCAGTCGGTGAACGTGCCGCCGCGGTCGATGAAGAACCGCCAGCGTCGATCAGCCATCCGCTCCCGCATCGCGGGCCCGGTACTGACCGACGCGCTTGACGTACTCGCGCCAAGAGAACTCGATGGACTCGTGGTCCGCGGGGGTACAGGCCCGCAGCACTCGCATCGGGTTCCCGATGATGACCGTCCCCGCTTTGACCCGCTTGCCGGGGGGGATCACGGCGCCCGCACCGACGATGCACCCGGGCTCGACCACCGCGTTGTCGAGGATGATGCAGCCCATCCCAATGATGCAGTCATCGCCGACCGTACAGCCGTGCAGGATGACGCGGTGGCCGACCGTAACCCGGTCCCCGACGGTGGTCGTCGAGAGGCCCTCGGTGTTGTGGATGACGGTCCCGTCCTGAATCGAGCTGCGGGTGCCGATACGGATCGGCCCGTCGTCTCCGCGAAGCGTCGCGGTCGGCCAGACGCTGGACAGCGGGCCGAGCGTGACCTCGCCGATGATCACGGCGGCGGCGTGCACGAATGCCTCGGGGTCAATCTGCGGCTGATGGCCCTCGAACGGCTCTTGCATGCTGCCGTTTCGTATCACGTTCGAGGTGGAGGGCTAGGCCTTGTCTTCTTCGCGAAGGCGGATCGGACCGACCATCTCGTTCTTGTAGCCCTTGGCATCCAGCGGCTCATAGAAGGCTCGGATGGCGTCCATGTCGGCTTTGAGGTCACCGGTCGGCATGATCGGAGGACCGAACCCGCCGCGCTTTTTTCCGAAGTCCAGGTAGGAGGGGATGATCGGAACGCCGGCCCCAACCGCGATGTGCCAGAACCCGGACTTCCAGTGGTCCCGGTAGCTCCGGGTTCCCTCCGGGGGAATCATCAGCGCCAGCGAGTCGCGCCTGTCGAACTCGTCGACCATCTGCTGCACCACGCCGTTGGCTTGGGTGCGGTCGATGAACACGCCACCCACCCCCCGGACGATCGAACCCAGCACCGGTTTATTGACCGCGTCCTTGACCATCCACGACATCTCGAGGCCCATCTGCGAGGCCATCATCACCATCATGATCCCGTCGAGGTTCGAGCTGTGGGGCCAGGCGAGACCGACGAACTTCTTGGCCTCGGGCCGCTCGGTGATGGTCCAGCCAAGGGCGCGTAGGGAGAGCCGAGACGGAAACGCCAGCATCGACATGGTCGTGCTGGCGTATCATGGGCGAGGTCTGCGTTCAGCCAGAATACGCACGCGCGAGAGCGGCGTTGACGAGCGCGGACCCACTGTATGCAGCGGTTTCCGGGTCTCCGGCGCCCAAGGACGCGGTCCCGAGCGACGCCGCGATTCCGTCCTTGGCCATTCCTCGCTCGAGTCGGTCCCGTAGGACGTCCGTACCCTCTTCGTCGGTCTCGGGGAGCAGCATCACGAAGGTGTCCCGGTTGTAGCGCGCCACGATATCGACGTCGCGCGAGGACCCGGTGAGCTGACGGGCAATACGGCCTGCCACCGCGTCTCGCTCGGCGGCGATCGGCGCGTACACGACGATGATCGACAACGGTCGGTCGTAGCGGTGCGCTCGGGCAGCTTCGGTCGGTAGTCGGTCCTTCAGGTACGCAGGGGTGTAGACTTGGGTGACGGGGTCTCGAGCGTCGATCTGTCCGCCGACCGGTTGGTTTGCGGCCGGCGCTTCGGGTCGGTCCAAGACCGGGTCGGTCGACGCGTAGTGGGAGTGCCCGAGCCGGACAAGTAGGTGGGTTCGGGCCAACAACTCGACCTCTGTGGCACCGAGTCGGAAAAAGTCGCAGCCCGTCCGGGAGTACGCTTCATCGATGACGCTGGAGGGCGCGTATTCCCCGACCAAGGCGACAAGCGGCACGTCCTTGGTCTTGGGGTCGTTCGCGAGCAGCTCGATCGCCCGCAGGCACAGTGGCAACGGCTGGTCGAGCGTCACGTAGATCACGTCGGGCCCGTAGGTTGCGGCCGCGAGCGGGAGGTGTGCCGGGGCTCGGGTGATCGGCAGGCGGCCGATCATGTAGCCGGCGCTGCGCAGGCACTGCTCGGCCGGGGTATCGCTGGCGGCTCCCGTCCGGACGTGCAGCACGCGCCCACGCCCGGTATGGGTCGAGAAATCCCGAAGCTCCTCGGCGGTCCAGAAAGGACTGTCGATGGCGATTTCCAACGGACGGACGGCTGCTTCGATCGGGCCCACAGTCCGCACATCGTCCGGCCAGCGTCCTACTTGAGGACGACTTGCAGACGACCCGAACTCGGCTCTGGGAGCTACTGGGGACCTACTTGAGTACGAGCATGTAGATCGCCGCGCCCGCGCCGGCAGCGATCAGCAGCAACACCGCCAGCATCGGCACGATCGAGCGACCACCACCTGTCGAAGGCACGGCCGCGTGGCCCCCCGTACGATGGATGCTGCCTTCGGGCGCGGTGGTGCTGGACGAGGCTGCAGGGGGCGGCGTGGGCTCGTTGTCCGCGGAGGACGAAGGCCCTGCGTCGAAGTCGTCGAGCGCGAGCGGGGTCGCCGGGTCGTAGTTGATCGGCATGTTGCCGGCCATCAGCGAGTCGAGAGGCTGCGAGCCGAGTTCCGGCGCATCGGAGTCCTCGTCGATCGACTTGAAGGTCGTGAACTCCTCCTCGATCAACCGAAGGATGACGTTGCCTTGCTCCGGCTTCTTCTGCTGCGGGGCAGGGGCCGGCTCCTTCTGACGCATGTCGTCGAGGAGTGTGCGCAGTGTTCGCGCGCTGACCTTGAGCTTGCGCGAGAACAAGAAGCCAAGGAGATCGTCGGCGAACTCGGAGGCGTTTTGGTAGCGGTCCTTCGCGTCGCGCGAGAGGGAGCAGCGAATGATCTCCTCCAGCTCGGCGGGGATCTCCGGGTTGGTCGCCCGCATCGACGGAATCTCCGCCGCTCGCACGTTTTGGACCGTGTCGTAGTCGGTGTCGGCGAGGAAGAGCCGCTGCCCCGTGAGCATCTCGTACGCCAGGATGCCGACGGCAAAGATGTCTGCGCGGTGATCGACCGTCTCGCCGTGTGCCGCTTCGGGGGCGAGGTAGGCAAACTTGCCCTTGACCACACCGGGGTCGGTGGACTCGAGCTGGGTGCTGGCCTTGGCCAGCCCGAAGTCGGTCAGCTTCACCTCGCCGTTCCACGAGACGAGGATGTTCGGCGGTGAGATGTCGCGGTGGACGATTTCCAGGCCGTCGCCGGTGTTGGGATCGCGCAGCTCGTGGGCGTAGTCGAGACCCTTGAGGATCTCGCCGACCACCCAGCAGGCCAGGGGCACGGGCATCGGCCGTCGGTACTTGGCCAGGTACTGGAGGATGAACTTGAGGTTCGTCCCCTCGACGTACTCCATCACGATGAAGTACGCGTTGGCGCTCTTGCCGATGTCGAAGACGCTGACGATGTTCGCGTGGTTGAAGTTCAGCGACAGCCGAGCCTCGTCCAGGAACATCCGGACGAACCGCTCCTCTTTGAGCAGCGCCGGAAGGATGCGTTTGATCGCGACCTTCTTGGTGAAGCCCGCTACTGACTCCGCCTCGGCGACGTAGACCTCGGCCATGCCGCCGGAGTCGAGCTTGTACAGTGGGCGGTAGCGGTCGGCCATTGCTTCGCGAGCGACGGTGAGGGGGACGTCGGGCTCGGGTCGTAGAACTCTATGAGTCCCGAGGGGCGCACCCCGTCGGGGTCGTGCGTCCTGGGTCAGAGTGTATCGGAGTCGTCCGCGCTCGGGGGCCCGTATTCGGACGAAACTCGGACTACGGTTGCGGCGTCGAAGGGTCGGCGGGAGCGGGCGGGGCCTCAGGTTCTGGCCGTGGTGGGGGGTCGTAGGCCGACAACTGAAGCCGAATGGACCCCACCCACATGTCGCTTTCCAGCACCAGAGGGATGCGCCGCGCATCGGCGCTGACCCAGGCTCGCAGCGCGAACGCTTTCTTGCCAGGGATCGGTTGGTCGTGGGCATCGACGCGAGTCAGCTTTCCCTTGAGCTGGACAATGTCGTCCGGGCCGAGCTCGAGTGCGCGGGTGATGCTGGGCAAATGCGCCGGAGCTCCCCGCCCGGTGGCCTCGATCTCCACCCTCATGAGCGTGGAACCATCGACGACGTGCGCCTTGTACCGGGTGCCGGGCTCAAAGGGCAGCGTCCGGACCCAGGCCATCGCCGACATCGGGTCGAAGGTGTCCACCGGGACGGTCTTCAGCTTTCGCTTCACCTTCTCGTCCTTGGTGTCGACGATCCGGACCTGACCGCGCCCTTCGTACTGCTGATCTGTGACCCGGTGTCGGTATTTGGGCGCAAATCCGTCGTAGTGGAGCGTGTTGACCGAGTGCACGGGTGCGCCGGTCCGCGCATCGATGACCGAGACGATCTCGTCCGTCACGGTGGCGAGCATCGAGACCACACCCGAGGTTCGGGCGCTGCCGAGGATCTGCAGGGTGGGAGCGCCCTGCGGTCCTCGTCCACGAGGATCGGGCTCACCGGCCACAATCTCTGCCTCTGCCAGCCCGGCGGGGTTCCCGGCGAAGTTGATGTCGAAGCGGAACTTTTCGCCGGGGATCAGCTGGTCGCCGAAGGGGGCGGGAACCTGAGTGCGAGGCACCCGACGCCGCCCGTCGGGGAATGGTGTCCGGAGCGTCGCGCGGGTCCAGCTCGACGTGCTCCGGGCGGCGTCGGATTTGCGGCCATCGCGGCTCTGCCCGACGACCGCCGGGGACCGCGTCCGCGGCAAGACACTGCTGTCTCCCCAGGTTGAGCCGTGTCCGGCGTTGCCCCGCGGTGCAGCCTGAGCATCCGCCGCCAAGCCACCGAGCAGGCAAGCAAACACGATTGAGCGGCGACGCATGGCCTCGATGGTAGAATGCGGCACGCGTGCGCGCCATGAGTCCCGCGACTGCAACGACCTCTGCGCCCCTGGTGATCACGCAAGGGGATCCCCGCGGCGTGGGACTGGAGCTCTTGCTGCATCTCGCGGCCGATGGGGTGTTTCGCCCCACAGACCGCGTGATCGCGGATCCAGCCGCGCTGGCGCACCGGGCCGCCATCGTTCCGGCGAGCTGGGCCAAGTCGGGATGGACCGCGCTGGAACCGTGCGTCGAGGGCGAATCGGGCCTGCGCCAGACCGACGCGCTCACCCGCGGAGTCGACGCCGTACTCGAGGCGCCCGGGACGGCTCTGGTCACGGCGCCCATCGACAAGAAGGCGTGCCAGGACGAGGGATTCGAGTTCCCCGGGCACACCGAGTACCTCGCGCATCGGGCGGGCGACTGCGAGGTGGCGATGCTCATGGCCGGGCCCGCGCTACGTGTCGTCCTCGCAACCATCCATGTCCCGCTGTCCGAGGTCGCGGTGCGTCTGGATGTGGCCGCCGTCGAGCGAGCGGGCCGACTGCTCGCGCAAGGGTTGCGCGAGCGCTTCGGAATCGCCCAGCCTCGCATCGCGGTGTTGGGTCTCAATCCTCATGCAGGGGAGCGCGGCATGCTCGGCCACGAAGAGTCCACGGTCATTGCGCCGGCGGTCGAACAACTCCGGGCGACGCAGCCGTATGCGAGCTTCTCGGACCCCTTGCCCGCCGATACCGCCTTTGCCGCCCATCACCAGGGCCACTACGACGGGGTCGTCGCGATGTACCACGACCAAGGACTCGGGCCGTTCAAGCTCCTTCACTTCCATGATGGCGTGAACGTCACGCTCGGGCTGCCCTTCGTGCGGACCTCGCCCGACCACGGGACCGCGCTCGACATCGCCGGTCGCGGCGTCGCCAACCCCGCGAGCATGCTGGCCGCGATCCGATTGGCGCGCGGGGAGTCGTTCGCTCGGTGAGCGCGTCCAAGATCGTCATTCGGGGCGCCCGAACTCACAACCTTCGAGGCGTGGATCTCGACCTTCCCCGTGACGCGCTGGTGGTGATCACAGGCCCATCGGGATCCGGGAAGAGCTCGCTCGCCTTCGATACGATCTTCGCCGAAGGACAGCGACGCTACGTCGAAAGCCTCAGCGTCGCCGCCCGCCACGTCCTGTCTCAGCTTCCCAAGCCGGATGTGGACCTCATCGAGGGCCTCTCGCCGGCCGTTGCGATCGACCAGGGCTCGCGACCCCGCAACCCACGAGCCACGGTCGGCACCGTCACTGAGATCGACGACTACCTCCGGTTGCTCTACGCCCGGGTCGGGGAGGTGTTCAGCCACCGCTCGGGCGAGAGAATGCAGCGGCACACCGTCCAAGACATGGTTGAGGCGGTCTTGGCCCTGAAGGACGGGACGCGGTTCTCCATCCTCGCGCCCGTGGTCGTGGCTCAGCCCGGAGACCATGCCGACGCGCTCGATGAGCTTCGGCGGGAAGGCTTCACCCGGGTCGCAATCGACGACGAGGTTTGCGATTTGGGCGAGCCGCGGAGCCTGGACCCGGACGTGCGCCACACCATCGAGGTGTACGTCGATCGCCTCAAGCTCAAGGACGGTATTCGGGGCCGGCTCGCAGACTCGCTGGAGATCGCCGCTCGCCTCAGTCGGGGCGTCGTCAAGGTGCTCACCGTGCCTGGCGAGGTGCTTCGATTCAGTCAGCGGTTCGCGGACCACGAGCACGGCTTGGCTTACCCCGAGCTCACGCCCAGCTTGCTCTCGTTCAACTCCCCATCCGGCGCCTGCCCGGACTGCGATGGCCTGGGCACCCGCTTCACGCCGGACCTAGCGCTCGTCATCCCCGACGAGCGACAGAGCGTGGACGAGGGAGCCCTGGCGCCGCTGACCGGTCGCGGGAGCGCGACGCTTCGAAAACAAGCGCTGGTTGTCTTGGGCGAGGCCGCGTCATCGCCGTGGCGGCGACTCGATCCGCAGACCAAGCTGCTGGTGTTGGAGGGCTCTGGCGCGGCGGTGCCCGAAGGCCTCCGCAAGCCATTCGAAGGGGTCTTGCCCTGGATGCGGCGGCGCCTCATCGACGACGAAGAGCACGAGGACGACGAACCCGACGCAGCTCGGGGGCTGCGGGGGTTCTTCACGGATACGATCTGCCCAGCCTGCGACGGCGCTCGCCTGCGGCTCGAAGCCCGGATGGTCAAGGTCGACGGGCACGGGCTGCACGAGGTCTCGCGATGGCCGTTGGCCGAGCTGCGAACCTGGGTCGATGGGTTGACGCTCTCGGGCGCCGATGGGGAAGTCGCTCAGGTCGTGCTCGCGCAGGTCAAGAAACGCTTGGGATTCCTCGATGGGCTCGGACTCGGCTACTTGACCTTGGAGCGCCGGGCTCGGACGCTCTCCGGCGGGGAGGCTCAGCGGATTCGGCTGGCGACACAGGTCGGGGCCGGGCTGGTCGGCATCACGTACATCCTCGATGAACCGAGCATCGGGCTACACCAGCGAGACAACGACCGCTTGATCTCGGCATTGCACCGTCTGCGGGACCTGGGCAATTCCGTGTTGGTCGTCGAGCACGACGAGGACACGATGCGCGCCGCGGATTGGATCGTGGACATGGGTCCTGGGGCGGGTGTCCTTGGCGGTCACGTTGTCGTCGCCGGGACGGTCGAAGATTTGTGCGCACACCCCGAATCGGCGACCGGGCGGGTCCTGTCGGGCCGGGAGCTCGGTCCGGCACCGGTCCGCCGTATGGGAAAGACCGCCAGTCTCGTCGTCGAAGGCGCACGGGGCAACAACCTGCAAGACGTCACCGCGACGTTTCCCGTGGGTCGATTCACCTGCGTGACCGGAGTCAGCGGGTCGGGCAAGTCGAGCCTCGTTGTCGATACGCTTCTCCCCGAGGCCGCCCGGGTGCTCAACGGAGCGATGCGTCGCGGCCTGCCCCACACCGCGGTGGCGGGACTCGGACGCTTCGACAAGGTTGTGCATGTCGACCAGTCCCCGATTGGACGGAGCGGTCGCAGCAACCCCGCGACCTACACTGGCCTGCTCTCCGAGCTCCGGACGGTGTTCGCTCAGCTTCCGGAGGCGAAGCTGCGGGGCTATGCGCCGTCGCGGTTCTCGTTCAACGTCAAAGGGGGCCGCTGCGAGGCGTGCAAAGGGGAGGGCGTCCGCCGCATCGCAATGGACTTCTTGCCCGACCTGTTCACGGAGTGCGACACCTGCAAAGGGCGGCGTTACAACCCCGAGACGCTCGCGGTGACGCTGCGTGGCAAGACCATCGCGGACGTCCTGGCGATGTCGGTCGCCGAAGCCTACGACTTCCTGGTGGTGTATCCCGCGATGCGGGCCAAGCTCGAGGTACTTCGGGATGTGGGGCTTGGATATGTCCCCTTGGGTCAGAGTGCGCTGACGCTGTCCGGGGGGGAAGCGCAGCGGATCAAGCTCGCGCGGGACCTCTCAAAGAAGGCGACCGGATCCACGCTGTACGTTCTGGACGAGCCCACCACCGGCCTGCACTTCGTCGATGTCACGCTCCTTGTCGGCGTGCTGCAGCGACTCGTCGATGGTGGCAACACGGTGATCGTGATCGAGCACAACCTGGACGTGATCGCGCAGGCGGACCACGTCATCGACTTGGGGCCCGAAGGCGGGAGCGGGGGCGGCCAGATTCTGGTCGCCGGAACGCCCGCCCAGATCGCGGAATGCAAAGAAAGTCACACCGGACGCGTGCTTGGGCCCGTTCTCGGACGGCGCGAGCGGCTCACTTCATCGCGGTGAGGCCTTCTTGGTCCTTCAACACGACGGTTCGTCCGTTGAGATCCAGAAGGCTCTTCTTCTTGAACTGCGCCAGCGTCAGCGAAATCGTCTCGCGGGTGGAGCCGATGAGGTTCGCCATCTCCTGGTGCGTGATCTTCAGGCCGATCTGAAGACCGTCCTCGCACTCGACGCCGTACTCCTCGCCGAGGTCGAGCAGCAGCGCGGCCAGTTTCGCCTGAACGTCGCGGAACACCAGGTGCTCCAGCTTCGTCTCGATCTGACGCCGCCGGTCTCCGATGATGCAGGCGAAGTTGAAGCAGAGCTTGTTGTCCGTCTGAAGCAGCTCGGTGAACAGCTCCCGCGGCACCTCGGTGATGATCGCGTTCTTCATCGCCTCGGCCATCTCGTCCCGCGGCGTGCCGTCGATGATGCAGAGTTCTCCGAACAGCTGGCCGGCTCCACGGTAGGCAAGTGTCAGCTCTTTCCCGTCACGTGTGACCTTGCTGCACTTCACCCGACCACCGTTGATGAAAAACACCCGGTCTCCGGGATCACCTGGGAGGTAGATGACCTGACGCCTGGGGATTTCGCGGATCTCGACGGCAGCAGCGAGCTGCTGAAGGCGGCCCTGGTCGACTCCCTCGAGGAGGGGAATCTTGCGCAGGTACCACATTGCGCGCTTCTCATCTTTGGCCGGATCTTCTTTTGCACCGCGAGCCATATGCGTCTGCAGTGTACGCCACTTCACGAAGACGCACAATCCTGTTAGCCGGGCAACATTCTGCAGCCCACCCGTCGAGCCGCGGCACGCCGATTGCACTGGTGTCGGGTTGCCTTGATGTCGATGCCGCACCTGCGTGGGCCCCAGCGGCCCTCATCTGACAAATGCCCCGTCAATCCAACAGGTTCGGCCTCGTTGGCAGATTCGGTACCGGGGCTTCGAAACGGTCCATCTATGCAAAGAGTTCACAGTGGTCGCGACGGTTTTCGGCCTGGCACCGTCGACGGACTTGCCAGCGCGCGCGGTTTCACGCTGATCGAGCTGATGGTGACGGTTGCCATCCTTTCGATTCTCGCTGCGGCCGCACTCACCGGATTCCGCCAGGACCAGGTTCGTAGCCAATACAAGCGGTTCATCGATGACGCGCGTGGGGCGCTGCAGACGGCTCGAAACGCGGCGATCGACGACCAGACCCTGGTCGATGTCGAGGTCACCGCCACCGAGATCCGCGTCAACCGGCTCGACCAGGCGACGGACGTCTGGGAGCCTTTGATGCGGGTTGCGCTCGACCGCCCCAGCACCGAGTTGCTGGAGATGGACAACCGCGTCTGCATCTATGGGTTCGCCTCTGGGGTGCAGACGCCGGCTCAAGCCGAAGATGCGCCGCCACCGGGCGGGTGTGTCGAAGACGTGCAGGTCCTCCGCTTCCAGCCCGACGGAAACTTTGTCGACCGCGACTCCGACTTCACCACGATCGAAAACGCTGGCGTCACGCTGTGGATCGCCAACCGGCAGGTCTCCGGAAACACCAAGCTCGCGATGATTCAGATGTTCCCCGGCGGCCTCATCCGAGCGTTCGACCGCACCAGCGAGGCGTCATGAAACCCACGAACCAGATCCCGCGCCGACTCGCGGCGCAGCGCGGCTTCACGCTCATGGAGGTCCTGGTGGCCCTGGTCGTGTTCGCCATCTCGGTTGTGGGTCTTGTTGCGCTCGAATCGCGGAGCATCGACTCGCAGCGAGCCGCACAACAGCTTCGCGAGGGCGAACGCATCGCCCAGCAGGCCATGGCGAACATCACTTCGCGGGGGTTCCTCGAGCTTGTCGCTCGGGACTTTTCCGGGAACGACAACCCCGCGTTTCCCTACGACGACGAAGGCGTCGACCCGGGGCTTCGTCTCCGCGACTTCCACCGACCGCCGGCGGACATCCCTGCCGCGGAAGTTGTCGCGGGGGAGGTCCGCGGCCAGTACCTCGTCTCGCGTCGGGTCGACTGGGTCGTCAACCCACTCAACCAGCCGACAGGAAACCCACCTCCGGTGGCCGAGTGGACGCTCGTGACTGGGGTCGAGGTCGACATCACCGTGATGTGGGTCGACGATACCAACCCCGCGTTTCCGCCCCCGGAAGGGCTGCGGACCATCGACCTCGAGCCTGACATGACCGACCCCGCAAGCCCGGACTTCTCGCCCTACGTGGCGTCGGTGCGGCTGCGGACGGTTCGGGTGAACGACGCGGTCCTGCCTCCCGCAGACGGAGTCCCCGGACCATGATTCGGACGACCTCCATGAACCGGATGAACCGGATGAACCGGATGAACCGGATGAACCGGACCTACCGAATGAACGAGAACCCTCGAATCTCGCGCGTTGGCCATCGTGGTTTCACGCTCATCGAGCTGATGGTCGCGATGGTCGTGTCGTCGATCGTCGTGCTCGGCATCTTTGCGTTCTCGAGCATTCAGCAGACGACCACCGGCATCCACGAGCGAAACGTGCGGATCCAGCAGGCCCTCGAAGGCGCCATGTACAGCGTCGGGCAGGACGTTCGCGCCGCGGGCATGGGTTGGTCGCGGCTGTGCACGGAGCTCCGGGTCTGGGACGGAGCCAACAACCGGTTGATCAACCCCGGCGGTGCGCTCAACGCTGGCGCTGCGACGGTCGACAGCGTCACCGGAGAGGCCTACTGGGTCTTGCGTGACGGCATCCAAGGTTTCTGGGACTCCGGTCCCGGCGGCACCTTGGTCGGCGCGGGTGGTGCGGAGGCGAGCTCGGCCCGTCCGGACGCCGCAGGTGACGCTCTCGACGTGATCGTCGCCGAGGCAAACTACACGGGGAGCATCGGCGTGTTCTCCCTGTCGACAGCGCTTGTCGGCGGGGACACCGTCATCCGAGTTCGTACCGGTCCTGTGCTCGACTCCAACAACCCGAACCACCTGGCGGAAGTACAGCAGATGTTCCCGCCCGGTTCGTTCGTGATGGTCGTCAACCCGCCTCTTCTGTCGTTCCGAGCGGAGCAGCAGCAGCAGTGCATCTTGCTTCAGCTCACCGGCGACGTGGCAACGGGTCCCACGGCTCAGGAATTCCTGCTTCCCATCGATGGGGGGTCGGGCTTCAACAACCTGGCCGGGTTGCTCAACGACAACAATGGCGCCGTTGCCGGCGACGACTGGGACCCGGGGACGGTCAACAGCACGCAGGCCAGCATCATCCCGATGGGCCGACTGCGATGGTCTCGCTATGAGATCGACTACAGCCTTCCGCGGATTCCGTATCTGGTCCGCTACGACATCATCGGGTTCCAAGATGGCGTCGACCCCGGCAACCTCGGTGCGGTCGACTATCCACACTGTGATGCTGGCACCTGTCCGATGCCGGGCCTCCACCTGCCCGGAAGTGAGCCTCCGCCTCAAGCTGTGGCGATTGGGCCGATGATCGAGGACATGCAGATCTCGGTCGGCTGCGATGGATATACGCCCGCGGGAGTCGCCGCCGCGGACGCGACGATCAACGACCCCGCGATCGGCTTCGAGGAGCGAGGCCCCGCGGAGGGTCCGTTTGTCGGGGTCGCCAACCGAACCGTCGACGAGAACTCCGTAGGCAGCAACGAGCGCGACTCGGACGAGTGGCTTGGCAATGCGGTCGAGGAGTCCTGGGCACCCGACTGTGTGTTCTACGGAACCGCCGAGTACGACGCCGCCGGTTGGGAGGGGATCGAGGGGGTCCAGAACCCGCCGCCGCCCCACCGAATGAGTCCGCAAACCGTCCGAGTCACCCTCGTCGCATCGGGGGAGTACGACGAAGAAGGTGGTGGCTTGGGGACCGACCAGGTGCTCGCCGTCGAGGACCGACCGCCGATGGAGTCCGAGGTCGGCGTCCGTCAGAGATTCACGCTCACCGAGCGTTTTAGCCCGGAGAACCTGCGCTGGCGGGATCCCCAAATCGAGTAGTCGTCCGTGTCACTCGAGAGCCAACCGCGAGCCACCGCAAGCCACCCAGCCAGGGAGCCGTTCATGCAGACCCAACGTCCAACTTCTCTTTCCGCCATCGCGATCGCGTCTCAGCGCGGCGTCACCATGGTCAGTGTCATGCTGATGACCGTGTCTCTGATGACGCTCGGCCTTCTTGCCGTGCGCTCGTCGGTCCGTGAAGCCACCGAAGCTGGTCAGCTCGTCTCTCGCGAGCGTGCTCTGATGGTCGCTCAGGCGGCGGTCGACCTCGCCTCGGCGCAGTACGTCCAATACGAGGAGGACCAGATCGACCAGGCGCTGGCGGGGTTCAACGGCCAGGGAGCGGCGTGTTCGGACCCGCTCGCGGACTGTATTCCCGGGCTTGATCCCGCCTCGGTGACCGGTCAGCGCAACGATGTCCTTGCCGGGTCCGCAGTCGGGTGCGGAGGCCAGGTCTGCATGCGTCAGGGTTCCGTGGCTTTCTTGCGCAACTCGGCGGGAATCCAAGAGAGCTGGGCAGACGTTCCGTTCCGTGACCTCGTCCCCAACGGCGACCCGGACGCCCGGGTGACCGTCTGGGTCCGCAACAACGCGGCCGATGCCCTGGGCGTTGGCGGTTCAGGGATCTGGACCGACGACTCGGACGGCCAGGTGGTGGTCACTGCGCAAGCTCGGGTGCGGCAGACGGTCGTCACGATCGAGCAGGAAATCGCCCTGTCGGTCGGCGCGGGGCTTCAGGTACTGCAACCGCAGAGCCCCGATGAAGGCTACGGCGGCGGCCACAACAACGACAACTCCGCGGTCTCGGTGTGCACGGACGACTACGTCGCCGGTGCGGCCGCCGGCTGAGCGGTCTGCGGCTGTGCGCGTGCGCCGTCGTCCGTTCGGACGGCGGCGTTTGTCGTTGTACCCTCGTCCTCGCGTTGGCCACCGACATCGAACTCCCCGCACCGCTGCGTAAGCTCCTACTCAGCAATGACCTGCAAGTCGATGCGCCGTTCGACCGGCGCATCTTCACCAACCGCGACCTCAACCTCGATCGCGTCAGCATGTTCGGGTTCGACATGGACTACACCCTGGCGATCTATCTCCAGGACGCGTTGGAGCGATTGTCGTTGGAGTCCACGACGAGCAAGCTGCTGGCCCGCGGGTATCCAGCCGAAATCGGCAACGCCGATCCGGATCCTCGGTTCGCGATCCGGGGACTGATGGTCGACAAGAAGCTCGGCAACATCATCAAGCAGGACCGACATGGGTACGTCGGCCGTGGCTACCACGGGGTCCGAAAGCTCTCCGACGACGACCGGCGTCCGTATCGAGACCAGCGACTCGGCATGGAGGCCGAGCGCTTCGCTCCGGTCGACACGCTGTTCGCGCTGCCCGAAGTCACCCTCTACGCCCAGGCGGTCGAGCTCATCGACTGTCACCCCGAGCTGTGGCCGGACAAGAAACCGCCGAGCTACACCAAGGCCTGGAACGACGTGCGGGAGTGCATCGACGAGGCGCACCGAGACGGCTCGATCAAGGATCTGATCCGCGAGAATCCGGCGGACTACATCGAGCAGGACCCGGAGCTGCCGCGGACGCTGCACAAGTTCCGATCCGCGGGGAAGAAGCTGTTCCTGCTCACCAACAGCTACTTCACGTACTCCAACGCCGTGATGAACTTCTTGCTCGGCGGCAAGATGAACTCCTACCCGGACTGGTTCTCCTACTTCGACTGGGTCGTCGTGGGCGCAAAGAAGCCCGACTTCTTCACCAATGGGGCTCCCTTCCAAGAACTCGACCGTGAGGGCGATCCGGTCGGGAAGCCCCGGCAGGACGTGCAGCGCGGCAAGATCTACGAGGGCGGGAACCAGCTCGGCCTGCAGGCGTCGTTTGGGTGCCATGGCGACGAAGTCCTCTACGTCGGGGACCACATCTACGGCGACATCGTGAAGAGCAAGAAGAGCTCCGGCTGGCGCACGGCGCTCGTCGTTCAGGAGCTGCAGCACGAGCTTCGAGTCGCGCGGGCTCGAGGGATGACGCTGCAGGAGATCGAGAGTCTGTATCGACTGCGCAGCCAGCTCGCAGAGCAGGTCAGCGCGCTGCGACATGTGTCGCGGGTGCTGGGGCGGTTGCCGCTCGAGCAGCTCACCGAAGAAGGCGAGCTGACCGCGTCCGAGGGCTCCGAGATGCTCGAGGAGACGCAGGCCAAGGTGCGACTGAGACTCGATCGACTACGGGCCTATGAAGCCGAGACGGTCGAGACCTTGGAGAAGCGGACGCAGGAGGTCGACGAGGCGTTCAACCCCTACTGGGGGAGCAGCTTCTCGGAGCGGCACGACACCAGTCGGTTCGGCGCACAGGTCGAGAACTACGCGTGCATCTACACCTCCCGGGTCAGCAACCTGCGGTTCGTGTCGCCCGCCAAGTACTTCCTGTCGCCGCATGGGTCGCTTCCCCACACGTCGGTCCGGTAGCGACACCCTCCCGAGGTTGGCCCGGCCCAGGTTGGCTGGCCCAGGTGTTGCACAGTTCTTCACCCGGACGGAGTGTCCGTCCAAGAGTCCTATGAAGGAGCCGTCAGACCCGTGTTTGCGAGCGATGCGCAGCTGCAGTGCGCAACCGTTCGTGGGTCCTATGCATCGTTTTCATAGCGATTGCGACGCTCTCGACCTGCCGTTCGGCCGGCCTGTCTCCCGATCCGCATCTCCAGTTGGGCCCGCCTAGGGGCACCCCTGAGGAACCGTCCATGCGCCACTCCGTACCCCAGACGCGAATTCAGACGCGAACCGTCCATCCCCTCGCCCGACTCGGCCGCATCGCCGCTACGTGGGCGGGGCTGGGCTTGATGGTCCTCATGCTTTGGCTCGGTCAGTCGGGGTCGTCGCAGGCTCGACTGGACGCCTACTACGTCGTGCGTGGCGCGGCCTTCGGCACCGTGTCGCCGCGGGTCTTGTTCGTGCTCGATACGTCGGGTTCGATGAGCCGTCGCGCGAACGCCGATGCGGACCGCTGTCTGTGGTCACGTTGCGAGAGCCCGGACTTCTACGACACGGACGAAGAGAGTCGGATCTCGGCCGCACGACGTGCGATTCGGACGGTGGTCGACGGCGCCGGGGATAGCGCGCAGTTCTCTCTCATGACGTTTGTGCAGAACGTCGCCGAGACGCAGACGCCACCTCCGATGTGCGAGACCTATGGCGACCCGGCGGTGCCGACCCGGTTTGTCTGGACCAACATCTTCACCGACTGGTCGGCGACGGCGTGGTGGATCCTGCGGAGCGAAGCCGGGCCGAACTACTACGCGGGCGGACTGCGGTTGTGCCAGGGCGATGCTCGGCGGCCCTACGCGTACATCCGCTGGGATGAACTCGGAACGGGGTCGGTCATTGGCGCGGACGACCAAGTCGGTGCGGTGCCCGCCTCGCCGCTGATCAGCCTTGCGGAGGCGGACTACAGCGACATCTCCACGCTCCAGCGCCGCGTTCAGTTCTTCCCAACCTTCATGGGCGTTCGGGCGCAGCTCAACGCCGCATCGGATCCCGATCAGGACATCCTCAACGCAAGCGTGGGCGACTACGATCGCTCGACTGAGGTTTGGAACCAGGACTTCTACTACTGGCCGTACGTCGATGGCTTCTCGGGCTATGGGACCCAAAACGTCTACGACTACGACGTCGGTGAAGGTCTCGTCAGTGGTTACGACGGGTCGATTCGTGCGGGAATCGCGGGGGACAACGACTGGTTCGAAGGCGTGGAGTTGCACGCTCCGTTTTTCGTCGACCTGTCAGACACGGCCGTTCCTGCTGCGAACTGGGGGCCGGAGGACGAGGCGCAAGCGCTCTCGTTGGCGCAAGCCCGCACCGCTCCGCTCATCGAAGGCGGCGTGGATGCGACCGGTGGCACGCCGTGGCGTTCTGCGGTCGGTAGCGTCCCCGGCACGCCGCTCGAGGACAACCGGGTGGGTTCCCATCCCTCGATTGCTTCGTACCTCGCCTTCCTCAACACGGTCGCCGAGAGTTCCGCATGTGCACCGACGAACGTGGTCCTGTTGACGGACGGTGACCCGTCATTCGGTGAGGGCGGAGCAGATCTCTACGCCAACCTGGCAGCACTTCGAAATGACCTCGGGGCTGCGGTGTACGTGGTCGGCTTCTTCGTCGACGGCGGTGAACTCAACAACATGGCATGTGCCGCCGCTGGAGCTTGCGATGGTGGGAGCTGCGGATCTCCGTGCGACGACGCCTCCGCCCAAGACTGGGACACGTGCAGTGATCCCGACAACCCCGACACCACGTGTGCGTACGTCGCCTCGAGCACGGCGCAGCTCGAGGCGATCTTCGCGGGCATCATCGATGACGCCCTCGATGTCAGCGTCGACTCGGGTCAGGGGTCGGTGGTCAACGAGTTTGGAGCGACGGGCCTTGCCGATGGAGTGGTGGCAGTTCAGACGGTCTTCAGCTCGAGCACCGACTACCCCGGGTGGACGGGGCACGTGGAGCGGCGTTACTGCGAGATCTACGATGAGTTCGACGTCCTGGTTCCGACATGCCAGCCCCCGTCGCCGGAGTTTGAGCCTGAGCTTACGGCTGCCTTCGAGACGTTCGGAGATGGCTGCGGCATTGGACGCGACTGGGACGCGGCCGATTGCCTTCGCAACACGGACTGGTTCGATCGCCGAATCTACTCCCACGACGCGAACAACAACGTCTATCGGATCACCAACCCAGACGGGAGTGCTTCGGGTGACTTCATCACCGAGCTGACCGCCTTGGGGCACGTCGCGGGGGCCGACGCAGACGATCAAGCCGACGAAATCGCAGCGTTCCTGCTCGGACGGGACGCCCCGGACGGGTGGAAGCTCCCCGGTGTCAGCAACTCGTCGCCGATCACGGTGCGCCGGGTCCCCGAGTACGACGAGACGCGTCTACCCGAGGTGCCGATCACCGATCCTCACTGTGCCGGCCGCACGTTCGGCGAACTCGATGCGGGCAGCCTGCCCAACTCGCTCGAACAGTTCGCACTCGCATCCTGGGACGAGGACGAAGCGCCCAACTACACCTACCAAGAGGCGGTGGTGGTCGGGGATGACTACGGCATCATCCACGCCTTCCAGCTCGACTCCGGAAACGAGCTTTTCGGGTTGATCCCTCGTTTCGCGCTGGCCAACGCCGTGGAGCAGGCCGCGAACGGCCCGCTCAACATGGGGCAGCCTGCGGACGACCTCGAGAACCACGTCTTCGGCGTGTCCTCGACGCTCAACCATGGGTGGGCCTTCGACTCGGACGAGTCTGTCTGGCGTCACCTGGGAATCATCGGCATGGGTGCGGGCGGCACTGACTACATCGCGCTCGACCTCAGCCACATGAACCCCAGTGTGGAGCCGCCGGTCGACGTTCTTTGGACGACCGACGATGCCGCGCTTCAGGCAGCCCACGACTACGACGGCCTTCTGGGAGAGACTTGGGCTCGACCGGCACTCACGTATCACGTGACGAACGAAGAACTCTCCAGCGAGCCGGAGACGTTCCTGGTCGCCGGAAGTGGCTACCCCGAAGGAGGGGCTCCTGACGACCAGGGCCGTGTGTTGTTCGTGGCCAACGCGATGACGGGGGAACTCCTCGAGCGCGCGACGATGCCAGCGGCGGCCAACGTGTACGAGAGTGTCTTCGGTTCGGTCGTCGACCCCTCGGTCGGCAGCCACTGCATGTCGCGGTACTGGGCTGAGGGCCAAGAAGCCTACATCGCAGATCCTGCCGGGCGTCTATTCCGCTGGGACCTCGGGCGCGATGCCGCACCCTTGACCTTCAAGCACGACGCCGATAGCGGCGACGATCCGTGGGGCGTGATCGCCGAAGAACTCGTCTCGTTCCCGGCGTGCACCGGGACGGGCGACTCCTGCACGGTGAACCCTGCCAACCCCGGGGAGCCGTTCTTGTTCGGGCCCTCCGTTAGCGCGTTCAACCGGATTGACGACATCAGTGGCGGCGCTCTGGATCCGGTGGAGGAGAACAACCAGTTCTTGATCGCGCTGGTCTCCGGATCGGCCAACGACGACACCCTCGACGGTGGCGATGAGGCGAACGACTTCCACTCGAGCCTGTACCTGCTCGCGGACAACCATGGTCCGACCGGGACGGAGGAGGGCATTTCGGTGCCCGCAGGTGCGCCGAAGTCGGGACCGACGTTCGCCGCCGGGGACAGCGTCAACGGCAACCCGGGATACATGCGGATCGCTGTCTCCGATGTCACCCGGACACGTCGTGTCACGCCGTTCCCGGGCGCCACCGAGTTCACGGAGACGCGGACCTTCTCCAAGGCAGCGCGACCGGTTCGTGCACCTCGAATCTACGTCACCGGCGTCGTTGACGACGGCGGCGGCGAGCCGGTGGTCGTCGAAGATGTCGAGGTCTACTACGTGACCTACTACATCTACGAGCCCAGCTCCGGGGAGTGCGATCCGCGGTTCTACGATGCGTCGACTCGAACGTGGCATCCGGACCGCGGAACGACCTACGAGTTGACGTTCCGTCTGACGGCCGACGCCAACAACGGCTTTGAGTTCAACAGTGGTGTCAGCGGTGGCGACGCGCTGGCGGACTTCGGGGCAGGGTTCGAGACTGGCCTGCAGCTCGTATCGGTCGAGCAAGGCACCGGCGGTGAATGCGAGTCGGGGAACTGCGGTGCCAGCGTGACTCCGCAGCCCTTTGTCCCCTGCGACAACAACCCCCCTGCTGACGAGCCGCAGCCCATCTCGACGTACGTCATCCCGATGGGCAACAAGACGCTCGATGCGTTTTCTCCGGTTGAGAACTGAGCAGCGTCGGGCCTGAGCACAGGCGTTGGGGGCAGGGCGGTCGTCGCTCGTGGGTGTCGGAGGTTCTCTTCGGCGCCTGCGGGTGCGTGGTACGGTCCGCCGCCGTGAGTGACGCCGAGAAGTCCCCGTCCGACGACACCATCAATCCCGTTCAGCTGGCGACGCGTGGTGCCACCGGCGGCGTGCTGATGGGGCTGGCCAACCTGGTCCCGGGGATCAGCGGCGGCACGATGCTTCTGGCCGCCGGTGTCTACCCACACTTCATTGCGGCGATCGCCGAGGTCACCCGGCTGAAGTTCAAGCGCAGCTCACTCATCGTGCTCGCCTCGGTCGTCGCCGCTGCGGGGCTCGCGATCGTCTTGTTCGCCGGTCCGGTCAAGACCCTCGTCGTCGACTACCGCTGGATCGCGTACAGCCTGTTCATCGGACTGACCCTCGGCGGCGTTCCGATCGTGTGGGGTCTGCTTCCTCGGCGCACCAACGCCGTGTGGGGGGGCGCCGCGGTCGGGTTTGTGGCCATGGCAGCGTTGGCGCTCGTGCAAGGGCAGGGCACAGGGACCGGAGGTGGGCCCACGGATGCGGGCTTCGTGTTGATGCTGCTCGCGGGGGTGGCTGGCGCAAGCGCGATGATCCTGCCGGGGATCAGTGGTGGTTATCTGCTGCTCGTGATGGGCGTCTACGTCCCCATCCTCGCGGGGATCGATGCGCTCAAGCTCGGGCTGAAGTCCGGTGACGTTGCGGCTGTGCAGGCGCCCCTTCTCGATGTCGTCATTCCCGTCGGGCTCGGGGTCGTGCTCGGCATCGTGGTGGTGAGCAACGCGCTCAAGTGGCTGCTTGCGAAGTTCGAGCTGCCGACGCTCGGCGCCCTGCTGGGACTGCTGCTGGGTGCCGTGGTTGGCTTGTGGCCGTTCCAGCACGGCGTGGCACCCGAAGTCGGGGACACGTTCAAAGGGCAGGTTGTCACGGCGCTCTCGCTGCCCGAACTCAAGCCCGAGGATTTTCCGACCGACTTCTTCACCCCCGATGCGGGGCAGATCGCAGGCGCACTCGCGCTCATCGTTGTCGGCTACTTCGTCACGGTCGGCGTCGCCCGCCTCGGCGGCGCCGCATACCTCAAGGCCTGAGCCACGACGCGCGGCTCGTACGTCAGTCTTGAAGTTCGTTCCCGGTTTTCCGAGGAGTTCGGAGCGAGAGAGCGAAGCGTCCCGAACGCAGGCCTGAGCAACCGAGGGGCTCGGAGGGCCCTCCGCCATCGCGATCCGGCGCGTCGAGGCTATGAGACGTGCTCTAGTTCGGCGCGACGACGGTGATCTCGACCTCGGTGCCAGGCTGCACCTTGTCACCGGGGCTCGGATCCTGACGCAGCACGTAGTTCTCGCCGCGCTCGGGATCTTCGACGCGGCGGATCCGGCCGGGGGTCAGGCCAAACTCGGCGAGCTTTTTCTTCGCCCCCGAGAGGTACAGCCCTTTGAGTTTTGGGACCTCGACCGACAGCGGCTCCGCGATGGTGAGCCGGACGACGGAGCCATCCTTGGCCTCGACTCCGGCGGCCGGAACCTGCTTGAGCACGGTGTTGGGGTCTTCGTCCGAGACCTCAGTGACGGGCTCCGGCACTTCGAAGCCTGCCTTGACCAGCGCTGTGCGAGCCGCGTCGTAGGGCTTGCCCAGGACGTCGGGCAGCGCGACGTTGCTCGATGCCTTGGCGACGACAACACGGATTTCCTTGTTGCTGGAAAGCTCCGCACCGGCAGAGGGGCGCTGTTGCACGATCGTCCCGGGATCCGCGGCCGTCACATTGCGCTCTCCGTCCTCGATGATGACCAGTCCCTTGGCGCGCCAACGCTCTCGCGCCGCGTCGACCGTCATTCCCTCCAGGTTCGGGGCGGAGAGCTTTTCGGTCCCATCCGCCGTCGGTGTGGAGGGCGCCGAGGTCCGCGCGGTGTTCGCCGGAGTCGGGCTCGTGCTGTCGAGGCCCTGCAGCTTGATGATGTAGGGCGTCAGCAGGAGCTGGCTGGCCACCGAGGTGACCAGCGCGATCAGAAACATCTTGAAGTAGTCGTTCATCGAACGGGAGCCGGGCATCGAGGCCGGCCGGCTCCCACGAGTCTACCCCACCCGCCCCGGGGGTCTACGCGACTTGGTGTATACGGAGGTTCAGCAGTTCGGGGTCTTCGGCTTCCTGCTCAGGGGGTCCCGCGTCGATCTCGACGGTGCTCCCCGGTGGGAAGGACCCGTCGAGGATGCCGCGGGCAAGGCGGTCGACGACGTTGCGGGCGAGGACGCGGGATAGAGGGCGGGCCCCGAACACCGGGTCGTAGCCAGCATCTGCCAGCATCTGCTTCGCCTCCTCGGTGAGCCGGACGGACAGTCCGCGCTCTTGTAGACGCGGTTGGAGGCGCTCGAGCTGAATCTCGAGCACTCGGCCCATGGCCTCGCGTGTCAGGGAGGTAAACGAGAGCACACCGTCGAGCCGGTTGAGAAACTCCGGGCGGAACTGACGCCTCAGCGCTTCGTTTTGGGCGGCGCGCCGGCCTTCGGCGTCGAGGCCCGCATCCAGGAGCGCCTCGCTGCCCACGTTGCTCGTCATCAGGACGATCGTGTTGCGGAAGTCGACCGTCCGACCCTGGCTGTCGGTGAGCCGGCCGTCGTCGAGCAGCTGCAGCAAGACGTTGAACACGTCCGGGTGTGCCTTCTCGATCTCGTCGAGGAGCACCACCGAGAACGGCTTGCGGCGCACGGCCTCGGTGAGCTGCCCGCCCTCGTCGTAGCCGACGTACCCCGGAGGGGCGCCGATCAGCCGGGAGACGGCGAACTTCTCCATGTACTCGCTCATGTCGATGCGGACGACCTGGCGCTCATCGTCGAACAGGAACTCGGCCAACGCTTTGGCGAGCTCGGTCTTGCCGACGCCAGTGGGCCCCAGGAACAGGAACGAAGCGATCGGTTGGTCGGGATCCGACAGGCCCGCTCGCGCTTGGCGGACGGCCGCGGCGACCCGTTCGAGCGCCGGATCTTGACCCACGACGCGCTGCCGCAGGTTGTCTTCCATGTGCAGCAGCTTCTGCTGCTCGCTCGCGAGCATCTTGGAGACGGGGACACCGGTCCAGCGCGACACGATGGCCGCGATGTCCTCATCGGTCACCTCCTCCCGCAGGAAAGAACCGTCGCTGGACGCCAGTGTCGTCTTCAGGCGGTCCCGCGCTCGGTCTCGCTCGGTCTCGAGGTCACGCAGTGTTCCGTAGGTCAGCTCGGCCGCCCGGCTGAGGTCCCCGGACTTCTCTGCCATCGCCGCCTCGGACTTGACGCGTTCGATCCGCTCGGAGACCTCCTTGACCTCCGCGAGCTGGTCGCGCTCGGTTTGCCAGCGAGACCGCATCGCGTCGACGTCCTCCCGAACGGTCGAGATCTCCCGCTGCACTGCGTCCAGGCGCTCATCTTGTGCGGCGGCCCGATGCTCCTCTCGTTCCAAGGCCGCACGCTCGATCTCCAGTCGGGTCAGTCGCCGCTCTTGCTCGTCGATCGGCGTGGGCACGCTCTCGACCTCCATCTTGAGCTGTGCGGCCGCTTCGTCCATCAGGTCGATCGCCTTGTCGGGCAGAAAGCGGTTCTGGATGTAGCGGTGGCTCAGGGTCGCCGCACTGACGAGCGCAGCATCTTGAATGCGAACCCCGTGGTGCGCCTCGAACTTGCTGCTGATCCCTCGGAGAATCGCGATGGTGTCGTCGACCGAGGGCTCGTCGATCGTGACGGGCTGGAACCGACGCTCCAGCGCCTTGTCCTTCTCGATGTGCTTTCGGTACTCGTCGAGCGTGGTCGCTCCAATACAGCGCAAGCCGCCCCGCGCGAGCGCGGGTTTGAGCATGTTCGCTGCATCCTGCGCGCCCTCGCTGGCGCCGGCGCCGACGAGCGTGTGCAGCTCGTCGATGAACAGGATGATGCGGCCCTGCGCAGCCTCGACCTCGGCGAGGACAGCCTTGAGCCGTTCCTCGAACTCGCCGCGGAACTTCGCGCCCGCGACCATGGCCGCCAGGTCCAGCTGGTGCAGTTGCTTGTCCGTGAGGCTCTCCGGGACGTCGCCACTGGCGATGCGCTGGGCGATGCCCTCGGCGATCGCGGTCTTGCCCACCCCGGGTTCACCGATCAGGACGGGGTTGTTCTTGGTCCTTCGACTCAGCACCTGGAGCGCGCGCCGAATCTCCGCGTCCCGGCCGATCACCGGGTCGAGGGCTTCCTTGCGGGCGAGCGCGGTGAGGTCGAGGGCGTACTTCGCGAGGGCCTCGTAGGTGCTCTCCGGATCCTGCGTCTGTACGCTCTGGGTTCCTCGAACCTCGCGCAGTGCGGCGAGCACCAAGTCGGCCGAAGCGCCGAGTTCCCGCAGGAGCGTGTGCGCCTTGATCCCGTGCCGCTCCGCGTTGTCGTGCAAGAACGCGAGAACGAGATGCTCGGTACTGACGTACTTGTCGTGGAGGCGCTCGGCCTCGGCGGCTGCGAGATCGAGCGCGGCCATCAGCTCGCGCGCCGGCCTGACGTCGGCGCCTTGAACCTTCGGCAGCCTCGCAAGACTCTCGGATATGGCGCGGTCGAGGGCGGCGCCATGGACACCGGCGCGCTCGAGCAGCGGGCGGACGAGTCCGCCATCCTGACCGGCCGCGGCGGAGAGCAGATGAAGTGTGGTGACCTCGGGGTGACCGAGTTCCTGGGTCATCGCTTGCGCGTGAGCGAGCGCATGACGAGTTTTCACGGTCGCGGATTCAGCCTGGAATGCGGACATCTCGCACCTACCTTTCGGGTCCGTTCTCCGGTCCCAGATGCAACGTAGGGACGGATTCGGGGGACGCAAGGCCGCTCGATCGGGTGGGCGCGTTGCGTAACCAATCGCGGCCGGGCACGGTTGCAGGGTCCATGTTCGCGCTGCGTTCCTTCTCTCCGGCCGTCGTCGCGGCGCTGTTGGTCCTCCCGTCCGCCTGCGGATCTGAGGATACGCCCGCGCCAGCTGGCGCCTCCGCAGAGGGCGGCGATGCTCAGCCGGTCCGAAGCGCTGAACCTGACGCAACGCCCTCGCCCGAGGTGGCGAAGCCGGGGGTTCAAGCCGACGGTTCGGTTGTCTCGGCGGTGAAATGGTTTCACGGGTCGCTCGATGCAGCGCTCGCCCAGGCCAAGAAGGACGGCAAGATCGTGTTTGTCGACGTCGGCGCATACTGGTGTCCCCCCTGTCGAAAGCTGGACGAGGAAGTCTTCGTCGACGCTGCCGTTGGCGACGCGCTGGGCAAGGGATACGTGGCCGTGCATATCGATGCCGAGAAGGGGGAGGGGCCTGATGTGGTCCGCGAGTATCGCGTGCAGGCGTACCCCACGTTGTTGGTCCTCGAACCGGGCGGGATGGAGAAGGGCAGGGTGGTGGACTTCCTGCCTGCCGACGATCTGTTGGCAGCGCTCGGGCGGATCGAACAGGGGGAGAACGTGCTGGCGGATGCGGTGGCCGAGCTCGAGGCCAAGCCCGATGATGTCGCGCTGCGCCAGCGGTTGGGGCATCTGTACGTGTTGGCGGGCCGACGCGAGCAGGCCAACGCTGAGTACGAACAGGTGCTCGAGGCCGACCCCACCAACGAGATGGGACTGGCCGCGAAAGTCCTGTACGACCAGGCGTTCTTCATTCAGTTCAAGCTCGACGACGATGCGCCCGGGGCGATTGCAGCGCTTCGCAAGCTCCAGTCGCAGTTCCCCGACAGCGCCGAGGCTCTTCGGGCGCATCGGCACATCGGCCGCATGCTCAACCGACTGGGAAAGACCGACGAAGCCATCGCCGAACTCGACGCCATGCTCTCCGCCGACCCAGAAGACACCGCCCTCGCGAGCAGCTACGGATGGTTCAGCTTCCGGCAGCAGTGCAAACCGGCGCGCGGACTGGAGGTCGTTCGGGCCGCGCTCGAGGCCGACCCGAAGAACGCCGACCTTCTCTACCTCGAGGCGGAGCTCGCCGAGATGACCGGAGATCGACAGGCCGCTCGCGTCGCGATCGGGCGCGCTCTCGAGGTCGAACCTGCTTCGGCGTTCTTCCGTCGTCAGGTCGAACGATTCGAGGTGACGCCATGAGCCTCCTCCTTGCGACGTTGAGCGTGGCGCTCGCGGTTCCGCCACCGGTGTACGACCCCGATGCTGGGGTCCCGCCCGGAGGGGGCTACTGGGCACCCGGCGAGGCGCCCTCAATCGCTCCACCCGATGGCGAGGACCAGATCCTCATCGGAGCGATCATGCTTCCGTTGGGTGTGCTCGCTGCGGGATCTGCATCGGCGATGGTGTGGGCAACCGCGCCTGGCCATTGCCAGGCTCGCCTCGAGGGGTGGGGCATCGACGCCAATGCCGAGCAGTGCAAAGGCCTGTTCATCTACAACGTGATTCGTGTGTCGTATGGAAGCGCTGCGGTGATCACGGGAGCAGTGTTCCTCGCGATCGGCCTGCAGCGACGCCAGGCGCTGAAGGACTGGAAGCGGCGGCGGTTCCAGGGGCTGCGGCGCAGCGGGCTGAGCTTCACGCCCAACCGGCGTGGTGCATCGCTCGGGATGACGCTCCGCTTCTGAGCGGTGCTCTCCGTGCTGAGGCCGCTCGCTGTTCAGTGCGGCCCAGGTAGGGAAGCATCGCACGGTGGAATGATCGCGTGAGTACGGTAGGATTCCTTACGCGCAAAATTCGTACGGAAGCGCGGCACCGAGCCGGTGTCTCAGGGGAGGACAGCGGCAACCCGTAGGGGAAACGTGAAGGGAAACATGATGCATAGACACCTGACTCTGGCTGGAATGCTCTGCGTAGCGGGGGGATGTCCCTCGGCGGACTCCGGGGAGGACACCTCTGACGACTCTGGCGGAATCGCGAGCTTCACGGGCTCGGGTACGGACGGCTCCACGACCGACGATCCGACCACCGGCGTCGACACCGTCGCCGACACCAGCTCCAGCAGCACCGGCGAACTCAACTGTGGCGAACAGGAATTCGTGCTCGAGGCGGTCCCGCCCAACGTCGTGTTGGTGCTCGATAAGTCCGGCAGCATGGTCCAGCAGCAATGGGACGCCGACAGCGACCCCATGACTGAGGATGAGACGCGGTGGCGGAGTCTTCACGACGTGGTCTCGTTTGTAGTCGGCACGTTCGAGGCTGAGATCAACTTCGGAGCTGTCCTGTTTCCGTCGACGAGTGTGACCGCGCAGAATGCGGACCTTGGCGCCGGGTCGTGCGTTGTGAATGCACAGCCGGAGGTCCCTGTGGCCGCGACGAACGCCGCTGGCGTCCTGGACGGCATTCCCGCAGCGAGCGCGGTCGGCACCATCAACGGGGCGACACCGGCAACTGCGGGCGTGCAGACCGCGCTGGATCATCTGAAAACACTCGATCCGAATATCGATCGGTTCATGATCCTCATGACAGATGGTGCCGCGAACTGTGGTGCGGACGCGGATTTGTCGATGTGCCCAGGACAGGGCTGCGCCCTGATGGAAGAGTACGACACCAACTTGCCGGTCGTGGTTGGGGATGCGTTTGCGGTCGACGGAATTCCGACGTTCGTGATCGGCATCGACATCCTCGACGAGCTCGTCGGAGACGATCCCGAGGATGGCCAGGTCGGCGCAAATACCTTTACCGAACTCAACACCGTGGCGGAGGCTGGTGGGCGGGGTCGGGAAGGCGACGAGAAGTTCTTCAATGCCACCAACGAGATTGAGCTTCAGGCCGCGCTGGCCGAGATCGCCGGGCAGGTTGTCTCCTGCACCATCCCGCTGAGCGAGGAGCCGACGGACCCCGACTTCGTGGAAGTCGAGATCGGTGGGATGACCTACGAACGAGTCGCGGATTGCGAAACCGAAGACGGATGGGTCTACTCGAACCCCGAGGGCCCCTACGACGCCATCGAGCTCTGCAACGCTGCATGCGACGCACTCGCAGAGAGCGGTGAGCTGGATGCCACGTTCGGCTGTCCGCCTCCGGGCTGACGTCGACCCCTTCACCGGGAGATCTCGAAGCGGCGGCACCTTTTTGGGGCCGTCGCTTCGTTTTGTGGCCCCTGCTCGCGTCTCAACGGCGATGTGCTCTAAGCTCGGGGCCGCTTCGTATGGCTGCACGGAAGACCACCAAGAAGACGGCGAAGAAGGCTAGCTCGAAGAAGACGGCTTCTGCGAAGAAGAAGAAGACGTCGGCGAAGAGAACAGCGTCCGCCAAGAAGACAACATCGGCGAAGAAGACGGCGTCGGCGAAGAAGAAAACGACAGCGTCGGCGAAGAAGACGGCGTCCGCAAAGAAGGCGTCCGCGAAGAAGACGGCGTCCGCGAAGAAGACGGCGTCGGCAAAGAAGACGGCGTCGGCAAAGAAGACGGCGTCGGCAAAGAAGACGGCGTCCGCGAAGAAGACGGCGTCCGCAAAGAAGACGGCGTCCGCAAAGAAGACGGCGTCCGCAAAGAAGACGGCGTCCGCAAAGAAGACGGCGTCCGCAAAGAAGACGGCGTCGGTAAAGAAGACGGCGTCCGCGAAGAAGACGGCGTCCGCGAAGAAAACCGCGTCCGCGAAGAAAACCGCGTCCGCGAAGAAAACCGCGTCCGCGAAGAAAACCGCGTCCGCGAAGAAAACCGCGTCCGCGAAGAAGACGGCGTCCGCGAAGAAAAACGCGTCCACGAAGAAACAGGCGTTGGCGAAGAAACAGGCGTCGGCGAAGAAACCCGCGTCCGCAAAGAAGACGGCGAAAGCGGCCTCGACGGGGCCCGAGTTCTCGAAGTTCGGATCCGAGATGCTCGGTTTCCTCGTCGAGTTGGGCATGAACAACGACAAGGTCTGGTTCGACGAGCACAAGGCTCGCTACGAGGCTCAGGTTCGCGAGCCCGCACGGGCCTTCGTCCGTGCGGTGGCACCCCGTCTCGAGGCCATCTCCAAACACTTCGTTGCGAGCGACAAGAAGGTCGGAGGGTCGATCATGCGGGTCTACCGAGACGTCCGGTTTGCGAAGGACAAGACCCCGTACAAGACCAATGTCGGGATCCACTTCCGGCACGAGGTCGGAAAAGACGCGCACGCGCCGGGCTTCTACGCGCACATCTCCCCGGAGGGACACTTTGTCGGCGTGGGGATGTGGAGGCCAGAGTCGTCAGCGCTGGCGTCGATTCGGACTCGAATCGTGGAGCACCCCGACGCCTGGACAGCGGCGACCCGGGGCGAGGAGTTCACGGAACGGTTCACACTCGGGGGCGAAAGCCTCAAGCGCCCCCCGAAGGGGTTCGACGCAGACCATCCGCATATCGCTGACCTCAAGCGCAAGGACCACATCGCGGTGGCGAACCTGTCCGACGAGGAAATGCTCGGAGAGGGGGTGGTCGACCGGATCGTCAGCCTCTTCGAGTGCGCCCTGCCGTACATGGCGTTCGAGTGCGCCGCGCTCGGCGTACCGTTGTAGCGGCGGGAGTGCGATCCAGGCCCATGCGTTCCTCCGAGTTGAGGAACGACGAGGAACAGGGCTCAGCTGCCCACGAAAAAAAAAGGACGACGCACGGAGGCGCCGCCCTTTTTCTTGATTGAGTCGATGATCGACTACTCGAGCGTGATGAACACGCACCACTCGTTGAGGGTACCGGTGTCGCCACCCAGGTCGTCGACGACCGTCAGGGTCCACTCGCCGGCTGACGCTCCCCCGTCGTAGACGCTCAGAGGCTGCTCGGGGATCAAGTTGCCTTCGATGGCGATCGGGTTGATACAGGCGGATCCGACGGCGAAATCACCCTCGTCGTTGAATGTAGCCTGGACGTCGTCGTCGAGACTGCACTGGTCGAAGCTCAGGTTGTTCGTGAGCGCGAGATCGTCGGCGCTCAAGGAGATGTCGAGGTCGGCGTCGAAGGTGTGGGTGATGTCCACGTAGACGTCGACATCAGCGATCGTTCCGATATCTGCGACCGTGATCGTGTCCATCACCGGCGGAAGTGCGCTGTCGATCGCGGCCGCAGGACTCGAGCAGACGACGACGATGTCGTCGGAGCACTCGGCCTCGTCGAACGTGGTGCAGTCTGCTCCGCAACCCAGCGGTCCGCCGGCGAAGCCTTCTGTTTGGCAGGTGGTCCCGCCGAACTCGGACAGATCGCAAACCTCGCCCGCATCCAGGACTCCGTTGCCGCAGTCATCGCCACACGCGGAGGTGTCGTACTGACAGGTCAAGGGGTCGCAGACGAGCTGGCCACCGCCGAGCCCCTCGGCGAAGCAGGTGGACGGCACCATGTCGCCGTCGCACTCCTCGCCGAACTCGATGTTGTCGTTGCCGCACTCCGGCGAGCTGACGTTGAGCACGTAGTCGCCGCTGTTGGTGGTGAAGCCGTCGACGAGCACGGTGACCTCTTGGCCGGCGGCGAGGGTCACGACCACTCGGGATGCGTTGCCGGTGAGCTCGGGATCATCGTCGTCACAGGCGATGGACGTGCCGTCGCAGGTGAAGCCCTCGACCACATCGAGGACGGTGTCGAAGCTCGAGCCCTCGGTGTCGAACACGTAGGTCCCCGCAACGGGAGCCGTGTAGGTGTAGGAGACGTCGGGAGCGTTGCTGGAACCGCAAGCGGGGGTGCTGCTGTTGACTTCGGTTTCCGTGTTGCCCGTGACCTGAATCGGAAGGGCACCCGCGAGTTCGAAGTCTGGACAGGCATCGAGCTCGACGTTGAGGTTGTAGCTGCCGGACTCCAGCCCAGCGCCGTCGACGACGAACACGACTTCTTCGCCCTCTGCCAGGGTGACGTTGATGCGTGAGGTCGCATCGCCGCTATCGTCGTTGCAGGCGAGCTCTGCGCCGCCGCAGCCGTCGAGGGCGTACAAGACCGTGTCGAAGTCCGAGCCCAGAGTGTCGGCGGTGTAGATGCCGGCCGAGGGAGCCGTGAACGTCCACTGGTCGTCGTTCCCGGTTCCACCGCCACAGGAGCCGAAGGTGGTGTTGTCCCCGTCTGTCGTGTCGCCGGTCTGCGTCACCGGAATGATGACGCCCACGTCCCCGTCCGGGCAGGTGCCTTCGAAGAACGCGACCTCGAGGTCGATCGCACCGCCGCCGACGGAGAAGCCGTCGAGAACGACCGTGACGGTCTGTCCCGCGGTCAGCGCGGTCGAGACTCTCGCAGCGGTTGTTCCGTCGTCGATGTCTTCGTTGCACTGGAGTTCGGGGCCGCCGCACGTGCCGTCGTAGACCGCGACGAGTGGGTCCACGACGCCGTCAGGGCTGGTGGCGGTGAAGAAGTACGTACCGTCGGCCGGGGCAACGAGCGTGTAGGACACGTCCGGGGCGCCGCCGCCGCCACAGGAGTTGGTGAACTCGCTGTCTTGGTCCGCGGTGTTGGCGTTGATCAGGTCCGGCGCCATCAGGGTTCCGTAGGGGCACTCCTCTACGAGCTCTCCACCGGTCGTCGTCGACTCGTCTCCGGTCGTCGTCGACTCGTCGCCGGTGGTCTCGACCACGGTGGTGCTGCCGTCCGTCGGGTCGGTTGTCGAGCCTGCCGTTCCCGTCGTAGGCTCGCCGCTGGACGAGTCGGCACCCATGGTTGTGGTGGATTCGGCGGTGGTCGACGCATCCGTGGTCGACGCGCCGGTGGCCGACGTCGTCGTCCCCGGGGTCTCCGTGGTCGAGCCGTCGTCGCCCGTGGAGCTGCCCGCGGTCGCCGCAGTGACGTCGTCGCCACATGCAGTCCCCAGCAGCGTCAGGGCGGAAAGCAGGCACAGCCGTGCCGAACGGTCTTTGAGGATGGTGTTCATGTCGTAGGGCATGGGAGATATCCGATGGAGTGGACCCGAACTGGCGCCGAGGCCGAAGACGGTGGCCTGAACACTGGACGGTTTCGCGGACAATACGCGAAGTGTGCGCGGGGCCCAATGCCTGCACACGTGAGCTATCCAGCCGGTCTCCAACCTGGGGGATCGGACCGCGAACACCGCCGTGCGGCGGGCGGTGACAGAGACCGGCGCGCACCCCCGGTCCACGCTGGGCCGGCATCACGGATTCGCGCGTTGCGGCCGCGGATGTGGCTCTCAAGGTTTCGAGAGGCCCAAACGGGCGTTCCCTTGGCACCGGAGCCGAAACTCGGACATCGCCCCTGGTCGGCCCGAATGTCGTGAGCTTCCACCTCTGTTCTTCCGTTGTCTTCCGCGATCGGCGCGGCGTACCATGGGCTGCACCGTGGGGGACGCGGCGGACACTTCGGTGTTCCGAAACGGGTTCCTGAAAATCGGGCTCACCGGGCGCGCCAGGGCCCCGGCCCGAAACCGACAGAACCTCTTTATTAAGAATCAAGGGAACGCAACGATGAACAACTTCCAACTCGGCCGGGTGGCCACCATTTCGCTCGCTTCGCTCCTGTTTATCGCTTGTGACGACGGCTCGACCGGCGGCAGCGATGGGAACAGCGGTTCCTCGACCGGGAGCGCGGGCACGGAAAGCGACTCGGGGCCGACCGGGGATCCGACCGGCAATACTGACAGCAACAGCGGCAGCTCGAGCACGGGCGGCGCCGCCGAGACCGGAAGCTCCACCGGTGCCGGTGACACCGACTCCTCGGCCGGGGCTGAGACCGGCGTCGACACCGACGGAGAGTCCGGCGGCTCGACAACCGGCGGCGAAGGGGAGTCTTCGACCGGCGGCGGCGAGAGTGACTCGGACTCGGACTCGGACTCCGACAGCGGCGTGGTGGAGATTTGCGAAGCGCCAGGCGACCTGACGCCGTGTGACGCGGACACCGACAACCCGTTCCATGCCATCGGGCTTGGATGCGAGGGCGGACCCAACACCTCGATTCCGGTCTTCAACGAGATCTTCGCGGCCAACGACGCGAATACTTGGCGCATCGCTCGGCAGTTCGGTGACTTCATGGACCCCGGCGATGGTTTGCCGCTGTGGCGCCCCCGTGAGGGCGAGTCGATGCTGGTGATCGGAACCGGACCTCTTCCCACGCTTGACGCGGACGGAGCACTAATCGAGGTCGGTGATCCGCTTGGGGATGCCACCAGCAACCCTTCGAACTCGGCCCTGCCTGCACCTCTGAGCCCGCTGCCCGGAAGCGGCGGTGGTGGCGGTGGCACCCCGTTCGTCAACTGCGACCTGGTCAACGACTGTTCCGACAGCTTGATCGACCAGTGGAACCTCGGTGGTGGCTCCGCGAACGACCTCATCTGGTTCCAGTTCGAGACCCCCGTTCCCGGCGGCACCTACGGGTTCTCGTTCGACTTCGCGTACTTCTCAGAGGAGTTCCCGGAGTTCGTCGACACGACCTTCAACGACATGTTCGTCGCATGGTCCAACTCGGAGAGCTACACCGGCAACCTGTGCTTCGTGAACGACGAGCCCTGCACGGTCACCGCGTTGTGGCCTGCAGACTTCCAGCCGGGAGCCCCAGAGCTCTCAGGGACCCAGTTCACGAACGACGCCGCCACGGGCTGGTATGAGGCCAAAGGCACCGTCGTGCCGAACGAGATGCTTCAGCTGACGTTTGCGCTCTTCGACATGGGTGACTCGTCCTACGACACGACGCTGCTCGTTGATAACTTCCGGTGGGATTGTGAAGGCTGCACGCCTTCCGAAGTCGACCCCTGTATTGGTATCGACCCGGTCTAGCCTCTCTTGAGCGTGCGGCTGCGGCCGCACCGCGGGCGCGTTCCACTGTCCTACAGGACATGGGCGCGCCCTTTGTCTTTGGTTCGTGTGTGTCCGGCCTCGTCACCCTTCGGGGACGAAGCTGACGCAGGCCTGGACGAGCTCGCCGAGCGCGTCGTCGAGCGACTGCGCGAGGTCGCCGGCGCAGATGTCCGCGGTGATCCCCGCGGCGCCGAACGAGGCTACGACCGCACCGAGCCGGCGGCCTGGAGACGCCGTGCCGTAGGGCCCCACGCACGTCGTCTTGGGGGCCTCGAACACACCGGGGTCCCCGGCGATCGCGAGCATTACGATCCGATCGCGGTCGCCTCCGACGGCGGACAGGAGGAGTTCGTGTTCCTGCACTCGCGTCGCCCCGAGTCCGAGCGTGTCCTCGTCGGTCAACATGACCACAAACACCACCGAGTCGTCTCGCAGGAAGCCGGCGTTGTCGGCCACAGTGAGAGCCTCCGCGGCGTTCCGGGAGGTGGTCTCGAGCGTGCTGGACGCGGTTGTGGCGGCCAGGCAGGCGAAGTCCTCTTGCAGGGTCGCCGAGGGGGCGACGATCCACGGCTGTGTCAGACCGCAGTCGGTCTCGGGGCTCGGTGGGACGGATGGTTGGTCTCGGTGGGTGTGCAGCACCGTGTCGTCCGGCTCCGCCGAGATGACCCCGATGTGAATGTCTTTCAGTGTGTCCAGGTTGAGCGCGAGGGCATCGGTGAAGTCTGCGAACACCGGTGGCCCATCGATGCCGCGCAGCGCTGCCTGCTCCTGCGCCATCGACAACGACCCGTCCACGACGAACAGGATGTCGATGTGCTCGCACCCACCCGGGGGCTCGGGGACCTCGGGCTCGTCCGCGGTTGCGCAGGCGTGGACCACCGCCGGCAGAAAGTCGTCGAACGAAGCTTCGAAGTCCTCGTCGTCCCACTCGGTGTGCAGCGCGTTGGGGTGGAGCGCCAGCGCGAAACTGTGCAGTTCGTCGGCGTCTTGGCCGACCGTGAGGCTTAGGGCGCGGTCCCGGTCGCCATCCGCCGCGAGACGGAGAAACGCATCGCTGGCCAGGCCGGGCCGGGCGTACATGTTGCTCTCATCGTCGTCGGTGTTGGCGAGCATGACGCTCACCGAGATTGTTCGGTCCTGCGATGGCCAGTCGTCGTGGTCGAGGAACGGGAACAACAGGCCCGTGAACATCCAATCGCCGTCAGCACTGGTGTCACTGGGGTAGTTGCGAACCCCGTCGTAGACGCACTCGAGCTTGGTGCGGGCGTTGTTGCGGGCCCGTCCGGCTTCGCCCCAGATGAACGTGAGACCGTCCGCGGGACCCTCGGCGTCGAGGCTGCACTCCCACGGAGGCGGCTCCGGAGCGCCGGCGTTGGGAAACACCCGAACGCGAGCGCCGGTCTGTTCGGTCACGTTGTCCAGAAAATGCGCGACGGCAAGGCGGCGCTCGAACCCGTAGATCGGGGCCTGGCGGTCGAACACCAGAGAAACGTCGATCGCCTCGCAGAGCCGGTTGCTGCCCCCGGTCGTTGTGCTCTCGTCGGTGACCTCGGTGGTCGTCGTTGTGCCGGCGGGACCGGAGGTTGTGCCGGAGGACGTACTCTGCCCGAAGTCGGTTTCGGTTTCGGTCGAGCTGGGGGAGGAGGTCTCGGTCCCCGAGTCGATCCTCACGCCCTCGGCGGAGGCGTTGCATCCCGTCGCCGCGACGGCGAGAGCCGCGGTTACGAAACGGGCACGCACCCGATCAGCCTGCCACAGGTGGCGTGTCGCTGCCGGCGCGAGCGCGTTTGGCGATCGTGATGCCCAGGAACCCGAACAGGATCGACAGCAGCGGGTTGACGTAGTTCAGGACCGCGTACGGTAGGTACGCCGACGTAGGCACCATCAGCGTGGCCGCCATGAACGCACCGCAGGTGTTCCAGGGGATCAGCGCGGAGGTAATGGTGCCGCCGTCTTCGATGGCCCGGGAGAGGTTCTTCGGGTGCAGGCCCTGCTCTGCGAACGCGGAGCCGTACATCCGGCCGGGCACCACGATCGAGATGTACTGGTCGCCCGCAACGATGTTGATGCCCGCAGCGGTCAGCACTGTGACCGCGATGAGCGAGCCCGCGCTCTTGGCGAGCGAGAGCAGCTTGCTGGCCAGCGTTTGCAGCATGCCGGTCCGCTCCATGACCCCGCCGAAGCTCATGGCACACAGAATCAGGATGACCGTGCCCGCCATGTCGAGCATGCCCCCACGGCTGAGGAGCTCGTTCACGCCTTCGTTACCGGTGTCTGCAACGTGCCCGGACATCGCGGAGTTGATCACGGAGTCGGCCCCGGTCCCCTGAGCGACCGCCAACGCAGCGCCCAGCCCCGCGCCCAGCAGCAGCGTGGGGAGGGCAGGCTGCCGGCGAACCACGAACACCAGGACCACGGCTGGAGGCAGCACGTGGATGATGCTGGGGTCGTAGTGGGTGCGAATGGCGGACTGAATCGCGTCGATGCCCGCCGCGTCGACGCTGACGTCGGTGCCGAGGCTGAGCACGGTGTAGACGACCATCGCGATCAGCCACGAGGGCCCAGTCGTCAGCATTTGATGCCGGATGTGCTCAAACAGCTGCACCCCAGCCATCGCGGGTGCCAGGTTGGTCGTGTCCGACATCGGGGAGAGCTTGTCGCCGAAGTACGAACCGCTGATGACCGCGCCCGCGGTCATCGCGGGGTCGATGCCGAGCGCGCCGCCGATGCCGATCATCGCAATGCCGATGGTGCCCGCCGTGGACCACGAGCTGCCGCTGACCAGGCTCACCACCGAGCAGACGGCGCAGGCGGTGGGAAGGAAGAACGAGGGCGATAGGAGGGAGAGCCCCCAGTCGATCAGCGCCGGAACGACACCGGAGACGAGCCAGGTCCCCATCAGCAGGCCGATGACCAGCAGGATCAGCATGGCGCCCATGGCCATCCCGATCGCTTTGTTCACGCCCGACTGCAGCGACTCCCACGACCAGCCGTAGGCTCGGGCGACGAGGCCTCCGGCGACCGCAGCCAGCAGGAGCGGTAGGTGACCGGTGCCTTCGAAGCCTGGGTAGCGCTCGGGCAGGACCAGGATGAACAGGCTTAGAAAGGCAACGAGTGCGAGCACGGGCAGGAGCGCCGCCCACCCGGGAATTGGCCGCCCGTCGGTGGTGCTCGGCTGGTCCGTCACCGCGGGACCCTACCACGCGTTACGCTGCCCTCCGTGAGTCGCACGGTGTTCCTGACTGCGCTCCCCAAGGTCGAGTTGCATGTCCACCTCGAGGGGTCGATCGGCCCGGACGTTGCGCAAGAACTCGCCCGCCGCAACGGTGTCCGTCTACCGGGTGCGGACGAGGGACCGAAGGGGCTGCGCGACGCCTACGTGTTCCGTTCGTTCCGCGATTTTCTACGGTTGTACATCAACGTATCTCGGTGCCTGATCACCGCGCAGGACGTTCGAGATGTGGTCGTGGACCTTGCCCGCCGACATGCCGCGGCCGGCGTTCGCTACGCCGAAGTCACCTTCACGCCTCTGACTCACCGCGCGCGCGGAATCACGGCGGACGTCCTGTGGTCCGGGCTCGCGCAGGGGCGAGCGGAGGCGTTGCGTCTGCACGGCGTGGTTCATCGCTGGGTGTTCGACGTCGTGCGCTCGATGCCTCACCAAGCCGAAGCGACCGTCGACTTCGCGCTGGGGATGGACGCGCGCGATGGGGGCAGTGTGGCGGGGTTGGGCGTGGGTGGTCCCGAGGCGGACCACTACCCCATGGAGGCGATCGCTCGTGCGTTCGACCGAGGGCGGGCGGCCGGATTCGCAAGCCTCCCGCACGCTGGGGAAGGCGCTGGCGCGGCATCGATCTGGACCGCGGTTCGCAGGCTTGGCGCGGCGCGGTTGGGCCACGGCGTGCGGTGTCTCGAGGACCCCGCGCTGGTCGAGGCGCTGCGCGAGCAAGCCATCACGCTCGAGGTCTGCCCGAGCAGCAACGTCGTGCTTGGCCTGTTTCCATCGATTGCAGCCCACCCACTGCCGCAACTCCTCGCGGCGGGCCTGCGGGTCACGCTCGGCAGCGACGACCCTCCGATGTTCGGGACCGACCTCCTCACCGAGTACGAGCGGTGTATCGACGCGTTTGGTTGGAGCGACGACGTGGTGCGCAACATCGTCCGCACCGGTATCGAGGCCAGCTTCGCACCGCAGCCGCTCAAGGCACAGATGCTTCGAGACCTGGACGCTGTGGGCTGAGACTCAGCGGACCTTGGTTCTCGCGCCGGCGACCGCGAGCACGTGCTTGAAGTGCTCCTTGCCGACGGGCTGTACGGAGAGCCGAGACTTCTGGGTGACAACCATGTCCGTGAGCGCGGGGTCAGCCTTGAGGTCCGCGAGGGACACGATGTTCGGTGTCTTCTCCACGAACTCGAGGTCGACCATCTCCCAGCGCGGGTTGTCCTGCGGGGACTTGGGGTCGAAGTAGTTGCTCTTCGGGTCCCACGCGGTGTGGTCGGGGTAGGCCAGCTTGCAGACCTTCGCCACGCCGACGACACCAGGAGGCTTGGCGTTGGAGTGATAGAACAACACGAGGTCGCCGAGGTTCATCGCGCGCATGTTGTTGCGAGCTTGGTAGTTGCGGATGCCGTCCCAGGGCTCGGACCCATCTCGCTCGAGGTCATCGATCGAGTACGCGTCGGGCTCGGACTTCATCAACCAGTAGCTTCGCTTGGCGACCATGAGTGGGCGCCAACCGTAGCAGTCCGTCACGGATCCCGTCAGCTCGACGACAACGCACGGGTCAGGCGTGACACGGAGCGGGGCAGACCATGCGCCTCGATGCGACCGTTGCTGTCGACGCGGACCTCGATTCGCTGGGGTCCTCGCCAGAGCTCCACGTCCTCGTAGCGGGGGGTCCGGTGATGAAGGCGCTGGTTTGCGGACCCGATGAAGCGCCGGTGCAGCTCCGGTTGGTGGCGATCGAAGCGGCCATCGATCAGCGTATCGAGGCTGAGCCAAAGCGCGTCGAACTCGGGGAGCTGCTGGGCCTGGACCAACGTGTAGCCGGTGAAGACGATAACACCGAGGCCGCGTGCCTGCGCTTGTCTCGCAAACCAGGTGAGCGCTTGGGGTTGCTGCAGTGGCTCTCCCCCAAGCACGGTCACGCCTTCGACCCCCGCCGCCTGCACCCGGTTCAGCAGCTGGAGGAGTTCCGCCGGTGGTGTGGCCTCGACGGAATCCCGATCGAACAGCGCGGGATTGCAGCAGCCGGGGCACGCCAGGTCGCACCCGGAAACCCACAACGCACACCGCTCGAATGGACCCTCCGCCGTGGTCTGCGGGATCACCTTGGCGACGCGAAGCACCCGCGCATGCTGGCCCGCGGCGGCGCCGGACTCAAGCCTCGGCGTCACGGCGCCGGACGAACCATCCGACCACGGCAGCCAAGCCCAGCAGGGCGGCAGCCCCGCCCAAGTGCAACGGGACGACGTGCAGCATTCCCGAGGCGGGGCAATGCCACGTCACGACGTTGAGCGCGACGAGCGACAACCCCGCGGCGACCCAAAACACCGCGGAGACCCGGCGTCTTTGTACGAAGGCGCCGCTGATGACCCCGATCCCAAGCAGCGCAACGCCCGTGATCAGCGTGACCGACAAACAGCCCAAGGGCGCCATCGCGTGATCGTGCGCGGCGGCGGGGGAGGAGGAGAACGGCCAACCGGTCGAAGCGACGACGGTGAGCGCGACTGCGGCCAGCGCCAGGGCGTACCGCGTGCGCCGGCCGACGAAGAAAATGCCGACGCCAAGGGCGGGGAAGACGACGAGGCACAGGATCCACAGGAGAATCTGAACCGCGAGCCGCTCGGGCGGAAGCTCGAGCAAGTCGGGCCGAACGCCAAAGACGACCAGAGGCGCGATCACCACGACCAGCGACAACAGGAGCGCAGGCTGGAAATGAGCCCGCCGCTCTTGTTGTTCATGCCCTAGTTCGGCGCTGATTGCCTCCAGGGCGCTCGGTGGTTGGCGCTTGCTCATGGCTCCGACCCGGTAACGGTCGCGCGCAGGCGAATGTTTCGTCCGCGGGTCTGGCGGCGGCCGGGCTGCATCATTTGCCGGTGTGGGTGCGCATCCAGTCGAACACGACCTCGTGCCACTGCAGGCTGTTGTTCGGCTTGAGGACCCAGTGGTTCTCATCGGGGAAGAAGAGCAGCTTGGATTCGACGCCGCGCCGCTGCAGGGCCGTGAACGTTCCCAGCCCCTGGTCCTCGGGGACCCGGTAGTCGAGCGCGCCTTGGACCACGAGCATCGGCGTCTTCCATTTGTCGACGAACAGGGCCGGGTTGTGCTTTTCGTGGGCCTTGGGCGTCTCGTAGTACGGCCCGCGGTGCTCCCACTCGGGGAACCAGAGTTCCTCGGTCGCGTAGTACATGATGCGTGCGTCGAAGACCCCGTCGTGGTTGACCAGGCACTTGAACCGGTCCGGCCACTGGCTCGAGATCCAGTTGATCATGAACCCGCCGTAGCTCGCACCCAGCGCGCAGGCGTTGTCCGCTTGCATCCACGGGTAGGCCTTTGTGGCGTGCGCCAGGCCTTTCTTCAGGTCGGTGAGCGGCTTGCCGCCCCAGTCGTTGCCGATCGCGTCGGTGAAGGCTTGGCCGTACCCGGTCGAGCCGTGGAAGTCGATCATGACAACCGCGTACCCGGCACCCGCGTAGGTCTGCGCGTTCCACCGGTAGTGGAACATGTTCCCAAACGACCCTTGCGGCCCTCCGTGGATCAGAAACGCGATGGGGTAGGTCTGCTCCGGGTCAAAATCGACGGGCTTGACGACGTAGCCGTGCACCGTGTCGCCGGCCGCTCCGCGAAACGAGAACTGCTCGGGCTCGCCCATGCGCGCCGCCGCAACCTTGGCGTCGTTGATGTGGGTCAGGGCCTTGGGCTCACCGCCGGCCTTGGGCACGGTGTACAGCTCGGTGGGGTGCTGCAGGTCGTGCTTGGCGAGCAGGATGCTGTCCCCTATGGGCACCGGACCGCCGAGCGAGCCGTCGTGGACCAACTCGGTGACTTCGGCGTCGGGTTGAAGGGGGACCCGGAACAAGGACCGCTGACCGAAGTTCTGGGCGATGACGAGTACAGACGCCCCGTCGGCGTCGAACGTGAACGAGCCCGCGGAGCGGTCCCAGTGTTGCGTGATTGCTTGGGGGGCCCCGTCGGGCCAGGCGATGGTGCGGACGGTGAATTTGTCCGCCTCGTAGCCGGCGCGCTTCATGGAGGCGAAGGCCAACGTCTTGCCGTCGGGGGAGAACACCGGGTGCGCATCCCAGGCTGGGTTGTCGCCGGTGAGCAGCCGGGGTGTACCGCCGCTGCTCGAGACCGCGTAGAGGTCGAAGTTGGTCGACCATGGCTCGCTCTTTCCCGCGAGTCGCACGGTGTACACGAGGGTCTTTCCGTCCGGGGCGAAGGTGAAATCCTCCGCGCCGCCGAAGGGCTTGGTGGGGACGTCGCCCTCGACCCCCTGGGTCACGTCGATCGGGGGGCCGCCGGCCAAGGGCTGTACGAACAGGTGCGATCGCCGGCCGTCCTTGTAGGTGTCCCAATGGCGCACGAACAGCTGGTCGTAGACACGGCCGGTCCGAGGGTCCGCCGCGTCGTCCTCGAGTCGTTTGGCGGTGCAGGCGAGATCCGGGCAATCGACGAACACATCGGTGGAGAACGCGAAAGTGTCTCCGGCCGGTGACAGCGTCAGGTTGCCGATCGACAGCGGGTGTTGGGTCCGCTGCGTGGCGGCACCACCGGCGAGGGGCATCGACCACACCTGGACGGACCCGCTGCGGCTCGACAGGAAGTACAGCGTCTCGCCGTCCTGTGAGAGCCGGGGATTAAAGTCGCTGGCGGGGTCCTGGGTCAGTCGGGTCGGCTCACCGCCGGCGGTTGGGATCGACCACAGGTCGGTGCGGCCGCGGTCCTGCTCGAGGTCGGTCACCCGGCGCACGAACACGACGGTTTTTCCGTCCGGCGAGACCTGGTGGTCGCTGATCCGGTCCATCCCGAGGAGGTCACGGACATCGAACGGGTGCGGATCCGCGGATGCGATGGCGGGAGGGTCGGCTACAGGGACGTCCGCCGGTGGTGTGGCCGTGTCCGGCGTAGCGGGTGGGGCGACCGGAGGCGTCGGCTTCGAGGCACAAGCGCCGAGCGATGCAAGGACGAGGAGCGCGAGCGGGGTCCGCATGGGCGGGGACTCTAGCAGCCCGCAGTGAAACCAAGGACGACGGGCGCGGGCGTCTTACGCTCACGACCGCATGCCGCCGCAGTGCGGTCGCAGGAGCCGCCAAAGTCAGCTCTGGCCCAGGGTTCAGCGCGCCGCCTGGATGGCCGCTTCGACCAGTGGCTCAAACGTGTACCCGGTCTGCGCGGTTCCGCGCAGTCCGGCTTGAAGGTCGAAGGTCAACGCGATGGTGACGTCGGTGTCGACGATGAAGTCTCCATCGACGAACACCTCGTCGACCAAGAGTTCCGCGTCTTGCCAACCATCGTCGGTCGCGACCCGAACCCGCGTGATGCCGAAGGAGAGTCGGTCGTACGCCTGCATTCGCATGGGCACATCGGGGATCGCATCGGAGCGAGGCTCGGCGACCAGCGTCGTGGTGGCCTCGTCACCCGACAACAGCACCCAGCGGTCTTCGTAGAGTCGATGAATCGCGACCGTGTCGAGGGTCAGCTCGACGTCGACGACTTCCGAAGCGTTCGGCATCGATGCGGCGTCGAGATCGAGCGAGGCGCGGGCGGCCTCCTGCGCGTCGTACTCCGAGGTCGTCGGGTAGACAGAGAGGTCACATCCGGCGGCTGCAAGGGCTCCGGCGAGCAAGACGGTCCACATGGGCTTGAAGGCGTTCATCGTTCGTCCGTCCTCCTCCCCCATCGGCACACGATGGTCCGCCTTGAGCCTAGCCGTCCTGGTTCTCGCCGCGTTGTGGCCGCCCCGCTACTTCGGGCGTGGGTGCATGCCCGCTACTTCGGGCGTGGGTGCATGCCCGCGAAGGCTGCCTTGAGGTCGTACGCAGAGAACGCGCCCGCGGCGAGGTCGGTGGGCAACTCGACCGGCCCAAAGCTGACGCGTGCCAGGCCGACCACGTGGCTCTCGAGCGCCGCGAAGATACGACGCACCTCGTGGAATCGACCGGTGGTGATCGTGATCGATGCGAAGGACCGCGCTTCGTCTGGCCGGTGCAGGGCCGGGTGCAGGGACTCGGGATCCCGCTCCGCATACTCGGTGATCTCGGGGGCGTAGCCGTCCTTGAGCGTGAGCCCTTCGGGCAGGGGGGCGGGCGGACGCTCGAGCGCGACGTGGTAGGTGCGAGGAACGGCGTAGCGGGGATGGGTGATCCGATGCAGCAACGTGCCGTCGGTCGTCCACATCAAGAGCCCGGAGGTCTCCTTGTCGAGTCGCCCGACCGCCCGCAGTTCCTTGAACAACGGCGCGTCGCTCAGCAACGCGTACGCCGTCGGATGCTGGTCGTCCTGGTGGGCCGTCACCACGCCGAGTGGTTTGTTCAGCAGGAGATCGTACCGGCTGCGCAGCGTCAGCGGCCGGCCGTCGACCTGGACCTGGGTCGGCAGATCGGCCGGAGGCACGTTGTCCTTCGCCCGTAGCGGCTCCCCGTCCAGGCTACGGATTCGCTTGGTCTTGAACATCCGACTCACTTCCCGCCGAGACATGGGCGAGTTGCGGGCGACCAGGAGGTCGAAGCGGGGCATTGGGGGGAGCTTGGCCGACAAGGAGCCACTCGCGCTACCCTGTGGCGGCGTGAGTGGGCGCCCCCAACCGCTTCCCGAGGAGCGGGCAATTGTCGAGCGAGCCCAGCGGGGAGACCGTCGCGCGTTCGAGCGCTTGTATCGGCACTACGCGTCCACGATCTACAGCTACGTGCTGGTCCCGATGCTTGGCGACCGGGACGACGCGCACGACTGCCTGCGCGAGACGTTCATGGCGGCCAACCGGGCGCTCCCCAATTACGTCTGGCGCGAGCCCAGCATCTACGCCTGGATCAAGACGCTCGCGAAGAACAAGGCCCGGGATCTGCTGCGGGCTTCAGGTCGCAGGCAGCGCCTGCGCGGGTCATTCTTGGAGCACGTCGAATCCGTCGGTGGTCCACCGCCGCCGACCACGGCGGGTGAAGAAGAGGTCCGGCGCTCCCAGTTGCGGGGCAAGATCGACGCCATCCTCGAGACGATGAACCCGCGCTACGCCTCGGTGCTTCGCATGCGGCTGCTCGAGGACCGGGATCGAAAGGGCTGTGCGGAGGCGCTCGACGTCAAGCTTGCGACCCTCGACGTGTTGCTGTTTCGGGCGTGCCGCGCGTTTCGGACCGCGTGCGAAAAACAGGGGGTCTCCCTCGCCATGGAGCTTCGATAGATGGATCAACTGTTGGCAGCGGCCCTGCCGTGCGAGCCGCGTTCCCACGCGCGTCGTACAGACTTTCCCCGCACAGCGGCGCCAACCGGCGTCTGGCTGCATGAATGGGCTCAACGTTCGATGTGCCGTAAGGTTTTTCCTTCGGCCAGCGTTCGGGAGTCGAAGAGAGGCGAGAGGTCATGAGTGAGAAGCAAAAGGGGGTGCTCGACCCCCACTGGGAAGACGCACTTCGCGCCGGGCAAGAGTCCGAAGGCGCGCGGGGCTCGGTCGAGGCCGAGCTGGCCGTCGTCCATCTCTTTCGGCATGCCGCAGGTCCCGAGACGCTCGAGCCGGAGGCAGCCCGGGCCGTTTGGTCGGAGGTGGCGCAGCAGCTGGAGGCCGAGTCTGGCTTCACACCTTGGTGGCGCCGGATGTTCGATTGGCGGGTGGGTGTGGGCGTGGCGGTCGCCGCTGCCGCAGCAGCGGTCGTGGTGATCTCGACCGGACCGGATCCGGTGCCAGTGCGCACCCCTGGCTCGGTCGCACGACTCGGCGGTGGCGAGGGAATGTCGATGACCTTGCAAGCGCAGTTCGACATGCTCGCCCCGGATGCTCGGGCCGAGATTGGCGCCGAGGTGGATGATGGTCGCGGCGCGCTTCGAGAGGACCTGCTCGCCTCACTCAAACCTTCGAGCACGATGGGAGGGGCGCCATGAGACCGCGAGCCATAGGAAACATCACCCGTTTTGGAACCCTGGCCATCGGCATGGTCCTCGGTGCAGGGGGCATGTTTGTGGGCCTGGCCCAGGCGGACCGAATCGTCCCGGAACGCCCCGACGTGTTGGTCGCGCTTGGGCAGCGACTCGAGGTCCAGCACCGTGTTGTCGACCTCAAGGTCGGCAAGGGGGACTTCGTGGGAGCGATCGACTCTCTGGAATCGTTGCGTTCGGGGCCGTGGCCTTCGAGTGAAGACTCCTCCAGCGTGTCCGTGGCGCTGCGGCATGATGCGTACGGTCGCTTGGTGCGACTGCGGCTCGATCACCCCGAGGTCGATCCCCTCGGCGAGGGAAAGCTGTTGGAGATGATCGAGGAAGGACTCGGAGACGACGACACCGAAGCCAGCCCCTTTACCGCCCGGTTGTGGGCACTTCGCGGCGAAGTCTACGAGTCGCAGGGGCAAGACGACGAAGCGCTGGAGGCGTATGAAAAAGCGCTGGAGATCAACGCGCTCTTGCTCGAGCGTGAACTCGGAGGTGAGCTGTGAAGAGGGGGAACGCGGTGTTGTTGTCGCTGCTGTGCGTGGCAGCCTGTTCAAAACGGGCGCCGCGCGCCGCGGCCGCTCCAGAGGCTGCGTCCGCGCCCGGCGGTGATCTTGGGATGGACGATGAGTACGCGGCAGAGTCCGCCGCAGCACAGCGGGACTACGACAGCGATCCCCCAACGTTTGAAGAACTCGAGGCCCGGCTCGAACAGCTCGACGCCGACCTGTCTGCGCAGGGCATCTCCGGCTCAGAAGAGACGGCGGTGAGTGTGTCGCCAACCTCGGAGCCCGGCGGCACCCCGGCGGACGAGAGCAAGGACAAGGCGGGCCGTTGCGAGCGGATCTGCAAGCTCAGGGATGCGATCTGTGACGTCTCGGAGCGGATCTGTGGGCTTGCCGAGACCCACGAGGACGACAGCAAGTACAGCGAGGCATGCACACGCTCCGAGAGCCGTTGCGAGCAAGCGACCACGGCCTGCTCGACGTGCGACGGCTAGAGCACATCTCATAACCTCGACGCGCCGGCTCGCGAAGGATTTGGGGCCGATGGGTAGGAGCGGAGCCGCTGCTGTACCGGGGTACTGCAAGGTTTCGCGACAACGCCATCGGGCCCAAAGACCAGTGAGGTGGCGTGGCGAGGTTATGAGATGTGCTCAAAGGCTCAACCGGCCGCCGGCTCGGGCTTCTTGGTGGCTTTGGCCAGCCACCGCTCCACGTCTTTCGCGGCGGCGGGGTCCGGGTGCTTGCCCTTGGCGAAGGTATCGCGCGCCTTCGTGGCCAGCTCGCGGGCGCGTGGGTGGTCGCCGCCGGTGGCGTGCAGGGCCTGCGCCAGCGCATACTGGGTACGAGCCAGAAGGTTCGGATCGAGACCTCGGCCGCCGCGAAGTTTGAGCGCCCGCTCCAGGCGTTCGACTGCGGTGGAGGGGTCCTGGGATTGAACGTCGAGCAGACCGAGGCTGGTCAGCGCAAAAGCGAGGTCGGGATGGTCGTCGCCGCGGGTTCGCTCCCACATCCGTAGCGCCTGCATGTGGCTCTCACGGGCCTGCGAGGGAGCCCTGGCCTCCTCTTGGGAGCGCCCGATCTCATAGAGGACCTGAGCGACCTGCGGATGGTCGCCAAGGCGCGCCCGCTGGAGCTCGAGCACCGCTCGTTTTTGCTCGACCGCTCTTGCGTGGTCGCCGTGTTCGGAGTGACTGCGCGACAGGGCCTCGAGCAGGGGAATGAGGGCCGGGTCCGTCGCGGGGTAGACCGCGCGCGCGGAGGCCAGCGCCGCGCCCATCTTGGTGAGCGCATCGTCGTGACGACCCCGTGCGTCGAGGACTTGGGCAAGGCCGACGTTGGCCAAGGCGACGTCGGGGTGCCCATCGCCGAAGATGACGGCACTGCGCTTGGCGGCGTCGGCGAAGGCGGACTCTGCTGCGTCCTGCTTGCCCTGCCGCAGGTAGACCTCGGCCAACGACCGGGTCGCGTCGATCTGGTCGACCTCAGAGGCTGGCACCGTGGCGTAGACCTCGATCGCTCGCTGAAGGTCGGTCGCGGCGCGCACGAAGTCGCCGGCATCGCTTCGGATCACGCCCACATCGTGCAGCAGCCGGGCCTCCATGGAACCGCGAGCCCCGATGCGCTTGATCGCAGCCTCGGCGTGTCGTGACCACCCCAGTCCGTCCTCGTGATCACCACGCTGATGCCCAACCAAGTGGACCAGAGCGCTGGCTGCCGCCGCGGCGATGGCATCGTGTTTGACGGAGGCACCCTTCCACTGGGCCTCCTCGAGGTTGTCCTCTGCGGCTTCGGTGTCGCCGCGCATTCCTTGGGCCTGCCCAAGCCGGAACCGGGCCTCGGCAAACACGGGCGGGTAGTCGACCGTCGAGGACGCGTCGTAGGTCGCCCGGGCCAGCGCGACCGCTTCGTCGTACTGCCCCAGATCGGCCATCACCTTGACCCTGGCGAGATCCGAGCGCAGTGCCGAGACCGCATCGCGCAGCGAGTCTCCCTGCGGAGGGTCGACGGCCGAGGCGAGCGCTTCGGTGTCGGCGCAAGCAGAGAGCGCGCTGATGTGCATGGCGGCTCGCGCAGCTCGGGCTCCCATCGCCGGGGTGGGGTCGGACAGCAGTGTTGCCCAGGAGTCGACCTCATCGAGCCGTTCTTGCAGACAGCTCCGACGCAGCTCCAACAGTCGTGCGGACTGTTCACCGCGGACGTGGGTGGCCTCGCAGGCCTCCGTGTACATCTGGGTCCACGATTCTCCGTAGGCGTCGAGCGAGCTGCGCGCAGTGCCCCATGCGGTGTCCATTCCCGGCAGCTCCAAGCTCGACAGCGCGGTGCCGACGGTGTCGGCGCGGGCGTCATTCCAGATCGCGTCGAGCTTGTCGGGGCCCTCGAGGCAGACGCTGGGCGCCCGGTTTCGCCAGTATTGGATGCCGCCGACACCCCCGGCGACAGCGAGTGTTGCTCCGGCGATCGCGAGGACCTTCCTCCGCCGGACCCGAGGGTCGTCGCTGAGCGCCCCCAGGAGGCGGTCCATGTTCTCGAAGCGCTGCTCGGGGTCGGGGTCGAGGCCGCGCCAGACGTGCCGACGCACCCACGAGGGCACACGCGAGAGGTTGGGGGGCGGCGTGATCTGAGCCTTGGATTTCTGAATCGTGAGCGCCGCGGCATCGGCACCATCGAACGGCCGCGCTCCGAACAGCGCGTGAAACAGCGAGACGCAATAGCTGAACTGATCGCTGCGCGCATCGGTGGCTTGGCCGAGATGCTGCTCAGGTGCCATGTACGCGGGTGTTCCCAGCGTCGAGCCGGTCTGCGTGAGCAGGGGGTTCGCCACACCGGAACCCTGGGCGGGCTCCCCCCCGGCAGCCTCGAGCGGATCGTCCGCCGGAGCGTCGTCTTCGGAGTGACCCAGGGAGCCCGTCATCGTGTCGCCCCGCATCGGGCGTGCGAGTCCAAAGTCCATGACCCGGACCCGGCCATCGCGTCCGATGAGGACGTTCTCGGGCTTGAAGTCGCGGTGAACCAGGTTTGCAGCGTGGGCGGCGGCCAAGCCTCGGCCGGCAGGGATGAACACCTCCAGCACTTCGTCCCATCGCCGCGTCTTCTCGCGCATCCAACCGCGCAGGGTGTCGCCTTCGACCAGCTCCATCGCGACGAAGACCTGCTCGCCGTAGGTGCCCACGTCGTAGACGGTGATCACGTTGGGATGGGCCAGCTTCGCGAGCGCTTGCGCCTCTTGCAGCAGCCGATTGCTCGAGGACTTTCGTTTTCTCTCCCTGCTGCGCGGCTTGAGCAGCTTGAGCGCCACCTTGCGGTTGAGCTCGGGGTCGTAGGCCGCGAACACCATGCCCATGCCGCCGGTGCCGAGTTCCTCGAGCACCACGTACCGGCCCAGACGCGTGCCTGGAGACAGCGCCGCGCTCGGGTCCGGGGCGCCCTCGGACTCGCCGTCGTTCGTCTCGTCCTCCACGACGGTCGGGGCATCTGCGTCTTCGGAGACCGAAACCGCTGGGTCCTTCGGCTCGACAGGCGCCATCGTCAAGGGGATCATGCCGCAGCCGGAGACGTGTCTCAACGGCCGGTCTTGCACTGATGGATTCTTTGTCCCTGCCCGCGCTCGTGGACTCGCAGTTGACGCAGTGGTCGACGGGACTGAGCGTCGAGACCCCCGCAGCCGCGGGGTGGTGCGTCGAAGGGACGCTTCGGGTGGAGGTTCGGCCCGACCTGACCATCTGTTTGGGGCCGTGGAGCCACAGCTTCGAGTCCGACGACGCACTGGAGATGCTCGACCTGCTCGCGGCGGCGTTGTTCGGCCGGGCGCGCGTGTGGGTCTACTCCCATGGCGAGGAGCCCGCTGGTCATCGGCTGGAGATCGCATCGGGCGCCGCGTGGCTGGATGCAGGTGGTCGGACTCCCCGGCGGCGGTGGTTTCGTGCGCCCACGCAAACGCTCCTCCACAACGAGAGGCAACCGCCATCGGGGCTGAAGTGGGGCACGGCGGGGCGTCTGCCAAACGCACCCTGGGTTGGCATGTTGGAGGTGGAGGCGGCCGGCCCCGGGACGCTTCCGATCGATGGGGAGCTTGACCTGCACCTGTTCAAGCCCAAAGAGGTGAAGGGCGTCGTCGAGGCCTACATCGACGCTTGCGTGGAGCGAAGGCTGACAGATCTCCGGCTGGTCCACGGCAAGGGCATCGGGAACCTTCGCCGCACGGTGCACGCTCTTCTCGAGAGGCACCCCGCCGTGGAGCGGTACCGACTCGGCGGGATGGGGGAGGGGAGCTGGGGCGCCACGCTTGTGACCCTGCGGCGACCCGAGAAGGCTGCCCCGGATGACCAGCCCTGGTAAGGTCGCGACGTTGGTCGAGCCGATCGACATCACCGAGCCCTCCGAGATTCACGGGCACCTGCCAGCCCCGCTGCTGGTGGTGCTCGCAGACAATGACGCGCATGTGGACGCGCGCCGTTCCGTGTTGGGCCGGACCTCGTTGGCGCGACTGATGGTGGCCGCGGGCGCCGCTGGGTTTGAGCGCACGATTCTCACCCCGGGCACGTCCATGGGCATCGAGGCTGCCGAAGCCTTTGTCGAGGCCGCGCGGGAGGCCGGAGAACGACCCTTGCCCGTCGTGGAGTCCGCCACTGGGGAGCCGCTCGGGCGTCCCGCGCTGGTCGTCTATGAAGGCACCGTCCTCAACCCCGCTGTGCTCGAGCTGATGGTCGAGCACCCGCTCGAGGCGGGGGAGCGCTACACGCTGTACGACGAAGTCGGTCGGCCCGCCGCCTGCTTCTTTGGCGAGCTGCATCGGGTCCCCGCCATGCTGCCACTCACCGAAGAGCTGCCGTGGCCTGAGCCCTTCGGTCCTGAAGACGTCGTCCGCCAAGTCGATCCCGAGGATGTCGCCCGGGCGCGAGCGCTGACGCTTCGATCGGCCGGCATCGCGGTCCCCGAGCACCGAGGGTGGCGCCGCGACGTCGAGCGTCCGGCGCTGCGACTGATGGCCGACTCCCGGCGTCCGTTGGCTCAGCTCAACCTTCTCGGCGTGGCGCTGGTGGCCTCGGCGCTCCCGTTGGCGTTGGTCGGGGGGTTCTTGGGCACCCTCGCCGCGGGTTTCGCGTTGGTGGCCGGTATCCTGGTGACCTCCCTCATGGCGCATATTCGGCGCCTCCGAGCCGATGGAGGCGCCTTGCCCGAATCGGTGGACGAGCACCTCTCCGCGGCTGCCCGACCGCTGGGTCATGCTGCCCTGATGGCTGGGCTCACCTACGCGATCGTCGCGGAGACCGATGACAGATCTTCGGTCGCGGCGGTGGTGTTGCTCGTCGCCGGGGGAGCCGCCGTGGTGCTGTCTTTGCTTCAGGCTCGGCTGTTGCTGCGCGGACGAGACGCGGAAATCTTTCGACTTCCCGATGCCGAAGCTGCGGCGCGGCGCCTGGGCTTGCCGTGGTGGCCGGGTCTCGACCACGCGCCCCTGTTCGAGCTGCTCGTCCTGGCCATGTCGCCGTTTGCGACCCCTGAACTCCCGTGGAGCGTCCTGGCTGCGGGGGCCCTCGCGCGTCTATGGCGTTGGTATGCAGGGCCGCCGGTGTCGTTGCGGGCAGCGGTTGGTGAGCCGGAGCTCGACGAGCCGAGCGCGACCGGGTGAGCGGCGTCTACAGCGTCGTTTCGTTTCGGTCCCCACCGCGGATCACTGGCTCCGCAACGACCTGAAATCGTACGTGGATCCTGGACTCCAGAACGCTACGTAGGTTTGACCGTGTTTGGGCTCGGTGCTACCGTCGGCGTTGGCCTCGGCGGGGCTCGAACCACCGTCCTGCACCTTCCGAAACGGCCGAAACGAAGTTCCATGTCCCGCAAAATCCCGCTCCTCCCGCTGCGCGAGTTGATCGTCTTCCCCCATGAGGTTGTGCCGCTGTTCGTCGGCCGCGAGAAGTCGATCAACGCCCTCGAGGAGGCGATGGCAGACGACCGTCACATCCTCCTGTGCGCGCAGAAGAAGGCGAAGGTGAACGATCCCAAGCCCGAGGGCATCCATGCCTTCGGAACGATCGGCACCATCATCCAGCTGCTGCGTCTGCCCGACGGCACCGTCAAGGTGCTGGTCGAGGGCAAGACCCGCGCGCGGATCGAGGAGTACCTCGACACGTCGAAATTCTTCCTCGTCGAAGCGGAGTCGATCGAGTCGCCCAAGATCGACCCCGATGATGACCCCGAGCTCGCCGCCTTGATGCGCTCGGTGCAAACCACCTTCGAGAACTACGTCAAGCTCAACAAACGCGTGCCGCCGGAACTCGCGGTCAGCGTTCAGAGCATCGACAACCCCTCCCGTCTGGCCGACACCATTGCGGCGCACGTCAACTTCAAGCTGACGGCCAAGCAAGAGCTGCTCGAGACCGAAACCGTTCGCGCTCGCCTGGAGAAGCTCTACGAGCTGATGCAGAACGAGATCGAGATTCTCCAAGTGGAGAAGAAGATCCGGACTCGCGTCAAGAAGCAGATGGAGAAGAACCAGAAGGAGTACTACCTCAACGAGCAGATGCAGGCGATCCAGAAGGAGCTGGGCAGCCAAGACGAATTCAAGAACGAGCTGGCCGAACTCGAGGACCGCATCCGTCGCAAGCGGATGTCCAAAGAGGCCACCGAGCGCCTCAAAAAAGAGCTGCGCAAGCTCAAGATGATGAGCCCCATGAGCGCCGAGGCGACCGTGGTGCGCAACTACATCGACACGGTGCTCGCGCTTCCCTGGCAGGACCGAACGGACGACAAGCTCGAGCTCGACGAGGCCGAGAACATCCTCGACGAGGACCACTACGGTCTTCAGAAGCCCAAGCAGCGGATCCTCGAGTACTTGGCTGTGCAGAAGCTCGTGAAGAAGATTCGCGGGCCCATCCTGTGTCTCGTCGGACCTCCGGGTGTCGGCAAGACCTCGCTCGCCAAGTCGCTCGCTCGGGCGACGGGTCGCAAGTTCGTCCGTATTTCACTGGGCGGCGTCCGAGACGAAGCCGAGATTCGCGGGCACCGTCGGACGTACATCGGCGCGATGCCAGGCAAGATCATTCAGGGTCTGCGCCGTGCGGGCAGCACAAACCCGGTCGTCCTGCTCGATGAGATCGACAAGATGTCGATGGACTTCCGCGGTGACCCCAGCTCCGCAATGCTCGAGGTCCTCGACCCCGAGCAGAACAGCACCTTCGTCGACCACTTCCTCGATCTGGACTACGACCTGTCCGAGATCCTGTTCCTGTGCACCGCCAACTCGCTGCACACCATCCCGCTCCCGCTCAAGGACCGGATGGAGATCATCGAGCTGTCCGGCTACACCGACGAGGACAAGCTCAAGATCGCCAAGCAGTACCTCGTGCCGAAGCAGACCGAGCTCAACGGATTGGGCTCGGTCGACGTCAGCATGAGCGACGGCGCGGTCAAGGAACTCATCCACCACTACACCAAGGAAGCGGGCGTTCGTTCCCTCGAGCGAGAGGTCTCCGCGGTGCTTCGCAAGCTCGCGCGCGACTACGTGCTGGAGGAAAAGAAGAAGAAGGCGTTCAAGGTCGACGCCAAGGTCGTGCAGAAGCTGCTCGGGCCGCGGAAGTTCCGCTACAACAAGGCCGAGGACAAAGACATGCTCGGCATGGTCAACGGCCTCGCGTACACGACGATGGGCGGCGACTTGCTGCAGGTCGAGACCACGATCACCTCCGGCAAGGGCAAGGTGACGCTCACCGGCAAGCTCGGTGATGTCATCAAGGAGTCGGCCACCGCCGCGATCACGTACGTCCGTGCGCGCTCCCTTGCCCTGGGACTCGACCCGGACTTCTACGAGCACGTCGACTTCCACATCCATTTCCCCGAGGGTGCTGTGCCCAAGGACGGACCCTCGGCGGGCGTGACGATCACGACCTGTTTGGTCTCCGCCCTGCTGCGCGCCCATGTCCGACGCGATGTGGCCATGACCGGTGAGATCAACCTTCGCGGCAAGGTGCTGCCGATCGGTGGTCTCAAGGAGAAGGTGCTCGCTGCCTACCGGGCCGACATCAAGACGGTCATCTGCCCGAAGGAGAACGAGAAGGACCTGCACGACATCCCGAAGAACGTCGTGCGGGCGATGGAGTTCAAGTTCGCCGAGAACATCGACCAGGTGCTGCGCTGGGCCTTGGCCGACCTTCCCGACTCCCATCCGAACGCACAGCTTCGGAAGTTCCTCGCGAGCGAGGATGTGACCGGGGAAGACGATTGGCGAGAGGTTCGCGAGTGGACGCTGGAGCGGGACCGGAAGAACCGGGTCGCGGCGCAGTCCGGTCGCGAAGTTCACTAGTCCCGCCGGTCTACGGAACTCAAGCCCGAGTCGTTCGCGACTCGGGCTTGTTCGTTGGCGGCGTGGGAGCGCGGACGCCAGTGGGCACGTGATCGAAACATGAGGCGTCGCGTCTACCGTTCGGTCCGCCTATGAACGCCGTCAACCCGCCACATCGTGACCTCCCCACGTTCGTCACCGCCGTCGAGCGTCGCGCCGCCCAGGTCGTCAGGAACGCGAACCTCCCGCGCGCTCAGAGTGAGGTCCTGGAGAACTGCTTTGGAACCCCGGGGCCCGGCGAGTTCATTCCGCACCTCATGGCCCCTTTCTACTTTCTGATTCGAGCCCACGGGACCCCGGTCGACTCCCGTTGCGAAGCACTAGGCACTGCGTTCGCGCTTGTCCAGAGGGGAGTGAGCCTGATCGACAAGGTCACTGATGAAGAACTGAGCGAAACTTGGGCAGAGCTTGGGGCGGCGGTCGCACTCAACAGTGGCTTGACGTTGCTGGTCCTCGGGATCGACGAGGTGTGGGCGGCCGAAACCCGCAACCCGGACGTAGCGAACCTACGTGAGCGGCTCATGCAGCACCTGCTCTGTGCCTCCAGCGGGCAACACCGGGAACTGACGAGCCGCTTCCGGGTGCTTCCAACCGACGAGCGCATCGCGGTCTCGGCGGACAAGGCCAGCGAGTGTTCATTGTTGATCGAGCTTGCCGGTATTTGCTCGGAGGCTGCAGGGGCGTCTCCGGGGCGTTCGCAACTGGCTCGGTATCGGGCCATCGGCCGTGAGATCGGTATCCTGATCCAGGTCTTCAACGACATCGCGGACCTTCTCGGCCCGGGTTCGAGCGACGACCTTCGTACCGGTACGTGGAATATCCCGTTGACCACACTGCTCAATGCGCTTGAACCGGCAGCTCGTGCTCGATGGGAGAGAACCCTTGTCCGCGGTCAGGGGGCAGGCAAGGCCGTGATCGAGGCGCTCTACGACCAAGGCGTGATGGCAAGCCTAGCCAGGCGCGTCGAGCAGGCGAGAGTCCTCGTCCACGAGCAATCCGTGCTTCTGCCCTGCGGGGGCCCATACCTGCGCCTGTTCACCAGCTGGGTCGACGACCTCACATCCGCCCTGTTGCCATGCCGTGCCGGTGAGCCGGCGGGCGTACTCACCCCGCAGGACGCTTTGGAACTGTCGGGACTGTCCGACGGAGACGAAACGATCTACCGGGCATTGTGTGCGTGCAGAGTCGGGGGCCATGCGAATGTTTCAACCAGTTCCCTTTCTTCCTGATTTCGAAGATTTTGAAGATTTCGATGATCGAATTCGAGCCCGTTGCGTCTAGCAAAAACGAGTAGAGGGGTCTCGGTTCGCCTCGGCGGGCTGCACTTCTCTTGAGAAAGCAATATGAACGATAAGAAGAACAACAACGACGATGGTAAGAGCGCAGTCGAGACCAGCGAGCTGAAGCTGGCCGACATCGACGAGCTTCGCAGTGCGGTCGGGGCAGCTGGCCCGGGAAGCGGTGGCCCTGGTGGCCCCGGCCCCGCGCCGACGGTCATGTGTCCTGCGCACCCCTGGGATTACTAGATCCAATCCAAGAGGGCCGGACCTCCGGGGGCGGCCCTCTTCTTCGCTTTCGTTTGTGTATCGGATCCCAAATGAGCCATTCCTCTCTACGCCTGCGGCATGATCTGCATTTCTCGATTCAGCACGCAGATGCCACACCGTTCGGAAGTGCTGTGAGCGGGCTCATCGATCGGCTGATTTGCCGCACGTGTCGACCCTTGTTCGGTGATGCAGAGTTTTCGAGCACTGATGTGGTGTCTGGAGAAATGCTGTTAGCGCTTTCTCGGTGTTTCGGTGACTCTGCTCTTGGTCAGCTCTATTCGCGCCCTGGTCGTCTGCGCGACGAATGCCTCTATCCCGCCGCCGACGCGGTCGTTCCCGAACGTCTCATGGTGTCCGCCCGTTGTTCCGAGACCTCGGCCCGTTTTTTTATCCCGAGTTCTCTGCGCCCAAACCTTGGGAAGTGGGTCGGTGATTGGATGCACTTGAGTGCGCCTCCGCGCAGCCCGGATGCGCGCTCGCTGTGGGATCAGCTCGAGCGCACGGGCCTTCTGACGACTTCACCTGTGGTCGAGTGCGTCGAGCTGTCCGCGATGACCCTAATTGGCCACGCGACGGTCGCGTTTGAGCGGGACGGCACCAGGATCCTCTTCGACCCGTTTCTGTTCTCTCCTGGCGACTCTCAATCCTATCGCCCTTTGACCGCCGCGGAGCTTCAGGTGGAGGCGGTTTTCATTACGCATAGTCACCCCGATCATTACGATCTTGGTGCTCTGCTGCAGATGGGGTCCGATACCCGAATCTACGTTCCGTTCGTACCTCGAGAATCTCTGCTGGCATTGGACATGGCGGCCCGCCTGGAGGCGCTTGGCTTCAGTCGCGTATGTGTGCTCCGTTGGAATGACATTGCCAGTGTTGGGCCGTTCCGGATCGAGTCGCACGCCTTGTATGGCGAGCAGCCGACGGACGGCGACGTGCTTCATCCCGAATGCCGCAACTACGGAAACATCTACGTCGTGAATGTCGGCGGACGCCGGGTCGCTCTTCTGGCCGATGCTGGCCGCGACGGAACTGGAGACTGCGTGAATCTTGCTCGTCGGTTGCGCCGGGATGGGGGCCCCATCGACGTCCTCGTTGGGGGGTATCGAGCTTGGCGCCTGCAGGCTGCGCAATACCTCCATTCCTCCGTTGCCCGCTATCTCCTCTTTGTCCCGCCCGATCGGTGGGACGACCAAATGCAGATCATGAACGACGCCGACGACTTGCTTCGAACGGCGGAGGCCTGGGGCGCCCATACCGTTGTTCCTTATGCCAACGGCGGGGCACCGTGGCACTGGGACTCGGGCCTCGGCCCAAGGTCGGATGGGGTCGGCGACGACTCCGATTCCAACTTCGATCCCGACCTCCTACCGCTCGCGACGGAGATGAAGCGCCGTGGGCCCGAGAGTCCCCGGGTCGTGGTCTTGCGGCCTGGAGAAGGAATGGAACTCTGTGGGTGTCCGTCCGGGTGACAGCCATCGAAGTCGCGGGATCGAGGGCATGGGTCGGGTGACAATGGTCGGTCATGACGACCCGCAAGAAGTCCCCGGAGCGTTTCAAATCTCTCGGTTCTCGGCGTTG
>Ga0316204_10001106_pt1 | contig 79387 bp, 80 predicted proteins | sample 6monrhotite_MG_2_FD_205661 | JGI IMG/M metagenome (GOLD analysis project Ga0316204, IMG submission 205661) | Microbial mat bacterial communities from mineral coupon in-situ incubated in ocean water Damariscotta River, Maine, United States -... | ecosystem: Environmental > Aquatic > Marine >... | reverse complement strand
GGCTTGTTTCCCCCGAGAGAGATGCTTCTTGATAACCTAAGCTTCGGACTTACGACTATGTCTTATGGTATTGCTCGCTTAATTCATGAACAGAATCGACCAGTACTTTTACATGCTCCGGATTAATATCCGGTGTTATGCCATGGCCTAAATTAAATACATGGCCTTCACCTGAGCCAAAGTCTTTAAGAATTTTTCCGGCTTCTCTGCGTATAACTTCAGGTGAGGCATAGAGAGTATTCGGGTCCATATTGCCTTGCAGGGCTACGCGGTCACCGACAGCAGCTTTAGCATCTGAAATGCTGGTGCTCCAGTCTATGCCCAGTGCATTACAACCTGTATCGGCCATTGCGTTTAACCATTGGCCGCCACCTTTGGTATATAAAATAATGGGAACTTCTCGACCATCCGCTTCACGGGTCAGGTTTGAAACAATTTTTTGCATGTAATCTAATGAAAATAAACGATACATTTCCGGGTTCAGGTTGCCGCCCCAGGTATCAAAAATCATGACTGCTTGTGCACCAGCTGCAATTTGAGCATTGAGGTAGCTGGTAACCGACTCGGCTATTTTACTCAATAGTTGGTGAGCTAAAGCAGGATCATCAAATAACATGGTTTTTGATTTGCTAAAGGTTTTACTGCTGCCGCCTTCAATCATGTATGTAGCTAATGTCCAGGGGCTACCAGAAAAACCAATTAAAGGGATATCGCCATTCAGCTCTCGACGTATGGTGCGCACTGCGTCCATAACATATTTGAGTTCGCCTTCCGGGTCTGGGATGGGCAGGTTTTTAACATCAGCTGCAGATCGAATTGGGTTTGAAAACTTTGGGCCTTCACCGGTTTCAAAATATAAACCGAGGCCCATAGCGTCAGGGATAGTTAGAATATCTGAAAATAAGATGGCTGCATCAAGATCGAAGCGCCTTAATGGCTGCATTGTCACTTCACAAGCCAGGTCAGGATTCATGCACAGGCTCATAAAATCACCGGCCTGTTCGCGGGTTGCGCGATATTCAGGCAAATATCGGCCAGCCTGGCGCATTATCCAAACAGGTGTTTTATCTACTGGTTGCTTTAGTAGTGCACGAAGAAAACGATCGTTTTTTAGTTCAGTCATGTTCAAAGTCTTTTGTTTTTGTCATTTCCGAAAGGCGTGTGTCGGAAATCTAGCGACTTTAAAGACACTGGATCCCCGACAAAGTTCGGGGATGACAGGATAAATGCGTTGTAACTTTAGAATAAGTTAGGCGTTTAGTTGAGCTTTTATTTTTCCGCTCACCGCGCCCATATCAGCACGGCCTTGCATCTGGGGTTTAAGAACTCCCATTACCTTGCCCATGTCTTTTATCGACTCGGCACCGGTATCACTAATGGCTTTAGTGATCATCTGGCTTATCTCTTCTTCACTTAGCGCTTCGGGTAAGAAGTCTTGCAATATCGAAACTTCATACTCTTCCTGCTCACGCAGATCATCTCGTCCAGCGTCTTTATACTGGCTGATGGATTCACGGCGTTGCTTAACCATTTTATCGAGTACAGCAAGCACTCGGTTGTCATCAAGCTCAATGCGCTCATCGACTTCTATCTGTTTGATAGCGGCAAGCACTAAACGAATAACACCCAGACGCTTCTTATCGCCACCTTTCATGGAGGCTTTCATGTCGGCTGTCAGGTTTTGCTTGAGACTGTCACTCATTATGAAGCGTTATTAGCGACGACGATGAGGATTACGAGTTAAACGCTCGCGCTCTTTCGATAACTTCTTAAGATTACGTTTTACAGCTGCTGCTGCTTTACGCTTACGTTCTGTTGTGGGCTTTTCATAGCACTCACGACGACGGATCTCGGTTAAAATACCGGCTTTTTCGCATGAACGTTTAAAACGACGAAGAGCAACGTCAAACGGCTCGTTGTCTTTAACTTTTACTTGTGGCATTCAGAACTCTCACTCTAAAATAGAACTTAATTTATTAACAGGCACCAATCCGGTACCGTGGAACCGCGGGATTATAGCCCCTTGAGCGATAATTTCCAAATTAAATATGAAGAAAACTTCAGGATAACGTAAAGAATGATCGTTTTAGGTATTGAATCTTCTTGTGATGAAACAGGATTAGCCGTGTATGACACGGAGAAAGGGCTGCTTGCGCATGTATTGCATTCGCAAATTGCCTTACATGGTGAATACGGGGGAGTGGTTCCTGAGCTGGCATCACGTGACCATGTGAGATATTTGTTGCCATTAGCCGAACAGGTTTTACAGAAAGCCGGTATTGCAAAAACAGAATTAGACGGTATTGCTTATACCGCTGGGCCGGGACTGATGGGAGCATTAATGGTGGGTGCCTGCACAGGCAGGGCTATGGCTATGGCATTAGGTGTGCCATCTGTAGCGGTGCATCATATGGAAGGTCATCTACTGGCTCCGATGTTGGAAGCTGAGGCACCTGAATTTCCGTTTGTTGCATTGCTGGTATCAGGAGGACATACACTGCTGGCTGAGGTTAAAGGTATTGGTCAGTATGAGTTGTTAGGTGAAAGCCTGGACGATGCCGCGGGTGAAGCTTTTGATAAAACAGCAAAAATGTTGGGCTTAGGTTACCCCGGAGGTCCAATTCTGGCTAAATTAGCCGAACAGGGTGAGACAGGTATTTATAAGTTCCCAAGACCAATGTGTGACCGACCCGGCTTAGACTTTAGTTTTAGCGGTTTGAAAACGTTTAGTCTTAACACCTGGCAGAAAGAAGTTAAGCAAGGTAACAATAATGAACAGACGCAGGCCAATATTTGTCGTGCATTTGAAGAGGCGGTAGTTGACACATTGATGATTAAATGTCGCAGGGCTATTCAGCAGGTGGGGGCTAAAACGCTGGTGATTGCCGGTGGTGTTGGGGCAAACCTGCGGTTGCGGGCATCGCTACAGTCAATGATGGAAAAAGAGGGTGGTGAGCTGTTTTATCCGCGGATTGAGTTCTGTACAGATAACGGTGCGATGATTGCCTATGCGGGGTGTTTGAGGCTTGAGGCTGGAGAAGCTGAGCCTTTAGCAATAAACGTAAGGGCGAGATGGCCGATGAGTGAGTTGGAAGCGATTGGTTGATTTTACACTGTTCAGGCACATCTCCATCGGGGAAAGGCCACCGTTTTTTGGTGCCCTGTCCCCTAAACCCATACCACCAGGAGCTGGCAGTGTAGGGTGTCGACTCCGTAAAGCTCTTGATGGCATCACAACAGGGGACAGAGCTAAAGATCTGTCCCCGATGGAGATGGGCCTAGACAGATCAAGTTACTTGTTTTTCTTTGCACCAATCTTGTCTTCTTTGCCTGAAAGCAGGTTTTGTATGTTTTTCTTGTGGCGCCAGATTAACATTAGTGCCATAAAAGCTACGCACACCGTTATAACTTCAGACTGTGTAATGAACCAGGCCAAAACTGGTGAGCCTGCAGCGGCAACCAGCGCAGATAATGAAGAATAACGTAAAGTTACTGCCATAAATAACCAGATGCCGATAGTGCCTAGTCCTAACATCCAGTGAATACCAAGTAAGGCACCTAGTATTGTTGCTACGCCTTTGCCGCCTTTAAAACCGTAATAAATTGGATAAAGGTGACCTAAAAATGCAGCCACAGCGGTGGCTGCAATGATTTCATTTTGCATATCCAGCAATACAGCTATTAAGACAGGGATCAGACCTTTTAACATGTCGCCAAGAAGCGTAATGATAGCGGCTTTCTTGCCGCCTGCTCGTAGAACGTTAGTCGCGCCAGGGTTGTTTGAACCAACGGTCCTGGGGTCGGATAAGCCCATTACTTTACAAGTTATTATTGCGGTAGAAACTGAACCGAGTAAATAGCCGAACAGGGCGAAGCCGATTATCAGTATAATGGGGTGCTGTAATAGATCCACGAATATATCCAGTAGGTAATGATGAATAACGCGCGCAATTTAGCACGAAATGTAACATCGGTGAAATGCTATGCAAGAGGGTGATTCACGGGTGACCTGTTTGTTTGTCCATGGTTGGGCAATGAATAGTACTGTGTGGAAACCGCTACTGGATAAATTACCTGACTGGATAGACGCAGAAGTGATGGACCTGCCCGGGCATGGTGGCAGGGTGGGTGAGTCTCTTACAAATTTGCAAAGCCTTACTGATGATTTGTTAACAAAATGCAAAAACATAAAGCGGCAACATAGCACGGGTCAGCCGTTATACTTAGTAGGTTGGTCGTTAGGTGGTTTGCCGTGTATACAATTGGCTACGGATCATGCTGAGGAAATTCGCGGCTTAACACTGGTTAGTAGTAATCCATGTTTTATTGCTAAAGAGAATTGGGATTACGGAATTGATGCTGTTGTTTTTGAACAGTTTTCGCAGTCTCTAAAAAAAGATTTTTCAGGTACAATTCGTCGATTTCTTTCATTGCAGGTAAAGGGGTCGGAGTCAGGGAGACTTGTATTGCGGAATTTAAGAGAGAAAATTTTACAGCAACCCAGGCCTGGTGAGTCTAACCTTGATGCAGGTTTGGAAATTTTAAAACAGGTAGATTTACGTGGTCAGATAAAAAAAATAAAGCTGCCGATTGACTGGGTGCTTGGTGCACAGGATGGCCTGGTGAAAAAACAGTTATCAGATGAGTTGGATAATACAACTGTTTTTAATAATGCAGGGCATGCAGCATTTTTGTCGCATACCGATGAGTTTGCACAGCACCTTATAAAAACAGTGTCACGAATCCATAAATAAATAATTGGTATATATGAGTCAAACAGAAAAAAGTCGTATTCAGAAACATTTTGATGCAAAAGCGTTATGTTATGAGTCATCAGCCGTATTACAGCGTAATGTTTGCAAAGAATTATTGCAGCGTTTAGATTTAACAAGCATAAAACCATCTGTGATTCTGGATGTTGGCTGCGGTACAGGCTGGGGAACACAAGATCTATTAAAAAAATATAAAAAAGCAAAAGTCATTTCATTAGACCTGTCACCTGAGATGTTGAAGCAAACTAAAAGCAAAGGTGGCTGGCTGAGAAAACCGACTTTACTATGTGCCGATGCCGAAGAGATACCGCTAGAAGATGAATCTGTGGATTTGATTTTTTCGAGCCTGATGTTGCAGTGGTGTGATTATAAAAAAGTATTTGCAGAATTTAAGCGGCTCTTAAAACCTGAGGGTTTGTTGATGTTTTCAACCTTTGGGCCTGACACATTAAAAGAGCTGAAAAAAAGCTGGGAGCAGGTAGATTCACACGCACATGTTAATGACTTTACAGATATGCATGATCTAGGTGATGAGTTAATTCAGGCCGGATTAGCTGAGCCAGTCATGGATATGGATTTACTTACATTAACTTATCAGGATGTGATGTCGGTTATGGTTGATCTGAAGTCTATTGGTGCAAATACTATTTTAAAAAATCAGAAAAAAGAAGCTGAACAAGGTTTGGTCACCCCCGGAAAGTTGAAAAAAGTTATAAGCCATTACGAACAATACAGAAAAGAAGGCCTTGTTCCTGCAAGTTATGAGGTGGTTTACGGGCACGCATGGAAAACAAAACCAAGAGAAACAAAGGTTTCAAAAGAAGGCCGTGTAAGTAAAGAGTTTTCTGTTTCTATTGAGCAGATTAAAAAGTAATACAAACTGAAGTCTAATCTGAAAATTAAGGTTTTCAGAAGTTCAATGTGGTTATTTTATTGTATCAACTACTGCGTTCATTGACTGGTTCGGTTTTGCGATGCAGTAGTAAATCCTAATTTAAATATAAGCAGTCATACCAATAAAAATCAAAACCCAAAAAGCCAATCCTAAAACAATCCATGCAATATTTGCAGGACTGAACTGGCTATTCGTTAATCCTTGTGGGTCGTCACAGGCTGTATTAATTGCAATTTGGGCTTTGTATAACACCCATGCCATTAGTACCATCAATATAAAACCGGCGAAATCTGTTATGGGTGAGCCAATGTTTCTTTCGGATAACCGGTCACTGATATTTGAAAAAATTACGCTTATTACATATAGGGTTGCGAGAAGACCGTGATCCCATTTGTATGAAATGTTTTTCAATTCGATGGTTTCGTTTACATTTCTAAAAAGAGAGTGAGTGAAAAAAATTGACAATATCCCTCGCATTACAGGCCAGACATTTGAATGGGTTGTTGCTTTATGTAAAGCCCAGTTTTTATAAAACCAGTAGACACCATAACTGCCTAGTGTCGATATAAAAAGTGTCATAAACTTCTTTATAGAAACAACGTAATATGTGGCAACTGTATCGTCTTGAGTTGATAAATCGGCTTGTGGTGTTTGGTAAGCGTCAGTTTCCAAAAAGCTTATTTCCCTGTTCATTATAAAAATGTTTTAATTATAAAAAAAGGCGCTGAGTAAGCGCCTTTTTAGAAGTTAATACTTGTTTGGTCTTGCTTCAGGCTTCAAGACAATTGCGAATTTTCTTCATTGCATTTTTTTCTAGTTGGCGAATACGCTCAGCAGAAACATCGTATTTCGCTGCTAGTTCATGAAGTGTTGCTTTCTTGTCATCATCCATCCAGCGAGACATCAGAATATCACGACTTCTTTCATCGAGTGTCTGCAGTGACTCAGCCAGGGCATTACTTCGCGTTTGTTGCCAGTCAGATGATTCTAGTTGTTGTGCAGGATCACGAACGGGGTTAGCCAGATAAGTAGATGGAGCAATCATTGCGTCATCATCATCGTCCGATGTAGCGTCAAAAGCCATATCGTAGTTGCTCAGGCGTGACTCCATTTCGAGTACCGTTTCAGGTTTGACTCCTAGATCTTTAGCAACACCTTCAACTTCTTCTGGTGTAAACCAGCCTAGACGCTTTTTAGAGCTACGTAGATTAAAAAACAGTTTACGCTGAGCTTTAGTTGTAGCGACTTTCACGATGCGCCAGTTTTTCAGTACGTATTCATGAATTTCTGCGCGAATCCAGTGAACGGCAAAAGAAACTAGTCGAACATTATGGTCAGGACTGAAGCGTTTAACGGCCTTCATTAGGCCTACATTGCCTTCCTGAACCAGGTCGGCCATTGGCAGGCCATAACCCTGATATCCTCGGGCAATACGAATAACAAAACGAAGGTGCGACATAATCAATTTTTGTGCAGCTTCCAGATCGCCGTGTTCGGACAGACGATAGCCATACTCACGTTCTTCCTCTGCGCTAAGCATGGGAAAAGCCTGTGCATTCTGAATAAATTGATCCAGACTACCGCTCGAAATCGGTAGGTGGTTATTTGCAAGTACCAGTTCGTTAGACATATCAACTCCAAAATTCTGTGCTCATATTAGCACTCTTTTAATTAGAGTGCTAATGCCTGTATAAGTTCCCACTAATGTAGGCTAATTGACTGATTTCATGAGATAAACATAGTCTTAAAGGCTGATAGTGCGACGTTTAGTGGCTCATTGCCAGGGAGTTGTTAGGGTGATGAATTTCTAAAAACTGCTTGCGCAGCATTAATAAGTTGTTTAGTCGGGCTATTAGCATGGGTTCTCTGACGGGCTTTTCAAGAATGTCATTTGATCCTGAGGAGAAGATTCGGTTCAGTCCATCAGGGTCAGCATCGAAATTACTTGAGGTTGTTACGAGTATAGGGAGTTGTTCATAGCCCAGCCCCAGACCATGGCGAATCTCGCGTATCAGGTCTCTTCCACTCATATGCCCTTCGAGCTGTATATCTGTTAAGAGTAAATCAAAGGGTTGAATATTGTTTTTAGTAAACGAGTGTTGAATATGTTGTAGAGCTTGTTCTGCATTTATGGCATGTAGATAATTATACTCATGTTTACTTAGAAGGTTTTTTGTTGCGAGGGCCACAGTAGCGCTGTCTTCAACATATAGAATATTTCCGCTAATTATGGCTTTGGGCGGATCAGTATTTAAAAATGAATTAATATAATCGACCAGTTTTTGTTGCCCCAGCTTCTTATCGAAGTAGCCGTTCACCAGGTTGCAGGCCATTTGTTCTTCGTAAATACCCATTTTTTCACCAGATATAACGATTAAGGGAGTCGTCTTTACGCCTAATTCATGACGAATCTTATTAATCATTTCATGGCAGTCGATATCCGGCAGGTTTCTCGAAGAAGTGATTAAGGCGTATTTGTGCTCAGTCAGTAGACGAAACGCTTCGTCCACATTCATGGCTGCATCCACAATAACATTGGGAATGTTTTTGACAATCAATTTGCTAATAATAGCCAGACTGGTACCAGAATGGTCGATAAGTAGAACACGCTGTGTTGCTGAAGACATAATATATAGACTCTCTACCTGCCCTGAATGATTGAGAGCCTGAAGACTGTTCGTTTTTAGTTTTTATAGCTAAATAATAGTCCAAAGTGACATAAATTATCGGTTTTGATGGGGCATCTAGTCGATAGTTTATGGCTGTTTATCTGAAATATATCAGTTGATGTGAATGTCGTTATGCTGTGATGGTTAGCGGCGGGCATTTGAAGCCGTATTGGTCAGGAGTCAATGTGAGAGTTTTTGGCTTGCTATAGCTGACTTTTATGGGAATTAGCTTGGTTCAATCTCACTTAGGTGGCGCCCTACAGCAATCCAGGAGCCAAAAAGGCCAAGAAAACAACTAAAACCTATCAGGTTCAGGCCCTCGGTAAAACTCAGGCCTTTTAGCTGGAAGCCACTATTGTAAAGATTTGCCAGATGTTCTACTGAGTTATCGAGCAAGCCAATCGATAATGAGGTAAGAATCCAGGCAAAAACACCGCCGCCAATTCCATACCATAAACCGGTATAGAGGAAAGGGCGTCGAATAAAGGCGTCAGTGCCTCCAATTAGTTTTGTTACCTCGATTTCTTCACGGCGGTTCTGGATGTCGAGTCGAATGGTGTTACCCACAACAAGTAATACGGCGATGCCTAACAGACTTGCAATTACCCAAATTGCGCGTTGAGCAATTTCTAACATGGCGAATAAGCGTTTTACCCATTGCAAATCTAACTGTGCCAGTTCTACCTGTTTTAGTTTGTTTAGTTGTTTTAAAAGATGTCGAATTTTGTCGGGCCTGTTCGCATCAACAACGGGCTGGATGGTTAATACGTGAGGCAAGGGATTTTCACCAAGCGCCTCAATAGCATTACCAAAGCCAGAAATTTTTTTAAATTCATTAAGTGCCTGTTTTTTATTAATCATGGACACTTTATTGACATCATCATACAGACGTAACTTGCCGGTTAATTTTTTTGCCTGCTTCTCTGAAACATCGTGTTTTAGAAAAACAGATATTTGAGCGCTGTTATCCCAGCCTACACTGACGTTACTGGCATTGTTTAATAATACAAACATGCCTGCAGGTAAAGCGAGTGCAATAGCAATGACAGCAATAGTCATAAATGAAGAAGCGGGCTGACGACTCATGGTGCCGAGGCTAGCAATGAGGGTACGTAGATGGTTAGTCGCCCAGGCTTTAAAAGGGCTGCTTTTTGCTAACTGATTGCTTTCAGCCTTAACCATGGGTGGTGATATCCAGGTCATTGTGTGAAAGCAGGCCTTTATTCAAACTGATAACAGGGCTGCCCATTTCTTTAATCAGTTTTAGATCGTGGCTAGCAATAAGTACAGTTACACCGACGTCATTAAATCGTGCAAAAAGCTGCATTATTTCTTTTGATAACTCGGGGTCGAGATTTCCGGTAGGCTCATCCGCTAATAGTAAACCGGGTTTGTGAACAATGGCCCGAGCTATGCCAACTCTTTGCTGTTCTCCACCGGATAGCGTAATGGGAGCAGATTTTTCTTTATTCAATAACCCTACCTGATCCAGTGATGCGCGGACGCGTTTACCTATTTCTTTGTGTTGGTATCCGGCGATAATAAGAGGTAGCGCGACATTATCAAAAACAGTGCGATCATATAGTAGGTGGTGATTTTGAAAAATAATACCTATATTTCTGCGAATGTACGGGATTTTTCGGTTGGCAACGCTGCTTAAGTTGATGCCATCTAGCACCAGGTTTCCACGACTTGGTCGCTCGATTAAGGCAATGAGTTTGAGCAGGGTGCTTTTTCCTGCGCCGGAATGCCCTGTTAAATAGGCCATTTCACCACGCGGCAGGTGAAAGCTCACATTGCTTAATGCTTCATGACCACCCGGGTAGCGCTTGCTGACATTATCAAAACGAATCATGTCAGCTATTCTGCACTAAGTTTTTTCGTGTTAAAAGCGAAATGAAAAAGAAAATGAAAATAATTTTAACTGTATCGTTGGTTGCCATGCTTAAACATTGCAATGGTTAAGATTTGAGAGAAATAATATCGTTTTCTGTTTTTTATTTGATTTTAGGTTTAACAAAAGTGAAGCTAAAATAATCACCCAATGCTTTTTGCATTTCTGAAACAGGAAAACTGCCGTCAAGTCTATCGGCCCATACAGAGCAAACCAGTTTTATAATGTCTGAATTATGATCAGAGTGTAAATAAACTTCAGTATAATAATTAATAATGTAGAGGCCTGAAGCCTGTTCTTGTCCGTCTTCGGTACGACTAATTTCAAATGTGTCGGGTTTAACCGTGCGAGGTCCAAAAGCTTTCATTTCAAGCCGGCAACTAATGTTATAAAGATCTTTGTTTTTTTCTTTGGTGATTTTACCTGCCTGAATTACAGCATGGGTATTGCCCTTATCGATGGGCAGGTTCTTGTTTAAGCTTAATGTAGATCCATCGGGTATATCAAACGTCAGGGAAGCAGGGTCATTGGAATGTAATGACTGGCATGAACTTATAAACAGGCAGGTGAGGATAAATAATAATAGTTTCATGTTTCTATCCTTTCACATTTATAAGTTCATTGGTAAATAACTAATCACAATAGCTATAGCTAATTAATTATATTTTTGCACTTAACTCATCATCGTCATCGGGTATCTTATCTAATAAGGCATCAACAAATTCAGTTGCATGAAATTCACGCAAGTCATCAATGCCTTCGCCGACACCGATAAAGCGAATTGGTGTGGCAAGTTTTTCTGCAATGGCAAATAAGATGCCACCTTTTGCTGTGCCATCTAATTTGGTCAGCACAAGTCCGCTTAATTCCATGGCATCATTAAACTGCTGGGCCTGTATTAATCCGTTCTGACCAAAACCGGCATCCATAACCAGTAATGTTTCATGGGGGGCAGAGTTATCAAGTTTACCCATTACACGTTTTATTTTAATTAACTCATCCATTAAGTTGCTTTGAGTATGTAAACGTCCGGCAGTGTCAGCAATCACAATATCAATATTTTTTGACTGGGCAGATTCAATAGCGTCATAAATAACGGATGCTGAATCTGCACCCGTGCCCTGAGCTACTACCGGAATTTCATTTCGCTCGCCCCAGGTTTGTAGCTGTTCTACAGCAGCCGCACGGAAGGTGTCACCCGCAGCCAGCATGACTGATTTTCCCTGATTTTGAAAACGTTTAGCAAGCTTACCAATCGTGGTTGTTTTTCCGGCGCCATTGATTCCGATGACTAAAATAACGAAAGGAGTTTTCTGGGTTTCAATTACCAGTGGTTTATCGACAGGCTGTAATATTTCTATCATGTCATCGCACAATGCATTGAATAGAGCAATTGGGTCTTGTAGTTCATTACGTGAAATACGTTTAGTCAGATCAGTTATTATGCGTGTGGTGGCTTCTACACCAACGTCAGCAGATAACAGGCGAGTTTCGAGTTCTTCTAATAAGTCATCATCAATGGTTTTCCTGCCCAACAATAAGTCAGCCATTCCATCGGTTAATCCCGCGCGCGTTTTCCCAAGGCTATCCTTAAGGTAAACGAAAGTGCTCTCTTCTTTTGCTTTAGCCCATTCTTCTGCGGTAGGTGGGCTAAACGATGAACCTGACTTTACTGTTGTTGGTTCTGACGTATTTGATTGCTGATTATCTGCGAACTGTTCAGCTGGCTGAACGCTCACAGTTGAAGAGCTTTCTTCAATTTGCTTATCAGCTACAGCGGGTTTTTCGGTTTCGGCTGCAACTGTTGAGGGTGCAGCAAAATCACGTTTACCACCGGGGGTAAACGATGCGCCAGACTTTACGGCTGGTTGCGATGATTGAGTTACAGCTTCATTAGACTGGTCAACAAGCTTGCTAGAAGACTCATTATCAGTTTCGGAAGTAACTTCAGGGGTTTCTTTAGTGCGGCGTAAAAAACCAAACATAATTTATTAAATAACTTGTATATCAGAGGGGGCTTATCCTATCATCGCGTGGAACTAAGGTTAAGCTTCATAGTCATTCTAAGGGGCGAAAATCAAAATTAATCGGATAAATTGGATGATATTAAAGAAATATAGAGTTGTGTATATGCTCACAGGTGTGATATTTGGCTTATCGGCATGCCAGACAAATCCACAATATGCTGCTGAAAAAGATTTAGAGCAGCCTGATAAGGTTAAATCAGGTAGCAGCGTAAGTCAGTCGGGTGTTTATAGTTTTATGCTGGATAACGGAATGAAAATACTGGTTAAACCGGATCATCGTTCACCAGTGGCTGTTTCACAGGTATGGTACAAAGTGGGCGGTTCTTATGAATATGATGGCGTAACCGGGGTATCACATGCACTTGAGCATATGATGTTTAAGGGAACAAAAAATTTAAAGCCCGGAGAGTTTTCAGAAATCATTGCAGCAAATGGGGGCAGCGAAAATGCCTTTACTGGTAAAGACTATACGGCTTATTTTCAAAGAATATCCAGTGATCGACTAGAGTTATGTCTACAGCATGAAGCAGATCGCATGAGGCACCTGCAGTTAAATGAGGATGAGTTTAAAAAAGAAATTGAGGTAATAAAAGAGGAAAGGCGTTCTCGTACGGATGATAAACCTACTTCTTTAACTTATGAGCGTTTTAATGCGGCTGCATTTATTAACTCAAGTTATCAGCAGCCGATTATTGGCTGGATGGAAGACCTTGATAGTATGCGCCTTGAAGACCTAAGTCAGTGGTATAAAACATGGTACGCACCAAACAATGCAACACTGGTCGTGGCGGGTGATGTTGATCCTGAGCAGGTCAGAGACTGGGCTGAAAAGTATTTTGGTGTATTAAAGCCATCTGAAATATTACCACCAAAACCTCGTCGTGAAGTTGAGCAAATGGGGGAGCGGCGAATCACAGTGAAAGTGCCAGCGAAGGTGCCTTATTTATTGATGGGTTATAAAGTGCCGGTTATGAACACAGCACAAGATGAAAAAGATATCTATGCTTTAGAAGTTCTGGCTGGTGTGCTTGATGGCGGAGATAGTAGCCGCTTAAGTCAGCGACTGGTGCGTGAGAGTGAAATAGCAACCTCGGCTGGAGCGGGATATGATCCCTATGCCAGACAACAAACGTTGTTTCTATTTGATGGCACGCCACGTGAAGGTCATACAATTAAAGAGCTTGAGTCTGCTATTAAAAAACAAATTACAAATATCCAGAAAGAATTGCCATCACAGCAGGAGCTTGATCGTGTAAAAGCGCAGGTAATGGCATCATCTGTATATGAAAAAGATTCTGTTTTTTATCAGGCTATGCAGCTAGGCACGCTGGAAACAGTGGGTGTGGGATGGCGGAAAAAAGACGAGTATTTGAAAAAGATTCAGCAAGTTACTGCTGATCAGGTTAGCGCGGTTGCAAAAAAATATCTTATTGACGATAGTCTGACTGTTGCTGTTTTAGATCCTCAGTCTATTGATACAAACAAATCAGGGAAAGGCAGTCGTATTACAGGAGGTCGTCATGGTCATTAATAAAAGTTTGATTGTTGCCGGATGTTTATTCGTTATGAGTCAGGTTCATGCATCACCTGATATTCAGAACTGGCAAACTAAGAATGGGGCAGATGTATACTTTGTGCCTTCTAATGATATTCCAATGGTAGATGTGCGTATTGTATTTGATGCGGGCAGTGCACGTGATATAGAGATGGGTGATAACTTGTCAGGTACTGCGTTAATGACGAATGGTTTGTTGTCAGAAGGTGCGGCTGGCGATGATGCCCAGGTGCTGGCTGAAAAGTTTGAGGCGGTAGGTGCTTCATTCGGTAATGGATCATTAAAGGATATGGCGTGGTTAAGTGTGCGTAGTTTACGTAATGATAAATATCTGCAGCCAGCATTAATTAATCTAAAAAATATATTAACTTTACCTGAATTTTCCAAAACATCATTTAGTCGTGAATTAGAGCGATTAAAAATTTCTGTAAAAGCTGGTAAGCAGTCACCATCTACTATTGGTTCGCAACGGTTTTATTCAGAGCTTTATGGTGACCATCCTTATGCGTTACCCAGTGAAGGTACAGAGGAAAGTCTGAAAAAATTAGAACTAAGTCACCTGAAAAGTTTTTATAAAAAATATTATGTTGCTAAAAATGCAGTAATCAGCATCGTGGGTCAATTGACAAAAGCTGAAGCAGAAAAAATTGCTGCAGATCTGGTTGCTGATTTACCCGCAGGTCAGCATGCGAAAAAATTACCCGATGTTAAGCCATTAACAGAATCCAAGACCATACATATTGATTTTCCATCCAGGCAAAGTAGTGTGTTGATGGGGCAGGTTGGCTTAGCCAGGGGCGATGCAGATTATTATGCGTTATACCTGGGTAATCATGCGTTTGGTGGTAGTGGCTTCGGTTCACGATTAATGCAGAAAGTGCGTGAAGAGCGTGGTCTGGCTTATAGTGTATATAGTTATTTTTCACCGATGCATGCTTCAGGTCCGTTTATGATTGGTTTAAAAACACGCAACGATCAACTGGATGAAGCTATGGGTATAGTGAAAACTGAACTGGATGATTACATAACACAAGGCCCGGAAACTGATGAACTGAGTGATAGTTTAAAAAATATTACCGGTGGTTTTCCTTTACGCATTGATAGCAATAAAAAAATTGTCGAATATTTATCAGTTATAGGGTTTTATAACTTGCCATTGGATTATCTCGATACATTTGTTAGCAATATTAATTTACAGGATAAGAAAACAGTGGATGATGCATTGAAACGCAGAATTCAACCGCAGAAAATGTTAACGGTAATAGTGGGAGCAAAGAGCAGGTAGTGCTGCTCTTTAATGATAGAGGCTAATGTCAAAGAGAGTGAGAAAGCCCTCGGCTGGTAAGTTACGTATTATTGGTGGCATGTGGCGTAGTCGTTTTTTGCAGGTGGCGGATTTGCCGGGTTTAAGGCCGACTACAGACAGGGTTCGTGAAACCTTGTTTAACTGGTTGCAAAATGATGTGCCAAGTGCGCATTGCCTTGATTTATTTGCGGGAAGTGGTGCCTTGAGTTTTGAATCAGCTTCTCGTGGAGCCGCATCGGTTACAATGATTGAAAATCAGCGCCAGGCTGCGGAATTGATATCAGCCAATATTCAAGAGTTAAAAGCTGAGCACATGCACTTGCTACAGTATGATGCCCTAAGCTGGTTAAGATCAGCACCGAAAACTCAATACGATATAGTTTTTATTGATCCACCGTTTGACAGTGATTATCTGGCACAGGCTTGTGAGCTGCTAGAAAACCAGCAATATCTTTCTGAATTTGCCTGTATATATCTGGAAATGAACCGTAAGCAGGATTTGCCTGTGTTACCAGAAAACTGGAATGTAGTAAGAGAGAAAAAAGCAGGTCAGGTAAGCTATTATCTAATCAGGCGAAATTTTACATCTAACTAGAACCTGATCTACAGTTTAGACTTAAATATTAAGAGGAAAGAGTATGTCAGTGGTAGCCGTCTACCCGGGAACGTTTGATCCAGTTACTAATGGTCACAGTGATCTGGTGTCAAGAGCGTCTGGCTTATTCGATAAGGTCATTGTCGCTATAGCTGCAAGCCCCTCAAAAGCACCTTTATTTGATTTAGAGCATCGAATTCGACTTGCAGAGCAAGTGTTGCAGAAACATAATAACGTCGAAATTTGTGGTTTTTCTGATTTGCTGGTGGATTTTGTGCGAAATCGTCAGGCCAATGTGATTCTCAGGGGATTACGAGTGGTTTCAGATTTTGAGTTTGAAATGCAACTTGCCAGTATGAATCGGCATCTGGCGCCCGAAATTGAGACATTGTTTCTCACGCCATCAGAAAAAAGCAGTTTTATTTCCTCTTCACTGGTAAAGGAAATTGCTTCACATCATGGTGATGTGTCAGAATTTGTGAACTCATTAGTCGTAAAAGAGCTGAGCAATAAATATTCGGCATAAAGACTTGCTGTGAGTAAGGGCGAAATAAACTCATTTAGGGTATAATCATCCGCTAATATTACCAGTCTCCCCGTGAGACTCTTAAAATTTTAAATGTAGGGCTAAAATAATGGCATTGATCATAACTGACGAATGCATTAACTGTGATGTATGTGAACCGGAATGTCCAAATGAGGCAATTGCAGCCGGTGATGAAATTTATGAAATTGACCCAACTAAATGCACTGAGTGCATTGGGCATTATGATACACCTCAATGTGTAGAGGTTTGTCCGGTCGACTGTATTCCTAAAGACCCAGACCATGTAGAAAGCGAAGATGAGCTGATGGTGAAATATAAGATTCTCACCGGGGAAGACTAGGTATACCGACATATGTAAAAGGCTCCATTTATGGAGCCTTTTTTTTAATTATAAGAAATTAGTCAGTTGTTATAAATTGTAAAAGGCAAGCATGATTGTCATTCCTAATCTTTATACTAAAGGATGAAAGATGAAAAAAATTTTAGCCATACTATTATTCATTTTTTCTTCAAACCTGCACGCAGATGCGGGCATAGCAACAGCGCACCCACTTGCCACTGAGGCAGGTGAAAAAATTCTGGCTCAAGGTGGTAATGCATTTGATGCCGCGGTTGCAATTAGTGCTGCGCTGGCGGTTGTTGAACCATATAGTTCAGGAATAGGGGGAGGCGGTTTCTGGTTGTTGCATCGAAGTAGTGATGGTTTTGAAACCATGATTGATGGACGTGAAAAAGCGCCTCTAAAAGCGCATAGAGACATGTATCTCGATAAAAATGGCAAGGTGATACCTCTGGCCTCAATGGATGGCGCGCTGGCTGCCGGTATCCCCGGTGTGCCAGCAGCGCTTGAGCATTTATCAAAAAAATACGGCAAATTAAGCCTCAGGCAAAGTTTGCAACCAGCCATTAGTTATGCAAAAAATGGTTTTGTAGTTAGCGGGCACTATCAGCGCATGGCTGAATTCAGGTTGGCGGCGCTCAGGGCATCACCTGCAGCAGCAAAAATTTTTCTGAAAAACAATAATGTGCCTGATGAGGGTGACATTATTAAGCAGGCTGATTTGGCTAAAACCTTAGAAGTAATGGCAGAAAAAGGATCGGCAGGTTTTTATACGGGTGAATTAGCTGACAGGTTCGTTCGTGGTGTTAAAGATGCAGGCGGGATCTGGAGCCATGAAGACTTAAAGAAATATTTTGTGATTGAAAGAAAGCCAATCACCGGACAGTTTCATGAAATGAAAATAACCTCTGCGGCTCCACCGTCCTCAGGTGGTATCGCATTAGTTGAAATTTTAAACCAGTTATCTTATTACCCGTTAAGTAGCCTGGATAAACCTCAGGCTATTCATTTAACGATTGAAGCAATGCGCAGAGCGTATCGTGACAGGGCCCAGTTTCTGGGGGATACAGATTATGTGTCGGTTCCTGTTGAGCGTTTGTTAAGTAAAAATTATGCGGCTGGTTTAGCGGCTAGTATTCATCCTGATAAAGCAATGCCGAGTAACTTATTGCCGGGTGTGGTGCATGAAAATAATAGCAAAGATACAACGCATTTTTCTGTAATTGACCATCAGGGAAATAAAGTTTCGGCTACGTTATCAATTAATTACCCATTTGGTTCCTGTTTTGTTCCGCCGGGAACCGGGGTGTTGCTTAATGATGAAATGGATGATTTCTCATCCAAGCCAGGTGTGGCAAATGCGTATGGTCTGGTCGGTGCAGAAGCGAATGCGATTGAACCGGGCAAACGTATGTTGTCCAGTATGACGCCTACATTTCTTGAAACCGATGAGCGATTGGCCGTTATAGGGTCCCCTGGTGGTAGCAAGATTATTACCATGGTTTTGTTGGGTAGTTTGAGATTTTATTTTGGAGAAGATGCAGAAGAAATTGTAAACGGACCAAGATTTCACCATCAGTATTTACCTGACAGTGTGTCATATGAGCCGGATGCTTTTAATGACAAAACATTATTAATGTTGCAAAACAAAAATCATGTTTTAAAGCAGTCAAAAGCTAGTTGGGGGAATATGCAATTAGTCGTTTGGGATAAAATGGATAAAAAAATGACAGCTGCATCAGATGAGCGTGGTATGGGTGAAGCGAAAGTAATAACAGATCAATAGGTCTTGTTTTTAAAGGCCCTGAAGCAGTTTTGCTTAATTATATTCAGCGGTATATTTATATCACGTGTAATAACATTTGATTTATTCCAGGCCAAAATTCTCACTTTGTCTATTGCTGATTCGGCTTTCAATGTCTTTTATATCTTCAATGCATTTTAATAATTTCATGCGTTCATGTTCAGCCTGTCCATGATTCATATAACGATCTGCAGACTTAAGCAGGTCTTCATAGTACTTAAGGCGGTAATTATGGTTGAGCAATGCCTTGGCAATAAAAAACGGGTCTTTATCGTGCTCTTTCATCGTCGCAGCTGCAACTAAAGCGGTTTTTAGCTCAATATCAGTAGGTTTACTCATAACGACGTATCTAGTTTGTTTGTATTACCTGATTATAGGAAATTAAATGTAATTATTTATTGATATAATACAGTCTTAATATTGTTATTTACAGGTTTGAGTATGTCCAAAATCAGAATAGGGGTTTTAACTGCATCGGATCGTGCCAGTGCGGGAGTTTATGAAGACCTTTCGGGGCAGGCCATAATAGATACTCTTAATGAGTATCTTGTTTCAGAATGGGAGCCAGTCTATAAGGTCATCCCAGATGATCAGTCAGGTGTTGAAGAAACACTAATCGAAATGGCAGATAAGCAGGGCTGCTGTTTAATTGTCACGACAGGTGGCACAGGCCCTGCCCCCAGGGACCTGGTACCGGAGGCTACAGAGGCTGTATGTGAAAAAATGATGCCTGGTTTCGGAGAGATGATGAGACAGGTAAGTTTGCAGTATGTGCCAACCGCTATATTATCTCGACAAACTGCGGGTATTAGAGGCAAAAGCCTGATTGTTAATTTACCTGGTAAACCTAAGTCTATTCGAGAGTGCCTCGATGCGGTTTTTCCTGCAATTCCATACTGCATTGATTTAATTGAAGGTCCATTTTTAGAAAACAATGAAGCTGTGGTAAAGGTCTTTCGTCCTAAAGAAAAGTAAAAATTTGAAGTTGTAGGCAGATAATAATTACGTATAAAATAAAGGGGTAAAGGTTAAGTCCAGTTTATTAACTAGCTGGTCGTGATTAAACTATCAGCAAATTTGAGCTTATTGATAATATCTATCGTAATGATAGATATTATTTACATAGGATTGAGAGAAAACAGTTTGAATTTGCCTCAATTAACTTTATCTTAGCTGTCTGAAAATTCTAATAACTCCTCTAGCGGGCCATAAACACCTGTTTATGGTCAGATGTTAGAGATAAATAACTGAGGAGCCTGTCATGGGTGTACTAGTAGGTCGTGAAGCGCCAGATTTTGATGCTGCTGCCGTTTTAGGTAATGGCGAAATTATTGATAATTTTAATTTTAAGAATGCAACTAAAGGTAAAAATGCAGTTGTTTTCTTTTACCCACTGGATTTTACATTTGTATGTCCTTCTGAGTTGATAGCTTTTGATCATCGTCTTGAAGAATTTAAAAAGCGTAATGTAGAAGTGATTGGTGTATCTATTGATTCTCAGTTTTCTCATAATGCATGGCGTAATACAGCAATTAATGACGGCGGTATTGGTCAGGTTGGATATACGTTGGTAGCTGATGTGAAGCATGAAATTTGTCAGGCTTACGATGTTGAGCATCCTGATGCAGGCGTTGCTTTCCGTGGTTCATTCCTGATCGATACAAGCGGTACGGTTCGTCATCAGGTAGTTAATGATCTGCCTTTAGGTCGTAATATCGATGAAATGATACGTATGATCGATGCACTTCAATTCCATGAAGAACATGGTGAGGTTTGTCCTGCTGGCTGGAAAGATGGCGATAAAGGTATGGATGCCTCACCTAGTGGTGTTGCTGATTATCTGGCGGCTGAAGCTGATAAGCTTTAATTGATGCCCTTTTGTTAGTCATGAACTCCGGACTGTTAAAACTCCGGGGTTTGTGTTTAATGACTTAGTAACCTCCCTCCATTACTCTACCGACATCTTCAAAAAAACTGCTATCAAAGTTACCGTCGTTCTCAACATATATACCCAGAATTATCAGGCCAATAAATATCACTATAAAAATGATTGCGCCAATCACCTGTCCTAAGTCAATATTATGTTTTTTTCGTTTACTCGGCATATTCTTATCTCTGTGTAATTTATGAATATCCTAAAATAAAACATCATAAATATAAAGATAAGCGACGAAAAAAGTAAAATGTCGTATGGAATTCATTTTTGGCAAGTGGTGCAGTAAAAAGTTGATCTTTGGGCCTGAGTAATCTGTTTGATGGTATGCCCGCAATTAATACAGGGTTCAGAAGCTCTTCCATAAACACAAAGTGTCTGTTGGAAATAACCAGGTTTGCCATCTTCATTAATAAAATCTTTCAATGTAGTGCCTCCCTGTTCGATAGACTTTTCTAAAATAGCCTTAATTTCAGGAACTAATTTCTGATAACTCTTCAACGAAATTTTATTAGCAGTTCTCTTAGGGTTAATGCCCGCAGCAAACAATGACTCATTGGCATAAATGTTTCCTACACCTACAACGACATGGCTATTCATTAAATAAGTTTTAATCGCTACTTTTCGAGTGCGACTACTTTCATACAGGTACTCAGCAGTAAATGCATCACTGAGTGGTTCAGGGCCAAGGTTAATTAATAGTTTGTGAAGCAACGGGTCACTTTTTGTCCATAGTACAGCGCCAAACCGGCGAGGGTCGCGTAGGCGTAATAATTTGTTATTACTAAATTCGATATCGAAATGATCATGTTTTTCAGGTGTTACTGATTTTTTTAGAATCCGTAAACTACCTGACATACCCAGGTGTAGAATAACGGTGCCTGTAGATGTATAGAGCAAAATATATTTTCCACGCCGTTTAACGTTCTGGATAATCTGGCCGACAAGCTGTTTTTTCATGATCGCTGGAATTGGCCAGCGAAGGCTCTTTTGTCGAATTATGACATTTGTGACTTTTTTATTGATAATGTGTGGTTTGATTCCTCTGCGTGAAGTCTCAACTTCGGGTAACTCAGGCATTAGGTGTTTCCGCTTCTGTAATGCCATATAAAATATTCTTCATAGACTTATCTATATGGTATTCAATATTCAAATCAGGTCGTGAAAAAATCAACCAGGGGTCATCATCAATAATGTGAAAAATAATATTTTTATTATTTGAACTTATAGTTATTTTTCCTAATAGAGCTTTGTTAACCATTTCATGAATTGCAAAAGCTTTGGCTGATTTCCAGTGATCAAGAAAAGACTGAGTTTGGTCAGCATTTAAACGATTCTTACCTGAAGAGTGCCATAAATTATTTTTGTCACGCTGTATAATGGTTTGTGGGGTTTGTATTTTAATGATTTTAAAATCATCATCGAGCAATGAAAGGTTAATAAAGCTGCTGGCATGGGCGCTGACCAGGGGATAAGTCTGGTCATTAATTAACGTCATTTTATTTTCAGCTAATAGGTAACGTTTATTATTAATAGTATTAGTCTTGCCGAAAAATATATCAGTAGTATTAAAAGTGATATGAGCACGGGGGTTATCTAACGCATAGTCAGGCAGATTTAAATCGTCAGTTTCATAGCTTTCACTAACAGCTGTTTGAGACAGGCTTAGTAATGTGTTTATTCTGAACTGGTGCGCTTTAATCTGATAGGGTTTTTCCATATACCAAATATGATTTGTTTTTTTTGTAAAAACAATGTTCTTATTATTTTCCTTATGTATTTCAATATTAGCTATTTCATTAAGTTCAAGAGACGTTAAGCGGGCTGAGCTGACATCAGTATTCTTAGAGTTGATAAAAATAGCGACCGCTATAACTAAAAATATTAGTAAGCTTAAATTAACAAGATTTCGGCTATTCATTTATGGATACTATTTTTTTTGACGGTTAAACCAGATGACAGCACCCAGAATAAAGAAAATTATAGGCAAAGCAATTAAAAATAGTAAACCTAGTATTGCTGCAAGCGGTGCAGAGAGGTTTAGTTTTAAGTCAGGTGCATTCTTAGGGCTTATTGATATGAGTTTGTCATTTCGAGTTAACCAGTTAAATGAGTTTAGTATGAACTCAAGGTTTGCTCCATTACCCAAATTGTTGTTAGCGATGAAATCTGTGTCACCTATAATAACAATTCGTTGACTAGCTAATTCAGGCCCAGCTAATTCAGACCTGGGTAATCCAGGTGTTGATTTGATTTGTCGCTGTTGAGCCATGCCGATACTTAAGGGGCCCTTCAGGTCTTTTTCCTTATTGAACTCAACGCCCAGTATGAAATTATCAGTTTCTGTCCAGCTGCTTTCAGATGTTATCAAAAGGTCAGAGGTTATCCATTTGTTGTCAGATGTATCAGTCTGAGGTTTAGCCGTTATTGCAGTGGCGGTTGTAAACAAAGTGAAATACTTCATCTTTTCAGTGATCGGATGACGCTTATATTCCAGTATAGGAATTATAGCAGGGTGACTAAGCTGTAACATGCGATTAACTTCCTGATTGTTGTCGATAACTACGCCGTCAATAAAGTTTAAATTTAATTCTTTTGTCAGGCCCAGTTGAGAATCATCAAGCATGGGGTCCTGTAGCCATAAAACCTGTCCGCCTTCTTTAATATACTGGAGAATTTTATTTTGCTCATTTTCTAAAAGCGGCTTATTAATTGAGCCGAGAACCAGTACGCTGTTTTTGACAGGTAATACATGTTGTAGCAAGCTAATTTCACTTGTTTTAAAGCCTTTACTGATAAGTTTGCCTGAAAGTTCGCTGTAGCCAACCGGAGATTTATCATTAATGCTTCGCTCGCCATGCTGGCCGACAAATAAAAGTTCAGGTTTGTTGTTGCGATGTAAACGAATTAGAGCATTGGTTATGGATTCTTCTGATAATTTATCAACGCGTTCGGCCTGTCCGTTATATTCAATAATAGTCTGGCCATATTGTTTGATATTATCTGACTTTGCTTGCTCTATAAAAATATCAGGGTTAATTAGTTCGAATGAAAAGTCATTTTTGTTTTGTTTGTAGCGGCCTAAAATCTCAACTATTGCTTTATTCAGAGAGACATCGTTGGGTTGGTAACTGCGTAGTTCTACAGGAAAAGGCAGTTCTTTTAAAAGTAGTAATGTGTCATTACTTAAAGAATGTCTTTTGCCCGCAGTCCAGTCGCTACGATAATTATATTCATTGCTTATCCATCCTGCAAAGCCGATACAGGCAAGTAAAAGTACGATAAAAACCAGATGCTGGATTTTGTACTGTAGCTGAGACTTTCGTGTGATCTTCATTAGCTTTGCAGCCTTTGAGAATCCAGTTGACGTATGCTCAGTAATATAAAACCGACACTAAATAATACAAAGTAAGCGACATCAGCCGTGTTTACAATGCCGCGTAACATTTGAATGCTGTGATGAGTTATCGACAGATAGTTAAAAAAGTTATCACCTTCTGTAGTGGCATTGCCGGCGATATTGATAATGAAGAATAAAATTAATAAACCAAATGTTCCTGCAGCAGCATTTACAGGTTGTTTGCTAAGTGATGACATGTACAGGCCAAGAGAAATAAAAGCAGCAATACTTAAAAATTGCCCGAGCATTCCAGATGCAATTTTTCCCATATCAAGATCGGTCGATGAAAACAGAGATAGTGGCATCAGGCTAATGAGTAATATAACAATCACAAAAAATAATAATGCACCCAGATATTTACCTAATACAATTTCTGTCATAGATACGGGGGAAGATAATAATAGTTTTAAAGAACCGTTTTGTTTTTCTTCACTGAGTAGTCGCATAGTGATGAGAGGGCAAATTATTAATAATAAAACTTTAGAAAAGTCAAAAAGAGGTGCAATAATTAAATCTGTTACGCCGGGCGCATTTTTTATTTTAATTAATTCTGCTTGTAATTCGAAAAAATAGTCAATAAATCCCAGAAATTTCCAGGCCATTATGGCCTGTATAACACCCAGAATAATCCACGCCAGAGGGCTAAGAAAAAGGCTGCGTAGTTCACGCAGGGCAATATGTAATATCATGCCGCATCCGATTTAATTTGTGAGTTAGTAGTATCATCGCCTGCTGTTAAATTAAGAAAAACCTGCTCTAGTGTATTTTCAACAGGTGTTAACTCCAGCAGGCCCCAGTTATTTTCAACACAGTGCCTGCTTATTTCGGCTAGTGATTCGTTGAGCTTGTCTCCCGTGATTAAATAAGCATTATTGGGTGAGGCTTGAGCTGAGGTTACACCCGGTAATGTTTTAAGCTGATCAATGTCGGGTGGATTTTGTAATCGTATGCTTATCTGGTTTGATTTATTAAGTTCACTCAGCTTTTTGTTAATTACAGATTTTCCATGGTGGATCATTTGAACTCGATTACACACAGCCTGAACTTCTGGCAGTATATGTGTTGATAAAATAATACCGTGTTGTTCGCCAAGCTCGAGTATTAATTTTCTAATTTCAAGCATTTGAATAGGATCGAGCCCTACCGTCGGCTCATCAAGAATAATAACTTCAGGCTGGTGAATAATTGCCTGGGCAATACCCACGCGCTGCAGATAACCTTTAGATAGATTTCCAATAAGCCGTTTGTTGTAACCTTCAAGACCACATCGCAGAATGGCCTGTTTAAGTAATGTTTTTAATTGTGAATTTTCAACTCTGCGTAATCGTGCTGCATAAGTAAGGTATTCAACTACAGTCAGTTCCGGGTAAAGGGGTGGTTTGTCTGGTAAATAACCAATATTCTTTTTAGCTAAATATGGCTTGTCTAGAAGGTCTTCACCATTAATTATTATTTCCCCCGCACTAGGGGCTAATACGCCACATAACATTTGTAGACAGCTGGATTTACCCGCACCGTTTGGTCCAAGTAAGGCGAGAATTTCGCCTTGATGTAGTTCGATTGATACATTATCTACCGCGTGAGTGTCTGCGTAGTATCGATGTAAATTGTTTGCTTGTATAAGTGCTGACATGCTGCAAAATAGTATCAGGAAACACTCAGCATACAAGCTTTAAGATTATAGAATCTACGGATTAAGGCAGATTTCACATTACTTGTGCTTTTTCAGCTGTGTTAGCTGATTTCATATAAAATATTCCCTTCTAAAAAAAGTGTAAAAATAGAACCATGAATACTCACTGGCTAGGCGTAGATACCGGCGGCACCTTTACTGATTTTGTATATTTTGATGGTAAAGCGATCCGTATTCATAAGGTGCTGTCTACGCCGTCAGCACCGGAGCAGGCAGTATTACAGGGTATTAGTGAGTTAGGTGTAACCCTTAAAGGCTTGCAGTTAATTCATGGTTCAACAGTGGCGACTAATGCGGTGTTAGAGGCTAAAGGTGTTAAGACGGTTTATATAACTAATAGTGGTTTTGCAGATGTGTTGACAATAGGTCGGCAGGCGCGCAGTGAATTATATAACCTAATGCCTGAGCCAGTATCACCTTTGATTCCTGCGGGTCATTGTTTGGAAATTAATACCCGTCTAAGTGCAAATGGAGAATTATTACGCGCCTTAGAACAGCAGGATATTGATGTGCTGATAGATAAAATAAGCAAAATAAAGCCCGATGCCATTGCAATAAATTTATTATTTTCTTTTCTGGATAGCGCTCAGGAGCAGGAAATACAAAGGCAGTTAATAGCGTCTTTTAAAGATGTTTTTGTAACTTGTTCCAGTGATGTATTACCTGAGTATAAAGAGTATGAAAGGGGAATGGTGACGGCATTAAACGCATATGTCGGGCCATTAATGCAGGGTTATTTACAGCGGCTGCAACTTAAGCTGGGAGAAGAAGCTAATACTGACATTCCCTGTTTATCTGTATTGCAAAGCAGTGGTGACACAATTAGAGCAGAACAAGCTGGCAAACACGCGGTTAATTTATTGTTGTCCGGTCCGGCTGGAGGCCTGAAAGGCGCTTTGTATGTTGCGAGCCTGGCCGGTGAAAATAAGTTGTTAAGTTTTGACATGGGAGGGACGTCTACTGATGTCGCTCTGATTGATGGAGAGATCAACTTAAGTAGTGAGGGAAAAATTGGCGAATACCCGGTTGCTGTGCCAATGGTTGATATGCATACCATTGGTGCGGGCGGTGGATCAATTGCTTATGTTGATGCCGGCGGCCTGTTGAATGTGGGGCCAGAATCTGCCGGAGCACTTCCGGGGCCAGCCTGTTACGGGCAGGGCGGGCAGCGAGCAACGGTAACGGATGCGAATTTATTGCTCGGGCGATTACAGGCAAATGCTTTTTTAGGTGAAGGTATGCAGCTGAATATCGAGGCCGCTAAAGAAGCCATGAAAAAAAATTCTGTACCACTGGGGCTGTCAATAGAAGCAGCAGCAGACGGTATTATTAAAATTGCCAATGAACATATGGTGAGAGCACTGAGAACCATTTCGGTTCAGCGAGGTTATGATCCTCAGGAGTTTGTATTGACCTGTTTTGGTGGTGCCGGTGGTTTGCATGTCTGTGCATTGGCAGAAGCATTGAAAATGCGTCGTGCGATTGTGCCTGTTCATGGAGGTGTTTTATCTGCATTAGGGATGCTGGTGGCGGCGCCGGGTCGCGACCTTTCTGTTTCCTGTATTCAAATTTTGTCAGATAGTGACTTGGGTGATATAGAAAAGCATTTTGCAATTCTCGAGTCTCGAGGCATTGATGATATGCGCGGAGAGTTGAGATCAAATCCAAGAGTTCGGCGTTCGGTTGATTTGCGTTATAAGGGACAAAGTTTTACATTAAATTTACCCTGGAATATTGTGAATGTGAGTACTGGTTTAAATAAAATTGAACAGGCATTTCATGAGTTGCATAAAAAGACTTATGGTCACCGACTCGATATGACAGTAGAGCTTGTGAATTTAAGGGTAAGTCTGGAAAGTGATGCGCCGCCATTTGAATTGCCTGTTATCAACGCTCATAAGAAGGTGAGTGAGCCTGGCTTTGTAAATTGTTATGGCATTGAGGAAAAGGTCGCTGTGTTTCACCGTGATGATTTATTTAGTGAGCAGAAAATTATTGGGCCTGCATTAATTCTTGAAAAAGTATCTACAACACTAATTGATGTTGGTTGGTATTGTGTGGCTGATGACTGGGGAAATTTGTTGTTGCATAAAGGCGAGTGACTTCGCTCAGCTTTGGGTGGTTTTAATCAGGGGACAGGGCGCAAAAAACGCGACCTTTCCCCGAGGGAGATGTTCCTTGGCAGGGTTATTTAGTTCTAGATGGTTATGCTGGGATAGATTTTGCAGTATAGACCTGAAGGTTGTGAAACAATTGTTTTGTTAAATACTGTTTAAAACATCTTCGGCCCAGTTAATGGCTTGGATATTAATATCGGTTAAGTCTTCTGTGTTTAAATCAGCAAAGCGAATATTCATCCAGTCGCCTTCTTCCTGAGCCAGTGTGCAATTGATAGCTTCACCTAAATCTCCTTCGCGGTTTAATAAGGCAGCAACTATATTGTCTGCAAGAGGTAACGGAGAAATTAGTTCCTCAAGACTACGGTCCATAAGCAGGTCGAGAGATGAAAACATGCCTACTGTAAAAAAACTATCTGCGGGTTTTAAATTGGCTTTTTCGGCAAGCAGTTCACAACTGCGTGCGCGAACCATAGAGATGCGCACCTGTTCACGGGGTTTATTATCCATACCACTCAGTGCCATCATAGAGGCCCAGGTACACAACTGTTTGCGCCCCAGCATAACCGTGGCATGTTGAATAGAATCAATTTTGGTCGATCTGGAAAAAAAAGCAGAGTTCATTAACTGTAAAATTTTATAACTTAAAGCAACATCTTTACTGATGGTGTCTACTACTGTATCTGTATCGGTTTCCGGGTTATGCAAAATTGAGAGCAGGTTAATGATAGTCATTTGATTAGAGTCCAAAGACTCACCGCTAACAATACGTGGCCGATTAAGAAAATAACCCTGAATGTAATCTACACCTACTTCACGGCAAATATCATATTGATCGTGATCTTTTACATGGTCAGCAAGAATAACAGGGTGAAGTTTTTTTAATATTTTTAAATGAGCGCGTATTTCAGTGGCTGACAAATTTTCAATATTAATATCAATGACACTTGCCATGCTGGCAAGTGGCTGTAGTGGGGGATGTTGTAAGTAGTTATCTAAAGCTAGTTTGAAGCCGGCATCGGCTAAACGTTTGGTGCCATCAACAACATCATCTGTAACATTAATATAAGACGGTATTTTTAATATAACCCTGTCGGTTGGTAGAGGTAATTCGTAATCACTTTTCAAAAAGTGTTCTGTAAGGGTAATAAAGGCGATGTTCTTTCCGACCAGTTTATCGATGCCAATTTCCATAAAAGCATTGATAATGACCTGTGATGTAGCCATATCGGCTTCAATAGATTCGCCATTATCCTCTTTGGCTGAATGAGACATGAGTTCATAGGCATATACATCAAGATCGCGGGTGTAAATAGGTTGTCGTCCGACAAAAATTTCAGCCATTTTTTTATAGTCTTTATTATTGATTGTTTCAATTTATGAATATAGCTCATAACCATAAACATTTTATTGATTTGTGATGCAAAATCCACAAATACCTCAGGCATAAAAAAACCCGCTAAAAAGCGGGTTTTTTTTAGAATATATAAAAGCCTTACTTAATTTTAGCTTCTTTATATGTCACATACTTGCGAACAACAGGATCAAATTTCTTGATCTCCATTTTTTCAGGCATGTTTTTCTTGTTTTTGTCTGTGGTGTAGAAGTGACCAGTACCAGCAGATGAAACTAACTTAATTTTTTCACGCATTGTCTTTCCCCTTAAACCTTCTCGCCACGAGCACGCATTTCAGTCAATACAGTGTCTATGCCTTTCTTGTCGATAAGGCGCATACCTGAAGTTGAAACACGTAATCTTACATAACGCTTTTCGCTTTCCACCCAAAAACGGTGGTTGTGTAAATTAGGCAAAAAACGACGACGCGTTCTGTTCTTCGCGTGTGATACATTATTACCGGTCATAGGCTTCTTACCTGTAACCTGACATACTCTAGCCATGGATGACTCCAGTCAAAACTTTAAATATAGAGAGCAAGTTGGGTGGCTACACCGAACATACTCTGGAAATCTGAGGGGCGTGATCATACCGGATTTAGAGAGCCTAAACAAGTAATTCTGCTTATTTCATCCGCCTTTAACTTTGTGCCTTGGCAGGCAGATCTGCTTCATTGTATAGTATCTGCAAATATGAGTCGTAATAAATTCGCTAAGTCATTGAATTTATTGACAACCTGTTGGGTAGGGGATTTTCTTAATACTGATTTAAAGTGTATAAGCTTAGGTTCTAGGCCCGTGATTAGGATTATTTAAATCTCATTTGCCTGATAATTAACCCCCTTTAAGAAACTGGAATTATGGATATTGTATATATACGCGATTTACGCATCGAAACAGTGATAGGTATTTACGACTGGGAGCGTGAAATACGTCAAACGGTTAGTCTGGATCTGGAGATGGGCACAGATATTCGTCGTGCCGGTGAAACTGATCATATAGATGACACTTTAGATTATAAATCAGTTGCTAAGGCACTGATTGAATTCGTTGGGAAATCAGAGTTCCAGCTGGTTGAGGCTTTGGCAGAGCAGTGTTCACAAATAGTACTAAATGACTTTAATGTGCCCTGGTTGCGTTTGAGGTTAAGTAAACCCGGTGCTGTGACAGGTTCTCAGGATGTGGGTGTTTTAATAGAGCGCAGTAAAGAGTAATTCCGTGGCCTGGGTATACATCAGTCTGGGAAGTAATATTGACCGTGAGGCACTTACCCTTGCGGGTGTGGTTTCGCTGCAAAAAAAATACGGTGAATTACAACTTTCATCTGTATATGAAAGTGAGGCCGTAGGCTTTGACGGTGACAGTTTTTATAATATGGTGATTGCACTGCAAACCACTGATGATGTACGAGATGTGGCGCAGACTCTACGTTTGATAGAAGATGAGCACGGACGTGATCGTAGCGGGCCGCGGTTTTCATCGAGAACCCTCGATTTAGATTTATTGCTCTACGATGATCTGGTCATTCATGAGGATAAATTACAAATTCCCCGAGATGAAATTTTAAAGCGAGCTTTTGTGTTGTGGCCAATGGCTGAAGTTGTACCTGACTTGTTGCACCCTGAAGTAAATAAAACCTACGCACAGTTGTGGGATGAGTTTGATAAAGATAAAGAAAAACTCGAACCTATTGAATTTGATTTTTCAATAGTTTAAGTTTGAGCATTTGGTATAAACATTTCAGTGTCATTATCTAACAGGCTAGTGCCCTGTTAAGTAACATCTCCCTCGGGGAAAGACTGCCGCTTTTTGGCGCTCTGTCCCCTTAACCCATACCACTGAAGTTTGTCGGGGTGGGTTACCTACACTGTCAGCTCTTGGTGGCATTACCACAGGGGACAGGGCGCAAAAAGCGCGACCTTTCCCCGAGTATCGCAATCAAACGTTAGTTTAGTGAAAGTGGTCTTTCTCCGATTTTGCCAACCAAGCGTTAGTTACAACTTACAGCTTCTGAAGCCAGCAAATACGTCATTTCGATCTGGGCCGTAGTATGTGCGCCAGGTATTACGAATCATTCGTGAGCGTGTGCTCCATGCACCACCCCTTAATACCTTTGTGTTGCCAAATAAGGGTTGGGAATAATCTTCATACATATCGGCAGTAAATCCCGGATAGGGGTTAAAGGTGTCGCTTACCCATTCCCATGTATTACCAATCATTTGTCGACAGCCAAAAGCACTGTCTCCATCCGGCAGAGCGCTTACACTTATTGTACCCATGTTGGTGCTATTCATATTAACCAGTTTATCAGTGGGTTCGTTATCACCCCAGGGGTACAGGCGTTTCGCATTAATGTTGTCGGGTTTCCCCGACGCGGCGAGCTCCCATTCGGCTTCACTGGGTAATCGTCTACCTGCCCATTTGCACCAGGCGTTTGCCTCATACCAGTTAATATGAATAACCGCTGTATCACCGGGTATCGCTATCCATTGATAAAACTGTTTTATTAACCAGTTATCATTTGAGTCTTTTTTCCAGCCGTTAGGTGATATTATTTTATTATCCTGCAACCATTTCCAGCCGTCATCACTCCAGTATTGTTTGTTGCTATAACCATTATCATTAACAAAATCCGCAAACTGATTATAACTGGTTGCGGTGCGTGAAATTGAATAAGGTTCAACGATAACAGAGTGTTGCCATTTTTCATTATCAAAACAAAAATCAATATCCTCAGGCGCACCCAGTAAATATTCACCACCTGTTATATCAGCATCGCCCATCAATGGTTTAGTGGCTTTTATTTTATTATCAAGGTGGCAGCCCGTTAATTCAGGCGCCGGATAATTTAATGTACGTCGCGTGTAGGTGAATGCTTCAGTGTGCATGTCTTCATGAAAGCCTGCGTAACGGCAAAGGTAAATATCCTCGTTGTTTACATTGTTGCTTTGTAATACGTCGATAACGCCACTCAGCACCTGCTGCATATATGTTTTTGTTTCTTCTAATGTCAGCAGGGGTAAATCCCAGCGATCGTTGTGAGCGATGTTAATTGAATCATAAAGTGCATCTGCATTGTCTAAAAAAGAATCGGCCCCATGCAAGCTGCGTAATATCCAGAACTCATAAAAATAAGCAGTATGACCAATTTCCCATAATAACGGATTGACTGTATCTAGCATGGGGCCGATAAGTTGTTGTGAGTTTAAATCGTCAATTAATTCTAACGTGCGTTGACGAGTATCTTTTAAATCAGCGATCAAAGAATTTATAGTTATTTGTTTTATATTTGTGTCAGGCATGATTTTACGTTTTTTAATTGTAGTCGGGCTAAGGGCTTTACCTAAAAAAAATCAATGAATCTATTATATATTCGTGAATATAAACATAATAGTCTAATATAAGAAAATGCATATCGGAATAATAACACCCGCTGCCCCTAAATCATTAAATGGTAATCGAGCCACAGCACAGCGCTGGGCTGATTTTTTAGTTGAGTTGGGTCATAAAGTAAGTATAAGCATGGTATGGGATGGAGCCGAATATGACCTTATGATTGCATTACATGCCTGGCGTAGTGCGGAATCAATTGCGCAATTTAAAGAAAAATTTCCAAACAAGCCTCTTGTTCTGGCAATGACAGGCACCGATTTATATCGTTTTATGCATAGCCACCCGGAGCCAACATTGGCCTCAATTTATGCAGCAGATAAATTAGTTACATTACATCGTTTAGCATCAAAAGTTTTACCTGAGTCTGTGCAGGATAAAGTGCAGGTTATCCATCAGTCAGCATTGTCTTTAGAAAATCCACAGACAGAAATAAAAAAATGCCCAGAAAATACATTTGATATTTGTGTTGTTGGTCACTTGCGTGAAGAAAAAGATTCAATGCGTGTGGCTTATGCAGTTAGAGATTTACCATCAAGTAGCAAAATACGTGTACTGCATTATGGTAAAGCACATAATGAAGAGTGGGCTAATTACGCAAAAGAAGAAATGAAAATCAATTCACGTTATAAATGGTTTGGTGAAGTGTCACATAAAGACGTGCGTGATGCATACCGTTGTTGTCGCTTAATGGTGTTACCATCAATAATGGAAGGCGGCGCCAATGTTGTTTCTGAAGCTGTGGTTGCAGGTTTGCCAGTTGTTGCGTCAAAGATTGATGGTTCAGTTGGTTTGTTGGGTGATGATTATGCAGGGTACTTCCCAGTAAAAAGTGAAAGTGCTTTACGTGATGTTTTATTAAAAGCGGAAAGTGATTCAGGGTTTTTTAAAAAATTATCTCAGCAGTGTAAAGAGCGGGCTAAGTTATTTACGGTTGAGGCAGAGAAATTGGCGTGGCAAGAGTTAATTCAGAGTTACTTGTAGTTTGTTAAGCTTTGACTGTAGATATTAGTATATCCAATAATGAATAAGAGAATAATAATGGATAAACCATTAAGTAGTGTAAATTTTATACTGTTAGGGACTGTTTTTAGTATTAGCATATGTAGCTGGTTTGTTTTCGGAGCAGACTTTATTTACAGCCAGTATGATGCTTATTATTACGCCTCTGTTGCAGATAATCTGATTTCAGGTAAAGGATTTAGTGTTGGAAGCTCTATACCGTCTGATCCTGTTTTGACACCACAAAATGGCGTTGTTGTATTTCATTGGCTGTTTAATATGATGGGTGTTTCAAGTATTGAAATGCGTTTAATCTTGATAAGTTTTGTAAACAGCATTGTGCTGGTGTTTAGTGCGTTATTTATTTATAAGCTGGCTCTTAACTTAAAAATCGATCCTTTAGTCTCTTTGCTGACTGCTATTAGTATACCTGTTTCTTTTTATTATCATGCTGTATTGCTTCAATCGATAAATGATATTTACTATTTTTCAGGTTGTTTTGCTATTTTATATTTATCTAGTACGCCGAATTTTAAAAAATACCAGTGGTTTATTATTGTTTTGGCCTTGATGTTACCGTTGTTCAGAATCGCCGGAATTATTGTTTTTATAAGTCTGGTTCTGGCGGCGATAATGCTCAAGGATAAAGAACGGTTTAAGTACTGGCTGATGCCCTCTGTTGTAACGGTTATGATGTTGTTATTTGCAATGTTTGTTCAAGGCCTGGTGGCTGGTGGATCAGGAGAGCATTTTAATGAAATATTACAGCGTTCAGGATTTGAGTATTGGTCCGAACATTTAATTAAAACAATCGTTTTAAGCTTACCGGAAACATTTATTCGATTTTCATGGTTCACGATGAAAATGTCGATTACAGAGCCCTTAATAGGGGTGCTGATATCAGTAATATTATTGGTGGTGTTGATTCGTGCAATGTTTGCTTCGATAAAGGAAAAGCAGTTTGTTTGGCTAGCCTTAAGCTTGTTTGTGGCATTAAATTTAGTGTTCTTTCAGGTTTTTTATGCACAGCCAACACGCTATATCATTACGATTGGCCCCATTTTGTTATTGTTGATTTTTAAACTGATTAAAAATGTAAAAATTTGCAGAATGATGTCAGCTTCATATTTACTCATGACTCTCTTGATTGCAGGGTTAGCATTTGGTAAAACAATATTACCTGATGACGCTAAGCATAAAAAACAGTATGCTGATGACATTAAGGGGTATCTGAAAGATAGCCCATCAGCGTTACATAGTTACTATCCACGCGTGACATATTTTCTGACAGGGCAGTCATCTTATAATAGTGTTGCAATTGCTTGTCAGCAAGAAGGTGCAGAACATATATTGGTGGTTGGTCCTATAGAATTCATAAGGTATGCAATTAATACATATATAGATATGGGTCACAAACCATCGGAGCAGTATTTTTTGCCTTTTCGATATTTTGGGTATGTAGGGAGTAAGGAGCCTGTTTTTTATTCTGTAGTAGACAGGGTTGAGGTGCTTAGCATACGGTTAAAATGTGATAACTTAAAGATATAGTCATGATTAAAAAAATAAAATATATATTGCAGAGACGAAAATCGTTAATGCAGTCATTAGATGTACAGAAAGACTTTGAAGAGTGGGAAGAGACATGTCTGCCTTCATACTGTCATTCTAATTTATTTGCGGCATATGTTAGTTGGCAGCGTTTATTTGTGTCTGCTAAATTGGCTAAAAAACATGGAAAACTGGATAAGGTGTTAGATTTTGGCTGTGGTGTAGCTGAGCTAAAACGATTATTGCCAGCTGAGACCTCATATCATTATATTGAAGAACTTTCATCATCAGTGAACTGGATTAAAAGTCAGTATTCAGATGCGATAGGTATCGATTTAAATGATAAAAATAATTCTTATGACGTGGTTTTTGCTCTCGACTCTCTTGAACACAATGATAACTTTGCAGAACTAGTAGATAAGCTGATAAGTAAATTAAGCTCAGAGGGTGTGCTCATTGTTTCTGGGCCTACTGAAAATGCACTGTATAGATTAGGGCGAAAAGTTGCTGGCTTTACGGGGCATTATCATAAAACCACAATTCACGATATAAATAGAGAAATTGATAGCCGTCTAACTCTTCAGGAAAGGGTTGTAGAGCCGTTTGGCTTACCGTTGTTTGTTGTTTCTGTCTGGAGAAAAGGAGTCTGAAAACCTGGTTTCAAAAAATCGCATTTATCTTAAGCTTATGCTTATTAGGATTTATTCTATATTTTGTAGACTGGGATTTGACTGCGGAAAAATTAGTTCGTCTGGGTCCAAATGAAGTGCTGTTATTATTAGCTATTCAATTTCTTATTGTGTTTTTCAGGGCGGCTAGATTTGGAGTGGTATTACCCGGAGCGTTATATGGACGGTTATATGAGTTGTATAACTTAACTGTTCTGCATAATTTTTATCTTACAGTTTTACCAGCAAGACTTGGAGATGTTTATTTTGCATCTCTTTCCAGGCAGTGCCTTGGAATAAGTAAAAGCGTTGGCTTGTCCGGGCTGATTGTTGCTCGTATTTATGATGTTATATTTTTAGGCTTACTGGTTGTTATTATTGTCCCTTTTACTAATGCGCAAGAATTAAACCAGTCTATTCAGTATTTTTCTTTTATTGCAATAGCCGGTATGCTTATGTTATTTAAGTTTTCAAAAATAATGAAGTTGATCGTGTATGCAGCCTCTTGTTTAAAGGACGTAACAGGAAAAATATTTTTTGAAGAACTGGCTAACAGCTTATTAATGGCAATGGAAGAGCTCGATAAAAATATGAGCATGATGACGCACATTAAAGGTTTTATATTGACAGTTATGAGCTGGCTCGCATTGATGGGTATGTATTGTTATGTATTATACGTGTTTGAGATTCCCGATGCGTTTCTTGTTGCTGTTTTACTGGTTGCTCTTTCTAATGTGGTTTTATTAATACCAATACATTCTGTAGGTGGGCTTGGGGTGATAGAGGCTGCATTTACATATGGTCTTGTATTAAAAGGTCTTGAGTTTTCAGAAGCAGTAACTGTCGCTGTCTCAATGAGTATTGTTTTACTATTAGTTACAGTTATTTTTGCATCTGTATGGTATGTCATTAATCTCATGTTAAAAAAGGTATTGATATGCAATCAGTAAATGAAGCAGGTGCTAAGCAGATCAGAGTGCTGGTGTTTATACCTACTTATAATGATTTTAAAAATTTACAGAGTATTGTAAATGAAATTAATGAATATCATTCATCGTATGAAGTTTTAGTGATTGATGATGGTTCGCTGGAATCTGAAGAGTTACCCGCAGATTGTAATTCTGTCCGTTTACCCATAAATCTTGGTTTAGGCGTTTTAACTAATATAGCTTTAGATTTTTCGTTACATAATAATTTTGATGTTATGGTTAGAGTTGATGGAGATGGCCAGCATCCAGTAGCAAGTATTGATGAATTAATAGAAAAAATTAATGATGGTAGTGATATTGCAATAGGTAGCAGAATTAACAGGAATGGAGGCATTAGTCCAGTTAAAGCGTTGTCTCGTATTGCTCGAGGTTATATAACACTTATTTCCAAAATAATGCTGCAAACGGATCTTCCCTGTGATTTGAATTCCGGTTTTATAGCTATGAATACTAAAGCGATGAAAGTTGTTAATGCAGTGGATTTGGATCGTTATCCTGAGCCTCAAATTATTATAATAGGTGCATCAAATAAACTCGTGATTAATGAGGTTCCAGTTATTCAGAATAACAGATCAGAAGGTAAATCATCTCTTAATATATTTCAGGCGTTTAGATTGTTATATCGTGTCTCGGTATATGCTTTACTTACCGTTACAGGGGGGTATAAATAGTCATGACAGGCATTATCGTTTTTATAGTTTTTTCACTGGCGCTTTTATTTTTGATACGACGGCGCTTACTTAATATTGATCTTTCATTTCCCTGGTTTATGTCGCTGGTTATTTTGACCTTTCTTAGCTCATCAGATGACTTTATACTGGCTGTTGCTGATTTGTTCGGAATAAAATATCCGCCGATTGTCATTATTTTGATAACGTTGTTTATCTTTCTTGGCTTGATCACTGTTTTAAGTGTATATGTTTCTGAATTGCGAAGACGTCAGGTTAGAATAGTTCGTAAGCTGGTTGTTAATGAATTATTACAAGAGCAGAAAGTCAGACAGTTTAAACTTAAAGAGTCTGAGTAAATAGAGAATGTCATTAATAAGATCTGTTCCTTTTTTTTATTTCGAGCCTATTGGCGGCCCGATAGGGAAAACGATTAAAGGTGGAATTGCTTAATAATTTATGATGTTTTTAGTGAGGATAAAAAATATTCAGCTTTTCAAAGTGACACTTTCAACACTTTCAGTATCATCAGTTACTTCTCCGATTATCACACTCTGCGGATAGCCTAATTCATGTAGTTCAGCTAAACAAACGCCTGCGTTTACAGCAGGAATAGCAGCTAATAAACCACCTGATGTTTGTGGATCAAACAGTAATGGAAAGTGTTTGTGTCTGCGTAATTCACCGGGATCTTTAATGGCCCGACGAAGCCTTAAATTTTGTTCCTGTAATGAGCTGAATATACCGGTATCAATCATTTGTAATGCGCCATCCAAAACGGGCAGTGACTGTAAATTAACGTCTACACTTTTGCCTGAGGATTTTGTCATTTCAACCAGGTGCCCTAATAAACCAAAACCGGTTACATCGGTGCAAGCCGTTGCGCCATGTCGATGCATGCAAAAGCCCGCGGCTTGATTGGACAACAGCATGCTTTGTAATGCGCTATCTATCCAGCGGCCTTTAGCTTTTAGTCGCATGTCAGCCGCAAATAAAGTACCGGTGCCCAGTGCCTTTGTTAAAATTAAAATGTCACCTTTTTGCATGCCAGATTTACGCATTACCTGTTCGCGGTCGGCTAAGCCAGTAACTGAAAGTCCAAATGAAAGTTCGGTGCCTTCGCTCGAGTGCCCACCAACCAGAGCGGTATTGCTTGCATTTAAAACGTCTAACGCACCTGACATGGTTTGATATAACTGATCTTCAATTTGCTCTTCAATACCATAGGGAATAGTGGCTATCGCCATAGCGGTTTGCGATTCTGCGCCCATTGCAAAAATATCACTGAGTGCGTGATTAGCGGCGATTTGCCCAAAGATATATGGGTCATCAATAAAGCTGCGAAAATAATCGACACTTTGCACGATGAGCTTGCCTGCGGGCACTTCTGATACTGCCGCATCATCCGGGTCGGCTAAGCCAATCACTACATCATTTCTGCTGACAGGGGTTAAACGATTAACTACACGGGATAAAACCGTGCTGCCAACTTTAGCGCCGCAGCCGCCACAACGCATGGCAATCGCAGAAATTTCATGAATCGTTTTTTGATCGGCCATATCCTGATTGTATTCAGGCGTTTGTTCCTGTTGCATGTCTGGCAACTCATTAAAGTTGTCCATGAACTTACGATCAATCCAGTCTTTTATTTTCCATAACCAGGCGCCTTCCAGTGACCAGTTGCTACGTGAAGCAACGGCGTACTTGTCACCTGTACTTATTAAACCAAGAAAGTTTTTCTGAGGTTTGAATGGTTTGAGTTTTTTGTTTTGTATGGCACGTGATAAATTTCTTGCTAAAGGTGGCCCCTGGCGAACGGCAAAAACACCTGATTTTGGTCGTGGGTAATTAACAGCTGCAGCAATGTCGCCAGCAGCAAAGACATCTTTATGAGAAATGGATTGTAAAGAATTATTAACCGCTATAAACCCTTGGTCATCCACCTGTAAACCAGATTCTGCTAACCATTGTGGCGCTGATGCATTGGTAACCCATAGTGTTGCATCTGCAGAATGTACTGAACCATCAGCGCTGATGAGCTGGTTATGTTCGACCTTATTTATTTTATGCCCAGTGAGTATTGATATATCACGTTGGTGAAGAACACGCCTGAATTTTCTGCGTACCTGTGCATTATGGCCGATGAGTATATTGTCACTGTCACTATATAGTGCAATTTTTAATTTTTTTGGATTAATGTGTTCAAGTTTTAAAAGATAATGTAGTCGGTATTGTGTCGCCAGCGCCATTTCTACACCACCTGCTCCACCGCCGACAACCGCCAGATTAAATATTTTATTCTGTTGTGTGTAATTTAAAACCTTTTCAATCAGTGCGTCCCATTTATTTAAAAAATTATCAATGGGTTTAACGGGTATAGTGAATTCGTCTGCCCCGGGCACATGCAGTGTACCGGGTTTTGATCCAATGTTAATAGAGATCAAATCATAACTGACAGGGGGCCGGCCAGAGCAAATGATAAGTTTTTCATCGAAATTTATAGCGCTAACTTCAGCATGATAAATGCGCGCTTTTGCAAACTGTGCCAGAGGGCGTAAATCGATATGTGCCTCATCGTATTCATAATGCCCGGCAATATAACCCGGTAGCATTCCCGAGTAAGGGGTATGTAAATCACGGGTAATAAGCGTCAGTCGTAAGCCCGGAACCGGGTTCATAGCAAAGTACTTAAGGACTGAAAGGTGGCTGTGGCCACCACCAATAAGTACAAGGTCTTTTATGACAGGAACAGTGTTAGCGTTATTCATGTAATTTGTATTGTGATTTTTTAATTAATATTATTGAATTTATTAAGCAGTAGTCTACACCCTGAACAGGATGTATTATAGGGGGATATTTAAAGAGCTAGAATGTTCTATGACAAAATCAACCGAACGCTTTCAATTCTTCGATCAGCACCCCCATATTACGAGTTTCCGTGAAGATATTATTGAGGGCTTATCTGCCCCGCAGCCTTATATATCACCTAAATACTTTTATGATGAAACCGGCTCTCGGTTATTTGAAGATATTTGCACTACAGATGAATATTATCCGACACGTACAGAAGTGAATATTATTCGTGACAATATTGATGATCTGGTGGATAAGCTAGGTACAGAGTGTTTATTAATTGAGCCGGGTAGTGGTGACAGTTATAAGGTTCGTTTGTTGCTTGATGCGCTCAGGCCCGTTGCATATTTGCCCATAGATATATCCAGGCGTTATTTACAGGATGAAGCAAAAAAACTAGCAGCAGAATTTACCTGGCTTAATGTACATGCAGTATGTGCAGATTTTACCGGAAAGCTAAAGCTTCCCTATCATGTTGAGTCTACAAATAAGGTGGCCTTTTTCCCTGGTTCCACTATAGGTAATTTCTTACCTGAACAGGCGGTGGGTGTTTTAGAAGAAATAAAACTCATGGTAGGTAAAAATGGTGGCTTATTAATAGGCGTGGATCTACAAAAAAGCTCTAAAATATTAAATGCAGCCTATAATGATAAACAGGGATACACAGCACAGTTTAATCTTAATTTATTATCACGTATAAATCGTGAGTTAGGTGCTAATTTTGAACTGAATGGGTTCAGGCACCATGCTTTTTTTAATAAAGATAAAAGTCGAATTGAAATGCATTTACTTAGTTTGCTGGATCAACAGGTAATAATAGATGATCAGAAACTTAGCTTTAGTAAAGATCAGACAATACTGACCGAGTATTCACATAAATATACAATTGAGCATTTTCAGAGCCTGGCTGAAAAAGCAGGTTTTTCAAGAGTGAAAACCTGGGTTGATAAAGATAGTTTGTTTAGTGTGCATTACTTAAAGGTAAGCTAAAGCCGTTAGGGACGAGTGGCTGGTGGATTAGCTGGGTTTTCGACGCTCTGTCACCCTGTATATATCCCTGGCTTGCAACAGCGTCACCGCGTTTTTAATTGATCCAAAATACTAAATTTAAATATTTAAACTTCGCCCACCATCAACCGGTATAACCTGACCGGTTATATATCCCGCATCCATTACTAAAAATTTAACCGTGTTCGAAATGTCTTGTGGGCCACCCTGACGTTTTAACGATGTGCGTTCAAGAATTGATGCCTGCACCTCAGGATCAAGCTCTGAACTAGGCCACATAATGGCGCCCGGCGCGACTCCATTTACGCGTATGTTAGGCCCAAGTTCTTTAGCTAAAGACTGGGTAATCATGGCAAGCCCTGCTTTAGCTGCGCAATACACCGGGTGTTCTTTCATGGGGCGAAAGCCATGTATGTCTACAATATTGACAATACAGCCCTGAGACTGCTGTAAATAAGGGGTGGCTGCCTGTGATAAAAAAATAGGCGCTTTGAGATTGCTGCCCATTAAGTCGTCCCAGTGTTGTTCAGTAATTGTACCTACAGGTGTCGGGTAGAAGCTGGATGCATTGTTAATGAGTACGTCTAAACGCCCCCATATGCCTGCTGCATTGTCGACTAATGGGGTGAGTGATTGAGTATTCAGCAGGTCAGCTTGAAGTATTTGTGCTGAGTTTTCTCTAATTTCATTGAGTGAAGCAGACAGAGCTTCTGCTTTGGCAGCGGAAGATCGGTAGTGAATGACTATATTCATACCACAGGAGTGTAGCGTGCGAGCAATCTCGGCGCCAATTCGGGCAGCAGCGCCAGTTATGAGTACAGTTTTGGGTACTGAATTATTTTGCATGATAGAATGCCGTTAATTATTTTTAAATATTGTAACATTAATGCAGACACTGGATTTACCTGAACCAGGCCCTGATGAGGTTGAGCAAAGTCAGAAGCTGGTCGATATCATAAAAAAGGACATTAAAAAGGCTGGGGGCTGGATTGATTTTGAGCGCTATATGCAACTTGCTTTGTATGCGCCTGGCCTGGGTTATTACAGTGGTGGTGCGCAAAAGTTTGGTGAGCAGGGCGATTTTATAACTTCACCTGAAGTCAGTCCCTTGTTTGCACAAACCTTAGCAAACCCGCTTTCTGTTTTAATTAATAAAATTCCTGATGTAAATATAATAGAGTTCGGTGCTGGCTCAGGGAAGCTGGCAGCTGATTTATTACTAACATTACAGAAAAAAGAACGTCTTCCGGAAAAATATTTCATCATCGAACTAAGCGCAGAGTTGCAGCAGCGACAACGGGACACTATAAAAAAAATGGCACCTGACTTACTGGTTAAAGTTCAGTGGTTAACAGAGTTGCCAGAGTCGCAAGTGAATGCGGTTGTCATTGCAAATGAAGTGCTGGATGCTATGCCTGTTAAGCGCTTCAGGATTAATAATAAAAAAAATATTGAAGTCTTGGGCTTGGAGATAAACAGGCAAGAGCTTGAGTTAAGTTATTGTAAAGCTGAAGAGTCTTTAACGAAAAAAATTGAACAGTTCGGAATAAGTAGTGATGGTAGTACATATATCAGTGAATTAAATCTGCACATAAAACCCTGGATAAAAGCGCTTGATCAAAGTTTAGATGTGGCTGCAGTTTATATAATTGATTATGGATATCCACGTAGTGAGTACTATTCAGAAGAGAGGCACATGGGGTCTTTTTTGGGATACTATCGACATCGTTCAATCGATGCGCCTTTGTGGTATCCGGGATTGCAGGATCTAACAGCATTTGTTGATTTTACTGAGATTGCAGAAGCAGCTATTGAAAATGGGTTTGATGTAGATGGTTTCACATCACAGGGTAATTTTTTATTAAATTCAGGACTGACTGAAATTGTTGAAAAAACGCAATCGAAATCAGAGATACAACGAATACAAATTTTACAACAAATGAAAACATTGAGTTTACCCGGAGAGATGGGTGAACGATTTAAGGTAATTGGTCTGTCGAAAGGTTTAGAAGAAAATGTCCCCGGTTTTGAGATGCGAGATTTTAGGTATCGGTTGTAATGGAAGCTTAAGACTTGTTAAAAATTCAGATCAAGTTTCCAGTTATTATTTATCACTACTTCATTGTAATCACCTTTAGGTATTGAAATGATCTTGCAGGGGCTGGTTATTAGCTGTGCATAAATTTGAAGCTTGTCCGGTTGAGAAATAGTGATTGGTAAAAAAAGCGTGTTTTCAGTTTTTGTTATTTCCTTGTTATTTATTATAATTTCATATCCTGCCTGATTTTTATTTCCCAGACTTATTAAAATTATTTGCTCATTATCAAAATTAACGGCTGGTAGTTTAGGCGGTGTTTCGCTAATAAATCGCTTATTTGCTTTATGTATTATATCTTTAAGGGTTTTTTTATCATTTATTGCAATTAACTCAGGCAATTCGATGTTGCATTGATTTGAGCTGTATAAAGTAGATATTTTGATATCAGTTTTTTGATTACAGCCGATAAAAAATATCGGGCATAATAAAATTAATCGACTGCTGTTCAATATAGGCGGCATCATTTTAATTGCGTTTAATACCTGAGGTCCTGTCGTTTTTCTGAATAGATACAGGGCTTGTTATAGCAAAAGGTATATTGACTGAATTAATAGTTGATAAAATATCCATATTAAAATCTAGATTATTTAAATCGCTATTAACTGATATATTATTTAAGGAATTTATGGACGGGAAGCCACCGCAGGTTTCGCCTGGTTGACAAATTATAAAATCATTATCAATATCAGATCCGCCAACTATTTCAAAATTACCACTGGGTACCTGGTTAAAGACGTAGCTATATGTTCCATTGCCTAAGCTGGCAGGTGATACCTGGTCGATGACAATTTGGCTGTCGGTATCAAATAATAACAAATAAACTGTGCCCAGATCTCCTGCACTGGAAATATTACCTACGGTCATACTCACTTGAACAGTTACGGTATTACCGGTGCTTAAAGTAAATGTAATGGTGTCGTTATAAATAGAGTCACTCAGCCCGGTGCGGTTAATGTTGATATTGTATGTCCCCAGGTTATTTGCATCTACGGTATTTTGTGTAACCGTTAACCAGCTGGCATTGTTGGTGACATTGGTAATAGATGCGGAGGTGGCGCTTGCATTAGAAAGTGTAAGTACTGCGCTGCTCTGTGACCCCATTATAAGGCTTGTTGGTGTTGCCGTAATTAATGCAGGTGGTGCTGGTGGAGTGCCACCATTATTTAATCTTTGTGCTTCTTGAACGGCTTTTAATGCATCGATGATTCCATGACCAAAAATATCATCACGACCACTGGCACCTGCCTCATTGGTGAGTGAACCAGCGGTAAGTGCATTATCAAAATCAAGCGGTGTGAGGGCGGGGTACACTGCTTTCATAAGAGCAGCAACACCTGCCACATGAGGTGCTGCCATTGAGGTGCCCTGATAAAATACAAATGCAGATGTTCTTGTACCCGTCGCGTCATTAACAAGTGTGCTAAGTACGCCGTCACCAAAACCATCATTGGTTAAATCAACACGGCTATTACCACCGGGTGCGGCTATATCAATTGCAGAGCCGAAATTAGAGTAGGGTGCGCGATTATTTTGAAAGTCTAATGCGCTGACAGAAACTACACCGGTATAAGATGCAGGAAAAAATAATTGAGATGAATTATCATTACCCGCAGCTGCAATAACGATAACACCAGCTGATCTGGCTTGAGTGATAACATTTTGCATGGTTTGAGAAAAGCCCGGACCGCCTAAACTCATATTAATTACATCTGCAATTTGTGCGGGCAAGGTGTTGCTATTGTTTGTTAAACCCGCTGCAAATCGAATCGCTTCTGCGATATCAAAACTACTGCCACCCTGAGTGCCTAATACACGTAAAGGCATGATTTTCGCGTCCCATGATACACCCGCCACTCCTGAATTATTGTTGCTATTAGCCGCAACGGTTCCTGCTACATGTGTGCCATGCCAACTGCTGCTACCAACCTGTGCATTATCTCCCGGGTCATCCGGGTTGTTATCAATACCATCGTTATCATTAGAGTTACTGGTGCTAGAAATAAAATCATAACCCGGAACAAACTTTCCGCTGAAATCAGTGTGAGCAAGAAAAACACCGGTGTCGATAACTGCAACAATAACATCACCTGAAGCGGGTGAGCCAGTCGTTATGTCCCATGCTTGAGGTAGGTTGATTGCTGGATAATGCCATTGAAGATTGTAAGATGTGTCATTAGGAACACGAAGTGCCTGATAGATATAGTTTGGTTCTGCATACTCTATATTTGACTGATTTTTAAGGCGTTTTATTTCCCGTAAGGTCATTATTTTTGCATATGTATTCTCATTGGTTGCTTTTAATTCAGTCAGGAATGCAGGCATTTTTTTAAGCGTGTTGAAATGCATGTTAGAAAGCTTTTCTGATGTCATACGTGCCAGTGAAGCCCTGGACTTATCATGGTGATTAAAATTCAGGTGACTACCAGAACTGGAAAATGATGAAGCAGGACTGCTTTGCTTAAACTTAACAATAATTTCATTGGGTATAAAATTAACAGAGCTGGTAACAGGTTGGCTGGCTGAATTTACAGAATTAATTTTAAATGTGTATTTTGTTATGCCGCTAGAGGCGCTGATTAAAATAAAATGTAGGCCATCAGTGGTTGCGGTTACCTGTTTAAATTCACTTGTGCTATTGGTATCGCTTGCTTCCAGACTGCCAGCTGAATCAAGTAGATGTAAAGTTAAATCACCCTGGAATGATTCACTACCGGAAAAATCAACCGCCTGTAGATTAATGGTTTGCCCCGTTTGAAGGTTGACCTGATAAAAATCTGCATCATCGTTTGTAAATTGAAACTGGTCTCCCTGAAAACCTGTTGGAATATTACTAATAAATCCGTGAACTGTTGAAAGGTTATTGATAACCTGCGCGGTACTCATTAGATTATTACTTATATTGGTTGCTGCAAATGGATCATTTATATCGCTGTCGACAACAGTTAATGCGGTAGATGAAATAGTGCCGGCAATAGAAAAACTATTGTTAATACAGCTAATGTCTATATTGCTTACATTGGCATTAGTTATGGTCCCGGATTCATTGCTAACGGTGCATAATACGCCGATGGGTTGACTTGATATGGTGATTGTATAACGACTACGGTCACTGAAAGAAAACGGAAATGTAAAAGGGCCATTGGTACTAATGGTGTGAGGTGTGTTGTTTATTGATGCGGTTAAGCTTCCCGTTAGGCCACTAACGGTACCACCAACAGAAAAATTATTTCCCCCGGATACGCCAGGATTACCACTGCTTCCACCACATGCAGTTAATATCAGCGTGGTGATAGTGAATATGAACGCTTTATAGTGGTTGGTATATAGAGATATCTTCATGATGTTTCCGTACGTATAATAATTTTTTTAGAATTAATAGGAGACTATCATAAATATCAAAGGTTTAGCTTAAAACTATCTTATGTTTGCATTAGAATGTGATACAAAACATGGGTTACATTAGGTTACCTGTATATTGTACGTAATTATCGACAAAAGTGATTAAATTATGGATTTTTTGCAAATACTGGTTCTTGCTCTGGTGCAGGGGTTAACAGAATTTTTACCGGTCTCCAGCTCGGCTCATTTGATACTGGTGCCAATATTGACTGGATGGGAAGATCAAGGGCTTGCTTTTGACGTGGCTGTACATGTGGGGACATTGGCTGCAGTGGTTTTATATTTCCGCACAGAAATTACTAAAATGACAATTTCATGGAGTGCCTCTGTTGTTGGTAAAGGTTTAGATAAAGATGCAAAACTGGCCTGGGCAGTTTTGTTTGGTACCATTCCAGTTGGCCTTGCCGGATTATTTTTTAAAGACTTTATTGAGTTACATTTACGTGCCCCTGAAGTATTAGCGACAGCAACTCTGGTGTTCGCTCTGCTCTTATGGTGGTCAGATGTCAAAGGGCGTGAAACCCGTGATGAATATTCGTTACGATGGTTAGATGTTCTATTTATAGGTTTAGCCCAGGCATTAGCATTAATTCCAGGTACGTCGAGATCTGGGGCAACTATGACTGCAGGGTTGTTTTTAGGCTTAAGTCGTAAAGCTTCTGCACGATTTTCTTTTTTACTCTCTATACCGGTTATTGTTCTTGCAGGAGGCTTAAAAACGCTGGATTACTTAAAGGAAGCCAGTTTAGATGATATGCAGCCATTAATGTTAGGTGCGATGTTATCAGGTGTTAGTGCTTATTTTTGTATACATTATTTTCTTAAGTTATTAGAAAAAATCGGTATGTTGCCATTTGTTATTTATCGCATCATTCTTGCTGTATTCTTATTTGTGATGTTTGCCGATGTTTAATAAAAATCCAGATCTAAAGTATCGTCGATTTTGGCTGTTTATAGCTTATAGTTTGGTCGCTTATGTTATTTTTAGTTCACTCACTTCCAGTCCAGTTCATATTGATGTTAATTTTTTTGATAAGTATGCCCATACCGTTGGTTACTTTATTTTAATGGGCTGGTTTATGCAGTTATACCATAGTACAAGAGGTGTATCGTTATGTGCTGCATTGTTAATATTAATGGGTGTATCTTTAGAGTTTTTGCAAGAGCTTACGGGTTACAGGTTTTTTGATATATATGACATGATGGCAAATGCGGCGGGAGTTTTGCTTGCGTGGTCATTGGTTAAAACACCATTTCCAAATATTCTCTATTTCTTCGAAATAAAACTCTTATCTTTTAAAAAATGATAGTCGACTTCAGTCTGTGAAAATCTCGCCAGTAATAAATCAGTAAATTAGAATTCGTTAATACCTGACGAAAATTAAATAATTATATAAAAAATAGTCTTATGCCTGTCTCGCGTATGCTTTTTTTTGGGTTGTATTTGCTGATTAAAAACAAGATTATGGTCTATTATTAAGCTCTATAGGCTTATTGTTATGGGTAAAGTCGACGTCATAGAATTTACTGAATCTATAGGTGAATTGTGAATATAAGAGAGTTCTTTATATGAGTGAGCCTGAAAATTGTCTTGATGTTTGTGGTATGTGTTGTCCTATGCCATTGATATCACTATCTAAATCGGTAACTTCACTTGGTCCGGGAGAAATGTTAAAAATTTTAGGTGATGATCCAATTTTTGAGCAAGGAGTGAGGGATTTCTGCGAGATGAATCAACATCAAGTTCTCAGTGTTAAACCACAAACTGGCCGCGCAATTGAAATAATAATAAAAATATCAGAGTTAGAAGATTAAAATGCCAAAGATAAAAGATAAAAGTGCAACAATTTTATTGGTCAGTGGCGAACTTGATAAAGCGATAACGGCGTTTGAAGTGGCATTAGCGATGTCATCTATGGGAGAGCAGGTTAATATGTGGTTTATTTTTTATGGGGTGAACTCTATAAAAAAACCACGTAGTTTTTTAAATAGATTAAATGAAATGCGTATTAAATCTAAGCCAGCTCCTGGTCGTGTTCTAGAAACGGATTTACTGCTGCAACGTTTTATACCATTCTTAAACTCGAGCTCCAACGCACGACTACCCTTAAGTCAGTTAAATTATTTAGGGGTAGGCTCTAGAATAGTTAAATATATAATGCGTCGAAAAGGGGTTCCTTCACTAGAACGCTTAGTTCAGGAGGCTGAAAATATGGGTGTTAATTTTAAAATATGTCAGCCATGTGTTGATATTCTGATGCTTGATACAGAAAAGGATTTAGTTGTGAAGGCCGAGGTCTCAGGTGTTAGTAGTTATGCGGTTGATGTAAGTAAGTCCCATTATAATGTGACATTTTAACGCTAATTACATTATGCAAAGTAAATCGAGCAAAGAAATAAAAGATCTTCAGCAAAAGTTAAGCATTGCTGAACGGCAGCTTGGGATAATAAAAACGGTTACAGACGATTTATTAACGGAATTAAATTTAGAAAAATTACTAAATTCTGTAGCTGAAAAAGCACGAGAAATCATTTCAGCTGAAACACTTACAATTCCGATTATTCACTCAGATAAAAATAAATATACCTATAAATCTGCAATTGGAAAAAATTCCGCTGATATATTGGGTGTAACATTTCCTGTGACTACAGGTATGTGTGGATGGGTTTTAAGTAATCAGAAGCCGTTAATTTTTGCTAAAAATTTAATATGGTCGATGAATGAAAAAGAAGTGTGGGAAGAGGGCATGGATTCTGCTCTCCTGGTGCCGTTGCTTGCAAGGGGTGAAATCGTAGGCGGTTTATCAGGTCTAGGAAAGCAAGGAGGAGGAGCATTTACACAGGAAGACTTTGATTTATTACAAATTTTTGCTAATCAGGTAAGTATTGCCATTGATAATGCAAGAATATTTGAAGAATTATCTGAAGAGAAGGAGAGAACGGAAACGACACTGAATTCAATTGGTGATGCCGTTATTACAACAGATAAATCAGGAGTTGTTGAAAGGGTTAACCCAGTAGCGAGTCATCTTTTAGGTCTGACTGAAAGTGAGTTGCGTGGTCGTCCCCTGGCGGATGTGTTTAAAATATATAATTCAGATACAGGTAAAACAGTAGAGGATCCGGTTGCCAGAGTTATCTCTAGTGGTGAAATAGTCGGGCTTGCAGCTCATACAGTTCTAGTTGCTGATGATAATCAAGAGTACCAGATCGCGGACAGTGCCGCACCAATACGAAATGATCAGGGTGATTTGATTGGAGTGATTCTCGTATTTCATGATGTGACAGAAGAATATAAACTAAATTCGGAATTACGAAATAGTGAACGAAAACATCGACAATTGGTTGAGAACTTAAGCGATGAGTTTTTCATGTTTACGTTGGATGAGCATGGAAAATATAATTATGTCAGCCCCTCAGTTTTTAATTGTCTTGGTTATGAAGAAGATGATTTTATAGGGAAAAATAAAAAAATTGTTGTTGATAGTGAAGCAAAGAAAGACCTTAAAAACAATTTCATGAAAATTTATAGTGGCATTCAAACAGAAGCATGTGAAATCGATGTTTATAATGCGGATAATGAAATATGTAATTTACGCATTACATATACACCTGTATTAGGCTCGAAAGGTGAAGTTGTAGCGATCGAAGGTCTTGCTCAGAATATAACAAATCAGAAAATGCTTGAGATGTCATTAAGGCATTCACAAAAAATGGAGGCAGTAGGTCATCTTTCTGGTGGCATAGCTCATGATTTTAATAATCAACTGGGTATCGTTCTGGGTTACTTAGAGATGATGAAAGGCAAGACAAGTGAAAGCGATCGATTTAGCTCGTGGATTGATTCTGCAACTAAAGGTGCACAGCGATGTGCGGAATTAACCAAGGGTCTGCTTGATTTTTCAAGAAAGAAAGAATTCAATAAAGCAACTTTCAATTTGAATGAAAGTTTGCTGAGTATGCAAAATATATTACAACGCTCTATTACTCCATCTATTGAATTTAAGATGCAATTTTCGTCAGATCTTTGGGATGTTATGGCGGATAACGGTGAGTTTCAGGATGCAGTATTGAATCTTGTTATAAATGCACGTGATGCGATGCCTGACGGGGGCGAGTTGGAAATTAAAACAGAGAATATGAGAATAGAAAAATCTTTGTCGTTTCATGTTAGTAATTTAGTTGCAGGAAATTACGTGAAGTTGAGTGTTATAGATACAGGTACTGGTATGCATGAAGATGTCATAGAACATATATTTGAACCATTTTTTACTACTAAAACGGTAGGCAAAGGAACAGGGCTAGGTATGGCCATGTTGTTTGGCTTTGTTGAAAGAATAAACGGAGCCATTAATATTACATCTGAAATTGGTAAGGGATCTTGTGTTGAAGTGTATCTGCCAAAATCTACAGATGAGTTTAAACAAAGTGATAGGTCTGCTAGCAAAGAAAATTTACCAGGAGGTAATGAAAGTATATTATTGGTAGAGGATGAGAGAGATATGCGAGAGCTGGCGGAAATATACCTTACTAGTTTTGGTTATAACGTATATATAGCTGAAAATTCTGACAAGGCAATTGAAATCTTGAAATCTGATAACGGAAAAAACATAGATTTACTATTCAGTGATGTTGTTATGCCAGGAAGCATGGATGGGTTTCAGCTGGCAAAACAGGCCGTTGAAATTAACCCTGATGTAAAGGTGCTTATGGCAACAGGTTATGCATCTCATAATAATATAGAATCATCATTGTCTGAACTAAGTATCGATTTGTTATTAAAACCGTATACACGTAAGGATTTGGCTGTTCATGCGCGGAGTGTTTTAGATTCCTGATTGTTAAGCATTGTGTCTTAGCTTAACAAGTATATTGTTCTTTATTTCGTATAAAAATAATTCTCACGCGCACCTTCAGGTGCTTAGTGTATGAAGGTTAGCGATCAATGTTTATTTCTATAAAGTGTCGAGTCTGATTGTTAATCTTTAATACAGTCTAAAAAAGTTAATCGAATATTAAATGTATTCAGACGAGTCTAACTGTTTATTTAAAGCGGATTGACGTGCTGTATGAATAGCTTTGGCCATTTCGTTTCCTTGCAATCCGGCTTCTTTCAATACCTTTATATCAACTGATTTAATTATTTGTAAAGCATCGCGATAATAATTAGCTTGTGGATATGGGTGTTCTTCATATCCAGGGCGCCCTCGAAGATCAGCTGTGCAGGCGATTAAAAATTGCTCGTATCTTTCAGGTTTTCTCAAGCCATCTACTTTTTCAATGGTTTTTAATAATGTGGATTTTTTTATTTCAAATGCGCGGTGAACATGTAAATGAAACTCTGCTGTGATGCAGGCAAGTTCTTTGAAATTATTCGGAATACGTAGACGGTTGCATAATTGTTTAACCGGTTTAACGCCCAGTACCTCATGCCCGTGATGACTCGGCCAGTTCTCTTTCGGGGTTAATGCTTTTCCAAGGTCATGACATAAAGCGGCAAAACGAGTAGCTGGTTCTTTCGTTAACAATGATGCCTGTTGAAGTACCATTAAAGTGTGTATGCCAGTGTCGATCTCAGGGTGGTGTTCGGCGGGTTGAGGTACGCCGAATAAGTTATCAATTTCAGGTAAAATTATTTTCAGCGCATCGCAGTCACGTAAAGTTTGTATAAATACTTCTGGATTTCTTTCGTTTAATGCTTTGTTAAATTCCTGCCATACACGCTCTGCAACAAGCGCATCGGCCTCGCCGTCTTTAACCATTTGTTGCATCAACTGCATAGTTTCTTCAGCTACCGTGAAACCTAAATGTGCATATCGTGCAGCAAAGCGAGCAACTCTTAAAATACGTACCGGGTCCTCACTAAATGCAGCTGATACATGGCGTAGTAATTTTAATTTTAAATCTTTCTGCCCGTTGTAGGGATCAACAATATCACCCGCTTCGTCCTTGGCGATAGCATTAATCGTCAGATCGCGGCGAATCAGGTCATCTTCGAGAGTGACTTCAGGTGATGCATGAACTTCAAAGCCTTTGTAACCAGGTGCGGTATTTCGCTCGGTACGTGCTAAAGCATGTTCATCTTTGGTTTTAGGGTGCAGAAAAACAGGAAAGTCTTTGCCTACCTGTTGGTAACCTAGATCTAACATTTCATTAACTGTCGCACCTACGACTACCCAATCTTTTTCTTTTACGGGATAGTTTAAAAGCTGATCGCGGACAGCACCGCCTACGAGATAGATTTTCATAGTTCAAATTATACCTTATAGGAATAAAGGTGTCTTAAGGTGAGGCACAGTTTTTATGTTGTGTTAGATGAAAGAGTTGGAAGTAAAATGTTGTTATGATTTTTTAAGCTTGAGTCTTGAGGTTTACAAATTTAAATGAATAGCTCATGAAGTAAGGCTAATGTCTGCAGAGATTTTTTGCAGATATTAGCCTTAATCGGGTACTTAAATTATGGCGCAAGTATTTTCTGTGCTGCTGCTACAGCAACACCCTGTTTAACAGCATCACCAAGAACCGCTTCTAATGCACTTAAACAAAGCATAATGTTTTCAGCACGGCTTGTATGGCCCATTAAACCAATGCGCCACACTTTACCCGCAAGCGAGCCTAATCCGGCGCCAATTTCTAAATTGAACTCACTTAATAACTGGCTACGAACAGCTGCGTCATCAACACCATCAGGAATGGTAACTGAGTTTAATTGCGGTAACCGGTCAGCTTCATCAACAACGAAACTCAGGCCCATTGCTTCAATGCCAGCACGGAATGCCAGGTGATTGGTTGCGTGACGTTGCCAAGCATTTTCCAGGCCCTCGTCCTGTAACATAACCAGTGACTCATGAAACGCATACAAAGCATTAACTGGTGCTGTATGGTGATATGCGCGTTTAGTGTTTGCACCCCAGTAACCCATAATAAGATTCATATCTAGAAACCAGCTGGTCACCTTCGTTTTACGTGAGGAAATCACATCAGTTGCTTTCTTGCTGAAGCTAACAGGTGATATGCCTGGCGTACAAGAAAGACATTTTTGTGTGCCTGAGTAAATTGCGTCAATACCCCAGTCGTCAACACGTAACTCTGTGCCGCCTAATGAGGTCACAGCATCAACAATGGTTAAGCAGTCATGTTTTTGAGCCAGTTGACATAGTGTTTTGGCATCTGATTGTGCACCGGTCGAGGTTTCAGCATGAACAAATGCAAGAATTTTTGCATCTGGATTAGCTTTTAAAGTCTCTTCGACTTTATTGCAGTCAATGGCTTTTCCCCATTCGTCTTCAACCATAACGGCAGTTGCACCCAGACGCTCAACATTTTCTTTCATGCGGCCACCAAATACGCCGTTTTGGCAAATTATAACTTTATCGCCGGCTTCAACCAGGTTTACAAAACAAGCTTCCATACCTGCAGAGCCAGGGGCTGAAATAGGCACTGTTAGCTCATTTTTGGTTTGAAATGCGTATTGCAACATGCCTTTTACTTCATCCATCATACTTACAAATAATGGGTCAAGGTGACCTATGGTTGGGCGTGCTAAAGCGCTTAGGATACGTGGGTGCACATCTGAGGGGCCTGGGCCCATAAGAGTACGTACTGGTGGTAAAAATGATGTAATGCTCATAAGGTAGTCCTGGAAATTCTGGTATTAAATAATTGAGTAGATAGTAACGCTAACCATGCCAGTTAATCCATAGGCATGTCCGATGTGAATAATGCCATAAAACCAGTTTTGAAATATACTCATTCTTGAGGGGGCATTTACCTTAAAGGCTTAAATAGTCAAGTTATTTGCCTCTAAATGCGTGTTTTTCCAAAACGTCTTTAAGTTGCGACTCATTTACAGGTTTGCTCAAAAAATCATCCATGCCCGCTTTCAGGCACTTGTCCTTGTCTTCAGAGGTGGCTTTTGCTGTTAAAGAGATAATGGGTAGGTGAGTATTCTGGCCTTCCAGGCGACGCCATTGTCGAGTCGCTTCAATACCATTCATATTAGGCATGCTGATATCCATCAAAACGAGATGGTAATGATGTTTATGCATGGCATAAAGGGCGGTTGTACCATCTGTGGCGATGTCTACATTGTGTCCAAGATCGGTTAAATGACTATATACCACACTTGCATTTATTTCATTGTCTTCTGCAACTAAAATGTTAAGCGTTTTTTGTTTCTGTGTGAAACTCTCAACGTTAGACGTGCTCGGGTCGAGTAAATCTAGCAAAGTGGTTTTTAATATATCCAGTGATACGGGTTTTATGATGGTTGCCTGAATACCTGTCAGGGTTTCAGCTTCAATTTGTTCGATGCTGTGCATATAGGTTGCATATAATATAGGTATATGGCAATTTGCCTCATTTCGAATTCGTGAAACAAGGTCATAACAATTTTTATGTTTACGATTCTCTCCCAGAATAATAATATCGAAAGGGCGTTCTTTTTCATGGCTCCAGATAATGTGTGCAATTAAATTGTCATCACCGGATGTGGAATAAACTTCTATGCCAAGTTGCTGACAATATTTTTCAAGCACATCTAAATTTAGCTTGTCTTCGTCATAAATTAGTGCTCGTTTATTTTCACAAAAGTATGTCTCTTCCTTTTTAGTGTTTTTAAGTTTTTCCCAGTTGAAATGTAAATTAAAACAGATGTCATGTTTCTCATTATATTGAATTTCAAAAATACCATTCATTAATCGTGTTAACTGATACCCAATGCGTAGGGGTAAAGCATCATTTGTTTCTGGTATCTGGTTTGAATGCAGGTGATCAAGGTCAGTGTTTTGTTGGAATTTTATTTCAATATTTGCATTGAGGTGTGCATTTGATGTGGTTTTACCTGCATATGCGTGAATATATATGCCTTTAGATGTGCTGTGTTCAATAACATAACGGATCAGGTTAGATAGTAACTGTCTGAATCTTTGTGCGTCAATATATACCTCGTCTGGAAATGACTGGTCTATATAACAGGTCAGTTCAAGTTCTCTTTCATGACCAAGTGCCGCCAGGCTGTGAACGAGGCTGTCAATCAATGTGCGAGGATTTGATCCTGACCGAGTGATAGGTATATTGCCATCTTCTATACTTGAAAAATCAACAATATCTTCAATTATTTCCTGTAAAGAATGGCTTGACTGGCTTAAAGATTGTAAATATTGTTTTTGTTGAACATTAAGATTAGTTTTGTTCAGTAGATCTATCATACCAACAATGCCACCAATAGGAGTTCTAATCTGATGTGTCATAGTAGAGAGAAACTCTGATTTAGCCACGCTGTTTGATTCAGCTTTATCTGCAATCAACATTAAACGCTTTTGCATAGAGTATAAATATGCGGGTAGAGCAATGATTAAAAGTAAAAAGGCAATGGCTTCAAGCGTTAATAAATGCCATGCATCCTCTGTTAATAAGAGAATGTTGTAACCTATGAGTGTGAGTACAACAGCAATGCTAAGAAATTTTAAACCGTAGCGGGTGCCGTAACCAATATAAATCCATAAATATATGAGCACATATACGCTGTTAATGCCACCGGTTAAAAACGAAGAAAAGGTTGTGCTGGCAATATCAATAGTGAGGGCTAAATAACGACGTGGAGTATTGCTAGGAATCCATAAAATACTCGCAACATTTATAATGCTATAACAGAAAAAGATAATTGTGAAGTTATTGAGCGTCTCGTGTGTAGCATCAAAATAACCACTGTCTATGCCTGCTGATATATATAAGTATGTCAGTATGCCAATACTCAGTCGAATAATAGATTGAATAAATTCGGCGTTTTTTATCTTTTCCATAGCTAAGGCCAGATATTTTATAAGTGGACATAGTAACACCACTTTTCTGAAGCGTAAAATACCCGGTGCTGAAACCTTTAAAGCATAAGCAGGGAGCGCTTAATCTGGCTTTAAGTAATAGCCTGCCCAGGTTCCGAAATACTCATAAATTGAGTTAGTAATTTAAATTAAGTCTTTATAAATAATCGCTTGACAGGTAAAGAAAATTACCACAATCTACATGCATGATTATATCAAAGCGAAAAAATAACTCAGTGGCAAGTCGCCTGCATATTATGTGGTGTGAAGTTTGTGTCTGTGTGTTGATTTTATAATCTTAGAGAAACTTAAAAGAATAATAAAAGCCACAGACGAAAGAAGTCTGTGGCTTTTTTCGTTTTAGAGGGCTATTTCAGGAATATAGGTAATGGATTTAATGAATAGCAATCAATCTAAATATCATCATATTATTATAACGGCAGCATTTTTAGCGGTTATTATTATTTGGTCTACAACGCCAATAGCTATTAAGTGGAGTGGTGAAGGCGTTAGTTATATTTTTGGTATTGTTATGCGAATGAGCATAGGAGCCGTATTAGCTGTTACTCTAGTATTGTTGAAATACAAAAAACTGGAAATGAACAAAGCATCGCGTCAGGTATATATTGCGTCAGCACTTGCTATTTTCGGTGGAATGATGCCGGTATACTGGGGCGCACAATATATTTCATCGGGCTTGATATCGGTAGTATTTGGGTTATCACCAATAGTGACAGGCTATTTCGCGTGGAAGTTTATCCATGAGAATGGTTTTAATAAGTTAAAAATCATTGGTTCGCTAGCCGGGTTAATAGGGTTGCTTATTATTTTTTATAAAGGTATTTCAGCTGGGGAAGATTATATATATGGAGTGCTGGCTGTCTTGTCTGCTGTGATTTTCCATTCTATAAGTGCCGTATGGATAAAAAGTATTAAAACAGAGGTTCCGCCATTATCACTTGTTGCGGGTGGTTTATTGTTTTCTATGCCATTGTTTTTTACCGTATATCTGATATTTGCTCCACCACTACCTGTAGAAATTCCACTGAAAGCGATATGGTCTATTGTTTATTTAGGGGTAGTAGGATCGGTGCTTGGTTTTGTCAGTTATTATTATTTGTTAAAACATCTACCAGCATCCAGTGTTGCATTAATTACCCTGATTACACCCATATCTGCTTTATGGATTGGTCATGCGGTAAATGATGAAATTATTAGTGTCAGTATTTATGTCGGAACGACATTTGTGTTGATGGGGTTAGCATTGCATCAGGGTGAAGATATACTTTATAAAAAATTATGGAGAAAGCGAAAACATTTTTATGGCTGATTTTGTTGTTATGCAGTTTTACTGTAGAAGCAGTATCGGTTATAAATAAAATTCAATATAAAGGTAATGAAATTACCCAACCCTCTGTGCTTAATAGAGAAATTTATATTGCACCAGATGATGAGTTAAACGATGCCTTACTAGAAAAATCCAGACAGGCGATAATGGATCTCGGTCTGTTTAAGTCGGTGCATTATTATCTTGAAGAAAACTACACAGATATAAATATTGCCCCGGGAAAATCTCTGATCGATGTTGTCTTTGTTGTTGAAGAAAAATATTACCTGTTAATAATACCGAGATTAAAGATTAATGATGATGAAATTCATGTTGGGGTACAACTTAAATGGGATAATGTTTTTGGGCTCAATCATGAAACTCGTATTTTGGCAGAAGATCGTGGTTCTACAAGTGGTATTGAAGAGAGTCGTTATTCATTTAATTACTTTTATCCAAACTGGAATAACAGTGCATACAATATAGATTTAACATTACAAACTGAAAATGATATTAATGAAGAACAAGGCCTGATTGATCGACAAGATGATTTGTTTAAGTTTGCTATATCCAGATGGTTAAACGAGCGTGGTAGAAATCGAGGCTGGTTTGCAGGGGCAAGTGTTTTATATCAGAAGCGTTTATTTGAAGATGTTATTGTTAGTGAAAATTCTGAACATATTGATGCTGTGGTTTTAGGGCTAGACGCAGGATATCAAAATATTAATAATTATGAATATAATCGAGGTGGTAAATATTACGGTTATAAACTGGACTGGTCGCATGAGTCTCTGGGCAGCGAATCAGAATTTACTAAACATCTTTTATATTACATAAGTTATTACCAGTTTGATAAATATCCTGCGTCGAATTTAAATGTTCAAATGCAAGTTGGGCACTCCAATGAACAATTTCTAGGTGAAGATGTTTTTAGTCTGGGTAGTAGTGACGACTTGCGGGGTTATGAAAATAATCGGTTTACGGGTAATACAATGTTTTTGACGAATTTTGAGTATATGTTTCCTCAAGTTGATTATCCGGTAATCCGTTACGTGACATTTGTTGATATTGGTAATACTTATGACCAGTTAAGTGATATGTTTCATAAGGCTTTAAATATAGGTGCTGGATTTGGTTTACGCTGGAAAATAAGGGCTTTTGTGAAACTGGATTTAAGGGCTGACTTTGGTTACGGGTTTGAAGATGAAGACTATCATTTTAGTTTTGGAACTCGGCACACATTTTAATAATGTGAGACTGGTGTAGGCGGGGTAATGCGAAACCACATTACCCATACCATTAGTATGTGCTACCTGAAGACGTGGACTGTGGTTGAGTGTTATCAGTTTTTGGAGGAAAGTTTTCTAGAATTTCACGCACGGCATTTTTAATTTTTTCATTTTGCTTTTCAGGAGTAGATGCGGGGCTAACAATCGCTTTGGCTGTTGCACGCCAGATAAGCTTCTTGGTTTTAGCGTCAACGACGTCGAGTATTAGTGTACCCTGCTCATATTCATAAACACTAACACCGCCTGTGCTCGCATATGAACCTGCATAACCGTAATTTCCTGGATGACGATATCCATAACCCCGGTAATAACCGCTTGGTGCATAGGTATACCCCCAGTTTGTAATATCGACTTTATTTTCTTTGCCGAAGTGCGTGGCTATAACAAAATCAGGATTAGATGTGTTCTGGTTTATGCCTTTTCCAGCCAGGTTATCTTCTACAGCGGTTACAAAACGTGCGCGGTTCAACTCATCCACTTTCATGTCTTTAGGAAATGGTAACCAGTCAAATGTATTGTATTTAGTAAAGTCTGTTTGCTGATTAAAATCATAGTTAACAGACAAAGACGAGCAGCCACTTAAAATTATAAAAGCGACCAATGTTAATAATATATTACCTGTTTTCATGTTGCGGCTATTCATGGAGAGTCCTTTATATTCATCTTTCCCCAATTCTAACGACTATTAGTTAGTTTATCTATCCTTAATGCCTTGCATTGCTATATAGCCATTTAAGGACTGAATTTGTTGAAACCAGGAGTGTATAGAAGGATAACCTTCAAGTGAAATGTTACCTTCTTCACATAATGCAATATAAGGGTAACACGCTATATCCGCTATGCTGGCATTATTAGTAGCAAGCCAGGTTCTTTTGCTTAGATGTTTGTCTACCCATTCTAGTATGGCTTTTCCCTGAGTTTGGGCTAGTTCAAGATCACAATCATAGCCAAATTTAATCTTGGATCTGGCCTTTCCTAGAAAATTAAAAATTTCACCATTTGCCACAGTTAACCATTGTGTAATATGTGCCATGTCTGCAGCGTTCAGAGGGTACCAATGATTAACGTTAAGCTGGGAGCCATACTTTTGTGCCAAATAAACCAGAATTGCCTGTGAGTCCCAGACCACTACTTTGCCGTCTATTAGTGCTGGAAACTCTCCTCGCGGATTAAGCTTTAAGTAATCATTGGTCTTATGTTGTTTGTTTTTAACGTCAAGGCTAATAAATTGATATTCAACGTTTAACAAGTGTAATAAAAGCTTAACTTTATAAGTATTGCCAGAAAGCTCAAATCCATATAGTTTTATCATGATTTTTCCTGTTTAGATCATATTTAAAATACTGAAGGAGAGTACCAATTGGCAGAAAAATCCAGTCAGGAAAGCCGGAACTCTGATTAGCGGAATTGCGAATGTAAAAGCAAGAAAGTGTACTAGACGGGAGTAGAAATATATCTCTACTGCTAATGCGCTGTATGCAGAATGAGATTGAGTTAATTCAATAAGAATAACTAAAGGAGCGAATATAATCAGGTTCTCAACGGCATTATCATGAGCGCGCATCATACGTTCTGCCCATTGTGCTTTAGGTCTTATGTCGGGTTGTGGGTTATAGAGTGCTGCCCAGATACCCATTTCCGCCATTCTGTTAATGACGTAAGGCAACCACATGACTGATGTGAAGAGTGTAACCATGCATAGCCATAATAATTCTTTTGATACTGTCATTGTTACAATCTCTTTGTTGCTTGTACATACAATAATCTAATTGTTTAAAAAAATTAAACAGGTATTAAGTTACCTGCTTGCGCGTCTCACGCATGCCTGTAACCAGTTCAGAAAAAGCCTTATTTCCAATGACCTTATTCATATTGCTATAAAGTTCCTGACCTGTCTTTTCCAGCTGTTTGTGAATTTTTTTAGCTTTTAGGCTAGGTGTAATTTTCGTGCCTCTTTTGTCTTCATCATCTGAGGAGCGAGATAAAAAGCCTTTGTTAATAAGACTGTCGACAAAACGAGTGACGGTTGAGGGAGCTAATTCAAGCTCTTCTGCAATTTGCTTCATTGAAATACCGGGCTGGTCTAAAACAACACGTAACACATAGGCGTGGGCAGGTGATAAGCCAAAAGGTTTAAACGCCTCATCCCAGATTTTATTTATCTGGCGAGCGAGCGCATTGGTATTAAAGTAGATGCATTTTTCAAACATGCTTATATTGAAGCACTATTTAGTTGTATATGCAACTAAATAGTGTGTACAGGTATTTATTTTTCTGTTAAAGGTTCAGAGTTGAATTTGATGCCTGACCAGCCTGTTTTTATAAAGTTACGGATATTCTGGTGATCAGTCTTATCAGGATTATCGAGAACATCTTTACGGTAATAGTCACCAAAACAGTGCAGAGTTTGTGTTTCAGTTAGATCATGCATGTGAGCAAAGGCAAATATTTTACATGAGCCATTATTTTCATTTTTTGAATTGCTTAGATCACCATTTATAAACTCAGCAGGTGTGAAATTATAATTTTGGTCTATAACTGCTATGGTAGCCTCAAAGCTATTATCTAGAGGATTATTTTTAAGATTTTGTAAAAACTCATTCATATTATTCAGGTGTAAAATAGTTAAAAACAGGATCTATTAGTTTAGTCTATCGTATGATTTGAAGATATGAATTTCATAAATATTATATTTTAGGTAAATTCGTATAATATCGAGAGCGCTCTGGCTTATGTAAAGCCTGAAAAGTAAAAGTATTACAATGAATAATAATATTAACCCAACTAAATGAGAATAATATGCCACTAATACGACCTTTTGCCGGTTTACGCCCAATACCTGAACGAGTAGAAGATGTAGTGGCGCCACCTTATGATGTCTTAAATAGTGCAGAGGCACGTCAGCGAGTTGTGGGTAAGCCGATGAGTTTTTTGCATATATCAAAAGCTGAAATTGATTTACCGGAAAATACAAACCCTTATGATCCAGCTGTATATGCAAAAGCAGCAGAAAATTTACAAAAGCTAGTTGATGATGGCGTCTTAATTCGTGAAGACGAGCCAAGGTATTATGTGTATCGTTTGAAAATGGGAGATATAATGCAAACGGGTTTGGTGGCAGCTGCATCGGTGAAGCATTACGATACGAATCGAATTCGTAAACATGAGTTTACCCGCCCAGCAAAAGAGAATGACAGGGTTGCTCAAATAGAAGCATTAAAAGCCCAAACAGGTCCTGTTTTGCTGGCATATAAATCTGATGATGAAATTGACGGATTGCTTGATCAGGTAGCACAAGGAGTGCCTGTGTATGACTTAACAGCCGATGATGGCATTGGGCATACATTTTGGGTTGTGGAAGATCAGCAGGTGGCTGATAAGTTGTCAGCGGGTTTTGATGCGATGGATGCTATTTATATTGCAGATGGTCATCATCGTTCTGCTTCAGCATCGCGAGTGGCTAAAACTCTTGGTGGTTCTGATGATCAAATGAGTCACTATTTTTTATCAGTTATCTTTCCACATAAACAAATGAAAATTTTTGATTACAACCGAGTAGTTACTGATTTAAATGGTTTATCTAAAGAAGAGTTTATTGAAAAAATAACCGAAAACTTTAGTTGTGTAAAAGTCTCGGCTCCTGTTAAACCGGCTAAGCCAAATGAGTTTGGTATGTATATGGACGGCGACTGGTATCAATTGAAGATTAAACCCGAGCTGGTTTCTAATGACCCTGTCGAAAGGCTGGATGTAAGCTTGCTTGCAAATAATTTGTTAGAACCCGTATTAAACATAACTGACCCTCGAACGGATACGCGTATTGATTTTGTTGGCGGTATACGTGGTTTACAGGGATTAGAAAAACGTGTGGATAGTGGAGAAATGGCCGTTGCATTTTCTATGTTTGCAACAAGCATGGATGACCTGATGTTAGTTGCAGATGCGGGCGAGGTTATGCCGCCCAAGTCAACCTGGTTTGAACCTAAGTTAGCGGACGGCCTGGTTTCCCATGTGCTGGATTAAAATAATTAATTAACTATTTAATTAGTCTGTTATTCAGTTTAGTCAGGTATAAATTGGCTCATCTATATAACGCGCAATGAGCCCTACATCAGCCATTTCTTCAGGCAGTGGGATTCGGATTTTATAACCGCCACCTTTAGCTTCATGCATGGGTTTTCCATGCATGTCCTGCATGCTGCTGAGAATAATATCTTCATTGCCTGATGGCTTAATTAACTCCAGTTTGTCACCAACCGTTATTTTGTTTTTTACATCTATGTCAGCCAACCCTGTTTCTTTATTATAGGCAATCACTTCACCTACAAATTGTTGTTGTCGGTTAACGGAATTTCCCTGCATATAGTTCTGGTACTCGTGGGTATGATGGCGTTGGTAGAAGCCATCGGTATAACCTCTATTGGCTAAATTTTCGAGCACTCCCAATAATTCAGGATTAAACTCCTTGCCTTGTGTCGCATCTAAAATAGCTTCTTTATAGCTTTGTGCCGTGCGAGCAACATAATAGTGTGATTTGGTTCTGCCTTCTATTTTTAAACTATCAATACCAATATCAACCAACTGTTTTACATGCTCTACGGCACGTAAATCTTTAGAGTTCATAATATAGGTTCCGTGTTCATCTTCTTCAACTGGCATGAGTTCGCCTGGTCGATTAGCTTCTTCTAAAAACATAACATCGTCGGCTTGCGGATTTCGAGCGTCACCCATGTCAGAAAAACTAACTGACTGTTCGGTTAATTCTATTGGTTTATAAATACCTTCGGCATTTTTTTCAGCAGGTGATGATTTATAATCCCAGCGACAGGCATTAGTACAGGTACCCTGATTCGGGTCACGATGATTAAAATATCCAGAAAGTAAGCAGCGCCCAGAATATGCAATGCAAAGTGCACCGTGCACAAAAACTTCAAGCTCCATGTCAGGGCATTCCTGTCTAATCTCTTTAATTTCATCCAGAGATAATTCGCGCGATAAGATAACGCGTTCTATGCCTACAGACTTCCAGAACTTAACCGCCGCGTAATTAACGGTGTTAGCCTGAACAGATAAATGCACAGGTATTTCAGGCCAGCGTTCTCTAACCATCATTATTAAACCCGGGTCTGCCATTATTAAAGCATCTGGTTGCATGTCAATAATGGGTGCCATGTCTTTTATATAAGACTTTATTTTGCTGTTATGGGGCATCAAGTTTGAGGTCAGGTAAAATTTTTTACCTAGATCATGTGCTTCTTTAATGCCTATTGCCAGATTCTCTTCCATGAAGTCATTGTTGCGTACGCGAAGGCTGTAGCGAGGCTGCCCTGCATAGACAGCGTCAGCGCCATAAGCAAAGGCATAGCGCATGTTCTTAAGTGTGCCAGCTGGAGAAAGTAATTCAGTCTGTTTCATAATTCATCTAACTTGATATAAAGCCAATACAAATAGTAATGGCTATTTTACCTTAAATTTAGATATGAGTTACACTCGGCATATGAGTGATTTTATTCAACAGCTTGGGCTGAATGTATGGGCCGTTTATCTGGATACCGCCATCTGGTTATTGGTGGGTTTAATGGCGGCGGGTCTGGTGAAAGCCTATGTACCGGAAGATGCCATGAAGAGGTGGTTAGGCGGTAAAGGCTTTTCTGCAGTGGGGCGAGCGGCATTGTTTGGGGCCCCTGTGCCGCTATGTTCATGTAGTGTCCTGCCGGCTGCTATCGGCCTGCATCGGGCTGGGGCATCAAAAGAAGCCACGGTATCATTTTTAATCGCTACACCTGAAACCAGCATCGATTCTGTGGCGGTTACCTACGCATTAATGGGGCCTGTAATGGCAATATACAGGCCTGTTGCCGCATTGGTGAGTGCAATTGTGACGGGTATGATGGTCGCGTTTATAAAAGACAAGGAAGTTGATAAGAATAATGAGCCAGAAGATGAAAGTATTGTAAGTTGCTGTAGTGTGGAACCAGAAAAAACAGCTTGTTGCGAATCGGCTGCTAAAGCAGATAGTGGTTGTTGTGAAACGGGTGATAAAAAGTTTAATAATAAGCTGTTCCAGGCGTTACATTATGGCGCAACAGATTTGCTTGATGATATATCTAAATGGATGGCTTTCTGAATTGTCTTTGCGGGTTTGATGATGACGGTTATACCAGATGGCTGGTTGGCTCAATGGGGGCAGGGTTTAGGTGCAATGCTGGTTATGCTGCTGGTAGGTATACCTATGTACATCTGTGCCGTTGCCTCAACTCCGGTTGCGGCGGGATTATTAATTGCAGGTGTTTCACCTGGAGCGGTACTGGTGTTTTTGCTGGTCGGGCCAGCTACTAATATTGCAGGCATAATATTGGTTAAAAAGGAGCTTGGAACCCGGGTGACATTGATATACTTGTCGGGTATCTCAGTTGTTAGTTTGTTTATGGGGTTATTACTGGAGAGGATATTGGTTAATTACGACCTGCAGATAGATTCTAACCAGTTGCATCAGCATAATTTTGTGAATGAAGAAGTGGCATTGTTGGCGGCGCTAGTTTTGCTTGTATTATCAGTGCCGGTTGTAAGAAACAGGTTAATACCATTTTTCTCAAATGTTTGATTTTTATCTTATCAGATTATTGTTTAAGCGCTTTACAAGTGTTTTTTAGCTGGTATAAATAGAGCATAAACCTTGAGGCATATATGATTAACGATAGAACTCCGAAAAAAACCGCTTTTTTGAACTGCCAGGCAATATTGCAGACCTCTTTTTTATCACTTCTTGTTTTATTTACTAATACGGTTTTTGCAGAGGGAATATTCGAAGATAAGAAAAAAGGTAAGCACGAACTTAGTGGTGCAAACCTTAATCGCATAAAAGCCGAGCACCAGCTTAAATTTGGTCAGGCACCCAATAATGGCTCATCATCATATAAATCTAATAATCCCTGGGATAAGAAAAAAAGGAAAGTGAGTTCACCAGTAAATAAAGCTAGCTGGGGTGAGTGCAGAGATTACGCATTACATAAACGTAATCGGTGTTATCGTGAAGGTCGTGATGCTTATCGTTGTGAGCAAATGTATGAAACCCGCTCAACGCTTTGTGATAAAAATCTTTAAAGTTTTTTACAAGATGGTTTACAGAGCCTGCCTTATTAAATACTGAGATAACTCCAGCGCATTAGATTGCTCTTCAGTTAGCTCATTATCTTTCTCTGCCAATGTGGCGTTTTCTTTATTAAGTAATGTTTCTAATACAGCTGATAAGGCATGTATTCTTTCCTGCGCAATAATCATTTCAAGCATGCGGCAATAAGGTTTGATTAAATCGACAAAGTGAACCGCATCAAGAAGCTTTAAGCTGCGATATTCATCTTTGTTAGATGTATAAAACAGTGCAAGATTTTGGTCGCATTTATAACCAGTAGGTTGAAAGTCAGCCAGTTCCATTTTTGTTTGTTGTAGGCAACTAAGCAGGCTGTTCAGGTAGGATTCAATTTCCATGCGCTCGTTATAACTCGTACGCTGTATAAACTGACTGCGGTTGGCGGTAATAGTAAGGAACTGTATGGCCAGGGTATCAATCGCATTAACTAAGGTTTTGACTGTGTATTCTTGCTCTGAGCCAAGGGTCAGGCTGGTGTTAAACCCAAGTTGCTGAAGTTTTATCAAGAGGGAGTTATTAACTGTTTTTAATCCTACCAACAGTGAATTTATAGACGTTATGGACTTTGCCATTTTAAGTATTGATCCTTCAGTTATTACTTTATTTTATATAAGTTCGTTTGTATTCTGAAGCTTATCTTTATTATCATTTTGATGATCTGCATTCCTGCAGAGCTTCTTCCACCCACGTTGTGGATAACTTAACTTAATTGGACTTCCGTGTAGTGCTTAAATCAACGAATATACTATATATTGTGGATATTTAAGGGTCAATAACAATCTGCTGTGGATAAGGTTGTTGGAAAAAACCGTATAAGCTGTGGATAAGTCTGTGATTAGCCCATTGATAAAGGCTTGCAGGGCTGACTAAAAAACAACCTAAAGCTTGAACTGGTTCAAGTTTCTGACCAGCGGTAGTTTTGTTAAAAAATGAAGATAATGCATTCTTAGTTATTAAGGGCGAGCAGGTAAATAGCATAACCTGCCCCACCAAACTGGCACAGATGGAGAAGGTTTTGCAGGCTGGTTAACGAGGTATAGGCTCTGGTATTAATAACTTGAAACTCTTTATTACAGGATTTCAATATGCCTTTTAATATGTGTGAGTGATTGAATACATAACTCACGGTGAGAATGGTTAACATAAAAGCCGCGCTTTGATTTTTTATAAGAGCCGCACAAATGCCTGCAAGTAAACATAATACGGAGTTAAGGCGATACAAACGACGGTAAATAAACAAGCTGTTATCCAGATTTTTCTGAGCTTTTATAAACGTATTGTAGAGCAGTGTTACAAGTAAAAAACTACCCATGGTTGCGCCCGTGAAAGTGGCGGCAATTAATGCGAACAGATTATATATATCCATTTGCTGAGTGTATCACTGATTGTTATTTGTTTGATGCAGGAGGTTAATTAAATTGAGAACTGCTTGATAGGCTAATGACGTTCTGAGGCCGGGAAAAACAATTATGAAATCGTCTTTCCCGGTAAATAGTTAGAATTTAAAAGTTCTCAAGTTTACGCATACCGGCAGGCAGTAATTTGAGATCGACTAAAGAGCTTAGTAATGCCTTGATGAAAGTGGCATCGTCTTCATGCATCATTTTGTAATATTGTATCTTCATGGTCAGGGCGCTACCAAAAACAATGGAAACAAGCGCCAGCATAGAACCTATGGACAAAGTGGATACACCGGTTATGCCCTGACCAATTGTGCAGCCCATCGCTAACACGCCACCAATGCCCATTAGTGTGGCACCCACTAAGTGTTGTAAAAAATCATTAATAGAGCTGAACCACTCAAAGCGAAAGCTTCCGCTAAATAAAGCATATACAAAAGATCCGACAATAACGCCTGCTAATGCGGCCATACCAAAGCTAATCAATAGCGTGTTCGAAGGAGACATAGCGTAGAAAAATGTTTCACCCATAGGGTTAATAAACGTAAATGACTGAGTTGCAACACCAACAGGCACTTCATCAAGGAACTCAGCCGTTTCTTTCCACTCATCACCAAGCGAGCCACCGGTGAAATACCAGGCTGCGATAACTGCGCTACCTACAACTAAACCGCTAAAAATATGTTCATACTGTTTTCTGAATTCAGAAGACTTGAAAATAATTCCGATAAGTATAATTGAGAAAATGGCGCCAAAAACGCTACGGCTCGTTTCAACTTCCTGACCAGTTACTGCAGATGCCAGTGCACCCAGGTCCTGGCTGTTAATGTCGTAAGAGCTAAGGTCAATAGTAGTGGCAACGACCCAGGGGTGGAAAAGAACTTCATAAAAAGATGTTTTTGACATGAAGTAGGCAAACATGCCCGCAATAATAAGCACAACAATAGACTTGGCATTACCACCGCCTATACGAATCAGTGTTTTATTTCCGCAACCGGAAGCCAGGGTCATACCAATACCAAAAGCCATTCCGCCAATAATGAAGCGTAACCAGGCAAAACCCTCAGCGCGATAAGGGGGCAGGGTAGAGTCAACACTAGCCATACTGGTACCTTCCAGTATTAAAACCCCAATCAAAGCGACGGCAATGGCTAGCATCCATGAGCGTAATCGATTTTTATCACCCATATTAACCCAATCTGAAACAGCACCCATGGTGCAAAAATTGGTTTTATTAACAACGGCACCCATTACAAAGGCAATGCCAAAAGCAATAAGTAACATATAAGTGGTAATTTCCATCATCGTTCCTCTTAAACACATGCGCAGATAACGTCTGAGCATTAAAAAACAGATGCAGATAAATATCTACATAAATATAGGGCAAACGTGCTGATGATTGATTAAACAGGCCATAATCTGGTCTGTTTAAACCCCAAATCAAAGTGAGGTGCTTAAATAAGAAACAGGCTAATCTATGTTGGCTCTGTATTGGTAACGAATGATACCTGTAATAAATGCTCTATTGCAAGCATCTGTTATGACAAAAAGACAGAGAAAAAGCATTGTAATTAAGTGTTTGCTTATATTGGTTTTGAATTCCAGCAGTTTAAGCTGTTGCTACTGACTTATGTGGGAATGAAAGTTAGCAAATAGTTAATAAGTCTCTGGCAACGGGACTAAGGTCATCAGTCAAAGGGCATAAAATCACAGAGATTATGATTTTTCAGGCTGATGACTATAATCATCTTGCGCAATCGCCGAGACAATATAGCGTTGAGTGCCCCCCGTAATGATTGAGTCGAAGGGGTAACAGGTAACAAGGTGAATATAAGCGCTAGACTGATCATCAATAAAGCGCGCATCATCCATATCTACAATTTCGGTCGATATAACTTTAAATAATTTACTTTCCTCCTGTGCTGTTTCGATGAAAATATGATCGCCTGATTTAAGGCGCTTTAAAAAGTTGAAGTGCGTATCACGGTGGGCGCTAATTAAACTGTTTCCTTTTTTTCCAGGAATTGCAGATGCAAAGTTATGTCCGGGGCCGAATGCCAGCGTTCTTCCACTATCACCCGCTAAAATAATTAAATCGATATCAAGCGTTGGTACCTTAAGGCGAGCAACCGGCCAGGTATCTGCCCATGGCCAGGGTTTGCTTTGAGGCTTGCCTTGCTTGACGTTAGTCCAGGCCTGTTCCAGTAAGTTTTGAGCGACAATCGCTTTAGCATGAATATAAGCTCCCTGACCAATAAACCAGCAACCGGGAATAAATAAAAAAACGATGATGTAAGGTTTGCGGCTTTTTAGATTCATAGTGAGCGTACCTCATTGTCAGAATTATTTAGTAGTTTTCTCCCGGGGCTGCGTAATAAAACGCTAAGTGCTAAGCCAAGCATAAGTAATGTAAATCCGAATATTACATTTAATTCTGCTGTTGTGGCGGTTTGAGCTAATTGACCAAATATTTTTTCCGCATTTTGCCCGTGTGGAAGATTAACGGGCATGTTGTGTTTATCCAGTTTAGATTCGGCGGGGCGTGAAGGCGTTTTATCAACCGCCACGAGGCTCGTGTGCTGACTAACTAAATGGTGATTAAGTGCAACGTCAATAATATTTTTTCGCACTTGCTTCTTGTCTGCACCATCATGAATACTATCCATAAGAGCAGCAATTTTCTTTCGAGCCCAGAATGTGGCAATGCCTTTGCTTGATTGTTTATTGTTTAAATTTAGAGTTGCAGACCATGGAGCTAAAGCGCGTGAACCCGTAACCTTTATTTCATTTAAAGGATTGCCGGATTTTATTGCCAGAATAAGCGGTTCTCCATGATATAAATCAGGTATACGTTGGGGCCATATTTCAGTAGTTTGACTGTTATCAATCTTGAGCTTAATGTCAGTCATTAACGGGCTTTCTAGTTTGCTAAATAACGAAGACATTTTTTCATTAACTTCATTGACGCCGCTAATGTATGTAAAACTACCTCGACCAAACTGCGCGGCTTTACGCATGAAGTAGCTGTTAGGTGCTGAACCAATACCAATCGTAAATAAACGGCTGTCGCCTAATTTATTATTAATAATATCAAATAAAGCTGACTCATTGCCTACGCTTCCATCGGTGATAAAAATTACCTGATGTACGTAGTTTTTATCAGATGTTCCATTTAATGCTAAATTTAATGCCGGAGCCATTTCTGTGCCGCCATCTGCACTAAGGTTGTTTACATAATTTTTTGCGATTTGAATATTTTCAAAACTGGCGATTTGGGCATGAGAATATAGTTGATCAGTGATCGAATTAAACTGAATAATATTAAACTTGTCATGTAATCGTAGCCTGTCTAAAGCCATTATTAAAGAGGCTTTAGCCTGTTGCATAGAGATACCATGCATGGACCCAGATGTATCAATAATATAAGTTACATCTCGTGCTAATGGCTGGCCGTTATATGCACCGTGACCGGGAGGAACGAGCATTAACATCTGGTAATGTTCACCATTAATTAATTCATTAAACACTGCAGCTTTAGGAGCATGATTAATTTGAGGAGTCCAGACTAGTTCAAAGTCTCGATCAGAAACCGTCACACCACTGGCGAGTTTGATATGGTAGCCGTCTGATTCCTGCTGCTTAACTATATTATGATATCTGCTTGAGATGCTTTGTAATGGAAAACCAGCATCCAAATGTATATTGATAGAAACAGGGTTGATTGGCGTGTTGCTGAGGTTAATGTGAGGCGTGATTCGTGATGCATCATTTACCTGGTTTGTATTGTTTGCCCATCCGGTTTTTGTAAGCGATATAGATTCATCAATCGCTTTTCCAGGAATATAACGTGGTGTAATCGCCATAGGAAAACGTAAGCTGAAGTTACCCTGATCGTAATCTAAAGTTTGTTGGTACTCTATTTCTACGCTTACCGTTTCCCCCGGCGCTATGTTGGCGACAGAGCTAGTAAACATATTGGGCCTTTCCTGTTCAACTAAAGCGGTTTTTTTCCCCTGGCGTTTTGCAGTGTTATAAATTTTTTTAGCTTCGTTTTTTTCTTTTATTACGCCTTCGATTATTCGCTCACCTACTAACAGGCGCATGTGGTCTACAGCAGCTAATTCAGGAAGTGGAAAAACATATATGGCTTCTATCCAGTTGTCACTGGTGTTTTTAAACTGCTGCGTAATATGGCTTCGGGCAACCATTCCCGATACGCTAATGACTACATCAGTATCTAGTAAGGGTATCTGTTTGTATAAACCTGAATGAACGTCTTTCATGAGTAGACTGCCTTCGCTCACTTTATCCAGTGAAACTTGAGGAAAACCATCATAATCCGTACTTGCTTTTACTATATCGCTCATTAACATCAGGAATAAAGTTATTACACTTAAAAGTATGAATATAATCAGGCGTTGTAGCCATGTCATAAAAATTGATTTGTGTGGTTTATACCTGTCATGCAAATATTCACGACGTGGGCGACGTTTAAACAAATTTTTATTAAGTGATAACATTTAGATCTCCTGTTGAATAAAGAAATATTCTTAGTGAGTATTAAACGTTATAAGAGTGGCTTTTCTGGGGTAGAAAAAAGACAGATTAAATATGAAAAATGATGAATTATGGCAATATTAGTAAAGCCCTGATTGAGAGATGATTAATATGGTAGTGTAGTGTTAATAGTATTAAATAGAGGGAGAGGGATGTCACAACATATAGCGATAGTAGAAGATGAACCATCTATCCGTGAAAATTATGCGGATGCATTTAAACAACAGGGTTACCAGGTTTCAATATATGGAGGCAGGAGTGAGGCAATTAAGGCATTTGAATCTCGATTACCTGATCTGGCATTACTAGATATTGGTCTAGAAGACGATGCGGAGGGCGGCTTTGAAGTTTGCCGTATATTACGTAATAAATCAGAAACCGTTCCTATTATATTTCTTACGGCAAGGGATAGTGATCTGGATATAATATCTGGATTGAGACTTGGCGCGGATGATTACCTGACTAAAGATATAAGTTTACCTAATTTATGTGCCAGAGTAGCAGCACTTTTCAGGCGTATAAATGCAATTACAGCAAATCCTGCAGAGGAAGATATATTTGAACGCGGCCCTTTAAAAATGGATATGAACCGATTTACAATTGACTGGAATCAACAACGGGTTGATTTAACACTTACTGAATTATGGGTGGTGCATACTCTGGCAAGGCACCCGGGACATGTGAAAAACCGTGATCAGTTAATGGAAGATGCGCGTATTGTAGTTGATGATGCAACAATTACCTCTCATATAAAGCGTATAAGAAATAAGTTTTTAAAAGTAGATACTGACTTTAACTGTATTGAAACAGTTTATGGCATGGGTTATCGCTGGCTTGAATATTAAACTATCCATTAGAAGTAAATTGCTTTTGATTTCAGCGGTGTTATTTATAGTGCCCTGGATCGGTGTGCAATATATACAGGACATGGAAAATTTTCTAAGAATTAATCAACAGAATAATCTATTAGGAAAAGCACAGATTGTTGCAGCTGTTTTGCAAGGTCAAGCAGATATTTTTCAGACCCATTCAGGGGTGATTAACAAACAAGGCAAACCAGTTGACACTTTAAATGACTTGACGCATTTATATGTTCGTCCAATTAAAAGAGCAATACAGTTGGATGGGTACAGAGATGACTGGCTTGATTATGAAGAAAAATCAAAAGTTATAAAATCAATTGAACCTGACACACTTGAATTCAGTTATTACCTGGCGAGTTACAACAAGTATTTATATATGGTTGTTGAAGTTAAAGACGATAAGCTGATTTATAGAAAAGCTAATAGCTTGAGTCTTGATGAAAACGATCACCTGATTTTAAAACTGAGAGATAAAGATGGTGAATTAAAAAGGTATATTGTTGCGACACAATCACCAGGCTGGGTTAACGCTCATCGCATGGAAAATCAACAGGGTGATTGGAGAGCTGTGGCGCCCGAGTTACGCATTAAAGGTGAGTGGCAGGAAACGGAGAATGGCTATAACGTCGAAATTAGGTTGCCTTTATCTCTTTTTGAGAGTGGTTTTTCATTTTTTGTAGCTGACGTTGATGATAGCGAGATTAGAAAAGTTAAAACTATATTGGGTGAAGGCAATATTAATGATGAGCCCGGTTCAATTGTAATACCCTCAGAGAAAGTTGAAGCAATGTTGAGACGCGTGGTGCGACCTGAATCACGCACCTGGATTATTGATCAAAGTTACCGAGTATTAGCCGTAGCGGGAGATATTAAGCAAGGTGGTGAAGCTTTTGGTTATACAGCGACTCAAAGTGAAACGAATGTACAAAATGATATTCTGAATAAAATGGTAAGTTCATTTTATCATTTATTGTTAACACAACCTGCGCAAAATTTTAAAGATGAGTTATCAAGTGCCTCGTATTTAAAAGGGGAAGTGGTTCGTTTGGCCTTAAGCGGGCAACCTTCAACAAGCTGGAGAGATACGCCGGATAAACGAGCCAGAATATTAACGGCGAGTTATCCCGTTACATTGAATAATAATGTAATAGGTGCAATCGCAATAGAAGAAACCAGTAATTCAATACTTATCTTGCAAAATCGTGCAATGGAAATCTTAATAAATTTAAGTGTGCTTACTTTTCTAATAACCATTGTTGTTCTATTGAGTTATGCAACTCGCTTATCAGTGCGAATTAGAAGGCTGCGTGATGAAACAGAGAAAGCGATTTCAAATGAGGGGCGTATAGAGAAAGCATTTAAATTAACAAATTCGTCTGATGAAATCGGCGATCTTTCCAGAAGTTTTTCAGAGATGCTGACACGTCTGGGTGAGTATAATCGTTACCTTGAAACGATTGCCGGTAAATTATCACATGAGTTAAGAACGCCGATAACGGTTGTAAGGTCTTCTCTTGATAATTTAAAGATGGCGAATAACGAAGCGGCAAAGGAAACCTATATACAAAGAGCCAGTGAAGGCATGGGGCGATTAAGTGATATTTTAACAAGAATGAGTGAAGCAACGAGACTTGAGCAAACTCTGCAGTCTGAAACCTTACAGTCTGTAGGTTTGAGAGAATTAGTAAAAAGGTGCCTGGCGGGTTATGAACTTGCTTATCCTGATGTGATGTTTGAGTATAATGAAACATCAGTTGTAAATGATAATGTTTTGGGTGTGGCCGACTTACTAGCACAAATGCTTGATAAAATAATTTCAAACGCAGTAGACTTTCATAAAAAATCGACGATTGTAAAAATTAATATAGCAGAGAATAAAAATATAATTCAACTGAGTGTAATAAATAAAGGTGATATCTTGCCAGAATCAATGAGGGATAACCTGTTTGAATCAATGGTTTCTGTTAGGGAAAAACGGGGAGATAAGCCGCATTTAGGGCTAGGTTTATATATAGCCAGAATGATAGCTGAGTTTCATCGCGGTAATATTCAGGCAAATAACCTGCATGATAATTCGGGTGTTGAAATAATCATAGAAATCCCGTTAATGTAAGCCTGTTTGCAAGTTAATTATTGTGTTTAGGCTCTCCTGGTTACCTGAATAGCATAGGTCGGAGATAAAATAATATATAGATAATAAGAGTATTGTCATATTTCATAATAATTGAAGTGTAAAACATCATTTTATAGCCAGCTTTAAATCATATTCTCACTGCATACTTCTCTTCAAGTTAACAACAAATGTGGTTGTTAATACTAAAACCCTAAAATTACTTGAGGAAAATACTATGAAAATTTCAAATAAAATCACATATCCAGTCGCTTTAGCAATCAGTGTTCCATTGTTGGTCTTAGGTGGATGTGCTAATAATGATACGGTGAAAGTTCTACCTGATGAATCTTTGGCTTATGAGCAAACTTTAGATCAGGCGTTAAAATCAAATGAATTTGTTGTCGAGAATGAGCAGAAAGTAGATGGCTTTGTCAGTATTGAAACTGAAAAGGTAGCCGACTTGATTGAACCCGTTGAGTCTCTGGTAGAAAAACCGGTGGTAGAGCGCGAGGCAGCTAAAATAGCAACGCCTAAACCGGATGAAAGCATGATTGGTTTTGCATTTGATCGGTCTGACATTGATGCTCAATATGGGGAGTTACTTTGGCAACATGCTCAGTACCTCAAAGAGAATAAAAATTTAATTCTAAATATTAGTGGTCATACGGATAACTCGGGAGCACGTATTTATAATGAAATGTTAAGTAAAAAACGTGCCGATCAGGTGGCAAATATCCTGATTGATTTTGGTGTAGAAAAAGACCGAATTAAGGTGGTGGGTAACGCGAGTGATCAGCCATTAATTGGGGCTGTTAGCAATAAAGAACACCGTCGTGTTGAGCTGGATTATCAGGATCAACAAATAGTTAGCAATTAAAAAAGAGGAGGTGGTGAAGTAAGGTCCATTAATTCGGGTTGGGTTAATGGACCTTTTTATTTTAATAAATACTAATTAAAACATAAAGCCAATATCAAAACGGTATGTTATGAAATCAGATGTGCCGTTTGAACCGTTAAAGTCTATCCATTTTTGTCCCGCACTTAGGCGTAAAAATACATTATCTTTCACATCAAATCGTAAACCCGCATTCAGACCATAAGTAAATTCTGTTGTTGTTTTTGTCGGCACGTAAGAATCACAGATGTATCCCCACCAGGGATCGTACCAGCAAATAGTTTGTGGAGGGCCGGTAGGAATGTTTGTATCAATAAATGTCCAGCCCATAGTGGCGCCAACAAAAGGCGTAAAACGTTTGGCAGAGAAATTATAGATACCCGTAAACAACATGCTGTTTGTATTTAATGTGCCAGATACCGTGCTTGTTGTAGAATCATCATTTACCCGGGTACCCGAATAATTAGTTTCATTCCAGCTTAGATCAAAATCAATAGCCCAGTGTTCATCAAAGTTATAACCAATACCAAAGCCCCTGTTCCAGGCTTCATTAAGCGAAGCTTTAGCACCGCCATCAAAATCGATATCTTTAGACTCTACATACTGAGTCTGTAAGGTAAGGTCCCAGCGATCTTTTCTATCACTGAGAGACATAATGTTATCAGCAAAGCAGGTCGATGGAAAAAAGAATAAGATTGTATATCCCATTGAATATATTATATTTTTTTGATTTTTGTATGTCATATTTTATATGCTCTGCGATGGGAGTTAATAAAAGTAAGTTAATGTTTAATGGCGCCTGAGTATTTGCAAGCGAGTATACAATAATAGAATTATATTAAATAGATTGTTGTGCATGATGCTGGAATCATGAAGGCTTTGCTGAATGCGAATACATGAATTAATGGTATAGTTAACTTTTACACTAATCCGATGTCTTCTTATGCGATGTGGCTTAGTCAGGTGTTTAATTAAGGATTTTAAAAATGTCTATCAAAAATATTAAAGTGTTATTTGTGTTAATTTCTATTTCTCTGTTATCTGCATGCAGTGGAACAAAAAATACGTTTGATTACGATAGTAGTGTTGATTTTAGTCAGATTAAGACTTACCAATGGAATCTTCAGCCATCGGAGGCTTTTTCCAAAGCTAATCCACTAATAAGTAAGCGTATTATTAGCGCAATTGAAGATAATCTGAAACGTAAAGGCCTAAAAAAATCAGATGTTGGCGATATTAAGGTAAGTTATATGATTGGTTTTGAGAAAAAGCTTAAAACGGGCGGTTTGACTGCAGGAATTGGTATGAGTGTTGGCAGTTCTAATAGAGGGCATATTAATTTAAGCAGTGGAAATAAGGTAAGGCAGTCTATTGAGGGTACATTAATTATCGATATGGTTAGTTCAAAAAATGGAGAATTGATCTGGAGATCTACTACAGTTAAACCCGTTAAAGACAGAGACGCGTCACCAGAAGATTCTAAAAAGAGAATTGGTCAGTTGATTTATCAGATGTTTGAAAATTATCCGCCAAAAAAATCTAAGTAGTGTAAAGAAGTTAGAAATATAGCGGTTGGTGTATTGCTATTATTTTAAGCAGGGATAAATAATCTCTTTCTGGGAGAAAGTTCAGTTTTCTATGACTGCATGATTTCATGGCTAATCTTAAAAATTAAAGAGTTCAAATGAAAAAATTACTCGATATTATGTCTGCACTCAGGGAGCCAGAAACAGGCTGTCCCTGGGATATTAAACAAACCTTTAAATCAGTTGTGCCTTATACCTTAGAAGAAGCCTATGAAGTAGCTGATGCTATTGAAAATGGAGATATGACTGAGTTGAAGTCTGAACTGGGCGACTTGCTCTTTCAAATCGTTTTTTATGCACAAATGGCAAAAGAGCAAGGGGAGTTTGATTTTGATGATGTGGTAGATGCAGTCAGTGATAAATTAATAAATCGACACCCTCATGTTTTTGCGGGTGAAGATTGTAAAGATGAAAAGTCGCTGCATGAGGCCTGGGAGAAAACTAAGTCTGAAGAAAGAGATGAGCAAGCAAATACAGGGAAAGCAACTATGCTTGACGGAGTGGCTAAGGCGCTTCCAGCCTTAAAGCGAGCTCAAAAGCTTCAAAAGCGTGCATCAAGGGTTGGTTTTGACTGGCAAGAAGTAGAGCCTGTATTAGATAAACTTGATGAAGAAATCCTGGAGTTGCGTGAGGCGATGTTAAAAAACAACCAGAGCTCTATTTTTGAAGAGGCTGGTGATGTGTTGTTTAGCTGTGTCAATCTGGCTCGACATCTGGATGTGGATGCAGAAGAGTCATTAAGGGGCTGTAACCAGAAGTTTGAAAAACGCTTCGGCTATATAGAAAAGCTATTAAGTCAATCTAATAAAACCTTTCAAAGTTGTTCTTTAAAAGAGTTAGAAGCTCTTTGGCAGGAAGCTAAAGTTAAAAGTTAAAAGTTAAAAGCAAAATAATGGTTACAAATTAAAAAATGATTGCCCTTTGTTTGGGTGATGGTTTTTTGTTCGTTTTGTATCATGATATAACTATTAATGTTGGCTTAAAGGAAGTTATAGTGAAAAAATATTTATTAATTGCAGTTTCAGTGCTGAGTTTGAGTTTTTTATCAGGTTGTACTGACTCCGTTACAGATAGTGTTACCGGTAGCAGTGTCGGTGAAACATGTGTATTTACCGATTCTTGTGATATCAGAAGTTCTGACTTGTACACATGTGCTAACTCTAGTGGTGGTTGGTACGAAATTGGTTCGCAGCAGTTTTCATATACTACAAGTACTACAGCAGCAGCCTGTGCAGCTTTAGAGTACTGTAATGGTGGAACATATTGTAAAGCATCATCAGCTGATGAGGATAGCATGGCTGTTAAGTTCTTAACTAAAGCAGCAGAGAATGCTCATTTGAAAGATTCAATTGATGGTATGTATAAGGATTTAGGTAAAGAAATGCAGCAATAATCGACTTTATTTATTTGCTATGTAGAAACCGGAGCGGTAATGCTCCGGTTTTTTCATGCATCATCAAGAAGAGCAAGTAATCGTTTAGTTGTTATCGTTTGCCAATCGAATATAAGCCCGATACCGATTACGAATATCACGAACATAATTAACGGGTTCACTACCACGCACATAACCATGGCGAGCCTTTTTGTAAAACTTTTTCTTTGATAGTAACAGCATGGCTTTTTCTACATTATCGAACCACTTGTTAGGGTTTAATCCCTGTTGTCTGGCGAGTCGTCGTGCATCCTTAACATGCCCCTGACCTGCATTGTAAGCAGCCAGGATAAACCACATTCTGTCTTTAACGTTCAGTTCGGTTTCAAACCTGTCGCGTACCCAGTCTAAATACTGAACACCTGCTCTTATTCCAGCTTCCGGTTGCT